>Ga0228535_1003633_pt1 | contig 10564 bp, 14 predicted proteins | sample SJ1metagenome_FD_168457 | JGI IMG/M metagenome (GOLD analysis project Ga0228535, IMG submission 168457) | Enriched culture of PCE-dechlorinating microbial communities from Ithaca, New York, USA - SJ1 | ecosystem: Engineered > Modeled > Simulated communities (microbial... > Unclassified | place... | reverse complement strand
AACCCGCGCTTGAAGAGATGGCCAAAGACTATCTGATCGCTGTGCCGTCTAGGGTGAGCGACCTGCTCGACAAGCATAAAGGCGGCCTCTCGCACGAACTGCTGCGCCAGGCTGTAAGCAAGATAAAAAAGACCTTTTCAGAAAGCCTCAAAGACGAAGGCCTTACGGCGCTATACGCCATAACCACCGCCGGCAAGGCCTATGCGAATACGAGATACGGAATAAAAACCGAAAAAAGCAGGATAAGGATAGAGTAAAAGGGGAGGTATAAATAATGGATATAGACCAAAAAGAATATCGGACGGTTATCTTGGGAGCTTTGCTGCATGATATTGGTAAAATGCTACAGCGGGGCAGTTTTGGCTCTCTGGATACATCCGGTAAGCATCCACAAGTTTCGGCTATTTTTGTTAATGCCTTTAAGGAGTTTTTTTCGCAATTTGTCGACGTCGAGCTTTTGAGAGAACTTGTTCAACGGCATCACGAAGATACGCGACTCGGGCCTGATATTATATGTCAGAATGCGCCTGACCAATACAGATCGCTTTGTTACCTTGTCAGCCAGGCAGACAATTATTCTTCATCTGAAAGGGGTGATAAAGCAGAAGCTTACCAGGACTTTAAGCTCACACCACTGGTATCAGTTTTCAGCAGGCTATCCATAGGGCAAGATACACCTGACGGCCTTAAATATCATCTTAGGGCATTAAAGCCGGATTGCGCATTCCCGGAAAATTTTGGATCATTTTCCGCAAATGAATTTAATGCCCATCTGGAAAGCTTTGGGCAGGAGTTCAGTAAGATCGCAAGTGAGTCAAAAAGGGCAGATTTTGATACTCTTTTAGCGAACATGCATACCCTGCTGCTCAAATATGCATGGTGTATCCCCAGCAATACACAGGAACAAATACCCGACATATCTCTATATGACCATCTTAAAACGACATGCGCTATTGCGGCATGCATGTATCAATATCATTATCCTGTTTTTGATGAAAAAGAGATCAGGAATGCCGAAGTTGAAAAGTTCATGTTAGTTGTTGGCGACCTGTCAGGTATTCAGAACTATATTTTTGATATTAAACACATTGGCTCTGGCGGTGTAGCAAAAAGATTGCGGGCGCGATCTTTTCATGTGAATATGTTTTCGGAGATCATAAGTCATAAGATATTACATGCCTTCAATTTGCCTTTGGCCAATATTCTTATGTCATCAGGTGGGAAATTCTACATTCTCCTTCCGAACAGCCATGACGTGACCGAAAAGCTTGATTGTATTGAAAGGGAGATTGACCAGTGGTTTTATAAACAGCTCCACGCAGAAATAAATGTTAATATTGCCGCTATCGCACTGTCCGGAAATTGCTTTAAGATCTATGGAGAGACACTTAATCAGATAAATATTAGCCTCCAGAAAAAGAAGAGACGACCACTTGAGTCAATTTTAATTGAAAATAGCCGCTGGAACACGGACAAGGCTGTTCTCGATGTTTTATTTGAAGCAGAAGACAAACTGTGTAAGGCATGTGAGCGGTTTCCCGGAATAGAGCGAGAAGATGGCAAGGTAATATGCGACAGGTGCAGCGATGATAAACTGGCGGGCCAACTACTCCCCAACGCAGAATATATAGCGTTCTACCGGGATCACACCGGCACTTTCAAGATTTTCGATTATTCATACGACATACTTCAAAAGCCACATCCGAAGAATTGCCCATATATTCTGATTAATATTTCCAAAGCTGAACTCAATAGTTCATTCCCGGCAGCGCATCGTTTCGTGGCGAACCATATTTCAAAATTTATTGGCAACAGCGATTGTGACCGCTGCTCAAATGAAGGTTGTGAAGAAAGATCTACGGCGCGTGAAGGACAGCCTAAATACTTTGAATGTATAGCCAACGAAAGCAAAGGAAGAAAAATGCTTGGCTATTTAAAGGCAGATGTAGATAACCTTGGCGCTATTTTTACCGGAGGATTGAAGGACAGAAGCAGCGTATCAAGATTAGCGACATTGAGCAGAATGTTTGATACTTTTTTCTCAGGCTTTATGCAGGACCTGATAGAAACGAACTATCCGGAACTGTATACTGTTTTTTCGGGCGGAGATGATCTGCTTGTCATTGGTCCCTGGGACATTATTATGCAGTTTGCAAAAGAGCTTAATGATGAATTTCACCGCTATACCTGCAATAACAGGAACCTGACAATTTCAGCGGGTATAGTATTTGTAAAATCAAAATATCCAATTTTCAGGGCTGTTGAGATGGCAGACATTGCGCTGGATGCTTCCAAAGACGCAGGGAAGGATAGGCTTACTGTATTCGGCCAAACAGTAGAATGGAAGCAGGTATCGGAAATGATTAAGGAGGCCGAAACATTAACTGGTTGGCTGAAAAATAAGAACTTATCCGCTGGCTTTGCGAGGAATCTGCTGACGTATTCTTGGATGTTCAATGAATTTTCTAAAACCAAGCGGACCGATTTCCTTAGATTTTTGCCGCTATTGACATACGACATAGCGAGGAATCTGCCACCTCTAAGTGATAAAGATCCTGACAGACGAAAAGTTAGAGCGTGGGCTGAGGAACTCAAAAATCTGAACAGCCCGATTCTGCACAACCTTGGAATAATCGCAAATTATGCATTGACGGCAAATAGAGGAGGGAACGATGAGTGACTGGAAGGAAAAACTGGCTGAATTAAAAAAAGGGGGAGGACATGAGAATAAAATGTGCAGATTGTGGTAAAGAGTTTGTGCAGAAAGAAGCACACCACAAAATATGTTTTGAATGCCAAAAGAAGAAGAGAGCTGATGGACATAATTTTGACGGCCTGCCTGCCGGTTATTTAGATAAAGTTGCTGGCGGTTACTTTGATGAAAAAAATTGTCTCAGAGTTGAGTTTGTGGGTGAAATGGCATCCAACGTTGCTAAATCATTTGGCACAAAATTGAAAAATCATCAGTTGCGACGTTATTACGGTCACGTTAAAGCGGCAGAGAATCGACTTAATATGACTGGAGACTGGCCAAGCGTAAATATTGATATTAAGAAATTGGGAGCGTTTGTGTCCGAGGCCAAAGGCAAAGATAAGGTGCCTGATAGTTTTTACAAATTTATTGATGGCAACGTAATGCAAATCCAGACCAGACATGATTTTGAGGCATTTGTTGAACATTTTCAGGCTGTTGTTGCTTACTTTACGTATCATTATCCTAAAAATAACTAAGGGAGACAACCATGAAATTAATCGGTTACAGAGTAATAAGTGGCACGTTGCGGTGTGAGACAGGTCTTCATATCGGGGGATCAGCAGATCAGATTGAAATAGGCGGCGTAGATTTGCCTATTATCAAGCACCCTGTTACTGGAGCTCCTTTTATACCTGGATCTTCGCTCAAGGGTAAAATGAGATCTCAACTGGAGAAGAGTCTTGGTAAGTTTTCTACTGACGGGAAGCCGTGTGGCTGTGGATTGTCAAACTGCATGGTTTGCGTAGTTTTTGGACCGCATATGAATCCAAAGCACAATCTCGGATCAACGCGGATACTTGTAAGGGACGCTTTCTTCAATAAAGATACAAAAGAAGAGGCTGACAAAATGGCCAAAGAAAAGGGGCTTTCATACATTGAGAAAAAAACTGAAAACCTTGTTCTGAGAACAACGGGTACGGCCAAAGACCCGCGCTCGCAAGAACGCGTGCCGTCAGGAGCTGAATTCGATTTAGAAATCGTTCTGCAGGTCTATGATACCGATGATGAGGCTAAGATGATAGCTTTTGTCAAAGATGGGCTAAAACAGGTTCAGAGTTCATATCTTGGAGGCTTTGGTAGCAGGGGGTCCGGTAAGGTTAGTTTTAGCAATATGACTATTGATGGTACGCCGTTTTCGTTATAAGACCATGAAAACCTATCGATTTAAACTTAAACTGCAAAGCAGTTTCCTTACCCCGTGGCATGCTGACACGATATTTGGCAGCTTATGCTGGGCTCTGGCTATGAGAGAAGGGGACAAGCGCTTGCAGGAATTCTTGAATGAGCAGGCGCTTAATCCTATATTAATCCTCTCCGATGGCTTGCCCGGCGATCTTCTGCCGGCGCCTGTATATTTGCCACTTGCTGTCAAGTGTGATGATCCATTAAAGGCAAAAAAACTCAAGAAGGTATGCTGGCTATTGCCAGACGCGTTCGATTCGTTCAGAAAGGGCAATGCTGATATTAATATTGGAAACGCAATTAATGCATACAAACCCTTTACCACATTGCACAGTTCACCTAACCGTTTTTCGGGCGCTACGGGGGGTGAAGGCTCGTTATTTGAGATTGAGGAGTTTTCTTTGGACACCAAGGCGGTCAGGGCAGACTACATAGCTGTTTATCTTAAAATCAGGGATGGCTATGAGGATAAAGTGGTTGCATTGTTTAATGACCTTTCGCTTTCTGGTTATGGCAAAAAGAAATCAGTCGGCAAGGGCAGTTTCACTGTCGCAGGAGCGCTTGAACCGTTTGATGGCTTTGATGATTTTACGGGTTCAAACGGATATGTTTCACTATCGCATTTTGTTCCGGATAATAACGATCCTGTATGTGGTTATTATAAAACCAAGGTTAAATATGGAAGGCTGGGAGGCTCCTACACATTTTGTGGTAATCCATTCAAGAAGCCGTTATTAATTATGACGCCGGGATCTGCATTCAAGTTAAGCGGGCCTGCAAAGCCATATTATGGGCGTATGATTGAACACATATCGCATGCCAAAGCGGAAGTCATGCATTATGGATATGCGTTTTCTGTGCCGGCGCGAATAGATGTCTAATCCTTACCCCCCATACAACTTCACCCCTGGTATCTGCTCAAAGTGGCTGTCGAGGGTGAAGACGGAGAGGTCATGTTCAATGGCTAGAGATGCTATAAATATATCGGAGTTCGGCAATGTCAGGCCCTTTCTTTTCAGGGCTGCGGATAGCGCCCCGGCTTTAAGCCAGAGCGGCTCCGACATTTCAACATACGGCAGACCCGAGAAGATATCGAGCATGTGTTTTCTCTCGGTCTCTGTTTTGACGCCCTGCGTGAGTTCAAACAACACTATCCCGCAAGTCCATATAGCATCATCAAGAAGGAGTCTTTCCAGTTCTTTGCCCTTTGCGGACGCCGGCCTGAAAAACTCCACCCATACACTGGTGTCGGCCAATATGCGCTTATTCATGGCTTCCAAACAGGGCTTCCCGTTCCTTTTGCGCCTTTATTTCAAGCTCTTCCGCTTCCTGCCAGTCGTAATCAAACTCTATCTTGCCCCTGAGCGCAAGAAGGGCCGCCAGCTTTTTCTGCCTGAGGTATTCCTGCATGGCCGTGGTTATAGCCTTGGTCTTGGACTTTTCGCCTGTGTACTTCTGAACCTCGGAAAGGAGCTCATCAGGTATGTTTAATGTCGCACGCATATTATATGCCTCCTCTATATGCTTTTATTATATGCTTAGTAGGTATGCTTGTCAAGAAAGGGGTTTCAAATGAGCCATATACATGTTTGTCTTGTGTCTGATCAACCAATACCTAACCTGACAACAGTCTTTCAGTTTAAGCCTGACAGGGTAATATTGTTGGTTACGGCTGAAAAGCTTGCCGAGGCAAAAAGGCTCGAAGAAATTTTTCACAATCACAAGATATTAGTAGAATCACAAAATATTGCTGCTTACGATCTTAATAATGTCATACTGGCCTGCGAAGGCATTATTAAACAATCTGTGTCATGTCAGGTATCTCTTAACATCACAGGCGGCACAAAAATAGGAACCTTAGGAGCTTTTCAGGTGTTCTACTCGACCGGCAAACCCATTTATTATGTAAACACAAAAGACAATGAAATAATGCAGATTTCTCCCGAGGAGAAATTAGTAAAAATCGGCGCATCTATTTCTATCAAAGATTATCTATCGGCATATGGGTTTAAAGTGACAGATAATGCCAAGGATGATTCGTATATTTATAAAAGGAAAGCCATCACTGAGCATCTGAAAAAAATGGTGATCGACGATGAAAGAATGATCGGTGACATTAATTTTAAAATACCGAAAATTGATGAAAACACTAAATACCCCTTTACTCTAACTTTCGGCAGTGGATCATATATTGAAAAACTTCTTGATATGCTGCATGAGGCAAATATGGCGCAGAAAATCAGTCCAACATCTATTTGCATATCAAATGAAGAGACCGCCAAATACTTAAAAGGGTTTTGGTTTGAAGAATATGTCTATATGATTGCAAAGTCTTTATCTCCAGATGAAATAATGCTGAACGTTGAAGGAGATTGGGATGTTAAAGGCGCACATACACCTCAGAACGAATTTGACATTCTGATCTCCAAAAAAAACAGACTGTTTTATATATCATGCAAAACAGCAAATCCAAACAGGATCATTGATAACACAGAAGAATCAATAACAAAAGACTATCTTTATGAATTGCTTGCCTTGGGCGACAGGGCTCTTGGACTTTTTGGCAAGAAAATGCTGGCATCCGCAAGACCCATTGCTAATAAATATGTAAAGAAAAGAGCCGATATGATGAAGATAACCATAATTGACGGTAAAAATATTTTGACGTTAAAGGAGAACTTGAATCAGTGGCTGAACTCATAGAAATAAACCTTGAATACCTTTACGAAGCTTCCCCCACCGCCAAACTTGCCGAGCTTGACACATACATGCGCAAGGCATTGGAGCTGGCGGGCGAGGGTAACGACGTTGTTCTTACGGGCGCAGGGCCGGTATGGCTATATCTGAAAATAGCCCACGCCCTGCACGGCAAGGCCCGCAAACTGATTTATCGCTCGCCTGTAACAGGTGATGTTCTGATATTCGATCACAGCCCTGATTAGGTTATAATTAAGCATGGAAAACCGGGAACTTACGGATGAGCAGCGAAGCATACTCAGGCAGTGCCTGTGGGACCTGAACCTTACGCCGGAGGACTTCCTCGCCATACTGGAGGGCAGGCTGGCAAAGAAATGGCCCGACCAGGCGTTTTGCGTGGCGCGCCTGCTTGAGAGCGTGAACTGGTTCGAGATCGTCGGCATTATCAAGCCTGAACGTCTGTGCTCTTACTGGACTGAAGAGGCAAGACAAAAGGTGCGCTTTAAATCTCTCAAAGAAGGTATGGACTTTGCCTGCAGATTATTACGTTAAGACACTCTATCCTTTACAGGACAAGGCGCTTGAGGCCTTCAGGGGATCGCTTTTTTATCTGACCGGCGGCACAACCCTTTCACGCGGTTATTATAACCACAGATTTTCCGATGACCTCGATTACTTTCTGAATGATGAGGCGCATTTCGATGTCATATCAGAAAACTGCATAAAAAAACTTGAACTCATATTCGGGGATGTCAGGGTTGTTTTGTCATCCGACAGATTTTATCGCATTTTCGTTGCCGACAGGCAGCTCAAGATTGAGCTTGTGAACGACGTGCCGTCACATATCGGCAAGAAACTTGAACATCCCGGGCTCGGCATGATCGACTCTAAAGAGAATATTCTTGCCAATAAAATCACAGCTGTCACGGACCGTTGCATGCCAAAGGACATTGCCGATATTTATTTTCTCCTTAAAGACGGTCTAAGTCTGAAACAGGCGCTGCTTGACGCGGACAGCAAGGCCGCAGGCATAGCTCCGCTTTATCTGGCCAAGATTCTCGCCGAATTTGATTACAGCCTGCTTGATGAAGAGATTAAATGGGTTACGCCTGTGCCCGGCGCGGAGATAGGCGCATATCTTGTCGATATCTCTCGCGCAATAGTCACGGGCAAATTGTAGCTTGCTCTTTGACAAACATGGAAATATTGCCGCAATGTTGTTTTTCGTGACAGCGCGGCCCAGACCGCTGTATTCTTTCCATAGATAGTTGTGTAATCAGCTGCAGGACCGAAAGGGCGACATCATGGAAAGGACTCTGTACCTGATAGCGTATGACATCACCGACGACAGAAGACTTGGCAATGTGCGCAACCTGCTTAAAGGTTACAGCACAGGCGGGCAGAAATCCGCGTATGAATGTTTTCTGTCCGACGGAGAGCTTCGGTCGGTGATGTCTGCCCTCGGGCGGCTGATTTCGACTTCCGACGACAGGCTGCATATCTTCCGGATGGACGGCAGAAGCCGGACTGTTGCGCTCGGCATCGCGGTGCAGCCGAAAGACCCTGATTATTTTTATATCGGCTGATTTCAATATTGCGGAGATAATATGGGCACTCTTTATCTGGACAGGAAGGACATGAGTCTCAAGCTTGATGGAAACGCCATCGCCGCTTACGCGCAGGGCGAGAGGCAGGGTTCAATACCCATCCATCCCCTGAAACGTGTTGTCATAGTGGGCAATGCCCTGATTGAGACCCCATTGCTGCACAGGCTTGCAGGAGAGGACATAAGCGTAGTTTTTTTGTCAGGCAAGCAGCTGCAGTTCAGGGGCATGCTGCACGGCAAGCTTCACAACAACGGCATATTGCGTGTCCGCCAGTACGAAAAATCGCTCACGGCGTTTGCCTCTGAGACTGCAAGGGAACTGGTTGTCAGAAAAACTCAGGGTCAAAGGGCTTTGCTTGCCGACGCCAGGGAACGCAGGCCGGCGCTCAGGCTTTCGCTCACGACCGCCATGCAAACTCTTGATGGAGTTATCGAGACTTTATGCAATGGGCCTTTGGAGACAGAAAGTCTGATGGGGCTTGAAGGCGGAGCTTCAGCTGCCTATTTTTCGGCATATACTGAACTCTTCCCTCCGTCTCTTGGGTTTGAAAAGCGCAACAGGCGACCGCCGCGAGATCCGGTAAACGCCATGCTCTCACTGTGCTATACCTTAATGCATTATGAGATGGTGCGGGAGATCGAGGCGATAGGCCTCGATCCGGTTATCGGCTTTCTGCACGCCTTTGATTACGGAAGGGAATCCCTGGCCTGCGATCTGGTTGAGCCTTATCGGCCCGAGGCGGACCGCTTCGTATGGGAGATATTCAGGGAGCGCCTGATTGCAGACAGGGATTTTGCGGAGGACGACGAAAAGCCCGGCTGCTACCTGAAAAAAGAGGCCCGTAAGCGGTTCTATCCGGTTTATGAGGATTGGGCGAAGACAAAAAGGCCTTTATGGACCGAAGAAGCGAGAAACCTGGCGCGGAGGATTGTGGATGGAAAAGACCCTTTATCTGACTGAGAACGGCAATGATATCCGGGTTCAGCGTGACGGTCCATCTGTATGGATAAAAACCCGGGACAAAGCAGGGCAGCGGGCTCCGGGGCGACTCCTCGGACGGGTTGTCATAATGGGCAATGTCAAACTCGACGCCGCGTCCATAACTCATTGGGCTGAACTGGGCATTCCTGTGTTGTTTATGAGCAGCAGCGCGCGCGAAACAGCCTTGACCATACCATTTAACCATCGCCTGCTGGTACATTACAGAAGGCAGAGAAACCTCTTTCAGACACCCAGACGCATTCGCCATTTCCTGGAATGGGCGTATGTCAGAAGAGAAATAATCTGCAATAGCGCGGCAGACAGACTGTTGAGGGCAATGGGCAGAAAGCCGCTAAACGGTATAGGCGTTGGCAATTATGAGCAGATCATCGCGGGCTTCAAACCAGCAAGCGGAGATCGGTGGATTGTTGTAACAGGTATTATCAACAATCTGTTCAGGACGCTGATAACCGAAAAACTGCTGAAAGCAGGGCTTGATCCTCATATGGGAGCCATAAACAGACGCTGCAATTTCGGCCTGGCCCTGGACATTGAACACATAATGGGCGCCGAAACCGACCTGCAGGCGGTCCAGTTCTTCAGGTCCTGCGCTGATGATGTTCTCCTGACAAAGGGAAAAGACGGTTGGGCTATTACGGCTACGGGCATGCGAACTATAGCGCACAGGTTTGAAAACCGTCGCAAGGCGCTGGCGAACCTGGTGGAAATTATTATTGACGAGATTTTCGAGATCATGCGGGAGATACGCAAATGAAGGCAAGTTATCTGGTATGTTACGATATAGCCTCACCGCGCAGACTCGGCCGGGCGTTGCGGTATATGAAAGGCAAGGGAATACATTTGCAGTACTCGGTGTTTCTATGCTCACTTACCTGGCCTGAGCTTCAGAGAATGAAGGATGAACTGAAAGAACGCATTAATGAAAGCGAGGATGATGTCCGGATCTACCCACTGCCGGCGAAAGCGCTTGTAAAGGCCATGGGCCGTGCGGACCGGCTGCCTGAAGGAGCAGAGCTTTTTCTTTGAACAACAACTGTTTATTTGTCGGAAACAGAGACAATATGAATTGAAAAAGGGAGGTGAAACCAGGTTGGTTAAGAAGACGGTGATTATTTGCGCAGGTGTCCGTGCAAGTTTTTGGACTATTGGGATAAATTTAAGGGGCACTGAAAGAATTACGACCTTAGAAATAAGGGATTGAGACTGATGAGATTCTACCGGGCTTGCCTTGCCCTTGATCAGAAAGAATTACGACCTTAGAAATAAGGGATTGAGACTCCTGTTGTGTTGCAGCATACAAGTTGCCAAGGGCGAAAGAATT
>Ga0228535_1003632_pt1 | contig 10566 bp, 9 predicted proteins | sample SJ1metagenome_FD_168457 | JGI IMG/M metagenome (GOLD analysis project Ga0228535, IMG submission 168457) | Enriched culture of PCE-dechlorinating microbial communities from Ithaca, New York, USA - SJ1 | ecosystem: Engineered > Modeled > Simulated communities (microbial... > Unclassified | place... | reverse complement strand
GGGATGTGCCCCTGGTCGTGGTACATGACCACCACCAGATCGTACTGCCCCCCCTGCATCTTGGAAAAGACCGTATCCGGGGGAATCGGTCCATCGACGCTGAACCCCTCCGCCCGGGCCTGCCGGATGGCCGGCTCGATCTCCTCGATCTCCTCGCGGCCCATGAGGCCCGCCTCGCCTGCGTGGCAGTTGAGCCCCGCCACGGCGATCCGCGGCTTGTCCACCCCCAGCTTCCGCGCGGCGTCGTATCCCAGCCGGATGACCCGGAGGACTCGGTCCTTCTTGACCCGGTCGCAGGCCTCGCGCATCGACACATGGGTGGAGACATGGATCACCCTGAACTGGTCGTGGACCAGCATCATGGCGTAATCCTTCGTATGGGTGAAATCGGCATAGATCTCCGTATGGCCGGAATACTGGAAACCAGCCAGGTTGATGGCCTCTTTGCTGATGGGTCCGGTCACCGTGGCATCGACTTGGCCGGCCATCGCCAGGTCGATCACCTTCCTGACATATTCGAAGGAGGCGCGGCCGGTTTCGGCGGCGGCGATCTTGTGCCGGATGTCAGACGGCTCGATGTTCTTGAGGTCCAGCACGTCCAGGATGCCGCACCGGTAAAGCCCTTCCCCGGGGGCGGCCACGGGGCGCACGTCCAGATCCAGCCCGGAAAAACGGACAGCCTCCCGCATCATCCGCGATTCCGCGACGAGCAGGGGCCGGCACATCTCATAGATTTCCGGCATGGCGAGAGCCTTTGCGGCAATCTCCGGCCCGATCCCCGCCGGATCGCCAACGCTGATTCCGATCAATGGTTTTTTCATCGATTCCCTCTCTGATTATCGGTTGACCGCATCCGTCCTGTCCGCCTCCCGGAACCGCTCCTCGGGAAAGGGCCTCCCGAAGCCGTCGTCCTTGCCCCGCGAACGGCCGCAAGGACCGCGCTTTTATCTAGCACAGGTTGAATCGAAGGATCAATGATATTGATCCTTGTCCCGCATCGAGGGGTGCCGGCGTCTTGACCGACGACCTGGCCGGTCCGGGTGCCAACAGAATGAACACCCTTCCCATAAAATTGGCAGTTCCGGCCGTCCCCCGGGGCAGGCGATTTTCTTAATGCTCGAAACAATTAAATATTTTACATGGAATGGGCTTTGCTGTAAAGGGGGCAGCGGTGCGGCTTCAGCAGTGCCGTAGGGAACCTGTCGCCCCAAATCACAAAAGGAGGGATCCCAAAGAAGAGGCATCTCCTGCAAGATGGGTCCACAGAATCCCTTTTTTCCTGCCCAGTGCGAGTGCAGCGTCTTTATGCCATAGGGCGCTTTCAGAAGTGTCGGAAAGGACCCGCAAGGGCCGCCGGGAGCCGGGTCGCCAAGAGCGGCTCAACAGGAAAGAGGAAGGATGGGCTGACCCATGACGAACCACCACGCTGAAGAGATCATCACGCTGTCCGTTGCCGCCGACATCGGGCGGCTCCCCCTGATCCAGAAGATCACCCGGGAGGTGGCCCGGCAGTGCGGCTTCGAAAAGGAGAAGGCCTCCAGAATCTCGCTCGCCGTGGAGGAAATCTTCCACTACTGCGTCCGGCTGATCAGGACGGAGACGGAGCCGTCGCGGATCAGCCTGGCCTATCTGCAGGGGCCCCGGGCCCTGGACATCCAGGTCGAATACCGGGGGCCGCGCGGCGCCCTGGAGAAGCATTTCATCCCCGGCCGCGAGCGGTCCTTCAAGCTCACCTCCTTCGAGGCGATCGGCCTGCGCCTGGCCGACCGATCGATCGACGATCTGATCTACCCCCCCTTCCACGACGGAACTAACCGCTTCACCATGACGATCCACATCCCTCCCGGAAAATCCCCGTAGGCCAACGTCCCTTGTCCCCGGACGGCCCCCTGCCCCTTATCCGCCCATCCATGGGGACAGCCGGCATCCCTGCCCTGCCGTTGCGGCCGCTGCGACAGAGGCCGGCGCATGCGCCTGGAAGGTCGCGATCGAGGATGACACCCATGGTCCTGCATAGGCCGACTTGTACGGAGGACGGAATGCCCCTTCTCCTATCCGCCGCGGGGCATCCCGCAACAGGAGGTCCTTGAATGGCCTTGTCATCTGTGCTAATTATATAAAAAGCCTACATAACCGGTTGCCGGCTGCCCACACCGCCGGCGCCATCGCCCTCACCATGGAAAGACGGACCGGATAGCCACCCGGGTCCGAAGAGATATCGTTGGGCCGTCGCAGGAGAAGGGCGGCCAAACGCTGGTCCTTTGACGAAAGGGGATGAACCATGCTCAAGGCCATGATGATGACGTTGGTGGGAGGCATCTTCCTTATCACCGCGGTCTGCTCCCTGGCTGCCGACAAGGGGGGGCCCAATGGGAAGGCGCTCTTCGAAAACAACTGCGGCAAGTGTCACAACCTGGACCGGGCAACCTCGAAGAAGAAGACCAAGGACGAGTGGCAGGCGACCGTGCTCCGGATGAAGCAGAAAGGAGCCACGATCAACGACGACGAAGCGAAGCTGATTGCCGACTATCTTTCCGAGACTTATAAAAAATAGGGACCCCTCCCATCGGGGGCAGAATAGGTTCGGCGACTCATCGTGCGCAAACTCTACGGCATCATCCTCCTGTTGATCGCGACCTTCCTGTTTGCCGTCCTTGACACGTCCTCGAAGTATCTGACCGTTTCCTTCGCTGTTCCGCTGGTGGTCTGGGCGCGCTATGCTGGCCACCTCGTCTTGATGCTGGTGGGTGTCGCGCCCGGCATGGGCCGCGAGATGGTCGTGACGGAGCGTCCGGGATTGATGATCTTCCGCGGGTTCCTGCTGATCAGCAGCTCCCTGCTGGTCGTCCTGGCCTTCAGCACCCTGCCCATTGCGGAGACCACGGCGCTGGTCTTCGTCAACCCCTTGTTCGTCGCGCTGCTCGCCGGCCCCCTCCTCGGAGAGACGGTCCCGCTCAGAACCTGGCTGGCGACCCTTTCGGGATTCTGCGGCGTCCTGCTCATCGCCCGGCCGGGCGGCTCGATGTTCGGCATCGGCATCGTCTATGCGCTCGGTTGCGCACTCTGCTATGCCGGCTACCAGATCCTCACCCGCAAGCTCTCGGCCACGGAACCGGCCATGCGCCAACTCTTCTACACGGCCCTGATCGGCGCCCTTGCCATGTCTTTCGTCGTTCCGGCCTACTGGACCTGGGAGATCCCCACGCTCAAGCAGGCCCTGCTCCTCTCTTCGCTGGGCCTGTTCGGGGGAATCGGCCACTTCCTGCTCATCCGCGCCTTCCGCGTCACGATGGCCTCCACGCTCTCGCCCCTGCTTTACGTCCAGTTGGTCTGGGTCACGCTGCTCGGCTGGATTGTCTTCGACCACCTGCCGGACCTGCTCACAACCGTTGGCATGCTGATCATCGGAGCATCGAGCCTGAGCATCGCCCTGCGCTGGCCCCGAGGCTGACCGTTCCATGGGGAAAAGGGCGATCCCTCGTGCAGCGAGCTCTCCACCCTGTCATCCTTGATTTCATCTTGCCCCAAAATGTGATACCTATAACCGACTCTGAGAGGTGCAGCATGCGGCGTCCCCCCTATCCTTCATTTCTTAAGGACGGCATGGCGGCGGCTTGGCCCATCTGCCTGGGGTACGTCCCCATTGGACTGGCCTTCGGCGTCCTGGCCCATAATGCCGGTCTTGCGCCATGGGAGATCGGCCTGATGTCGCTTATCGTCTATGCCGGAAGCGCCCAGTTCATCGCGATATCCATGCTCGGCGGCGGCGCTGCCGTCATGCCCATCATCCTGACGACCTTTGTCGTCAATCTCCGCCATCTGCTGATGAGCTCGTCCCTGGCGGTTTATCTCCAATGTCTGGGCGTCGGGCGGCTTTCCCTGTACGCCTACGGGGTGACCGATGAGAGTTTCGCCCTCAACATGACGCGCTTCCGCGACGGGGCCTGGGATTGGCGGAAAGCCCTGGCGTTGAATCAGACCGCCAACCTGGCCTGGATCGTCAGCACGATCATGGGGGGCTATGGCGGACAGTTCATTCCGGCGGGGGCCTTCGGGATCGATTACGCACTGCCCGCCATGTTCATCTGCCTGCTGGTCTTTCAGATCCGGGACCGCCTTCATGTGCTGGTCGCTGTCCTCTCGGGACTCCTGGCCGTGGCCTTCTCGCTGCTCTTTCCCGGCAATGCCTATATCGTGATGGCTTCGGTGGTTGCCGCGACGCTCGGCATCTTCCTGCGCAGATGGGGTGGTAGGGAAAGAAGTGGCACGGAGGAATTGTGAACATGGACTATCTGCTGCTGGTGATGGGAATGGGGGCCGTGACCTATCTGCCGCGCTGGGTTCCCCTGATCTTTCTATCCCGCCGCCGCCTGCCGGAGTGGCTGCGGCAGTGGCTGGACTTCATCCCCGCGGCGGTGCTGAGCGCCCTGATCCTGCCCGCCCTGGTGACGACCGGAGAGACCCGGCATCTGACCTTCCTTCAGCCGGCCCTGGTGGTTTCCATCCCCACGCTGATCTTTGCCTGGAAGACCCGTTCGCTGGCAGGAACGGTGATCCTTGGGATGGCCCTCTTCTGGATCGCCGGGAAGTTCGTCTCCTGATCCAACACCGATTCCCTGGGCCTTCCTCGGTATCGACGGGTTTTAGAAGATGCCCTCGCCTGCAGTCGTCTATGGCGATGATTCCGACGACCCGTGGGCGAAAGTCCGCATGAACCGGTTGCGCCAAGGGCGTTTCACCCTCACGGGGTAACGATGTTGAACCACGGATCCAGTTCGTCCAGGCAGGACATCATCTCGACAAACTTCAGCGTCCGCCCCTCGACCCGGATATCCCCGGCCAGGATCCGGCCGAGGAAGGTGGCTTGCTTGGCCGCGATGGCGTTGAAGACCTCGCGGCTCAGGTAAACCGTCGCGTCTGGGTCGGCGTGGAGCCTGTCCCGCTTGTGGTTCAGGACCCCGTTTTCGAGGGTGACGGCGTATCGCTCCTCGGGATTGCTGAAGATCCAGTTGACGGCGATCCTTTTGCCTTCGGCCTTCGGCCCGTTGAGGCGGACGGCGAGCAGATCGAAAAAGGTTCCGAGGGGCACCGTCCGGATGACATCGCCCCCTGCCTGCTGCAGAGGGGCCTCCCTGCGGACCCCGCTGCGGAGCTCCATAGCCCCGGAGAGATAGAAGTTCCGCCAGACGGCCGATTCTGACTGGTAGCCGAGCTGTTCCAGGGCGTCGGCCTGGAGTTCCCGGGCATCCTGGTTATCCGGCTCGGCAAAGACGACGTGGTTGAGGGCCTGGACCACCCAGCGGTACTCGCCCCTGCGGAGATCCTCCCGGGCCCGGGCAAGGACAGATGCCGATCCTCCCATATACTGCAGGTATTTCCTCGCCGCATCCTCGGGCGGAAGAGGCTGGAGGTTGGCGGGATTGCCGTCGAACCAGCCGAGGTAGCGCTGGTAAACGGCCTTCACGTTGAAATGGACGGTCCCGTAGAAATCGCGGTTGTACCACTCCGCCGCGAGGCTCGCGGGAAGAACGATCATTTCTGCACATTCCGCAGGCGTATATCCCCGGTTCATAAGGCGAACCGTCTGATCGTGGATGTACCGGTAGAGATCCCTCTGCTTCTTCAGATAATCGGTGAGCGTTTCCCTGCCCCAACGCGGCCAGTGGTGGGTGGTGAAGAGGACCTCTGTCCCGCCGGCGAACAGGTCGATCGCCTCGTCGATGAAGCGGGACCAGGCCCTGGCGTCGCGCACCTGGGTGCCGCGGGGAGTGAGCAGGTTGTGCAGGCTTGCCGAGACATTCTCGGCCATGCACAGGGCCTTGAGTTCGGGGAGGTGGAAATTCATCTCCACAGGGGCCTCTGTCCCGGGCGTCTGCTGGAAGACGAATCGGACGCCGTCGATTGTCATCTCCTGAAGGAGGTTTGCGATCTCCTCGGTGGGGGGGATAAAGCTGACTGTCCCACCGGAGGCGGCCTTGCCGATTCCTGCATCGAGCTGCCCCTTGGGTCCTTTTGGCAGGAGACCACCGAACATGTATGCGGAGCGGCGCGCCATGGCGTTTCCCGCCAGCAGGTTTTCGCTGACCGCCTCCCGGGCCAGCCCTGCGGGGGCGATGATCCGGACCTTCCCGGCCGCGACGTCCGCGGCGTCGACGATGCCTTGCACCCCTCCCCAGTGGTCGACATGGCTGTGGGTATAGATCACCGCCACCACAGGCCTAACGGGGAGATGCCTGTGCAGGAGCTCCAGCGCCGCCCGCGCCGTTTCCACCGACATCAGCGGGTCGACGGCGATGTAGCCGGTCTTCCCCTCGATGAAGGTGAGGTTGGCGATGTCGTATCCCCGCACCTGGTAGATGCCGTCGGTGACCTTGAAGAGGCCCTGCACGGCATTGCGGCGGGCATGCCGCCAGAGCGCCGGGGGAACCGTATCCGGGTTCGGCGAATCCGCCGCCAGGAAACCGTACGGCCGGGTATCGAAGACCGGTTTTCCATCCCTGCTGCGGATATCGACGGCAGGATCGGCGGCAATGAGGCCGCGGAGAGAGAATTCAGACTCCTGCCGGTCATCGGCCAGGAGGGTCGAAGGAAGCCGGCTGTTCATCTCCCGCGTCTTGGAGTCGGCTTCCTTTGGGCCGGAGGCTGCCATCGCCGTCGGGGCGGCACCGCAGAGAAGCGTGACGGCCAGAAGAATGCATGCGCCTGTCTTTTTCATGATTGACTCCCTGATTGAAGAAATGATCGAAATTGGACCAATGACATACGGATCGGTGAGACCGGCCCCCCCGGTTTCTCACATCCCCTGACGATTATGGGGACCTATTGGCGCTATTGCCCGATCACCTGAAACGATAACTGCCGTCCGTATCTTTTATTGTAAAAGCAGAAGATTGGCAATTCCGTTCATAACGGGCTGTATCTTCCTTGCTTGATTTATACATCAAGAATGGATTCCTGTATGCCTCCCGCAACGATCTACAACATAACAATGCGGGATTTATTTGTATTTCACGAAAATATCTGGTCCGTCAAGGGGCAGGGGATATGCCCTTATATGCCCGGCGCAACAGGGTTGACCTGTCCGGACCTGTGAAAACAAGCGTTTTGTTACGATCGTGAATGATGCTATATGTCTAATAGCATGGATTCGGTCCCGGCGCGGGCGGGGCCGGCCGCGCCGAATCCGCCATGCTGGCTCCGGGCCCAGGCCGTGACCTAAGCAGGACCGGTTCCGACAGCGGGGGTCTGACGAACGCCCGTCGCGTCGGTGCAGGCCTCTCATGCGCCAACCTTGCAGAAGGCATGACCGCCACAACGATTGAACGGGGAGCACAAGAAGGCTATAAGGAACATCACCGGCCAGACGGATCGCCGATTCAGAGGAGGGACTCGTAAGACCATGCCCATTGAAACGGATTGCAATAAAAGGTTGAAGCCCTGTATCGGCGGCGCGGTTCACTCCCCTGTCTTTTCTGTGAGGGCTCTCGCGGTTCTCTTCGCGGCCCTGTTCCTGGCAGGCTGTGCCGCCTCAAGCGCTGGCCGGCTGGCCGACGACAGGCCTATCGACGTCATCGATGCCCATACCCACTGCGTATTCAACAACACACCCGAAAAGACGAGCGGGATCATCCAGTCCAAGGAGGAGTATCTCCGGGAGATGGCGGAAAACCACGTGGTCGGCGCCATCGCCCATACCGGATACCTCGGGGATTTTCACGAAGACCTCCGGGACCGGAACGTTGTTTTCTGTTACGGCGTCGGCGACGATATCGACGAGGCCCAGATCGAGGCCTCTCTGAAATCGGGAAGGTACGGCTGCATCAAGATCTATCTCGGCTATATCCATCGCTACGCCTATGACGATGCCTATCGAAGGCTATACGAGCTGGCGGAGACCTATGACGTCCCCGTCGTCTTTCATACGGGCGACACGTACAGCGCCAAGGCCAAGTTAAAGTATGCTGACCCCCTGACCATCGACGAGGTGGCCGTCGATCACCCGAAGGTCCGGTTCGTGATCGCCCACTGCGGCAATCCCTGGATCAAGACCGCCGCCGAGGTCGCCTATAAGAACGCCAATGTCTATCTGGACCTGTCAGGCATCATGGTGGGGGATCTGAATCAATACCCGGAGGAATTGGTCGAGGAATACCTGGTCAGGCCGATCGGCTGGATCTTCAACTACGTGGGGGATCCGTCAAAGATCCTGTACGGGACCGACTGGCCGCTGGTCGATATGGGCCAGTACCTCAGGGCCATCAAAAGGGCGATTCCACAGGAACACTGGAAAGCCGTCTTTCACGACAACGCCGTCAAGGTCTTCAAGCTGAAGTAGCGGCCACCTTCGCAGGGCGCCGAAGCGCCCTTAGTTTCTCCTCATCAGGTGCCGGACGGCCCTCTCCAGACCGTCGAGGGTGAGCTCGAACATGGGGACGATCGTCCCGATCTGGCCGATCGTCCAGGTGTACTCCCAGGCCGACTCTGCCTGAGGGTTCAGCCAGACGGCATGGCGGAACGTCCGGGCCAGGAACTTCAGCCGCTCCACGCTCGCCTGGCTATCGTGCTGCCCCACGTAGAGCGAACCGTTGGCCCCCATGAGTTCGTAAGGGGCCATTGCCGCGTCCCCCACAACGATGAGACGGGTCTCGGGGTCGCGCCGGACAAACTCCTCGACCGCCTCGGGCCGGAGGTGTCGCTGCGGGTCAAGCCAGACGCGGCCATAGAGGGTATTGTGGAAGTAATAGATCCGCAGGTCCTTGAACTGGGAGCGGGCGTAGTTGAAGAGGGTCTGGACGATCTCCACGTAGGGGTCCATGGACCAGCCACCATTGTCGATCATGAGGATCACCTTGAGGCGATCCGCCAGGTGCCGGTCGAAGACGATCGAGATCTCGCCGCCGTTGCGCATCGTCTCGGCAATCGTCTTCTCCACGTTGACGACATCCCGCGGCCCCTGGGGGATCATCCGCCGGAGTCTCTTGAGCGCCTCCCCCATCTGCATCTCGGTCAGGGGGCCCTCCTGGCTGTAGTCCCGGTAGCGCCGCTCCATGGCGACCTTGACGGCGGACTTCCCTCGGGACGAGCCGCCGACCCGCATCCCGCCGGGATGGTAGCCCGAATGACCGACCGGCGAGGTCCCGCCGGTCCCGATCCAGCGTTTTCCGCCGTGGTGCGCCCCCTTCTGGTCCTTGAGGCGGTCGAGGAAATATTGGACCAGCTCCTCGGGCGTGAGCTTCGCGAGCGTCTTCTCGTCGATTCCCAGGGCATCGGCCAATTCCCGGGGGTTCTTCAGCCACTCCTCTAGGAGGGCCCGGACAACCTCGGAGAGCTCTGCATCTGTCGGGTCCTCGAGGACCGCCCCCCTGAAGCAACCGGCGAAGACTTGGTCGTAGGTGTCGAAGTACCGCTCGCTTTTAACGAGGATGGCGCGGGCCGAGGTGTAGAGGTCGTCGACGGAGCCGATCGCGCCCAGGGCCAGGGCCCTCTGGAGGCGCAGGTAGGAGGTAGGAGTGACGGGCACCCCCCGCTCCCTGAGACTGTAGAAGAAATTCAAGAACATGAAAATCCCTCTAACGGCGGACGCGGCCCAACTGCTGGAGGGCGAGGTTCAGATCCAGGCTCTTCTTGAAGAGGACCCCTAGGTAGGGGAACTCGCCGTTCTTGAGTTGCGCCGGCCGGAAATCGGGATCGGCCCTGAGGGCCCGGATCCAGTTGATCAACTCGCGCGTGGCCGGCTTCTTCTCGATCCCCCGGAATTCCCGGAGGCGGTAGAAGGCGTCCAGGGCCGCCCGGGCCAGATCCTCGGAGAGGTCTGGAAAATGGACGGCCAGAATCATCCGCATCATCTCGGCATCGGGGAAGGCGATGTGGTGGAAGTTGCAGCGGCCCAGGAAGGGGTCCGAGAGGTCCTTCTTGGCGTTCGAGGTGATGACGATGACGGGGCGGTGCTTGGCCTTGATGGTCTTGTCGATCTCGATGATGTCGAACTGCATCTGGTCCAGGACGTCGAGCATGTCGTCCTGGAAGTCCGTGTCGGCCTTGTCGATCTCGTCGATGAGCAGGACCGTCCGGCAGTCGGAGACAAAGGACTGGCCGATCTTCCCCATCCGGATGTAGGCCTCGATGTTGCTCACGTCCCTCTTGGAATCGCCGAAGCGGCTGTCGTTGAGCCGGGTCAGGGTGTCGTACTGGTAGAGGGCGTCCAGGAGCTTCATGCTGGACTTGACGTTGAGGACGATCAGGGGCATCGCCAGGCTCTCGGCGATGGCGTGGGCGAGCATGGTCTTGCCCGTCCCCGGTTCGCCCTTGAGCAGAAGCGGCATCTCAAGGGCCATCGAGACATTCACGATCTGGGCCAACTCGTCGTCCAGAACGTACTTTGCTGCCCCTTCGAATCGGCAGGACTCGCCGGTTTTATTCATCCTTCCCTCCTTCATGATCCGATATGAATCACCCTTAACCAATGTCCCGGCTTTTTTCCACTCCTTTTTGCGATCCTTTCCGTCCCTCCATCCCATCGGAAGATCGCCTTGCCCCTGTATTCTTCCCCGTCCTTTGCCCTCCTCG
>Ga0228535_1003630_pt1 | contig 10574 bp, 6 predicted proteins | sample SJ1metagenome_FD_168457 | JGI IMG/M metagenome (GOLD analysis project Ga0228535, IMG submission 168457) | Enriched culture of PCE-dechlorinating microbial communities from Ithaca, New York, USA - SJ1 | ecosystem: Engineered > Modeled > Simulated communities (microbial... > Unclassified | place... | reverse complement strand
CGTGTAATCTTTTCATCAGACATGAGCCCGGAGAACGTCAATAACATGAACCCAAAAAAACTGCCCATCGGTAAACGGAAACGGATCGCGCTCGTCGCCCACGATAACAAAAAAAAAGACCTCCTCGAATGGGCGAGCTTCAACAAGGGCTCGCTCGAGGAGCACGAGCTTTTCGCCACGGGAACGACGGGCGAGATCCTCGAAAAGGAACTCGGCCTTGAAATCCACAGGTTCAAGAGCGGTCCCCTCGGCGGAGACCAGCAGATCGGGGCCGGCATCGCGTCCGGGGAGATCGATTTCCTGATATTTTTCTGGGATCCCCTGCAGCCGATGCCCCACGACACCGACGTCAAGGCCCTTTTGCGAATCGCCGTCGTCTGGAACATCCCGGTGGCCTGCGACCGGGCGACCGCGGACTTCATCATCTCCTCTCCCCTGATGTCGGAGGAATATTCCAGAAGCCTGCCGCGGTATGATGACTACCGGGACGGATTCAAGGACGGCCGGAAGCCCGCCGGCGAAACGTGACGCCGCCGGGCCCGTCCGCGACGCGGACCTCCGCGGACGCCCGCTCCCATCAAGGACATCCGGCGACGGCGGCGCGGCCGGGCGCCTATGGCGGACGTTTTTTTGATATAATGCCCGGATGATGACGACGCGCGAACGCTTCAACCGGGTCATGCACTGGCGGACCGCCGACCGCGTCCCGAACATGGAGTTCGGCTATTGGAAAAAGACGATCGAGGTCTGGCGTGAACAGGGCCTGCCGGGGCATTTGAAAACCAACGCGGATGTCGAAAGATACCTCGGTCTCGAGGGGATATCCACCCTTCCGGAAATCCCGGTGAAAAACGGCCTTTACCCGGAATTCGAGGAAAAAACCCTCGAGGTCAGGGACGGGCGCCGGATCATCCGGCGGCGCGACGGCTCCATCTGCGAGGCCGCCGAGAGCGATTCGTCCATCCCACGCTTCATCAAGTTCGCCGTGGAGACGAGGAAGGACTGGGAAAAATTCAAGGAAGAAAGGCTCGATGTCCGCCGGCCCGGGCGCATCGGCGACATCCCGTCAACGCTCGCGGCCGCGCGTGCCTCCGGGATGCCCGTTCTCATGCACTGCGGTTCCCTCTATGGATGGATCCGTGATTTCATGGGGCTCGAGAACCTGTCCATCGCCCTCATCACCGACCGCGCCTGGATGGAAGAGGTCATGGAGCATCTCGCCGGAATGACGCTCTTCCTCATCGAAAAGACGCTCGACGGCGTCGAGGTCGACGCGGCCTGGTGGTGGGAAGACATGTGCTACAACCACGGCCCTCTCGTCTCGCCGAAACTTTTCGAAGAGATGATGGTGCCCCGCTACGGGAGAATCACGGAAGCCCTCGGCCGCCGCGGGATCGACGTCAACGTCCTCGATTGCGACGGCCGCATCTATGACCTGGTCCCCGGCTGGCTGCGCGGGGGCATCAACGGCATGTTCCCCATCGAGGCCGCCCACACCGATCCCCTCCGCCTGCGCCGGGACCACGGGGACGAGGTCCTCCTCATCGGCGGGGTGAACAAGCTCGCTCTCATCGCCGGCCGCGAAGCCATCGATCGCGAACTGGAACGCCTCCATCCCCTCGTCGAACGCGGCGGGTACATTCCGACCGTGGACCACCGCGTGCCGCCCGACGTCACCTTCGAGAACTACCTCTATTATCTGGAAAAGAAGAAGGATATCCTCTGAGAACGGGACCCGGCGGCCCGAAGCGCGACCCGGATGTCCCCGCCCTTCAGACCTGCGTCGCCCGCTCGAGTCTCTTCATGATGGAGAACATGAAGACCGCCGAGAGCAGGCAGGCTCCGACCAGGATCGCCCACAGCGCCCAGAGCGGCACGCGGGTCCAGAGGTATCCGCCCACCCCGACGAGATTCACTCCGATGGCCGTCGCGGCGAACCACCCGCCCTGCATGAGGCCCTTGTATTTCGGCGGCGCGACCTTGGACACGAAAGAGATGCCGATCGGACTTAAAAACAACTCGGCGATGGTGACCAGGAAATAGGTCGAGATGAGCCAATAGACCGAGACCTGCGCGTCCGGCGGAGCGACCTGCCCTCCCAGCGACCGGGGACTGGGAAGCCCCAGGGAGCCGAAGACCAGGACGGCATAGGCGCAGGCTGTGAGGAGCATCCCGATGCCGATCTTGCGCGGCGAGGACGGCTCTTTTCCCTTCCGGTTGAGGAAGGCGAAAAGGCCGATGACGAGCGGCGTCAGCGAAACGATGAAAAAGGGATTGAAGTGCTGGAACATCTGCGGCATGAACGGGTTGATCTCCTTGTAGCCGCCGTACCTGAGGAAGGCCGCGACGCCGAATCCGGCGAAGACCGCGCCGCCGATCGCCCTCGCGGCCGCGCTCGAGCCTCTCTTGACCAGGACAATCAACCCGGCCGCGGCCAGGAAAATCGAGAGGAGCCCCGTCAGGTCGAACCACAGATACGTCGCCTTGCCCACGCTGTGCACCGTATAGTCCCTGGCGAAATAGGTCATCGTCACGGCGCTCTGCTGGAAAGCCATCCAGAAGAAAATGACGACGAAGAAAACCAGGAAGAGCGCGACGAGCCGTTCCTTCGTCTGTTGAGGCGTCAACTCCACGACCTGGGATTTGAGGGCTTCGGACTTCGCTTTTTCCTTCTCCGACAGGTCGGCGTGCCTGTAATATTTCCGGAAGCCCCAGAAAACGGCCATGGAGATGATGAGGCTGATGCAGGCGACCCCGAATCCGTAGTGGTAGGACTTGCCGAGGGCGTTGACATAGGTTTCCGAGAAGAGCTTCAGGCTTTCGAGGGTGACGCCGGCGTCCTGGCCCTGGGCGATGGACAGAAACGGCGCGGGATCGGCCAGCTTGCCTTTCAGAAAATCGTTGGCCAGGGCGGGAATCCGCGCGTCATAGACATAACCCGAAGCCCCGAGTATCCATCGACTCACGACCTGTGAAGCCGTCGGGGCGAACATGGCGCCGATATTGATCCCCATGTAGAAAATATTGAAGGCCCGGTCCCTCATCGGGCTGTATCGGGGATCGTCGTAAAGATTGCCGACAAGCGCCTGGAGGTTTCCCTTGAAAAACCCGGTCCCCAGGGCGATCGTGGCCAGGGCCGCGATGATCAGGCCGAATCCCGTGGCCATCCGCGTCGGCAGGGCCAGCAGGACATAGCCGATGAACATGATGATCATCCCCAGGCTGATCGTCCTGCCGTAGCCCAGAACCTTGTCGGCCAGGAACCCTCCGAGCAGCGGAAAAAAGTACACGCAGAACATGAACACGCCGTAAACGACGCCGGCCGTCCCGGCGCTCAGGCCGTATTTGGCCTGAAGGAAGAGAACGAAGATGCTGACCATGGTGTAAAAGCCGAACCGCTCGCCCATATTGGCGAAAAAGCAAACAAACAGCGCTTTGGGATGGCCTTTAAACATATGTCACCGTCCTTCACACATGGCGAATTTCATATCGGGAGAACAGCCGGCGGAACACCGGCGCGGCTTTTCGTTTTCCGGGCCGGGCGATCGAGACGAACGCGCGATCCCCGTTCGGATTCTCACCGGCGTCCGCCGAGAATGCCTCCCAGGATATTCCGTAGTATCTGCCTTCCAACCTGGCTGCCGACCGACCGGGCGGCGCTTTTCGCCATGGCCTCGAACAGAGTGTCCCGCTGTCGGCCCGGCGGCCTCCCGGGCGCTTCCGGGAATGAGGGACGCGCCCGCCGTTCGGGCTCGGGCACGGGAACCGTGAAATCCGGCTGCGGGACCCGGGCTTCTTCCGCCTTCTGCACGGCCCGCTTTTTCAGCAACTCGTAGGCCGAATCCCGGTCGACCTGCCGCTCGTAATGGCCGTAGAGAACGGATTGGCGGAGGATCCTCTGCCGGACATCGGCGGGAATCGGCCCGATCTGGCTTTTGGGCGGGATTATGAACGCCCGCTCGACGACGCCCGGCTGCCCTTTTTCGTCCAGGAAGGAGACGAGCGCTTCTCCGACGCCAAGCTCCATGATCGTTTTCTCGACATCCAGCCTGGGGTTGCTCCGGAACGTCTCGGCCGCCGCCTTGACCGCTTTCTGATCCCGCGGCGTGAACGCCCTCAAGGCGTGCTGGACGCGGTTGCCCAGCTGGCCCAAGGTGACGTCCGGAATATCGAGCGGATTCTGCGTGACGAAATAAACGCCCACGCCCTTGGAGCGGATGAGGCGGATGATCTGCTGGATTTTTTCGAGCAGCACTTGAGGAGCGTCGGTGAACAAAAGATGGGCTTCGTCAAAGAAAAAAGCAAGCTTGGGCTTGTCCAGGTCGCCGACCTCGGGCAGCGTTTCGTACAGCTCGGACAGCATCCAGAGGAGGAATGTGGCGTAAACCTTGGGAGTCAACATCAATTTGTCGGCGGCCAGGATGTTGATCATTCCCCTGCCTTGAGAATCGGTCTGGATAAAATCTTCAAGGTTCAGGGACGGTTCCCCAAAAAGCCTATCGCCGCCCTGGTCCTCAAGCATCAGGAGGCCTCGCTGGATCGCGCCGATGCTCGCCGGAGAGACGCGGCCGTATTCCGTTTCGAAAGAATTCGCGTTATCACCCGTGAACTGAACCATGGACCGCAGGTCCTTGAAATCGAGCAGAAGAAGGCCGTTGTCGTCGGCGATCTTGAAAACCAGGGTCAGAACGCCGCTCTGGACCTCGTTCAAGTTCAATATGCGGCCGAGGAGGAGCGGGCCCATCTCCGAAACGGTCGTCCGGACAGGGTGGCCCTGTTCGCCGAAGATGTCCCAGAGCGTCACCGGCGAGCCCGCGAAGACGTAATCCCCCAGGCCCAGCTTGGCGACGCGCTCGGCGATCTTGGGCGTAGGCGTTCCGGGCTGGCCCAATCCGGCCAGGTCACCCTTGACGTCCGCCATGAACACCGGGATGCCCAGGGCGCTGAAGTTCTCGGCAATGACCTGCAGGGAAACGGTTTTTCCGGTCCCCGTGGCCCCGGTGATCAATCCGTGCCGGTTGGCCATGTTGGAGAGCAGATAAAGGTCTTTCTCTCCCTTGGCGATGAGAATTCTCTCTGGCATTTTCACACTCCTCTCGCATCAAATAAGCCGCTCCGCGGAGAATGGCGGCCCCGTCCATCCGGCTTCCGGATCACGGCGCGCCGCGCAGGATTGCCCGGGCGGCGTGGAAAACCCGGCGGCGAAAAACAGCTTTTCACCGAGCTCCTCGACCGGAGAAAGCCTTGGAGCGTCGCCTGATTCGGCCAAGACGGAAACCAGACCCGAGAGGCACGTCAAGCCCGGGATCTTTATGGTCGCTTTCATCATCCTTTTCTTTTCCGGAAAGCTATTATTATTTAAAAAGTTGGGCATATCAAGGCCTTCGGAGAGCGGCCGGAGCCGCAATGTCCCGGATTCGGCCCTCGTTCCAGCCCTGACCCGGCTCCCCGGTCAGCGTGACCGGAGGATCTCCAAAAGCAGAGATTTCACGCGGGCCTCGAGCGCCTGCCGGAAGGCCTCGATCGTGGCCGACTCGTCGCCGCGCCGAAAATCCTCGATGAACATGGCGGGGCCCACATTCACGATGATCGTCCCCGGGACGGGAAAGGCGATATGCGTTCCGAAAATCGCCAGCGGCGTAACCGGGACCGGAATACCCTCGCGGGAAAGATTATGGGCCATGATGGACGCGCCCCGCTTGAACTGGGCGACGTAGGGATTGGGCTCCTTGGGCTTCACCCGGCCCCTCCCCTGGAGGGTGATGACGGCTTTTCCGGCCCGCAGGTATCTCTGGCAGCTCTCGATATTCTCCCTGTTCGAGTGATACATGTCGACGGGAATCGTCCCGATCCGGGCGATGTTGGACGAGATGTAATCGACGATCAAGGACTTGAAGGGCTTCAACATCAGGTTGATGAACAATCCGAAGTCCTTCAGATGGCGATGGAGGTGTTTTCTGACGAGAAAATTGAACTGTTTCTTGGTGAAGATCATCTTGTTCGCCGTGAAGAAAATCGGCCGGGGCACGATCCTGAACAAGAGCCCGACATCCTTGTAGCTGCCGATATGGTTGCCGATGATGAGGTTCGGACCTTCGCCGACGAAATTCTCTCTTCCGCGGACCTCGACCTTTTTGGGGAACAGCGCCGCATCGGTCAGAATACGGATCGCTTTTCCGAGGCGCTTCAGCTCGTCTTCATAGCTCGGCTTCATATTTTTTACTATTTTATCGAATCCCGCGGCCAATTTCAAAAATCTTCTCACGCCGGGGCGGGGACGCGGGCGCCCATTGAACGCCGCCGGGACGGGAGGCTGGATGCCCGCCCGGAACGCCAACGTCCTTTCCTATTCTGCGGGGGATCACGAAAGCCGGGAGAGGTTCACCGGCGGAAACCGTAACGCCGCGGCCGGCATGACCTGGATCGGACGCCGCCCTCATTCCTGGTCGTCGAGGTCGGTCAGGGCTTTCGCGAACTTTTCCTTGGCCCGTTCCAGTTTTTGTTTTTGGAGTTCGACGGTGGCGTCGAACTTGCGGCCGAAGTCTTCCGTCCGCTGTTTCTCCTTTAGCAGAAGGTCATCGAGCGATCCCTTTTTTTTGGGCGGTTTTTCGCTCTGGATGACCTCATGGGAGACCTCGTCGACCCAGAGCAAAGCCGAGCAGCAGGGGCAAACGATTTCGAAAACGTTTTTTTGTTTTTCGCGGTCGTCCATGACGAAATCAATCTAGCAGAAAATCGGGGGCAAGTCCATGAGGTGTATGGGCGGCTCGGCTTCGGTCGGGGGAAGGGAATGTCAGCCGGGTTTGCGCGCCGGGATTTCGATGCCGTGTTTTTTCATGAGCTTGAACAGGCCCTGACGGGTCAGGCCCGCCTCGGCGGCCGTCCGTGACCGGTGATAACCGCAGCGCCGGAGAGCTTCGCTCAAAAACCGCTTCTCGAAATCCGCCTTGGCCACGCGGAACCTCCTTGAGGAATCCGAAAAGGAATCCCCCCGGGGGTTGATCCTGGCCGACAAGTGCTCCTCCCGGATCAAGTGATCCCGCCCGGCGAGGACGAGGCTGTGCTGGACCTCGTTCTGGAGTTCGCGCACGTTCCCCGGCCAGGGATAGGCCATGAGAAGCTCCAGCGCCCCGGGCGAAAAAAACGGGCGGGGACGGTTCATCTCCGAAGAGAACTTGTCGACGAAATGATTCAAGAGGGGCAGGATATCACGCCCGCGTTCCCTCAGCGGGGGGATTTCGATGGGGATGATCCGCAGGCGGTAGTAGAGATCCTCGCGGAAGCAGCCTCGCTCGATCTCCCTTTCGATGTTCTTGTTCGTGGCGCTGATGATGCGCACATCGATCCGCCGGCTGTGGTTCTCGCCGATTCTCCGGATCTCCTTTTCCTGAAGGACCCGCAGCAGCTTGGACTGGAGATGGAGGGAAAGGTCGCCGATCTCGTCCAGAAAAAACGTGCCTCCCTGGGCGTCCTCCATCAATCCGGTCTTGTCTCTCAAGGCCCCCGTGAAGGCGCCCCGCGCGTGTCCGAAAAACTCGCTTTCGAGCAGCGCATCAGGGATGGCGCCGCAGTTGACCGCCACGAATTTCCCTTTCCGCCGGAGGCCCGTTTCGTGGATCGTCCGGGCAACCAGTTCCTTTCCCGTTCCGCTCTCTCCCCAGATGAAAACCGGGGCGTCGGTGTCTTTCACCTTTTCGATCAGGGACAGGATCCGGTCGCCGGCCGGATCGCCGTTTCCCGAAAAACGCAGGGCCGGCGGAGGGACCGCCCGGATTCCCGGAGGCGGGAATCCGCAGGCTTTCATCAAATGAGGAACGGACGGGGCCAAGGCCGTCAAAAGCTCCAGGTCCCTGCCGGAAAAAGGGGCCGAGCCGTTTTGCCTTTCCAGATAGAGGGCTCCGGCCGGCAGCCCTTCAATCAGAAGGGGCAGGCAGAGCACGCTGACGGGTGCCGGGTCCGCCGCGTTCAACGATCCCGCGCCGTCAGGGCCAATCCCCGGACGGCCGATGAAGATGGGCTGCCCCTCTTCAAGGGCCCGGCGGACAATATCGCGGCGGCCTCCGCTTCCGGAAAGCCCCAGCCCCAGGCCGGATGCGCAGTCAACCGCGCGGCCGTCTCCGTCAAGGAGAACGCAGAGAGAGATGTCCGCCGGAATCGCCTTCCGGACGAATTCCAGGAAGCCGAGGACGGGAGACGGCGCTTCCGGGGAGAATTCCGGCGGGAGCGGACGAGCTCCGGCGCGGTCCTGAGCCGGGTTGTCGAGGGGAGTCACACTGTTGATAACGAGGATGAAGCCGGGATTTTCTCAGTCCGGCCGCCGGGAACCGGGTTTTTCCCGTCAGAACGTCGTCCCGATCGCGAAACGGAAGGCGAACGTCGTGTCGGTGGCATAGATCTTGCGGTTGTTGTAGGCGAAGATCAGCCGGAACGGGACGCGCAGGGCGGGGACGAAAACCCTCAGCTCCAGGCCGCTGGAGAGATACAGGTCGGTCAAGCGGACCATCTCACGCCTGGCGAACGCATTTCCCGCGTCGCAAAAGAAGATGGCGTAAAGAGGTCCCCCGACGGGAATGATAAACTCGGCGTTGCCGACGAGGGATTTTTCGCCGCCCTTGTTCATCCCTTCTTCCGTGAGCGGGCCGATGGAATAGATCTCATAGCCGCGGATCGATCTCTCGCCGCCGAGATAGAACCTTTCCCAAAAGGGAACGCTGTAGCTTTTTCCCCAGGGCTTGACGAACTCGTAGCTCAGGTGCAGGCCGATGGAGCTCCTGCCGATGATCGGCCGGTAAAAGGACCATTCGAATTGAGGCTTGATCAATTGGACGTCCCCTCCGAGCGGCCCGCCCGCGACCTTGACGCCGACGAGATACATGGTCCCCGTGGAGGGGGTCAGCGGGCTGTCAATGGTGCTTCTGTAAAGAGCCGTCGAGAGGCTTCCGACATAATAATTGCCGAAACCGTAGGCACCCCCGTAATAATACGGATTGTAATAATAGGAAAGTCCGCTTTCGACCTTGCTGGCCGAGCCGACGTCCAGGTATTCGAACCCGTAGGTGACGTTCGCTTTCCAAAAGCCCAGGACCCTCATCCCCAGGCTGAAATTCATCCCCCGGGATTTCTGAGTGAATAATCCCGGATAATAAATGTACCGGTCATAAATGCTGAATCCCGCGCTCAGGGGCATGTCCAGGAAATAAGGCTCCGTGAAACTCAGGGCGTAATTCTGAATCCGCTTCCCGTATTGAGCCATCACGTCGAAGCTTTCGCCCGTTCCAAAAAAATTCACGGTGGAATAGCTGAAGGCGATGAACGTCCCCTGGTAGCCGCTGTACCCGGCGGAGAACTGTATGTTGTTTCTCTGGAGCTCCTTGACGTTGAGACTGACATTCACCTGGCTGGGATCGTCCGGGTCGGGTTTGATATCCGGCTCCTTGTCCACGTCGACGATCCCAAGCTGCTTGAGCCTCAGCACGCTGTTCTTGAATCGATCGAAGCTGAAACGGTCCCCCTCCCTGACAATCATCTCGCGCCGGATGACCTTGTCTTTCGTGAAGGTATTGCCCTTGAACTCGAGCCGGTTGAGATAGGCGACCTCGCCCTCGGAGATGTTGAAGGTCACGTTAACCCGCTTGCCCTTGGGGTCCAGGCTTTCAACCGGAATGATCTGGGCGTAAAGATAGCCGATATTGCGGTAAAGCTCCCCCATTTCCTCCACGGCTTTTTCCCTGGCCTTGACGCTGTAGGTATCGCCTTCCGAAGTTTTGAAAAGCGAACGCAGGTAACCCGTGTGGACGAGCTTATTCCCCTCGATCTTGACTTCCCCAAGGCGATAGCGGTCGCCGGCGGAGATGGGAATGACGAGCACTTTCATCTTCTGCTTTTTCATGAAAATCGACCGTTTCGTCATGTCCTCGATCCGCGGCTCGCCGACGTAAGCCTCCATATAGCCGTGCTCTTGAAGCTTTTTCTTCAAGTTGGCCAGGTCCCCGCTGAGCTTGTTTGCCTTGAAGGTGTCCTTGCCCACGATCCAGGAGAGGAGGTCGTGCTCCTTGTTCTCCTTGATCGCCCCCATGAGCTGGCTCTCGTGGATGCCCCCGGCGCCCTCGAAGACGATTTTCCCGACCCTGGTCCTCGATCCTTCCTTCACGCGGAAGAGCACCCCGAGCTCGTTTTTCCCCTTTTTGACGATCTCCGCCTTGATCTCCCCGCCGTCGAGACCTTTCTCGACGAGCAGCGCTTCGATCGTGTTTTCGATCTTTCGGATCTTCGCGGGACTGTAGTAGGAATAGGGAAGGATGTATTCGTCTTTCTCCTTGAGCTTGGTGACGATATCGTCCTCTTTCACTTTTTTCCCGGTCCGGAAAGAGACTTCCTTGATGATGGGATTTTCCTCGACGGTGATCTTGACGATTCTCCCACGCTGCCCTTGGTCGGAAGCTATCCGGATGTTCGAGAAAAAGCCCGTCGACCAGAGAACCCTGAAATCGCGCCGCAGGGAGTCCTCGTCGAACACCCCCCCCTCCTTCGAGGCCAGGTAATACAGAATCGTTTCGCGGGTCACGCGGTCGTTG
>Ga0228535_1003629_pt1 | contig 10580 bp, 8 predicted proteins | sample SJ1metagenome_FD_168457 | JGI IMG/M metagenome (GOLD analysis project Ga0228535, IMG submission 168457) | Enriched culture of PCE-dechlorinating microbial communities from Ithaca, New York, USA - SJ1 | ecosystem: Engineered > Modeled > Simulated communities (microbial... > Unclassified | place... | reverse complement strand
TCTACCCTTCCCAGCTGGTCTTCGAGAAAGGGCGCAGATACCATTCGCTGTACCACACCGATTACGGCGACCTCACCATCGCCGTCAATACGGAGAGTATTCGCTGGCAGCCGCGGCCGATCGGCGGCACGCTCGATATCAGTTACGCTTTGGAGATCGAGCACGCGCACGCCAGCACGAGCCAGTTGAGGATCGACGTCACGAGCGCGCAAGACCGCACAATGTTCACATTGAAAGGATAGATTCCCATGAATTATATCAAACAGGCGGCCGACCAGGCCGCGGAGCTGATCTGTGCCGCGTATCGCAAGGCGTCGGAGACCGGCGAGCTCCCCCGGGCGGAGGAACTGCGCGAAGTGCAGGTCGAGTCCCCCAAGGATCCGGGAAACGGAGATTACGCATCTTCCTTCGCCATGCAGATGGCCAGGGAGCTTCGCATGCCTCCCCGGAAGATCGCCGAAGTTCTATGCTCCCGCATGGAGCTTTCGGGAAGCTGGTTTATCTCCTGTGAGTCCGCCGGGCCCGGCTTTATCAATTTCCGGCTTTCCCCGGCCTGGTTTTCCCGGGTGCTGGCCGCCGTTTCCGAGGAGGGGGACGATTATGGCAAGAGCCGGTGCGAGCGCCCCGAACAGATCATGGTGGAGTTCGTTTCCGCGAATCCGACCGGCCCCATGCATATGGGCAACGCCCGCGGCGGCGTGCTGGGCGACTGCCTCGCGGAAGTGCTCAGCCGCGCGGGGAATCAGGTCAGCCGCGAGTTCTACGTCAACGACGCCGGGAGCCAGATCGATAAGTTCGCGCGTTCGCTGGAGGCCCGGTATCTGCAGATCATCTTAGGGGAAGAAGCCGTCGCTTTTCCGGAAGACGGGTATTTCGGCGAGGACATCAAAGAACTGGCCAACGATTTTTATACCCTCCACGGCGACAGCTTTATGGATAAAGACCAGGCCGCCCGCCACGAGGCGCTGACGGCGTTCGGCCTGGAGCGCAATCTTGTGAAAATGCGCGGCGACCTGACCCGCTATAAAATCATGTATGACCGCTGGTTCTTTGAGTCGGAACTGCACAAAAGCGGCTATGTGGACGAGACTATGCGGATGCTGATCGACAAAGGCGCTACCTATGAGCAGGACGGCGCCTTATGGCTCAAAACCACCGATTACGGCTGCGAAAAAGATGATGTCCTGCGGCGCTCAAACGGCCTGTATACCTATTTCGCCGTCGATATCGCGTACCACCGGAACAAGCTGGAGGCGCGGAAGTTCGACCGGGTCATCAATATCTGGGGCGCGGACCATCACGGACACGTGGCGCGGCTGAAAGCGGCGCTCGACGCGCTGGGGCTGGACGGGTCCCACCGCCTGGAGATCGTGCTGATGCAGCTCGTGCGCCTCACCCGCAACGGCGAGGTCGTCCGGATGTCCAAGCGCACCGGAAAAGCGATCGCGCTGTCCGACCTGCTGGATGAGATCAGCGTCGACGCCGCCCGGTACTTCTTCAATTCCCGCGCCGCCGACAGCCACCTGGAATTCGATCTGGGTCTGGCTGTCCGGGAGGACAGCGAAAATCCCGTTTATTACGTCCAGTACGCCTACGCGCGCATCAGGAGCATCCTGAAAGCGCTGGAGGAAACGGGAGTGGATACCCATCCCGCCTCCCCCGACTTTTCCCTGCTCACCCATCCGGCTGAAATCGAGCTCATCCGCGAGCTTTCGCGCCTGCCGGAGGAGATCGGCCTGGCCGCTTTGAACAGGGAGCCTTCCCGTCTCAATCGCTACGCAACGGTGGTCGCCTCCGCTTTCCACCGGTTTTATACCTCCTGCCGGATCCGCGAGGCTGAGACTTCCGATCTTCGGGACGCCCGTATTGAGCTGATCCGGTGTGCCGCGACCGTCATTAAAAACACCCTGGACGCCTTCGGCGTCACGGCGCCCGATCATATGTAATTTTCGGGGCCTCAAGAAAAAGAAAGGACTTCCCATGAAAAAAGGAGTATCCCTCAAACGCTTCCTTTCCCTTTTGCTGGCAGTATGTCTTCTGGCCGCGGGAAGCACCGCGCTGGCCGCCGGGGATAAAGGCGCGCCCCTGTTCTCGGAAGAAGCCTCCTCAGGGGGCGCGGCGCAGGTTGCCGATTCGGAAAAGCAGTATGAGGATTTGCTGACGGTCATCCAGCTCATCCGGGAGTTCGGTTACTACAGTTCGGCCGCGGATAAGCCGCTGAGCCAGGCTTTGGCCGGGTATCCGAACGACCCGTTCGCGTCCGAGCTGCTCGAAATGATCGAAAACGGCGCTTCCGCCGACGAAATCGATACGGATCAGGTCAAGGCGTTTCTGCTTGACGCGTTTGAAAAGGACCCGGACCTCTGCCCCGCCCTTTTATATATCACTCTCGGGCAGTACGACCGCTACACGCAGTACATCCCCGTCGGCAGCGACTATCTGTTTGCCACCGACAAGCAGTATGTCGGCATCGGGGTGTCGGTGGCCATGATCGGGGACGATATCACCGTTCTTGCGGTCAGCGGAGGAAGCCCCGCCGAGAAAGCCGGCATACTGCCCGGCGATATCATCTCGGGCGTGGACGGGAAGCCGGTCGCCGGCATGTCGCTCGATGAGATCAGTTTGCTTCTGCGCGGCGAGGAAGGCACGTACGTCGATGTGACCGTGCTCAGGAACGATAAGGAAATCACCTTTGCCCTGCAAAGGGTAAGCATCGGATCGGACGCGTTTGTCTACAGGCAGCTGGAAAAGGGCATCTATTATGTCAAGTTTGACAATTTCAACGAGTCCACCGAGTTTCTGAGCTTTGTCAGCGCTCTGGCGGAAATGAAACAGGCCGGGGACGGAGTGCTCATTTTGGACCTGCGGGATAACCTGGGCGGACAGGTGGAGCTCGCCGCCAATATGATCGACCGCCTGATCCCCGCGGTGCAGGACATGTTCTCTCTGGAATACCGCCCGGACGTATCCGAAGATTTGGAAGTTTACCGTTCGGAAGGGATCGGCGAGGATGTGAAGGTCGTCATCCTGACGAACGGGTATACCGCGAGCGCCGCCGAACTGGTCGCGGCCAGCCTGAGCCAGCTCGGGCGCGCGGTCACGGTGGGCGAAACCACGTTCGGCAAGGCCAGGGGCCAGATCCACGTGGAGATGAGCGACGGGGCGATCGCCTCGATCACGATCGTGAAGCTCCACTCCCCCGACGGGGTCGATTACGACGGGAAGGGCCTTGCGCCGGATTATGAAGTGGAGAACTATCTGGCTCCGTATCTCACCGAGTATTACGAAGCGGTTCCGGAAATGCTGCTTTACCCGGGCACCTGCTCCGACGAGGCGGAGGCTTTAAATCAGGCGCTCACCCTGATGGGATATTTACATAAGACCTCCGGGATGTACCGGTTTGACAAGGAAACCTCGCAGGCGCTTCAGGCATTCTGCGCGGATGAAAACCTGGATTACTCCGGATATCTCACTCCGAAGATCGCGCAGGCGATCAACGGAAAGATCGACGGGATGGATCAGCTTTACCGGGAGTACGACGCGCAGCTGGCGTATGCCCTCACTCTGGCGAGAGGATATCTGAAGGCCGCGGCCGCCGCGTAAAAAATAATTTTTGGTTGCATATTAAAACACATATGATGACGCTAGGCTCATCATATGTGTTTTTTATTCACAATGGTTTACATATGTATCCGAATCTTACAAATAAAAGAACTTATATTAATGAATTGTTAATTGACGATTTCCAAAATATGGTATATATGTAAATTAACCTCGCGAGGGTAAGAAGGGTACTTAAGCCGTCGGAAAGAACATGGAGGTTATAGAATGAAAAAGAAACTTTTAAGTCTGATGCTTGCGACCTTAATGTTTGCGGGAGTAAGCAGCGTATATGCCGTACAATACAGCACGCCAACGGGATATTCTGATTCGTATGGTTTATTACTATAGGTTATGTCTATCATACGAATAATACTACAACTTCTATGACAATTAATAGTATGGCAGTTTGGGTGGAAGTAACTGAACAAGACCGTTATGTTGAGGTTGTCCCTCTGTTAAAATAGACATCCCATCCCCCTAAAGCGTTTGATATACCTACTTTCATGGAAGCAAATGCATAATTATTTTTCTCATAAAACTTATTAACGGTAGGAGTTTCCATCCTACTATTCTGGCCATAAGTTACCCAAGGAAAAAAGGTAAAGTCTGGAGGAGCATACCAATTTTCTCCTTGCTCATTAAACGATTCGAAAGTCGCGGTATCAACATCACCTGAATATGCTGAATAAACAAATATTTGCAAAATTAAAGAAGGAGTGAGAGCATAATGAAAAAGAAATTTATAATTGCCATAATCCTAATGGTAGTTGCAATAACCACATTAATTTTTGCTACTTCAGCAAACGATCAGCAAATAACGATAAATCATAATGATCTTGTGTATAAATTGAATAAGAGGACAAATTTAGACTCCAATATTTTTTCCCTAGAAACCTCATTTACAAACGGAGAGTATGAAGTTACTGCCGCTGGCCTGAAGTTTTTTGAAGACTCAGACTTGACAATAGAAGTGGATGCGACCTATGATGAAAAAACCGGCGAATATCAAATTCAAAAGGGACTGAATCAGGTATTTGTCAAACTGCCGGTTGCTTTTGCATTGTCAAAAATTGAAGAGACTTCTTTCGCGCCGCTAGCAGGTGAAACAGTAAAAAACGGAGGAAAAAGCTGGTTTACAGTTTCAAATGTTCTGCTAAAGAAAACGAGTACGAATGGAGCCCAATTACTGGTTGAAATCAAAGCGGTCAATCAGGAGATTGCTCCTCGACTTCCCGTTTTAAAAACACTTGAAGGTAATATTTCCGGTGCCAGTTGTATGAATTTTGATCAGGATCATTATTTTACGGGTGGGTATATCCAGTTTGATGTAGACCCGGATTTCAGCTTAAATGATATCCAATCCATAGCTTTTGAAAATATGCTTACCAAAATGGGAAGCGAAACGGTTGCAGTTTCAGTAAATTAACGGTATATTTTAACATAATATCAAACGGATGGCGGGGTACCCGCCATCCGTAAAAACGTAAACGGAGAAGTTATTTCATGAAAAAGTATATTGTACGTATCAGTATTTTCATGGCTGTGTTCTTTGCTCTGACCTGTTCCTCTTATGCGTTTTACGGAGCGGCTTTTCGCTGTATCAGCGACGATGATACAGCCTATCAAGCCCGGCTTAATCAATGTCTCATAAAACAGAACATATTTATTACCTACGAAATTTATGAAGATTATCACGCGTGGGTCAATGATAATTCCCAACCGCCAAAACCCGATTTTCCTAATATGCAGGAATTGGCTGAGAACGAATTGAATGATGGCAATATTCCATACGCAGAACATACCGGTCAAATGATTTTGATCGCCTATGATTTGGCCAGCAATTCCTTCGGCTTGGCAAAGGGCAAGAATATTTCCGACGAGCTCTTAACGCCTGAAAATATTAAAGAGCTGAAGCGGGAATACACTTCCATCAAGCGCGAGACGCTTCGGGAGGACGTGAACGCGTGTATGACTTCCCCGTACAAAATGCTTTTTACCAACCATTCGTTTGCCTATAATCTGACCGCGTACGAACTTATGCATCCCTTTCAGGAGCAAACGAGCGCTCCGGAGGCGGCGAACGTCCTCCTCTGGCTTTGGATCGGATTTGGTATCCTGGCCGCCCTGGGTATCTTACTTGTTGTACTGCTGGTTTTTAAGCCGGGAAAGACGACATATCAGGCGCTTGCACTGCTTCTGGTCCTGTGCTGTACCTGTCCGCTGCTTTCAACGAAGGCAAGCGCAAAAATTCTTTATGGCATTGGGGGCGCGGTGTCTCAAGAAAAGGGAGTAGAAGAAGTGCTTACAGATGAGCAAATTCATACTTTCGGTGAATTAAGGATGCATTTAAGCGGGCAGCTCGGCTTTAATTATTTCATCTATTTTGTGGACGATATAGAAAAGGATGAACCGGAGGTTTTAAATGAGAAGCTTGTCAGGAATGCGACTTATCGCATGGCGGTTATCGTCTCCCAAAAGCAGGATAAAATCGTATGCCGGTTTTCCGACGAATTATCGCCGTTTTTTACGGTGGACGACGTCTCGGAGATCGACGGTGCGTTTGCTCAAGGCGGCGACCTGTATGCGCGCCTGAAAAACGGACTGGACGAGACGGTCGTCCGCCTGTACGCGGGGCGCAACCTTCTGAAAGACGAAATAATCGATGCGGCGCTGGCTTCCCGTCCGTCCGTTCCGGCTCCCACCGAACCGGCGCAGACGGAGGTTCCTCAGCCGGCCTGGCACACTCCGACGGAGGCGGTTGGGTTGTACCTCGCCTGCGCCTTTCTGCTCGTGACCGACGGAATTCTTCTCGGCTGTTTCATCAAGAAACGCAGAAAAAGCGTCCCAAAGATTTGAGGAATCACTATTCGGGTCAAAGGAACACTGTCCGCATCTCGGCGGCGAAAGCATTCACACCGCACCTCCGAGCATGCTTCATGAGCTTCTTCCCTGCGGATACTCCGGCTGAGCACAATATCTCAGCCGGATTTTTCTGGTGTTTTATGGCAGGATTATTCTGTCGGATTTTGTCCTTCATAAAAAATTAATCTAGCATACTGTTGACTATAAGAAGTTGTTAGATTATAATAGTACTTGCAGTATAGGACAGAGGGCGGGTACGAATGATAGAAACAGGAACAGAAACAGGAACTTCTCCGCAGTACTTAAGGATCGCGCTCGATATCGCGTCCAGGATCGCCGGGGGCGAAATGCCGGAAGGAAGAAAGGTTTCCGGCCGTTCCCTGCTGGCGTCGGAATACGGGGTTTCCCCCGAGACGATCCGCCGGGCGCTCCGTTTGCTTGCGGACATGAAAGTGGTGGATATCCGGGACAAAAGCGGCGTATATATCCTGTCGGCCGACAGCGCGAGGCGTTATCTCAAGGGATTTGCCGGCTGGAATCAGCAGAAAGAGCTTCGGCAGAGGCTGAAAGAGCTGCTGGTCGAGTATCATAACGTCAACTGCCAGCTGCTGGAGATCTATACGGAAATTCTGAAGGCGCAGGAGATCCCGGCTCCGGCGGAAAAACTGCTGCCCAACTATGAGGTCAAAGTATCCGCCGAGTCCAGGCAGATCGGCAAAAACATCGGCTCCATGAAATTCTGGCAGGCGACCGGCGCCACGATCGTCGCCATCAAGCGGACGCAGAACGTTATCGTCTCCCCCGGCCCGTACGCGGAGCTTTACAGCGGAGATGTCGTCGTGTTCGTCGGCGAGCCTGCGACCGTGAAAACCGTGGATTATTATATCAATGGAGCCGCCGGGGAAGGCGCCAGAACGGAAAAGGAGGTCATCGGTGATACAATTTGAAAATGTCTCCATGTCTTACGGGACAAACGAAATCATCAAAAATATCAATTTTACAATTGAAAAAGGACAGTTTGTTGTATTGATCGGTCCCAGCGGCTGCGGGAAAACGACCACTCTGAAGATCATCAACCGATTGATCGAGCCCGCCGCGGGGCGGGTTTTGATCGGCGGCAGGGACACTTCGGCCGTCAACCGTGTGGAGCTGCGGAGAAGCATCGGGTATGTCATACAGCAGATTGGCCTTTTTCCCAACATGACGGTTGCGCAGAACATCTGCGTGGTCCCGAAGCTGCTGGGATATCATAAGCAAAGATGCGCGCAGATCGTCCGAGAAATGCTCGAAATGGTCAACATGCCGGTCGACCAGTACGCAGAAAAATATCCGTCCGAGCTCTCCGGCGGGCAGCAGCAGCGGATCGGCGTGCTGCGCGCGCTCGCGGCTTCCCCGCCGATCGTCCTGATGGACGAGCCTTTCGGCGCTCTGGACCCGATGACGAGAGCCGTGCTTCAGGAGGAGATCCTCCGCTTACAGAAAAAGCTGCATAAGACGATCGTTTTCGTCACGCACGATATGGAAGAGGCGCTGACGCTCGCGGACGTCATTTTATTCATGGAAAACGGAAGTATCGTCCAGATGGCCCCGCCCGAGGAAATGCTGAGAAACCCCGCGAGCGACACCGTGCGCAGTTTTCTTGGAAAGCATATCAAAAACATGGACCCCGCCGCTTTGACGGCCGCCGATTTTATGAAGAAGGGTATCGTGTCCGCCCGCGCAGACAGGAGCGTCTTCGAATGTACGTCCCTGATGGCGAGAAAAGGCGTAGATACGCTCGTCATCGTCGACGACGACGGACGCTACCTGGGAACTCTTTCCGTGGAAGATATCCGCCTGCACAAAGACGACGCCCTGAAGGCCGGCGATTTGATGAGAACGGACCACCCTGCTGTTCACGTAACCGACAGCGCCAAAGGGTGCTTTGATATTCTTCTCTCCTCGAGCGCGAACAAGTATGTGATTGTTCTCAGTCCGGACGGCGCCGTTGCGGGGATCATTACGAAAACCGGCATCGCCAGAGCCCTGGCTGAAAAACTCTGGGGGTGATGGAATGACTCTCTCAAAAATCATCGACGGCTACGGGGCTTCCCTTTTGCGCAACGTCGGAATCCATCTCGGGTTTGTTTTGATCTCCGTCGCCGCGGGCTTCCTGCTCGGGCTGGTGTTCGGGATCCTTCTTTCCCGGATACCGAAATATTCAAAAATCATCCTGCCGGTCCTGTCCGTTTTCAATACGATCCCCGGGATCGTATTCATCGGAATATTGTTTCTCTATCTGGGGATGATATCGCTTACCGTGGTGATCGCCTTATCGATCTACGCAATGTTCCCGGTTTTGAAAAATACGTTCGTAGGACTTACGAACGTGGAGCCGCAATATATCGAAGCGGCCAAAGGGTGCGGGATGAGCCCGGTGCAGGCGCTTTTCAAGGTCGAGCTTCCTCTGGCTTTGCCCACCGTGATCGGCGGCCTGCGGATGGCGACGATCTATACGGTCAGCTGGGCCGTTCTGGCGGCGATGATCGGCCTCGGCGGCTTAGGAGAGTTCATTTACCAGGGTATCAGCATCAATGAAAACAGCCTGATTCTGCTCGGGGCGGTGCCGGCCGCGATTGTCGCGATTATACTGGGGCTCCTGATCGACAGGCTTCAGAAACTTGTGACGCCCCGCGGCGTGAGAAAGGGGGCGAAGCAGCGATGAGCTGGAATATCCTTTGGGAGCATCTCCTTTTGGTCGTGGCCGCGGTTGCCTGCTCCGTCGTGGTCGGGCTGCCGCTGGGAGTGCTGGCGTATTTCTATCCAAAGCTGAAGAAACTGATTTTATTTGTTACCGATGTTCTTCAGACCATCCCTTCCCTTGCCCTGCTCGGAATGATCATGATTCTGATCGGCGCCGGCAAGGCGACCGTCATCATCGGTTTGACCCTGTACTCCCTTCTGCCGGTCGTGCGGAACACGGAGCTGGGGCTTGAGGAAGTGGATCCCGGGATCAAAGAAGCCGCGAGGGGCATGGGAATGGGCCGGATGTACCGGCTGGTCAGGGTTGAGCTCCCGATCGCGTTCCCGATTGTATTCACCGGGGTGAGGATCGCGCTGGTAAACGCGATCGGTACAGCGGTGTTTGCAGCCTCCGTCGGCGGCGGCGGCCTCGGTTCCATCATATACAGAGGCATCCGCGTGATGAACATGAAGCTGATCCTGTCCGGGACGCTGTCGCTGATGGCCATGGCGGTTACGTTCGACACGCTGATGGGGCTCATTGAAAAAAGGCTGGGCAGGAAACGAAGAAAAATCAAACCGGAGCAGGAGATCGAAAGAAAGCCGACCGAACGAATGAAGAAAGGATATCAATCATGAAAAAACGAATCGTATCACTGATTTTCGCAGGATTGCTGATTGCCTCGATTTTTTCGCTGTCGGGCTGTGGGCAGAAGTCGGATTTTACGGTGCTCACCATGTATGAGGGCGATTATTCCGAAATCACGCTGGTCCACTACATGGTCAAATATCTGGTCGAGGAATACACGGACGTCAAAGTCGACGTGAAGGATCAGATGGCGCATACGAATATGTTCAAATCCCTGACCGCCAAGAATCCGGAATGCGATATTCTTCTGACGTATGACGGCACGGCTCTCGGGAGCTGGCTGAAAAAAGACGCCAGCGAAGTACCCGAGGGGACTTCGCTCTACGAATATACCAAGAACGCCTTTATGGAAAAATACGGGGCGGAAATGCTCGGGCTTCTGGGAATCAACAATACCTACGCGGTGGCCGTCACCCAAAGCACGGCGGAAAAGTACCACCTTAGTAAGGTCAGCGACCTTGTGGACATCGCTCCCCAGCTGACATTCGGCGCGGAATCCAGCTTTTTCGCGCAGGATTTTACCGACCGATATTGGCCGTTCATAGAAGCTTACGGGCTGAAGTTTAAGGGCTACTCTTCCATCGATATCAACCTCAAATATACGGCTGTCGCAAACGGCAATTTCGATGTGACGGAAGTATATACGACCGACGGGCTCAACCGGAAATACGATCTCGTGATTTTGGAAGACGATCTGCGTTTCTTCCCCGATTACAACGGGATGCTGCTGGTTCGGAAAGGACTG
>Ga0228535_1003628_pt1 | contig 10581 bp, 8 predicted proteins | sample SJ1metagenome_FD_168457 | JGI IMG/M metagenome (GOLD analysis project Ga0228535, IMG submission 168457) | Enriched culture of PCE-dechlorinating microbial communities from Ithaca, New York, USA - SJ1 | ecosystem: Engineered > Modeled > Simulated communities (microbial... > Unclassified | place... | reverse complement strand
GACCAGCGCCCAGACACGCCTGCTGCTGGCAAAAATATCCTCTATCATCAATGAAAGCCTGCAGGGCATAAAGGTCATAAAGGCATTTACGATGGAGGAAAAGATAAAGACGCTGAACAAGCAGGTCCTGGCCGAATATTACCGGAACACCATGAGAGAGACGAGGATCAACGAGTTTTCCTCTTTCAATGCCGATATAATCGCCGGGCTGGGGGTATCCGTCATCATCTTTTACGGAGGGTCTCTGGTGATTACGGACCAGATGTCGACGGGAGACTTCGCCTCTTTTGTGGCCGCCATTTTCCTGATGTACACGCCCCTGAGGAGGCTGAGCAGGGTGCATAACAATTTCCAGCAGGGCCGCACCGCCCTCGACAGGGTCAGGGAAGTCATCGCCGTGACCCCCGAAAAACAGGGCGGAGAGGAGATCGATGTAAAGGGAGAGGTAGTCTTCGACAAGGTCTGCTTCAGGTATCCGGAATCGCAAACCGACGCTCTCAGTAATGTGGACCTGACTATACGGCGGGGAGAGATAGTGGCTTTGGTGGGATACAGCGGAGGAGGCAAAAGCACCCTGGTCGACCTGGTGGCGGCCTTCTGGTATCCGACCTCAGGCGTCATTTATATAGACGGCAGGGACATCACGACCCTCTCGCTGAACTCGCTCAGAAACCATATAGGAGCCGTAACCCAGGATGTCATTCTGTTCGATGACTCTGTCAGGGAGAATATCCGTTTCGGCAGGCCGGACGCGACGGATGAAGAGGTGATCAGTGCGGCAAAGGCGGCCTTTGCTCACGATTTTATTATGGAGATGACGGAAGGCTATGACACCCGGATAGGCGAGCGCGGTGTAAGACTGTCCGGCGGGCAGAAGCAGAGGATAACCATCGCGCGCGCGATTATCAGAAATCCGTCCATTCTGATCCTTGATGAAGCGACATCTTCGCTCGACACAGAATCGGAGCATCAGGTGCAGAAGGCGCTTGAGCAGCTGATGCAGAACAGGACTACCATTGTCATCGCCCATCGTTTGTCGACCATTCAGAAGGCATCGCGCATAGCTGTGATGAGCGGCGGCAGGATCATTCAGGAGGGAACTCATGACGAATTGCTCGAAATGGGCGGGCTATACCAGGAATTGTATAATATGCAATTTATGATAACGGATTCCGGGCAACAGGGGGAGTGAACATGCTGTACGGCGAGAAAGAGATAAACAAGGCGAAACTTGAAATATGGGACAATACCAATCCTGAAAGGGATTATGATATCAATATCACCTTTGCGGAATTCACCTGCCTTTGTCCGAGATCAGGATACCCCGATTTCGCCACTATCAGGCTGACCTATATCCCCGATCAAAAAGTCGTTGAACTGAAGTCGTACAAACTTTACCTGAATTCATTCCGGGATGCGAAGATATCCCATGAGGCGGTTGTGAACAAGATCTACGCAGACCTCGAAGCTGCGCTGAAGCCGCGTTCTCTTGAAGTAATCGGAGACTTCAATCCGAGAGGGAATGTGAAAACCATAATCACAGTATCGTCAAAGAATCAGACGCAGTAACTTTATCCGTTTCCTGTAATGAATATGAATGGTTTTTATAAATCAGGCATTGCGTTTCTGGTAGCCTTCTGGCTATGCATTGTATCAGCTGCGATTGCCGGAATATCCATGGGCGAGGAACAGTCGTTTGAAAAAACAGGCCCCGGCAAATCCGGATATTTAACCATTCTCTATCCACGCGAGCAGACTCTGTTCCCGGCAGATATTGCCGCGCCTACCTTCAGATGGAAAGATTCTTCGGGGGCTTCTGCATGGCGGATTACAGTCCGTTTCAAAGACAGGCAGCATAGTCTCACTGCAGAATCATCAGTTCCACAGTGGCGACCGACAAGGGAAGAGTGGGAACAGATCAGGAAATTCTCGATGGAGAAAGGAGCCCTAGTGACTGTCAGCGGGACAAGGGCTGCAAATAAGCCGAAAGGCGCAGATATTGTTTCCCTGGCGACTGTCACAATCAAGACCTCTTCTGATCCGGTATTGGCCCCGATTTTTTACCGTGAGGTCCGCCTGCCCGTCATGGCGGCTATGAAAAATCTGAGGAGCGCGCGCTGGCGACTGGGATATGTGTCATCGTATGAACAACCGGGGGTTTTGCTCCAGGGTATGAATATATGCGCAAACTGTCATTCAGTAAGCCGGGACGGCAAAACACTCGGCATGGATGTTGATGTCGACAGTGACAAGGGCGCTTACGTTATCGCAGATATCGGGAAAGAGGTTCTCTTCTCAAGGGACCGGGTGATCACATGGAATGCGTTCATGCGGGAAGGGCAGAAGCACAACTTCGGATTCCTGTCGCAATTTTCACCTGACGGACGATATGTCATCAGTACCATAAGGGAACTGCCTGTATATTATCTTTTCCCGGACCCCGGCAATCCGCAGTTGTTTTTTCCTGTGCGCGGGATATTGGCTGTATATGACCGCAAGACCGGAACATTTTCTATGCTGCCCGGAGCTGATGATTCCCGTTATGTTCAGACAAATCCGGTATGGAGTCCTGACGGCAAATGGATCATATTTGCCAGGGCAATGGCCTTGAACGAAAATCCTGATATCAAATCTTTTGTAAGCAGAAAAGCCTTGTTCCGTTATGATCTCTACCGGATACCTTTCAACGATGGCAAGGGCGGCAAAGCTGAACCTGTTGCGGGCGCTTCCGGCAACGGAAGGAGTAACTATTTTCCAAGATTTACCCCTGACGGCAGATGGCTGATCTATACCCAGTCTGATAGTTATATGCTGAACCAGCCGGACGCGGAACTGCACATAATACCGGCAGAGGGAGGAAAAAGCAGAAAGATGGTCTGCAATACTCCGGGGAAAATGAGTTCCTGGCATAGCGTATCGCCAAACGGACGATGGATGGTCTTTTCCTCAAAGGCGAACGGGCCATATACCGGACTCTGGCTGACACATCTTGATAAAGACGGTAATGACACTCCGCCTGTGCAGCTCGAAGATTTCATTGGTGTGAACATGGCGGCCAATCTGCCGGAATTTGTAGACATCAGGCCCGGAACGCTGATCAGGATAAACAATCGTCTTGAATAGACATATGGCAGATTAAATATGGAAATGGCAAAACAGGTATTGTCTGGCCGTCGTGTTATATGTATGTAAACAAAAATAAGGCCGGACTGTTTGCCGGCCTTATTTTTGAGAAGCCAGGGTTATGGACGCGAAATTGTCATGTAGCGTTGAGTGGCCGGAGAGATGCCGTATAAGCCGACACATCCGAAAGTTCCTCCGTTTGCAACAATAGTTCCACCAGTGATTCTCGAGTGGGCCACATCGAAGGTGCAGCCGGAGTTATTGTATAGAGAATTCGTCGTGCCGTTTACTGAAGACGTATGGATGCGGGATGCGCTTGATCCTGTGTTGTAAACACCGTAGGCAGGCCCGCCTCCCATTCCTGTATTGCTATCGATGCTTGAATTCATTGTTGTCAATCCGGATTGGGAGTTATAAACACCGTAGCTGTTGGTTGCCCCCCCTGAAGCCATTACGCTGACATTGTTCAGGGTCGGGTAGGAGTTGTAGGTGTTATATATGCCATAAGCGGTTGCCCCCGCCCAGGCCTCAATCGAAACATTTGTCATTTTAGGGGAAGAGTAGTAATTGTAAACCCCATGATTTAATAAACCTCCGTATGCGACCAGGCCCAAATTCGTAAGCTTTATCCATTCATATGCCTGATTGCAGTAAACTGCGATGGCATAGTGATGACTGGATCCCCCGGCGTTCTGAACTGTAAGGGACCGAAGCTCCACAGGACCCGATACACTCGTACTGGTGGCATTAATGACGCCAGCGGCAGAGCCGTCAACCGTGCCCTGAATAATTGTCACGTTTTCGCCCGAACCTTCAATATCTATATAGGAGCGCATTACCACACTGCCTGTCCCTATGTTGTATACCCCTGGCATTATCTTGAGCAGGCAGGGGTTAGTGTCCGAAGGGGAAGGGCACCAGTCGCTATAATTGGTCATCGCTGTCGCAGGGTCAGTGTAGTCTCCCCCACTCTTCGCGACAATGGCAACCCTGCCGTTAAATGACATTTTCGCAGTGAGTGTGCCGTCCGCTTTGATAATGACATCCGCTGCCCGGGCAGTCTGCGTTATAAGCCCTGCGGCAAATAATATGATGATTCCTGCAACGAATCGTTTCATATCAAACCTCCCCTATGCAGATTAAGCGACGATAATACTGTTTGCCTACGCATAATATTATACTAACGTTGTCTATGCAATAAGGCAAGACTTGCTGATTGAAAAGGGCGATCACACAAGGTTCCCCTATACATTTTTTGCCCGTTCTATGAATTCCTTTAATTTGTTCAGGTCCTTTTTTCCCTTTTCCGCCTCGACCCCGCTGGCGACGTCGATAGCGTAAGGCCTGACATAACGAACCGCATCCTCTACATTGTCCGGGGTCAGTCCGCCGGCAAGAATGACCCTGCCGAGTTTCTTTGCCTCGACAGCTATGTCCCAGTTGAAAGTCCGGCCTGTGCCGCCGTATTCCTTTTCGCTGTATGTGTCGAGAAGGTATGCTGACGCGCATTGATATTGTTTTAGCAGATCCAGATCCGTCATGTCTTTGACCCTGAATGACTTGATTACAGACGGCCAGATATTACACATTTCAGGCGGTTCGCCGCCATGAAGCTGCACTGTCCTGACGCCTGTTATATGCAGTATCTCTGTGATTTTTTCCAGCTCATCATCGACAAACACGCCGACTGTAGTGATAAATGGCGGGAGTTTGGAAATAATAGCGGCGGCTTTTTCAGGCTGAACTGAGCGTGGGCTCTTTGTGTAAAAGATGAAACCAAGCGCGTCGGCCCCGCACTCTGCTGCGTACAGGGCGTCTTCAGAATTTGTTATGCCGCAGATCTTTATTTTCAGGGCAGTCTCCTGAAATTTATTTTATCACCGGCAGCTTCGAGAGCGATTCCCTGATGCTTGAATCAGGATACTCGAAATCGGACAGCTTGCCTGCGAGATAATCGTCATAAGCGGCGAGGTCGAGGTATCCGTGTCCGCTCAGGTTAAAGAGAATACACTTTTCTTTGCCCTCTTCCCTGCACATCAGCGCCTCATCGATGGCGGCCCTGATAGCGTGTGAGCTTTCAGGCGCCGGTATTATGGCCTCTGTTTTGGCAAACGTCAGCGCAGCCTCGAACACCGATAACTGCGGATATGCTTTCGCTTCGATAATCCCATCATGGCAAAGCTGCGAAACGAGCGAAGACGCGCCATGATAGCGAAGACCTCCGGCATGTATGCCGGGCGGCATAAAATCATGCCCGAGTGTGTACATCATGAGGAATGGAGTAAGTCCGGCTGTGTCGCCGAAATCGTATCTGAATTCTCCCTTGGTGAGGGTGGGGCATGAACTGGGCTCAACAGCAATGGCGCGCACTTTCTTGCCTGTTGCCTTGTCAGCCAGGAAGGGAAACGCAATGCCGCCGAAATTCGATCCGCCGCCGCAGCAGCCGATGACGACATCAGGATATTCTCCAACCATTGCGAGCTGTTTTTTTGCTTCAAGTCCCACTACTGTCTGATGCAGCACAACATGATTGAGCACGGAACCAAGCGCATAGTTTGTGTCGGCATGTGTAGCCGCATCTTCGACAGCTTCGGATATCGCCAGTCCGAGACTGCCGGGGCAATCCGGATCTTCGGCGAGCACCTTTCTGCCGTAGTTGGTCATATTCGAAGGGCTGGCATAGACCTGCGCGCCCCAGGTCTGCATGGAGCTTTTTCGGTAAGGCTTCTGACTGAAGCTGACCTTCACCATATAGACCGTGACATCAAGGCCGAACAAACAGCCTGCGAGCGCCATGGACGCGCCCCACTGGCCCGCTCCAGTTTCTGTTGCGATCCTCTTTATTCCGGCCTGCTTGTTGTAAAAAGCCTGAGGAATGGCTGTGTTCGGCTTATGGCTGCCCGCGGGGCTGACGCCTTCATATTTATAATATATTTTTGCAGGGGTTTTCAGAGCGGCCTCAAGCCTGTGCGCCCTGAAGAGCGGCGCAGGTCTCCAGAGGGTATATATATCGAGCACTTCTTCGGGTATATCGATCCATCTCTCCGCAGACACTTCCTGTTCAATCAGCGCCATCGGGAAAATCGGGCTCAGGTCGTCAGGTCCGACAGGTTTCCGGGTCCCGGGATGGAGGGGAGGCGGAGGTGTGTTGGGCATATCAGGTATGATGTTATACCATTGCCTTGGGATCTCTTTTTCGGGAAGCAGTATCTTTGTTTCTTTCATAACTCCTCCGGACATAGATTCGTGAATGCTATTGTAACATAAAAGAGATGTGTATTATATATATTGTTACGCTTTGTAACAGGACTGAATAATAAGGAAGTATGATATAATAGTTGACTTTATGGACAAGCAAATAAAATTCAGAAGGCTTCCTGACAGGAGGGGTTATTTCGGACCTTATGGCGGCAGGTTTGCGCCTGAGACCCTGATGCCCGCTCTTCTGGAGCTGGAGGCCGCATATAAAGAGGCCGGAAAAGACAGGGTTTTTCAGGATGAGCTTGACCTGCTTTTCAGGACATATATCGGAAGACCCACACCCCTTTATTTTGCCGAAAGGCTGACTGAGCATCTCGGCGGCGCAAAGATATATCTGAAGAGGGAAGACCTTGCCCATACCGGCGCGCACAAGATAAACAATGCGGTCGGCCAGGCGCTGCTCGCAAAGAAGATGGGCAAGAAGCGTGTGATTGCGGAAACGGGGGCAGGACAGCATGGTGTCGCCACGGCAACGGCAGCGGCGCTTCTGGGACTTGAATGCGAGATATATATGGGCTCCATAGATATTCGCAGGCAATCGCTCAATGTGTTCAGGATGAAACTGCTGGGCTCGAAGGTGAACGAGGTCAGCGTAGGGTCTCAAACGCTGAAAGACGCAATCAATGAGGCCATGCGCGACTGGACGGCAAGTGTCCGCACTACCCATTATGTGCTTGGCACAGTTTTTGGACCTCATCCTTTTCCCTCGATTGTGCGTGACTTCCAGTCAGTCATCGGCAGGGAAGCGAAGCAGCAGATAATGAAGGCTGAGGGAAGACTGCCTGATTATCTGGTGGCATGTGTAGGCGGCGGCAGCAATGCCATGGGTCTGTTCGATGTGTTTCTTGACGAAGATGTGAAGATGATCGGGGTTGAGGCCGGCGGCAGCGGCATCGAAACCGGCAAGCATGCGGCCAGGTTCGCCACAGGATCAATCGGTGTCCTTCAGGGATGCAGGACATATCTCCTGCAGGACGATGACGGCAATGTTCTCGATACCCACTCTGTTTCCGCCGGTCTTGATTACGCTTCTGTCGGTCCCGAACATTCTTTTCTGAAAGAAGAGGGTCGGATACAATACACATATGCGGTCGATGACGAAGCCCTTGCAGCGTTCGAACTCCTTTCGCAAACAGAGGGCATCATTCCTGCGCTCGAATCTTCACATGCAATTGCAGAGGTCGTCAAACTGGCCCCGACACTCGGCAGGGACCGGATTATCATGGTTAACCTCTCGGGCCGGGGTGACAAGGACGTTCAGCAGGTGGCCGCCATCATGGGTGTGAACGTATGAAGAACCGGATAGAATCCGCATTCAGCAGGTTGAAGGCTGAGGGCAAGAAGGCCTTTATCCCCTATGTCATGGCCGGAGATCCTGATCTTGACACAACCATGGATAGAGTCCTCATGCTTGAATCTCTCGGGGCCGATATCATCGAACTCGGCGCTCCTTTCTCCGATCCCACCGCGGACGGCCCGACAATACAGCGCGCGGCTGAACGCGCATTGAAATCAGGGGCCACTCTCAGAAAGATCGTTGGACTTGTCGGTGAATTACGTAAACGCTCAGCCGTGCCGCTGATAATAATGACATATTATAATCCAATCCTCAAGTATGGAGAGGAGTCATTCGTTGCGGACGCGTCCGCCGCGGGAGTGGATGGTCTTATCATTCCCGATCTCCCGGTGGAAGAGGCCAAAACCCTTATCAGGCTTTGCCGCTCAAAGAATATCTGCATGATATTCCTGGTTGCCCCCACCAGCACGGACGACCGCATGAAAAGAATAGCTGAAGCTTCGAGGGGCTTTGTGTATTATGTTTCCATGACAGGCATTACCGGAGCAAGCCTGAGCCTGGACAGCGAGTTCAGCGAACATATAGGCAGGCTAAGGAAAACCACAGACAAACCGGTGGCGATAGGTTTCGGCATCTCTTCGCCTGATGACGCGCGCAGGATGGCTGCCGCGGCCGACGGCGTGATAGTCGGCAGCGCAATCGTAAAAAAATTTCATGAAGACCATGTGAATGCGCGGGACTTCATCCAGAAACTGAGGGAGGCGGTATGACTGCGGATTGAGAATTGGAGAGGGACCTGATATTCCTCTCAATACTCGACAGCCGGCAGTCATCGAGAATTATGGCCTGGTTCAAAAGAAAGAAAGATGTCACGAAGGGGGAAAAGGCCGACAAAACGGTGAAGATCCCCGAAGGGTTGTGGCTCAAATGCGACAGCTGCAAAGAGATCGTCTATCGCAAAGAGATTGAAAAGAACCTCAAGGTCTGCCCGAAGTGCAATTACCATTTCAGGATCAGCGCCAGGGAACGGATCCAGTTCATAGCAGATGAGGGCAGCTTCGTCGAGTTTGACGGCGATCTGACTTCTAATGATCCGCTCAAGTTCAATGACAAGGTTTCCTTTATGGACAGGCTGAACGACAACCGCGCCAGGACCGGCCTGAACGAAGCGATAATCAACGGCAACGCCACTATCAAAACGAGGCCTGTTGTCCTTTCGATAATGGATTTTTCATTCTGGGGGGGCAGCATGGGATCAGTTGTGGGAGAAAAGTTTGCCCGCGCCGCGGAGGCGGCGTTTGACCAGAGGGCCCCTCTTGTTTCAGTCGCGGCGTCCGGCGGCGCAAGGATGCAGGAGGGAATGTTCTCGCTCATGCAGATGGCGAAATCGTCTGCGGCAATAGCCAGGCTGAAGGACACGGATATTCTTTATATATCGATTCTTGCCGACCCCACATTCGGGGGAGTGACAGCGAGTTTTGCCATGCTGGGAGATGTTATTATTGCGGAGCCCAGGGCGCTCATAGGATTTGCCGGCCCGAGAGTCATAGAACAGACCATCAAACAGCAACTGCCCGAGGATTTCCAGAGGGCCGAGTTTTTACTGGAGCACGGCATGATCGACATGGTCGTCGAAAGAAAAGATCTGAAGGACACGGTTTATAAAATCATTGAGCAGTTCATGCCCATTCAAAAGGAGCCGGCAAAGGCATGATATACAGCTCCGCTGTCGATTATCTATATGGACTGCGGAAGCATGGCATCAAACTGGGGCTCGACAACACGCGTAAACTGCTTGCGCTTGCAGGCAATCCACAGGAAAGATTCAGAAGCATCCATGTCGCAGGCACCAACGGAAAGGGATCTGTATCAACCATGTCCGCGTCAATACTCAGGGCGCATGGATTCAGGACAGCTCTTTTTACCTCTCCGCATCTCGTCAGTTTTACAGAGCGCATGAGAATAGATGACACCGAGATATCAGAGGCCGAAGTGGTTGCCCTTACTGAAGAGATAAGGGACATGGTGGAGGCGTCGGATGAAGCGCCGAATCCCACCTTCTTCGAATTTGTGACAGCCATGGCATTTATATGGTTTGCGCGCAAAGGAGCCGAATGGGCTGTTATCGAGACTGGGATGGGCGGCAGGATGGACTCCACGAATATCATAATCCCTGAGGTCTCAGTAATCACAACTATAAGTTATGACCACAGGGAATTTCTGGGAGACACTATTGAAGCCATAGCTTCGGAAAAGGCCGGCATTATCAAGGCGGGAGTTCCGGTTGTTTCGGCTTGCCAGTGCAGGGAAGCCGAACTGGTCATTGGGCAGGCTTCAAGAGAGAAGGCATCGGACATTTCAGTTTATGGCAGGGATTTCCGCTCACGCGTGATTGCATCGGACATTCACGGCAGCAGTTTCGATTACATGGATGAATCGTCCCGTGCCGGGTCGATAAACTCTGTCTTTGCGCCGCTTGCCGGGGAATACCAGCCCATGAACGCGGCGCTTGCAATAAGGGCTGTCAGGACCGCATTGGACAATGCAGGAGCTCTGCAGTCAGAGGAAGAGATGCCGGGCGCTGAGGAAGCGGATCTTATAAAAAGAGGCATCGCGTCGACAAGGCTCAGAGGAAGGCTGGAAATCATCAGTGAAGATCCGCTGATAATGATCGACGCCGCGCATAATGCCGGGGCCGCGGCCGAGGTGGCCGGGTTCGCAAAGAAATATCTCAGAGACAAAAAGATTATTCTTGTTCTGGGAATTATGGCCGACAAGGATATCAGGGGTGTTTTTGAGGCCATTCTTCCTGTCGCATCCGAGATCATATTAACGGCTCCTTCGAGCGAAAGAGCGGAAACCCCGGAAAGGCTTGCGGCAATGGCCGGGCAGGCCGGGTT
>Ga0228535_1003627_pt1 | contig 10596 bp, 9 predicted proteins | sample SJ1metagenome_FD_168457 | JGI IMG/M metagenome (GOLD analysis project Ga0228535, IMG submission 168457) | Enriched culture of PCE-dechlorinating microbial communities from Ithaca, New York, USA - SJ1 | ecosystem: Engineered > Modeled > Simulated communities (microbial... > Unclassified | place... | reverse complement strand
GCCCTGAACCGGCTCCGTTTCAATCCACGCTCCCGTGTAGGGAGCGACTGATATGCCCGAAGAGGATAAGACAGCCCGGATGTTTCAATCCACGCTCCCGTGTAGGGAGCGACAGAACGAGCACAGCGCAGGGGTCTGAACCTTTCAGTTTCAATCCACGCTCCCGTGTAGGGAGCGACCGATGTTCCCAGTGACGGAAAGGAGCATGACGGGCAGTTTCAATCCACGCTCCCGTGTAGGGAGCGACGCCACTCGTGAGCGACCGCACGCGGTCCAAGCCGAGTTTCAATCCACGCTCCCGTGTAGGGAGCGACGCATGCCCAGTTTTCCTCCGACATGAGGAAGGCACGTTTCAATCCACGCTCCCGTGTAGGGAGCGACAATTGTCGGCCAAATATGGGTTGACCCAGGACTTCCGTTTCAATCCACGCTCCCGTGTAGGGAGCGACCAAGCTGCGCATTAAATCCCAATATGTGTGCAAGGTTTCAATCCACGCTCCCGTGTAGGGAGCGACGTCGTTTGCATTGGGGCAAACGGATGTTCTCGGTGTTTCAATCCACGCTCCCGTGTAGGGAGCGACAGAATATCGCTATTGAGTTCTTTCAAGTGTTTGGGTTTCAATCCACGCTCCCGTGTAGGGAGCGACTAAAAATATCAAGTGCGGTTGGGTAGTATTGGATGTTTCAATCCACGCTCCCGTGTAGGGAGCGACATGCGGCGGAAAGAAAAGTTTCGACGTTGGAAAAGTTTCAATCCACGCTCCCGTGTAGGGAGCGACTGCCATGTGTCCATGGGCTCGATCAGGTAGGGCGTGTTTCAATCCACGCTCCCGTGTAGGGAGCGACCATTGTGCTTGTGCCCCGATCCTCAGGGCAAAACTGTTTCAATCCACGCTCCCGTGTAGGGAGCGACAACCCCGTACCGCGTGTATCAGGAGAAACGGCGGGTTTCAATCCACGCTCCCGTGTAGGGAGCGACCAAAAAAAGGTTATGAGACCGGGGGAACATTTCGGTTTCAATCCACGCTCCCGTGTAGGGAGCGACGTCCGCTAGGGGCTGAGGTATTAGCTAAGTATATGTTTCAATCCACGCTCCCGTGTAGGGAGCGACGGCGAGGATAGTGACAGATTATTACGCCGGATACGTTTCAATCCACGCTCCCGTGTAGGGAGCGACAAGCCCCTCCCCGAGGGGAGGGGCCAGGTAAAAGGCGTTTCAATCCACGCTCCCGTGTAGGGAGCGACGGCGGACGCGGCCTATAATCTCCGGGTTTGGCTGGTTTCAATCCACGCTCCCGTGTAGGGAGCGACATCCCCACGGGCGTGATCGTTGGCGAGGGCGTTGGTTTCAATCCACGCTCCCGTGTAGGGAGCGACGCCTGGTGCGCGGTGATCATGTCCTCAATCTCCGAGTTTCAATCCACGCTCCCGTGTAGGGAGCGACTCCGGGAGTAAATGTCGCGCTCCATGTTGATCTGTTTCAATCCACGCTCCCGTGTAGGGAGCGACTCCCGCACCATCGGCCAGTTACCGTGCCACCTGATGTTTCAATCCACGCTCCCGTGTAGGGAGCGACGACCTTGGGTTGCGTTGGCGATAGTCCGCCTCGTCGTTTCAATCCACGCTCCCGTGTAGGGAGCGACCTAACTGATCTACCTTTATCCGTGATCCATTCTATGTTTCAATCCACGCTCCCGTGTAGGGAGCGACTTAGAAAGTGAGATCAATGATCGTAAGCTCAAAGTTTCAATCCACGCTCCCGTGTAGGGAGCGACGTCGAAATTCCCGGGGATCAATGTATAGTTAAAAGTTTCAATCCACGCTCCCGTGTAGGGAGCGACTTTGATAGCGGGGTTGAGGGGGCAAAATTATGACTGTTTCAATCCACGCTCCCGTGTAGGGAGCGACGCATGGAGTTGACCAGGGCATTAGCCGAGATGAGGTTTCAATCCACGCTCCCGTGTAGGGAGCGACTGCAGCGAACCTGTCCTGGCTCAGGACAAATGGAGTTTCAATCCACGCTCCCGTGTAGGGAGCGACTCAATCCGCATGTCAATGTTCACATAGTAACCGAGTTTCAATCCACGCTCCCGTGTAGGGAGCGACCTCCTGTACCTGCAAACTCGTTCTGGGGGTTGAAGTTTCAATCCACGCTCCCGTGTAGGGAGCGACCGGGCAGGCTCTCGCGATTTAGAGCCCGACATTTGGTTTCAATCCACGCTCCCGTGTAGGGAGCGACTCCGGGGATTGATAGGTGAGGGAGGCACAGCCGGAGAGTTTCAATCCACGCTCCCGTGTAGGGAGCGACAAAAAGAGCCGATTGCACTGGCTGCGGAGCTCCAGTTTCAATCCACGCTCCCGTGTAGGGAGCGACAGATACTATCGTGGCTGCGACGTTCTGCCCGGACGTTTCAATCCACGCTCCCGTGTAGGGAGCGACACGCTTGACACGCCTTGTCGCAGGTCTGACACGGAGTTTCAATCCACGCTCCCGTGTAGGGAGCGACTTGTCTGTTGTAGCGGCAAGGATCGACTGTGCATCGTTTCAATCCACGCTCCCGTGTAGGGAGCGACTGAGCTTCCAGGAGCGCCAACTGCCCCGCGTCATCGTTTCAATCCACGCTCCCGTGTAGGGAGCGACCGATTCCGTGACGATCTCGGGGACACTGAGGATGGGTTTCAATCCACGCTCCCGTGTAGGGAGCGACAACTGCGCTGGGGTGATCGTATCGAGGCGACGCTGTTTCAATCCACGCTCCCGTGTAGGGAGCGACGCAATTTAGTTCCAAGCAATCCACCCCCTGCGCCTGTTTCAATCCACGCTCCCGTGTAGGGAGCGACATTACGAGGATGCACGCCGACATCTGCCGCTTAATCGTTTCAATCCACGCTCCCGTGTAGGGAGCGACATACACTTTACAAGCTCCTAATTTATCTAAGATAATTACATAAAATCCGCGAACGCATGACTTTTTCCCGTTTTAATATTCAATTGTCAAAGATCCTTAATCACAACATTCCTGAATCCGGCACATTATCACCGCCGCGAAGAGCCCGGGATTTTTATGAGATCTTGATGTTCGCGCCGACCACATTTCGAGTTCCGGTAAGTTCCGGGAACAATATACGGAACTCTGCAGGCCTCCTAATAACACGCATCAGGACACCGGCTTCGTAAATACCGGCTCATGATCAAACGCCTACATCGATCCAGCCTCAATTGTCAAGATTAAAGATTTGACCCCTACTGCTTCCCGAACAGATCGAAGAAGCTCTGGAACGGATTGGCCCCCGGCATGGAACGGACGGTCTGTTCGGAAAAATCCGCACTCATCTTCAGCCACTCGGCAAACTGGGCGTCGGCGGCGGATTTGTACTGCAGGAAGTTCTTCAGCGTCTGCTCGAGGTATTTGTCGAAAAATTCGCCCAGCAGAGGGTTCCCGTGGCGGATCATCAGGTGCAGAAGAGGAGCGGGAAGGAGAATGTTGTTCTTCCTCGCCTCTTCCAGCACGATCTGGGTCAGGATGAAAGCCGTCACGTCCTCGCCGGTCTTCGCATCCGTCACCGTAACTTCCCGCCCTTTACGGATCATGTCCGAAATGTCCTCGAGAGTGACGTACACGCTCCTTTCCAGGTCGTACAGGCGACGGTTCGCATATTTTTTCAATCTAACCTTATCCGACATCTTACCCTCCTCTGAGTTCCGGGAGAGTTATGTATACTGTCCCCAGAACTCCCAGAACTCCTGGTGCTACGCAAAAAAATATGGGGCGGATTTATTATTTTGCTGATTTATATAGAACTTATTTCATGTTGCTTTGCAACATATTTCTTGACTTTTTCTTTCGATCCCCTTAAGGTAAAGACAAATCAATCCCAAAGGAGACCCCGACATGGATCAGAACAAGATGTTGAAGCAGGCCCTCGGTGTTTACAAAACCACCTTCGACAGCACTTTCGCCACCATTTCCACCCTCCAGGACCAGACGGAAAAGATGATGAGCCTTTTCCTCGAAAACGCGACCTGGCTGCCCGAAGAAGGGAAAAAAGCCATCGTCGAATGGGGCAACGCCTACAAGAAAGGCCGGGACGATTTCAAGACCACCGTCGATGAAAGCTACAAAAAAGTGGAAGCGTTCTTCGCCGACATGGACAAACCCAAGGGAAAGTAATCCTCTTTCTAAAAGTGATGGGGAAAAGCGCCGTTACCTTTTGGGACCGGCGCTTTTCCTGCTTTTGGCCTTTTCCTTTCCGTCCCTCTCCGACAACCAGCGGGTGATCCGGGGAGCGAATTCCTTCTGCGCCCGTGAACTGACGTAGATGCCGATGTGACCCGTATCAAGGCAGACGTTTTCCCCGTCCCTGCTCCCGATCTTTTCGATGAGGGGCGCGCAGGCTTCGGGAGGCACCAGGTGATCGTAGCGCCCGTAGAAATTGAGAACGGGCATGGTGATCCGCCGCAAGTCGATCCGCTTGCCGTTTAACTTCATCCGGTTCTGAATGAGCAGATTCTCCTGGTAGCAGTCCTTGACGTATTGGCGGAAGGTCTCGGCGGGCACATCGGGGCTGTCGAAAATCCACTTCTCCATCCGGAGAAAGTTCTCCACGAAAGGGATATCTTCAATATTGTCAACGAAATTCTTGTACTTTTCGATGACCAGCCGGGCGGGATTCAAAAGGAGAAAACCGAAGTTCAGAAAATCCCCGGGAATGTTGCCGCAGGCGTCGATGAGACCGTCCACATTGAAATTCTTCATCCACAAGTGCAAAAGCCCCTTGTCCGTATCGAACTGGACGGGACTGACGGAGGTGATCAGGTTCCGCACCTTCGCCGGGTGAAGGGCCGCATACATGACGGAGAAAGTTCCGCCGATACAGACCCCCATCAGGTTCACCTTCGGGATATCGTGGCGCCTGCGGATGAATTCGACAACCCGGTCCATGTAGCCGTTTACATGATCGTCGATGGTCAGGAAGCGGTCTTTCCGGGCCGGCGTGCCCCAGTCGATCATGTAGACTTCCGCGCCGCCTTCGAGAAGGCCCCGGATCACGCTCCGGTCGGGCTGGAGGTCGAGCATCGTTTCCCGGTTGATGAGGGCGTAAACGAGAAGGAGCGGCGTCGCGATTCTACGCTTTCCGAGGGGGGTGTAATGCTTGAGGCGGATCCGGTCCTCTTCGTAGACGATTTCAAAGGGGGTTTCTCCGATCTCCGCACGGAGGTCCCGGCCCAGCGCTGCGGGGACAGTCATCAGACGTTCCAGGTCTTTTCCGGACCGGCGCATAAAATCGGCCATCAAACGGAAAGGGGATTCATCGAGTCCGGCCATGGCTCCCCTTCCGCTGAGCTTCCAGTGTCTCGACCCTCTTTCTCAGGAGATGGATCTCCCGGTAGAGTTCATCCATATCGCGCGGCGTCGGCATGTGCAACGACTTGAGGACGTCCTCCATCAGGCCCTCCCGGGCCTTCGTGACCGAGGTGCCGGCGTTCAGCGTTTTGCCCAGGGCCGTCATGAATTCTTCCGACCGGTAGAGGTCCATGTAACGGCGTTCGAGGGCATCGATCCACAGGGAAAAGAGGTCTTTCCCGGGAATCTTGCTGCCGCCGGTACGGCTCTCTCGCCGGATTTTCTCCTCCACGTCCAGAAAAGACGCCTCCATGGGCCGGTTCATGAGGATGCAGAATTCCGTGCAGGCCGCCTCCCACTCGGCAAAGGCCCGGACAAAATGGATGGTTTTCTCCTGGTACTGGCGCAGGGGGCCGATGGGGTTCACCTGGAAACAGCGCGCCATCTCCTCCCGGATAAAATTCTGCCAGCGGTTCCGGAATTCCGACTTCCCCGCTTCGGTAAAGAAGGAGCGGGCCGCACCGGAAGAAACCGTTTGTCCGAAAGACGCCATCTGCTCCTGGAAAAAACGGCTCCAGAGATCTCCCACTTCCCTCATCATCTGCTGAGCCGCATCGTCCGTCACGGTCTCTTTTTTCTTTCCTGCCCTGGTCTGTTTCTCCCCCATCGGTTCATTCGCTCCTCATGGTTCCAGCAGCCGGTCCCAGGGCATCCCCTCGAAGGTCGCATGCAGGGAATGGTCGTCGTCCACGGCATGGCAGGTGAGATTCGCGTAGACGCCTTCGGCGATTTCACGGGTCAGGCCGGGGGGGACAATGTCGTCCCGGCGGCCGTGATAGAGCACGACGGGCAGCGCCAGGCGGGTCGAACGGTACGGATTGAACTCCGGGAGCAGGAGGGCGGGGGCGAGGAGGATGAGCTTTTTCACCCGCTGAGGATTTTGGCCGGTATAGACCGCCGCCATGAGTCCGCCATAGCTGGAACCCACCAGGATCAGATCGTCTTTCCCGTCCAGAAGGCGGTTCAGCTTCGCCATCCTGGCATCGAAAGGTCCCTCGTAATCTTCGATCAGCATATCCGGATAATGCTCGCGGAAAAACTGTCCCTTCGCACCCTGTCCGCTGCTTTCCAGACCGTGGATAAATACCTTGACAGCCATGCGTTTATCCCTCCTTCCAGGCGCCACCATGCCTGTTTTCCTGTTTCTGAACCCCCCGCTTTCCGGTTGATTTCGGCGTGCCAGTATGTCAGTATGTCGCCAATTTCGCAAGAGGAGAGTACACCATGTCCAACGTTATGCCGTTTCGAGCCGTAAGACCCAGGAAAGATATCGCCAAGGACGTCGCGTCCTACCCTTACGACGTGCTGAACGTCGAGGAGGGGCAGAAGCTCGCCGCAGGAAACCCGTTCACTTTTCTCCACGTGGAAAAGTCGGAAATCGACCTGCCGCCGGGAAGCAGGTCAGAAGGGGATCACGTCCACGAAATGGCGAAGTCGTACCTGAAGGACATGATCGGCAGGAACATCCTCATTCAGGACGATCGACCCTGCTATTACATCTACCGCCAGCGGATGGGAAATCATGAACAGTACGGCATCGTCGCCGGTTTCAGCGTCGAGGAATATGAAAAGGGCCTGATCAAGAAGCACGAGTTGACCCGGACGGACAAGGAAATGGACCGGACCCGCCATATCGATATCGTCGGCGCCCATACGGGGCCTGTTTTCCTGACCTTCAAGGCCAGGAAATCATTGGACCGGATCGTCGCGTCGATCGTCGCGGAAACTCCCGAGTACGACTTCACCGCCGACGACGGCATCGGCCATACGGCCTGGGTGGTCAGGGACGGCAGCCTCATCGATGCCATCCGGAATGAATTCGCCCGGATCGACGCCCTCTATATCGCCGACGGCCACCACCGGGCCGCCGCGGGCACGTCCGTCGGGAAATTGCGCCGGGCAAACAACCCGGCTCACCGGGGCGACGAAGAATATAATTTCTTCCTCGCCGTCGCCTTTCCCCACGACCAGCTCCGGATCATGGATTACAACCGGGTCGTCAAGGATCTGAACGGCCTGGATGAAGCGGCCTTTCTGAAACGGATCGGGGAAAAATTTCTCATCGCCGAGAATTTCACAGAGAAGAGCCCGGCGGCTCACCATGAATTCGGCATGTACCTAGGCGGCCGCTGGTACAGGCTGACGGCCAAATCCGACATCTACCGGGAGGACGATCCCATCGGCAGCCTGGATGTGTCCATCCTGCAGAACAACCTGCTGGAACCCGTTTTAGGCATCCAGGATCCCCGGACGGACAAGCGGATCGACTTCGTCGGCGGCATCCGGGGCATGGGAGAACTGGAAAGGCTGGTCGACCAGGCCGGGTTCAAGGTGGCGTTTTCCTTGTACCCGACGACCCTGGACGAGCTGATCCGTGTCGCCGATGCGGGCCTCATCATGCCGCCCAAGTCGACCTGGTTCGAACCGAAGCTCCGAAGCGGCATGTTTGTTCATCTGCTGGATTGAACGGCGGACCGGATTCCGTCTTTCGACGGAATGACGGGAATGGAGTCATTCAATTGCCGAAGCAATAAAAGGATCGGCCATGGCGGAAAAAAACCTGTCCGCATACCGGAAAGACGGGGAAAGTATGGAGCGGCTTCTCGACGGCAGGCTGAAGATCCTCCAGCCGTTGAAGGGTTACCGTTTTTCCGTCGACGCCATCCTGCTGGCCTCTTTTTTCCGGGAACGGCCGGGAGAACACATCCTGGAGGTCGGGCCAGGGAGCGGAATCATCAGCCTGGTCCTGGCCGTCCGCAGTCCGGACGTCCGCATCACGGGAATCGAAATCCAGGAAGATCTCGCCGACCTTGCCCGGCGCAATGCCGCCATGAACGGCCTCGACGACCGGGTCGACATGCAGTGGGGAGACATCCGGCAGATCGGCAGGCGCTTTCCCCCGTCCTCATTCGATGCGGTCCTGTTCAATCCACCCTATCGCCGCCTGCAGTCGGGAAAGATCAATCCGGACCGGCAGAAAGCCGTCGCCCGGCATGAGGTGGAGGGAAGTTTCTCGGATTTTCTTCGCGGGGCGCGCCAGGTTCTCAAACCGGCGGGCCGGGTGGCCTTCATCTATCCGGCCCCGCGCAGCATCGAAGCCCTCTCGCGGATGCGCCGCGAAAAAATCGAGCCCAAACGGATGCGGGTCGTCCATTCCTACCCGGACTCCGAGGCCCAGTTCATTCTCGTCGAAGGGCTCCGCGAAGGGGGAGAGGAACTCCATATTCTGCCGCCGCTTTATGTCTACCGGACCGGGAAGGAATATTCGGAGGAAATGAACCGGATCTTTCAGGACTTGGGAACGGTTTCCTGAAGGGGCGCCCCCTTCTCTGCGGTTGACCGGTCACGGAGGATCGGCGTCTCAATCGCACGGAATAAATCGTTCATATCCAGCACCAATGCCGGGCTGCCGTCCTCGAGGATGGCCCCCGCCCGGATGAAATCCACCTTCCCCAGGCGCCTGTCCAGCGGCATAGGGACCAGGTCCTCCTCTCCCCGGAAGGCGTCCACGACAAGGCCGCAGCGCCTCGAACGATCTCTCATGATCACGACGGGCCAATCCCCGCCGGAGGCCGGCAAGCCCGGCATCCGCAGAAGCTCCCCCGCATCGATGAGGCCGATATCTTCACCGTCGATGGAAACGAACGGCCGGCCCCGGATGGATGGGATATCGGACGGAGAAACCCTGACGACCCGGTCGATCCGCGAAATGGGCAGGGCATAGGATTCACCGTGAATTTCAACGAGAAGGCACCTGAGAACAGGGGATAAGGCGGATGCAGTTCTCCGGATCTCCAGGATTTCGTCGTATAACCGTTCGGCCAGTTGCTCAAGCTGTTTAGACGAGGACTCGAACTGGAGGACGGGATCCGCGACCGGTATTTCTTCCCGGTCGCGCTCCGCCGGTAAGACAGGCGACGGGGTTCCTTTGCCGGGCACGGGCGGAAAATGATCCGATGCCCGCAAAACCGGGCAAAGTGCCCGGAGCCTCCGGGCCTGATCGAGACATTCACCGGCCAACTCGATCAGGCGGTCCCCGTCCCCGAAGCGATCCCGGGAAACTTCCGCTTCCCGATACCCGGCTGAGGGCTCCCCATCGGAAACGTCCGCCGTCGTCGGCGCCGCCGGTGTCACACCGCCTCGTTCCTCGATTTCACCCGGCGCCTCCGCACACCCCGTGGGGTCCTCCTTCGGGACCGCCGATTCGCAATGTTCCGATATCGGGGGCGCTTCCGCTTCGCGAACGGATCGCTGAAGGGCCTGCGAAATCACGAGGATGTCGGATTCCCGTTCTGCGAGCCAGCGGGAAATATCCCGATCTTCCTGCGCCGCGATTGCACAGAAGAGATCACAGGCTTGACGAAACGGAGCAGCCGGGTACGCCGCAAGGCGATGTTTCTCCGCCCCGGCTTCGGACAGGAATCCCTCCATGGCGTAAGCCAGGTTTGCAGCGACGGGCAGACCGACAAGCCGGGAAGCCCCCCTGATGGCATGGACGGTGCGGATAAGTCCATCAATCCGCTCCGGCGTCACCTCCCGCTCGATTTCCTCCAGGCCCGCATCCAGCATCCGCGTCCACCCGGCCAGTTCCTCCCGGAAAAGGCTGAGCATGACCGTGTTACCGCTATTTTCCCGTTCCGTTCCCATCCGTTTCCAGGCTCCCCGCCAGGGCGTTGAGGAGTTTGTCCCCATCCAGAAGGCCCACCCGTTTCCCCTCGATGGACAAGATCCGGCTGCAAAGCCTCGCACCGTACCCGGCCGGCGTTGCCAACACCGTTTCCAGCTCCGCGGCAAAAATCGATTGAACCCCCATGATTTCATCGACGGGGAAAGCGAAACGGTTCCCCTCGTCGCCGGCAACAATCAGGCGGGCCCTGTTCTCTTCCGCCGGAATCCCCCCGGCCGGTTCCGCAATCTCCAGGATGTCCGCCAGGGAAAAACATAGGTGCAGATCTCCTCCGACGTTGACCATCCCCCGGAAACGGCGGTCCGTCTTCCCGGGAATCGTATGGAGCAATTCCCGGTCCGCCACCTGGTAAAACAGACCCGTCCGGAGGGCGAACCATTCCCTTTTTATCCGGAAGACAACCACCGAAACGGCATCCCCCGCGGATGAAGTGTCCGGCGAAAAAGGCGCGGATTCCTCGGAACGTACGCCTCCAGGCGCTTCCCGCTCCGGAAGACACCGCAC
>Ga0228535_1003625_pt1 | contig 10601 bp, 10 predicted proteins | sample SJ1metagenome_FD_168457 | JGI IMG/M metagenome (GOLD analysis project Ga0228535, IMG submission 168457) | Enriched culture of PCE-dechlorinating microbial communities from Ithaca, New York, USA - SJ1 | ecosystem: Engineered > Modeled > Simulated communities (microbial... > Unclassified | place... | reverse complement strand
GGCTGATGGTCCGGATGTCCCCGCCCAAAACGTCGACGAGACGGTCGGAAAAGAGGATCCAGAGGGCACCGGCCGCCAGATAGGCTAGGCTGATCTTCAGGGCGGTCCTGTTTCCAAAGGAAGAGGGCGCCGGCTTCGTCTGCGCATGGAATCGGTTTGTCACGGCTCACCTACGGGAGTCATGGATCAAGAGGGATCAGAGGACAGAGATGTCTAGAGATGCCTATTGACAAGTAAAATCTAGACGATAAAGGGATGGCTGTCAAAGGAAATCGTGGAAGGAAACAAAGGATCCCCCAGGACCGATCGATCGACCGCCTGGGGGAATCCTGCCCTCCCCTCGGGAGTCCAGACGGTATAGGGGGCCGGCAGCGATCAGGATCGGGTGTCTAGCGGAGCCATTTCTCCATGCGGCCCTGCTCATGGGCCCAATCCCCGGAAAGCCTGATCGTCATGAAAGTCCCGAAGAGCTGATCCATCAGGCCTGTCACCTTTTCGATCAGATAGATCCTCTCCAGAAGCTGCCCTTCACGGTCGGTTTCCTCTTCGTCGCCTTCCGGAAGCGTCGGCAGCTTCATGGACTGGAAATGGAACCGGTCCGCTTTGAAAGTGAATTCCCATTCCGTCTTGTCGTGGGCGACCCTGAGACGGGCGGCGGTGATCTTTTTCCCCTGCCGCAGGGCCTCCTTGCCCTCCTTCAAGTCGGCGTGCATCCCTTGGCAGACCACCTGCTCCGCGTATTCCCCGTCACCGGATTCAAGGACAAGACGTCGGACGAAGAGGACCTCGACTTCCCCCAGGTTGGGGATCTGGATCTTTCCGCTGCGCTCCTCGCTCTTGAACCAGAGCCAGGTGAGGAACTCCCGGCCGATCGACAGGGGGTCGACGCCGGCCGGAAGGGAAGGCTCCGGGATCTGCTGTGGGTCCCGGGGCTGCTGGTCCCAGGGGAGATACGGACAGAGTGCGATCTGGAAGGAGTCCCGGAAAAGCTCCTGGAGCTCTTCGAAGACCTTGTCGGACAGGGACCCCAGGATCAGGGTATGATCCGGCACGGACCAACAGATCTCGAAAAGGGATGGGGTGGGCAGGCTCTTTCCCAGGAGGTCCAGGCGCACGGCCTCCCGGATGGCCTCCCGCTGTTCCCGGTAGAGCCTCTTCTGGCCCGTATCGGCGAGCTGCTTTCTCTCGGCTTCCAGGACCCGGAGCCGCAGGAGCGCCGGGGCGAGGGCCTTGCGGTCGATGCGCATCGAAAAAAGCTGGTAGCGCCCCTGGGCATAGGAGGCATAGGGAAAGTCCGTATCCAACGGGTCGTCCAGGGCGGTCCAGCCCATGGCCTTCTCGTCGGAGGTTCGCCAGACGTTCTGGAAGGCGTTTTTCCGGATCCGTTCGTCGAAGAATGCGGGAAAGTGATCAGGCAGGTCACCGATCAGACGGTACCGGGAGAATGTCAGCGCCCCTTTTCTGAAACCCATGCGTGCCTCCTTATTGGAACACGGAGACTAACGTACCTGGGGAGCCCCTGTCAAGGCCCTTGTCTTGTCCGTCGCCTCCAGGTCCACCCAGGAGTATTTCGTTAAGATTTTCAACGACTTGACCTGGAGTTGCCTCTCCATTTGACCGTTTGGACCCAAAGCCGGCCTTCATGCCCAAATGAAGACTGGATACGCATGGACACCCGGCAGGTTTTGTGATAGGTGAAAGCGGATAATCTTCTCTAAGGTGCTTCAATGCTTATCAAGAAAGTGGGAATCATCGCCAATATCTCGAAGGAAAAATCGCCCGCCTGTACCGCCTCCCTGAGGGACTGGATGGCGGCCCGGGGGCTGGAGGTCTATCTTGAGGAGGGGATCGCCGCGAAGATCGGCGCTTCCCCCGGGGTGGATCGAAAGAAGCTCGGTTCGCTGGTGGATCTGCTCGTCGTTTTCGGGGGGGACGGGACGATGCTGCGGACCGCCCGTCTGGTCAGGGACCGCGATGTTCCAATTGTGGGGATCAATCTCGGGGGATTCGGATATCTCACCGAGGTCAATCTGGGAGAGATGTACAGTGCTCTCGATGTGATCCTGACGGGGGACTTCCTGGTCGAGAAGCGGATGATGCTCGACGTCGAAGTCAGCGGCGGGGAGGAAGCCTTCCGCGAGGGAACCGTTCTGAACGACGTGGTCATCAACCGGGGAAGCCTCTCCAGGATCGTGGAACTGGAAACTGCGGTGGACGGCAAATACCTGACGACGTTCAAGGCCGACGGCCTGATCATCTCGACGCCGACGGGATCGACGGCCTATTCGCTCTCGGCGGGCGGCCCCATCGTCTTTCCCGAGCTCAACGCCGTCGTGATCAACCCGATTTGCCCCCATACCCTGACGAACCGGCCGATCCTGCTGCCCGGGAATTCGGTCATCCGGGTCACGCTCTGGACGGCAGAGGAGGGGGCGACACTGACCCTCGACGGCCAGGTCTCCTTCAACGTGAAGTCGGGCGACACGATGACCATCCGCCAATCCGGGCACGTGACGACGCTGGTCTCGTCTCCCCACCGGAGTTATATGGAGATCTTGAGAACGAAACTGGGATGGGTCGGCTCGCTGACGGGGGACGCCAGGGAGAGACAAGATGCTCTCGGAACTGAACATCCGTAATTTTGCCATCATTGACGAATTGAAGGTGTCATTCGCCGGAGGCCTGAATGTTATCTCCGGCGAAACTGGCGCCGGTAAATCGATCATCGTTGGCGCCGTCGGCTTGCTTCTTGGGGAAAGGGCCAATGCGGACATGATCCGTTCCTTCGAGGATACGGCCACCGTCGAGGCCCTTTTTCAGATCGGCGGCCAGGAAGGGCTGATCCGGAGGATCGAGGAAATGGGGTTCGGCGACGGTGAGGATCTGGTCATCCGCCGTATCGTGTCCCGTTCCGGGAAAAATCGGGTCTACATCAACGGCGCCCTGGCCTCGCTGGCCATGCTGGCCGCGATTGCCGAATCGCTGGTCAATATCTGCGGTCAGCACGAGCACCAGATGATCCTCGATCCCGGCAACCACACGGAGATCCTCGACGAATTCGGCGGACTGGGCCTGCAGAGAGCGGCCTATGGCGAATCCCGCGACCGCTACCGCTCGATCCGGGAGAAACTCCGGGAACTCCGGGAAATGGGCCGGATCAGGGAGGAGAGGGAGGACCTGTTGAAGTTTCAGATCTCCGAGATCGGCCAGGCGCAGATCCGGGCAGGAGAGGACGCGGCACTCGCCGAGGAGAAGAAGGTTCTCTCGAATGTCCAGAGGCTCATCGATTGCGCCCGGTCGGCCCACGAGACCCTCTACGGGAAAAGCGGGTCGGTCCTCGCGGAACTGAAGGGCGCAACTGCGGCAGTCGGCGAGATCCGAAAGATCGATCCTTCCCTGAAACTCACTGGGGAGGAGATGGACGAGCTCTATTACCGGCTCGAGGATGCCGCATTGACCCTGCGCGATTACGCCAACCGCCTCTCGTTCGACCCGGACCGGTTGGAAGCCATCGAAGGGCGGCTGGAACTCCTGGGGCGCCTGAAGCGCAAATACGGCGGGACACTGGATACAGTCCTCCAGAGGCACACCGAGGCGGAAAAGGAGTTGGCCAACATCGCCTCGGCCGGGGAGGAGATCGGGAAACTGGAGGAGGAACTGGCCGCCGAACGGTTGCGGCTGATCCGGGCCGGAGGGGAGCTTTCCGCCCGGAGACGCCAGGTGGCGGCCCTCCTGCAGGAAAGGGTCGAAGCGGAGGTCTGTACGCTCCGGATGGAGAGCGCCCGTCTCGAGGTCGTCTTCCGCGAACCGGCCGAGGGCGATGCCGCCTTCGGTGAGACGGGGATGGACGACTTGGAGTTCTATCTTTCGACGAATGTGGGCGAGGAGATCAAACCCCTCAGGGGAATCGCCTCCGGCGGCGAGCTTTCCCGGATCATGCTGGCCCTCAAGAAGGTCCTGGCCAGAACCGGCTCGGTGGGGACGATCATCTTCGACGAGGTCGACAGCGGCATCGGGGGGGCCACGGCGGAGATCGTCGGGCGTAAGCTTCAGGAGGTCGCGCGCCACCATCAGGTCATCTGCATCACCCACCTGCCGCAGATCGCCTGTTACGGAGATCGACACTATCGGGTGGCCAAGGAGGTGGCCTCTGAACGGACGAACACCACAATGGCCCTCATGACCGATTCGGAGCGGCTTGAAGAGATAGCCCGCATGCTCGGCGGGGTGACGTTGACCCAGAAGACGAGGGACCACGCACGGGAGATGCTGCATGCCGCGCATGGGTCGAATTTCCAGTAGGGAGGCAAGATGCTGAGAAAGGCCCGTATCGGGGACGTCAAGACCATCCACAGACTGATCAATATCTCATCAGGGAAAGGGGAGATGCTTCCGCGCTCTCTGATGGATATCTACGGCAGCCTGAGGGATTTCTTCGTTTTCCAGGTGGAGGGGAGCGATGCGATCATCGGGATCTGCGCGATGAGCATCGTCTGGGAGAACCTCGCCGAGATCCGATCCCTTTATGTGGATGAGGGGCACAGGAAAGAGGGGATCGGCCGGAACTTGGTAGAGGCCTGCATCTCCGAAGCGATCACCCTGCAGCTCTTCAGGATCTTCACGCTGACCTACAAGAGGGAATTTTTCCAGAAACTCGGGTTCAAGGATGTCGCGCGCTCGACGCTCCCTGAAAAGATCTGGTCCGACTGCTTCCGCTGTTCCAAGTATCCGGACTTCTGCGACGAAGCGGCGATGATTCTGGAGCTTTGAGATGGCGAAACGCTTTCTGATTCTCCTGACGGCCCTGCTCCTTCTGGCCGGGTGTGCCGCACCGACCAAGAAACCGTCGGTGCGGCCCGTAACGCTCCCTCCTCAGGCGGCCCGCGTTCCCCCCGCCGGGCACGCCCCCGCCCTTGTCCGGGTGGCGTCGGACCGGCTTCCGCACTTTACGGACGATATGGATCTCCAGTCGCTGGAGGCTGCCGTCGGCAAGAGCCTCAGCTTCTACGAACGTGCCGGGCGCGGCCCACAGAAGATGGGAGATGCCTGGGCGACGACGGATGACCTGAGGGAGTCCCTGGTCGCCCTTCGGGAGATCCTGCGGCTCGATGAGCCCGACGAAGTCAAGCAACGGAAGATCCAGGAGGGCTTCGATGTCTATCAGTCCAAGGGACTGGATGGGAAGAACACCGTTCTCATCACCGGATATTTCGAGGCGATCATGGACGGCTCGCTGGTGAAGACGGAACGCCACAGGTATCCCCTCTACCGGACGCCCGATGACGCCGTCCGGGTCAACCTCGGCCTTTTCCGGGAGGCCTACCGTGGAGAGATGCTGATCGGGCGGATGAAGGATGGCGAACTCATCCCCTACTACAGCCGCAGCGAGATCGAGGAGCAAGGTGCCCTGGCGGGGCGGGACCTCGAGCTCGCCTGGGTGGAAGACCGTATCGGCCTTTTTTTCCTTCACACGCAGGGATCGGGCAAGATCCGTCTCCCGAATGGGGAACTCCTGCAGGTCGGTTATGCCCTGAAGAACGGACGCCCGTTCCGGAGCGTGCGGACCTATCTTCTGGATTCCGGACGAATCGCCCCGCAGGAGAGCTCCTATCGGGACGTCAAGCGATACCTCAGGGAACACCCCGGTGAACTGCCTGAAATCTTGGGGTACAACGGCAGCTTTGTCTTTTTCCGGGTTGTCCGGGAGGGGCCTGTCGGTTCGATCGGGGAGATTCTCACGCCGGGCCGTTCCATTGCCACCGATGCCGCCATCTTTCCACAGGGAGCACTGGCCTTCCTGAGGGCCCGCAAGCCGGTCCTGGACAAGGAAGGGAACGTGGAGCGCTGGATTCCCTTCTCGCGTTTTGTCGTCAGCCAGGATACGGGCGGCGTGATCAAGGGGGCGGGACGTGTTGATCTCTTCTGCGGAAGCGGTGACGAGGCCGAGATGCTTGCCGGCAGCCTGGCGGAACGAGGGGAACTTTATTTCCTCCTGAAGAAGCGTCCCGATCGGCAAGGGCAGGCCGGCTCCCCGGGCACCTGACAGAGAGGTCCGTGGTCCGCCTACCTCGCCGGTATTCAGAGGGTGTGATCCAGTCAGCAGGGGCCGGATCAGACGAAGGCCAAGAGGTAGGCGATGGTCGTCCCGAGGTAGACGGCGATGTTGAGTCCGCAGAGGATCTCAAGCAGCAGCGGGTTCTCGTATTTCCCCCTGGCCATCATGAAGGCGACGAACGCCGACATCGCCATGACCGGAAGGTAGAGATAGAGGGCCTTTCTCGGGATGCCGGCGTTGAGCGAAAGATACACCCCCGTCCAGGAAAGGATGGCGACCAGGACGTAGAGGGACATCCCCTTCTCCTTCCCGAGGCTGGCCAGGAGGTTCGTCCGGGTCATGCCGCCAGGGGTGTCCGAGTGGTAGGGAAACTCGTTGAGGAGGATGACGTTGAAGATGGAGAGCCCGATCGGCAATGCCATCCAGTAGATGCATGGGGCGATGTGTCCTGTCTGGATGTAAAAGGCGGAGGCCACAGGAATCCACCCGTAGCAGGCCCCGATGAGAATCTCGCCCAGACCCCTTTCAACCAAACGGACTGGCCGCGCCGAATAGAGGAGGCCGGGCAGGGCGCCGATACATCCCATGAGCAGCGTCAGGGGGCCGGTCTTCAGCCAGAATTGCAGGACTATACCGATGCACCCGGCCAGGACGAGGGTGATGATGCTGGTCCAGAGGGGAACGGCAGAGGGAAGGAGCCCGTCCGGGAGCCTCCCCGATCCCACGCCGAGCCGGTTCCGATACAGGCTTCTGGATCGTTCGTCTTGGCGGCCGTCGAAGTATTCCTGCGCATGGCAGGTGGAGAGCATCACCAGCACCACGCCGAGGCTCCCAAGCGTAAAGACGGCCGGACTGAAAACGCGCTCCAGACGCCAGGCCAGGAAGGTCCCGAGAAGGAAGGGGAGGATCCCGACCATATGATAAGGTGGACGGGACAATCCGAACCATCCTGTGATTTTTGCCTGGATGTCCCCTTTTCTAGAAGCCATTCGGTTTTTACCTCGTCCCTTCTCTATGGCGCTTCAGTCCACTAACACAAAGCCTTTAACTTGTCAAACCACCGCCATCCCTAGGCTACCGCTTTTGGGGCATTCATCATGATTAAAAATATTAGATTTTTCTTGATTGTTGTTTTTGTTTGTGCTAGGGATAAGCATAAGCTCGCAATGAGAGTGGTATGTTCCGTGAATTCTTAAGGATCTTGAGGACGGAAAAATCATAGTCTGCATTGGCGCCTACTGCCGAGATGGGGGGTCGTGACATCGAGCAACAGCAGGGACTTCCCGGCAAATGAAGTTGGCGGCAGCGCCGGATCCGGTCGCCGGGAGGAGCCCGATGGCGGTTCAACCACCCTGGGGTGGCGATAACGTTATGTTCCATTAACATTGACGAAAGGGGGATGTAGAGGAATGACGAAGGCAGAATTGATCGGTGTGATGGCAGATGAAGCAGGTGTGACGAAAGCAGCCGCTGCGAAGGCCTTGGAGGCTTATACCACGGCCGTCGCGAAGGAACTCAAGAAGAGCGGCAAACTCGGGCTGGTGGGATTTGGGACGTTTTCCGTCGTGAAGAGGAAGGCTCGCGAGGGAAGAAACCCGCAGACCGGCAAGACCATCAAGATCGCCGCCAAGAAGGTTGTCAAGTTCAAGGCAGGCAAGGCGCTGGCAGACAAGGTAAAGTAGCTCCCCCTGTCCAAACGCTGAGACGCAGAGGCCTCCATTGGATGATCCGATGGGGGCCTTTCGTTTGCGCGGAGTCCAACTGTTCCTAGAATCGGGAGCATCGGGTTGTGAATCATTCATCCGGCTTCGGACACGGGTCCACTACCTGGCATCGGGCCGCGTTGACAGGCCGGGAGGATTCTGTTATAGGGCACTTTCAATCGGCCTTTCGGTCAGCCATGGATGGCCCCCTCTGTATGGAACCGAGGCCGGAGATTCTCTCCCGGGCGTTGGGGAATCCCCCCGACGGGGGGCCCCCATAGGAGGTTGACTTGGTCAGAAAGCGGATTTTGAGCGGGATGCGGCCTACGGGGAAGCTTCACCTGGGCAACCTTCACGGCGCCCTCTCCAACTGGATCGCCTTACAGAATCAGGGCGATTACGACTGTTTCTACTTTGTGGCCGACTGGCACGCCCTGACAAGCGATTATGCGAACACGGCCGAAATCCGCACCAATACGGTCGAGATGGTGGTCGACTGGCTCGCCGCCGGATTGGACCCCGTGAAGAGCACCCTCTTCGTCCAGTCCTCCGTCAAGGAGCACGCGGAACTCTTCCTCCTCCTGTCCATGATCACCCCTCTGGCCTGGCTGGAACGGAACCCGACGTACAAGGAGATGACCGAGGAGATCACGGGGAGGGACCTTTCTACCTTCGGATTCCTGGGCTATCCGGTCCTGCAGGCGGCGGACATCATCATGTACAAGGCCTACGGCGTTCCGGTCGGCGTCGACCAGCTTCCCCATGTGGAATTGACGCGGGAGATCGCCCGCCGGTTCAATTTCCTCTATCGTGAGATCTTTCCCATCCCCGAACCGCTCCTGGCGGAGGTCCCGAAGCTCCTGGGCATCGACGGGAGGAAGATGAGCAAGTCCTACGACAATTCGATCTTCATGAGCGACCGGGGAGACGTCCTGAAAAAGAAGATCGCGGCCATGTTCACCGATCCCCAGCGCCAGCGGAAGAGCGATCCCGGTCGGCCGGAGCTCTGCAATGTCTACACATTCCACGGGCTGTACTCGAAGCCGGAAACCGTCGCCGAAATCGGGCCGGCCTGCCGGAGTGCCGCCATCGGCTGTACGGCGTGCAAGGCCAAACTGGCCGAGGCCGTCGCCGAGGGGATGAGGCCCATCCACGAGCGACGGGACCATTACCTATCCCATCCCGATGATATCCGGGCGATCATCGAGGACGGCAACGTACGGGCCGCCCGGATTGCCGTGGCGACACTCGCCGAGGTCCGCGAGGCGATGAAGATCAGCCATGAGTTATGAAATCAAGCTCGACATCTTTGAGGGGCCGCTGGATCTGCTGCTCTACCTCATCCGCAAGAACGAGATCGACATCTATAATATCCCCATCGCCCTCATCACCGAACAGTATCTGGCCTATCTGGATATGATGCGTTTTTTGAATCTAGACCTCGCCGGTGAATATCTGGTACTGGCCTCGACGCTCATCCACATCAAGTCGCGGATGCTGCTGCCGCCGGTCGAAGGGGAAGGGGAGGATGAAGAGGGGCAGGACCCCCGGGCGGAATTGGTCCAGCAGTTGATCGAATACCAGGCTTACAAAGAGGCGGCGCTGAACCTGGAGGGCCGCCCCCTGCTCGAGCGGGATGTCTTTACACGGGGTGCCCAAGAACCAGCTGCCGAAACGGAAGAGGAAGAAGAGGAACCGATGATCGAGGTCGGCGTCTTTGAGCTCGTTCAAGCCTTCCGCAGGATCATCACCAACCTCGACCAGTCGGACCTGGCCATCGATGCGGAGAAGATGTCCCTCACCGACCGGATCAACGAGATCATGGAAAGGTTGTCCGAGGAAAGGCAACTGACTTTCACGGAACTTCTCGGGGAGCGGATGGACAGGCGGCGGATCGTCTATACCTTCCTGGCGATCCTGGAACTGATGAAGCTCCGGATGATCAGGGCCTACCAGTCGGGGCCTTTCGGGGTGATCCGGGTCTTTCTGGCTGTGGAGGAATGATGGAGGAAAAGGCCGCGATTCTCGAAGCGCTCCTCTTTGCGTCCGAAGCGCCCCTGACGGTCGAACGGGTCGCGGAAATCCTGCCCGATACGGAGAAGAGCGAGGTCCTCTCGCTCCTTGAGAAACTGGGCCAGGAGTACGAGGGACGGGGAGGGGGGATCCGTCTGGTTGAAGTGGCCGGGGGATACCAGTTCCGTACGAGCCCGGACCTGGCACCCTGGATCAGGAAATTGAAGGCCTCACGGCCATCCATGCTTTCCCCGGCCGCTCTGGAAACCCTGGCCGTCATCGCCTACCGTCAGCCTCTTGTCAAGGCTGATATCGACCGGGTCCGGGGTGTAGATGCAAGCGGGGCCCTCAAGGGACTCATGGAGAAGAAACTGGTCAGGATCGTGGGCCGCAAGGACGTCCCCGGAAAACCGATCATCTACGGGACCACCAAGAAGTTCCTCGAGGTGTTCAACCTCAGGGACCTGTCCGAGCTGCCGACCCTGAGAGAATTGAAAGACCTGCAGGAGTGATGCCGCTGGGAAAGCCGGGATGCGTCGCGGCCCTTCGGTCCGCTCACGATGGCATCGGGGATAATGAAGAAATGGAAGAGCGTCTCCAGAAGATCCTCTCCCGTGCCGGTATTTCTTCCCGCCGTGCGGCGGAGAGGATGATCGCCGAGGGACGGATCAGTGTGAACGGGACCCGGGTGACCCATCCGGGCGTGAAGGCCGATCCGGCCAGGGACGACATCCGGGTGGACGGCAGGCTCGTCTCCATCGAGGCGGAGAGGGTCTACGTCATGCTGCACAAGCCCAAGGGGGTTGTGACGACCCTCAGCGATCCGCAGG
>Ga0228535_1003624_pt1 | contig 10606 bp, 11 predicted proteins | sample SJ1metagenome_FD_168457 | JGI IMG/M metagenome (GOLD analysis project Ga0228535, IMG submission 168457) | Enriched culture of PCE-dechlorinating microbial communities from Ithaca, New York, USA - SJ1 | ecosystem: Engineered > Modeled > Simulated communities (microbial... > Unclassified | place... | reverse complement strand
GATTGACCAGGCAGAATCGGCAGATGGGGAAGAAGCTCCTGAAACGGTATTGCCTGCAAATATGCTGCGGCAGGTGGATTTCTGGCAGAGTGGTGGAAGTAAACCCAACGAAGACCCCCTGTTATCAGAGGTGATGGAATTGGTTCGTCGCGAAGGACGAGCTTCGATATCAATGCTGCAACGGAGAATGCGCATAGGTTATACAAGGGCTGCCCGCCTGATTGACCGAATGGAAGAACTGGGCATCATCAGTGGACAGTTGCCAAATACACAGACTCGCGAAGTGTTGGATTATGGACAAACAGCTCCCCCGGAAGATGATGGCGCATGAATGTATTTGATCTGCTAATACTAATCAGGATATATTTCATATACTTGTAATGACATGTTGGTGAATATCATCACTAAACAAAAAACTGTTCAACGACTATACTTTTTTTGGTTATTGATTTACAAGGTTGAATATCTTTATTTGTATTAACCTCCTCCCGGTTTGTTCCAGCTTCTCCCTCCTGCTGGAAAGATAAGACTTCCTGAGCCATCAGATTGCAAAGCAGCCGCTCCGGAAGTCTTTTCTCATTAACAGGTTAAACATACCTGAATTATAAGCTCAGTAAAAAATCAATTCAAAAGGAAACTATTTCACTGAATAGCGCTGGCGTATGGAACATCAGCCAGGTCTCCGATTATTACCACATTTCTGCTGGCTATCCAGCAGGTTTTCCCGCCACTGCTTCCCGGATTCACTACCAGAAACCAGTTTTCTGTGACGTCTTTTCCCAGTAGCTCCAGCTGGGCGCCTTTGGATATCCCGTGTGCATAGAGGCCATTTTCCGATGGCATTTTACGGCAGATGGTCGCTGCTGGAATCTCCAAACGGGGAGCAGGTTGGTGTGTTGCAGTTGGCAAAGAGGTCGGAGTGAATGTCAAGGATGGCTGTGGCGTCTCGGAAGGTATGATGGTCGCTGTAGCCGGGTTTGTTCCTGTGATCACTGGCATTGGAGGCGTTGATGTCATTGTTTTTGACGCAGTGCAGGCATATAAGGGAAAAATAGATATCAGAATGATGATAATGCGTAAGATCGTTTTCACGGAAAATTCCTGATTGTGTACATCATTTTACACAAAAAACCCCGGCATATAACCGGGGTGATGTATCTTATTTTTCTTCAAGATATTTCTTTTCTTCTTTCAATTTTTTCCAGCGTACAACCAGGCTGATCACATACGTGATTACTGCGCCAAAAATAACCAGATAACCCGCAATCATATAATTAAGTGTTTGGGCAGGTGCATCCATTCTTGCCTCCTATATTTCTTCCAGTTTCATTTTAGCCTGTTCGACCTCATGCGCCAGCGTACCTAATCGAACCCTGTGCCAGAGCAAAGCAATAAAGACAACCGACCAGACAATCAGGCTGAACAGGAATGTTTGCAGCATACGGGGAGACATATCAAATGCTGCTGAAGTGGCGCTGGGAGCGCCAATAACCACCGGGTGGATGGTACGGAAGATACGGATGGAGAGAAACGTGAGGGGGACACTTAATGCTCCAATTATCGTATAGACAGCACCAAACCTGGCGCGCTTTTCCGGATCATCCATACCCTGTCGCAGCATCAGGTAGGCAATGAACACCAGCGTCATAATCGCAGTGGTAGTCAGACGCGGATCCCAGGTCCACCAGGTATTCCAAACCGGGCGCGCCCAGATGGAACCGGTGCAAATGGCAATAATCGCGAAGACGATTCCGATTTCTACAGCAGCAAAGCTCAAAATATCCCATTTGGTTTTGGATGTCTTCAAGTAAACAGCGCCTGCCACGGCTGCCACAATGAAGGAGAGCATACCCACCCATGCTGAGGAAACATGGAAGTAAAACACTTTTTGAACCATTCCCATCACCCGTTCTACAGGCGCATATAAAAATACCATGCCTGTTGCGGTGATGAGCAGGAGAATTGAAATCACATCGAGGATTTTCAATTTATCAATGGATTTATTCATACTGATCCTTTCATTTATTCTTCCACAACCTTGTCGAAAACCAACCAGGCAGTAGTCAAAAAGATAATGTCATACACAACCAGCAAATTCAACCAGGGTGTTATCTCGTTCATAGGGATACCCTGCAGGTAGCCCGAGCTCGCCTTGACCGCAGCAATAACCACAGGAATCACAACGGGAAATAATAATATGGGCAACAAGATATCCCGTGTACGAGCCTGAACAGCCATTGCAGAAAGCAGCGTGCCTACGGCGATGTATCCGATGGATCCCAGCAGAGTCACCAGTAACAATCCAGGTTGAATCAAGTTGATATTGTATAGAATGCTAAAAAGGGGGATGACGACTAACTCAACAATGAGCATAAAAACCAGATTACCGACCATCTTGCCAAAAAAGATGGCACTGCGGTCTACCGGCGCTAAGAGCAATCCATCCAGGCACCCACGGTCTTTCTCCATCGACATCGAGCGGTTCAACCCCAGGGTTCCTGCAAAGGTAAAAGTTGCCCATAGTACTCCTGCTGCAACGCTGGCGCGCGTGCCGGCTTCCAGTTCGAGGGCAAAGTTAAAAATTAAAACAACCAGGAGTGCAAAAACAAACATGGCTGAAAAAATTTCCCGGCTGCGCAATTCAGCTGTTAGATCTTTCCAGACGACTGCTGAGACAGATTGCAAGAATGAGGATTCGGTCTTCTGTTCGCTCATGCGCTTGCCTCCAGAGCATGGCGGTAGAACGTGATCAACCCGTCTTCCTCAAGATGATTAGCAGAGATGGATGCGCTAACTTTACCCTTTGTAAGTACATCAAAACGGGAGGCCAGGTCTTGTACCCTAACCAGATCGTGGCTGGTCATCACCACAGTTCTTCCCTGTACAGCAACATTCTTGAGGAGTTGATCCAGCATCTCACAGGCGTCTTGATCCAGACCTGTGTGCGGCTCATCAAGCAGTAAAACCTCAGGGTTATGTAAAATTGCTCTTCCAATCGCCAGCCTTTGCTGCATTCCTCGTGAAAAGGTGCGAACCAGATCATTTTTTCGCTGCATTAAACCGATTAGATCCAATACCTCACCAATCCGGTTGGGCATATTGTTGATGTTATACAGTTTGCCAAAAAAACGCAGGTTCTCCTCTGCAGTAAGATCACCATATAGAAGAGGGAGGTGCGAAACGATCCCCAGCCGACTTCGGACATGACTGCTCTGTTCTGGCAGGCTATATCCGGCGACCGATATCTTTCCATACGTTGGCTTCATTAGAGACGATAAGATTCGCAGTAAAGTGGTTTTTCCGGCGCCATTTGGACCCATCAACGCCACGAACTCGCCTTCCTGTACCTGGAAATCCAGGTTATGCAGAACGGTTTTTACCCCGAATCTTTTTACAAGTCGCTGAACTTTAATCACACCAGTTTTCTCAGTTGATTTTTTAATTCCTGTCTGCGCTGTTGATATACATCGTTATCGATCTTTCCACTTTTGTATTGTTCATCCAAAGTGATGATTGCATCCATGAGCGCATCCTTATCCTGATCTACATCTGAATCCATAGGTTCCGTTTTGGTTTTATCCTTACGCCCGAAATAGAAATACAGGATGCCAGTGATCACCAGGACAAGCACACCTGCGCTAAGAAGAATTGGATTAAATGGCAAGGTTGATGATCCAACGGTGTCACCTTTGGGTTGACCACTGAGATCCAGCACCAATTCCGAACCTGTCGTCATATTGGATGTGGTGTATACCCGGTAGGTCATTTCCTGACTGCCCCTGACCCCGCTATCTAACAGTTGATCGCTTTTTAGCTTTACCCCATCCACAGGAATCATCACACTCACTGAGGTTGTATTCATGGGAATCGGAATGGAGAGTTGAGTCTTTTTATTATAGGGTAAATCGTATGCATAAAGGACTTGATGGGTGGATTGACCCGGGGGAATCACTGCCGAGTCCATGAAACCATTTTCAATTGGCAGATACCTCTCTCCTAATACGCTATCCTGAAATTGCAGGTTGGTTGCTCCTGTGGGTAGCAGGAATTTCAAGGATTTTTCAGGATTCTCAGATGGTACAACAGCTGTGCTGCCATTGTTTGAAATTAACCATAGCTCGACGACTTGCATGATTCCATCCTGCGGGAAGTCAAAAAAGATGTGCAGTCGGTCAGCCACAAGGTTATCGATACTTGTCGTCGAATCAGAAATTTGAATATCCAGTTTGATTTCTTTTTGAGTTTGTGTAGATTGTCCTTCTCCACTCATTTGAGGGTGGAAGGAAGGCGCGGAATTAAATACCCTGCCCTGATAAGTTGTCGAAGCAATAAATATCCTTCCGGTTTGCATTGGAACATTCTTAAATTCAAAACTGCCATCAACCGCCGCTGTGGTTCGGAGTGTTTCTGATTGTTCCATTGAATCGAAGATAAGCAGTTCCACTCCCATATCGGTGGGGATGGCACTTCCCGAAGCATTGAATACTTTTCCGCTGATATCAACTTCGGTAATTTCTTCAACATTTGCAGTATCAGCTTCTGCATCAGGAAAGAGGGGAGGGGAGACTGCTGTTGCGTCCAGGGAAGGCATCTCTGATTTTGTTGCTGTCTGCGTGGGGATGATCACGTTCGCAAAAGATAAAGTTCTTACAAACTTAACCACAGCCAGTCGTTCTGCTTCACTTAAAATCTTTTCATAAGATGGCATTACCTCGGCTGAACCGTTTGTAACATATTGAAATAATTCCTGGTTGCTGCGCACTGTCAGAATCCCCTGGCGGGTGAAATCAGGCGGCTGCAATGGTAATCCTCGCGCATTTACACCGTCGCCTTTTCCCTGGTCGCCATGGCATTCACTACAAATTCCCTCATAGATATCTTTTCCCAGAGTAAGCTCATCCGGTGTACTGCTAAGCAGATACAAATAGGCAGTAACGTCCCATCGTTCCCTGTCCTCCAAAACAGATTGGAAAGCCGGCATATCATTCTGCGGAATTCCCTGTGTGATGATCTGGTAAAACTGAACCGGCGATGTGTTCTGTATTTGAATCGGATCCACCAGAATATCTGGGGAAGCTGCCAGATTGGTAGATTGAGCACCATTTCCACGACCGCTGATACCGTGACAGTCAGCGCAATTTTGATCGTAAACCAGTTTGCCATTTTGTGGATCTGCAGGAATAAGAGGAAAGACTGCTGCGGTTTCCTGAGGTGATAATACGGCAGGTGGCTGATAACCGGGAGGTGGAGTAATATCCTGGGCAAGCGAAACACAGGAGGAAAGGAAAAAACCAGTAATTAAGATTATGAAAATGCCAAATTTTCTCATAATGGATTCATCTCTCGATTGTTTTTCCACATTTAGGGCAAAAACGGTCACTCGCCTGGATAGCGTTTCCGCACTTGGTGCAAAAACCTTCAGCTTTAGAGGTTTTTGCCAGTTTCCGGCGGGCAATCAATTCATCCAGGTCATCGTAATCCAACTTACTGATGTTGCTTATTCCTGAGCGAGCTTTCTTTTCCTGTTCTTTGTATCCGAGTTCATCCAGCTGTTTTAATATAGCAGCCGCCTTTTGTAGCATTTCCACTCTTTGCGTACGATGAAGATCTTCCGGAAGTTTACCGGTATCCCGGTCAAAATCCAACTCCTGGATGACCGTTAACATTTGTTCTTTTTGTGCAAGCAGGGAGGATATCTGTTGGTTATAGGTCTGGTATTTCTCTGTTCCATGAGCATAACGATTCAAACCTCCACGCTTTTCTGCAATGAAAGGATGGATGATATACACACCTGCGATCAATCCAAATGCCAGAAGTAATAATAATGCACCTGAATCCATAATATTCCTCTCTACTCCTGCATAAGGGGATCAATAATATCTTTGATTGCCTGTAATGAGCTGAAGGGTCCGATTTGGATGTACGCCAATTTACCTTCTTTATCGATGATGTATGTCTCCGGAACACCGCGGATTCTGAACTCCTGTGAGATTTTTGTTCCCAGGTCAGGACCATTCGGGAAGGTGATTCCGAATTTCGCTAGTGATGCTTTTGCTTCAGGTTCGGTATCAACATAATCTACACCCAGAAACATAACTTCTCCGGTTGGTTCATAATGTTCCCATGCTTGCTGCAGATATGCCGCTTCTGCTTCACATGGCTTGCACCAGGAAGCCCAGAAATTTACAAGTTGAACCTTTCCCGATAGGTTGGCAGTTTTAATAGTCTCGCCATCAAATGTTCTTAACTCGAAAGGTGTTACTTCTTGCCCAACTGTAACCGGTCCACGATAGGTTCGTTGCATGCCCAGGAAGAGAAACAACATAAAGCCGCCCAGCAGTAAAACCACCAGAAGTACAGCAGGTAGTGGGAGAGGACGTTTGGTTTGTGGTTCGTTATCCATTTTTAGACTCTCGCTTCTTGAGTTCTGCCTCTATTTTTTTCATGTATTCATCCTGCGGTTGGATTGGATCAGTAGATTCATGGGTGGTATTGATGATCGGTTTCTTTTTCATCCTTTGAATATTCAATCCCAGGTAGATTGCTCCTACCAGAATAAGCGCTGGAGGAAGTAGATAGACCAGCCAGTTGATCCCGCTCCGTGGTGGTTCCGCCAATACCCGGTCGCCATACTGCTCGGCAAGGTAAATTTTTATTTCATCAGGCGTCCAACCTTCCCGAATTTTCTCGCGAATCAGCTCCCGCCATTGTGCACAGGCGGTGGTGGGACAGACGTCCAGAGGCACATTCTCGCAAACCGGGCAGTACAATTCTTTGGCTACTGCATTTACTTCATCATCGGTAACCGGATTTTTTTCCTGCGCTGTGACATCCACCGGAAAAGCTGACAACATGAAGAGAGTGAATAAAAGAATTGCAGCAATTGTGGTATTCTGTCTGAGATTTTTCAGAGAGGTTACATTTTTAATCATCATCGGAGTATCCCTGTTCTACTCCTCTCGGTTTGGCCAGACAGCGATCAGAGAGCCAAAAATCAAAACAAGACTCCCAACCCATAACCAATTCACGAGAGGATTATGATAGACCTTGAATGTAGCCATTCTGGTTGAAATGGGTTGCCAATCAACCAGAATTACATAGAGATCATCCTCCATGGTACTGCGGACACCCGGTATGGTCATTGTCTGTTGGGCGTCGTAGAAAAAATCGCGCCGTGGGTATAATTCTCCGATGGGTTTACCATTTTTGCTTACATTCAAAACAGCCCGCGCCACATTCCGTCCATCTGGAGCATCAAATTCAGCGAGCTCTTTATAACTCACAGAATAGTTGGAGACTCTTAATTCTTCCCCGGGTGTAAGAGTTCCCTGCGTTTCAGTTTGAAACAGTTCTATGCCAATGATCCCGATTCCCATCAATACCACACCGATGTGGATGATGTAACCGCCGTATCTTCTGCGATTTTTCGCGGTGAGGTTCCACAAACTGAAAAAGAAGTTTTCACCTGTAGAGTGGATTCGTGCTTTTATACCCCGCCAGTATTCAAAAAAAGTAACCAAAATAACCAGAGTGATGAGCCAGAATCCTAACAAAGCCGGAATAATAAATATTCCAGAGATTGCTGCTGCAATTGGAGAAACCAATGAAATTAGCGCAGGTTTCCAGAGTGTTCTACCCAGTCTTTCGGCTGAAGCGATGGTCCATCCTGTTAGTGGAGCCACACCCATTAATAGCAATAGAGCTGCCCAGAGAGGACCAGTTGCCCGCAAGTAAAATGGAGGACCAACCGTTACTTTTTGTCCACTAACCAGTTCTGATAGCAGGGGAAAATTTACCCCCCAGAAACAGACAATTAATATACCCATAAACAGCAGGTTGTTAATCAGAAACAGAGATTCCCTTGAAAAGACAGAATGTAAAGATGCTTCTGATTTCAGGTCTTTCCAGCGATAGATCAATAACCCCACGCTCGCAGCCAGAGTGATAAATATAAAGCCAAAAAAGAGCGGTCCAACTGCACTCTGTGCAAAAGCATGAACGGATGAAAGCACTCCAGATCGGGTGAGGAAAGTACCATATATCACCAGGTCATAAGTCAAAATGGTCAGGATCATGTTCCATTGCTTGAACATACCCCGCTTTTCCTGGATCATGACCGAATGTAATAATGCGGTTCCACTTAGCCAGGGCATCAATGCGGCGATCTCAACCGGGTCCCAGCCCCAGTATCCACCCCAACCCAGTACATCGTATGCCCAGCGCATTCCAAGGACTAATCCTATAGAGAGAAATAACCATGCGACCAGAGTCCATCTGCGGGTGATGCGGATCCAGCGATCATCGGTTCTCCCTGTGATTAATGCAGCAACAGCGAATGCAAATGGAATGACAAATGAAACGAATCCCAGGTAAAGAGCAGGTGGATGGAAAATCATACCCGGGTGGCGGAGAAGTGGATTCAGACCACGTCCATCGGGAGGAAGAATTAAATCTGCCCCGGCAGGCTGGAACATCGTTTCATATATTTTTCCCATTCCATCTGCCCAGAATCGGATGAAAGGATTTTCTATAAAAACGACCATGCTCAAGAAAAATGCCAGAGTAAGGCTGGGAACTAAAATCACCCAGGGTAAAAATTCGTAATCTCTCTTCCAATTTCGCAAAGATACTGCGAAAGCAAAAATAGCCATTAACCATGCCCAGAAAAGCAGAGAACCAGCCTGCCCTCCCCAGAGAGCGGTCAATTTCAGATACGTAGGCATGGAACTGCTGGATACGGAGTAAACATATGCTACCGAGTAATCCCCACGAATGATCAGATAGAGCAGGACCAGGGTGGAAATTGTGGTAAGTGGAAAGATTAACAGCATTGCTCGACGGGCGGATTCTACCCATGTCGGTTTCTTTTTTATTCCGCCATAAACGGATGCTATAGCAGCAAATATGGATAATGTAAGTGAGATGATTAGGATTCCATAGCCAAATTCGACAATCATAAAGTCTCCATGATGACCGGTGCAGTGTTAACTGCAAAAGGAATAAGCATTTGCCTATTCATGGTTAGTTTTGTAAAGTTTTATAAATGGAGTAACCCATCTTGGCTAATTCGTTACGGCAGCAGCCTGACTTGGTAAAGCTTCCTCGTACCTGCTGGGGCATTTCAATAAGAGTTCTTCTGCGTGGAATATGCCTTCAGAATCCAATCTGCCGGTCATGATCGCCTGGGCTTCATTTTTAAGCAGATCTGGTCGGGGTCCGTTATAAACAACTTTTAATTGAGCTGCTTTTGGGTTTTGTGTTGCCTCATGTAAAACCAGAGCCAGTCCGCCTTTCGCTTCTATTTCATCGTTATCCGCAGGGATGTGAACCACAGTAAAGGAAAGATCGAGGGTTTCGGGATTGTAAACAATCGTATCGCCCAGTACTGCGCCAGAGACACGCAACTCCCGGTTTAGCATCTCATTTGATTTCTGGTTGAGTTCTTCGATGGTTAAAAAATACTGAGCGTTGGCTTGCGTGGAAGAGATGATAAGGTAGATAACTGCGGCTAGAATAATTAAACCGCCGGCAAAAAATTTCAGTTTGGAACCTGAAGATGCCTTGGCTGTGGCATTAGGAGCCTCTGGCGAAGTCATTTTTGTTCTTCTCCTATCCAGTAAGGTTTTTGGTTTTCGGCGTAAATCGGACAATAAGGATCGTACAAGCGTCATTTTCGCACATCCAGATTAAATTCATGTGAGAGAACAGTGCAATAAATTAACGTAAATAGACCTGTTTTATCCAGAAAAGAGATTTTAACTGATATCCTGTCATTCTGCATAGGAAAAATGTCATGCAAATTAATATTGTTTTAATCTACTCATTTCTTTATAATCAGACTAAGCCAATAGTTTCTTAGGCAAATTTGAATTTAAGGAGGTGCTTATTTGAGCATGAGGAGAAAATGCAAGAGATGAACCAGCCTAATCTAGGAGAATGCAAACTATGAAGAAAACAATATTAGTAGTAGGTTTGGTAATAGGGCTGGCGTTTATTATTGCCGCCTGCCAGCCTGCCCCTGCATGTCCCGAAGCCACTCCCTGTCCGGCAGCGCCTGCTCAGCCCGCTCCGGCAGAGGAGGCAAATATCCCATTTATGAAAGCCTGGGAAGCTTCTGGTCATGCGGATGCTGCTTCAGAAGCCTTTACTCATTGGAATGAAGAAGACCCACAGGAGATCCCCGTTGTTTGCGCGAAATGCCACAGCGGTACAGGGTTTATGGATTATGTTGGCGCTGATGGTAGTGCTGCTATGTCTGTCGATAAAGCAGCTGCCATTGGTACAGTCATCACCTGTGAAACCTGCCACAATGCTGCTACAGCCAGCTTATCTACTGTGGTATTTCCATCTGGTGTGGAAGTAAAGGGTTTGGGCAAGGAAGCAGTGTGTATGACCTGCCATCAGGGTATGGCATCCAAGGTTCAGGTAGATACTGCCGTAGAGGGTCAGGAACCTGACACTGTCAATGCTGAATTAGGTTTTACAAATATCCACTACTACGCAGCAGCCGCCACCGTTTATGCTGGTGAAGCCAAAGGTGGTTACCAGTATGATGGAAAAACCTACGATGCGCGTAATGATCATGTAGAAGGGTACGCAACCTGTG
>Ga0228535_1003622_pt1 | contig 10616 bp, 9 predicted proteins | sample SJ1metagenome_FD_168457 | JGI IMG/M metagenome (GOLD analysis project Ga0228535, IMG submission 168457) | Enriched culture of PCE-dechlorinating microbial communities from Ithaca, New York, USA - SJ1 | ecosystem: Engineered > Modeled > Simulated communities (microbial... > Unclassified | place... | reverse complement strand
GTCTTTAGAGGGAGGGTAGGATTCCGGTCGCCCGAGAGTGGCCGGTTTGGATGGGACAAGGCATGCTGATACTGATCGCAATAGTGGTCTTGGGGATCATGGGAATCGTCTTTGCCGGCCTTTTGGGCTTTGCGGCGGACTATTTCCATGTGGAGGAGGATGCGCGTGTCACGGCCATAATGGCGGCCCTCCCAGGGGGTAACTGCGGGGCCTGCGGGTTTGCCGGTTGCCGGGACTTTTCGGAGAATCTCGTCCTGGGCAAGGCTGGCGTCGGCGGCTGCACCGCCGGAGGGGCCTCGGTCGGCGAGAAGGTCGCCGCGATCATGGGAGTCGAGGCGGCCGCCTTCGATCGCAAGGTGGCTTCTGTCCACTGCGGGGCGAAGGGGGACCAGCGGACCCCCAAGGCCCATTACACGGGGGTCGAAACCTGTCTGGCCGTCAGCCTGGTCGACGGCGGGGGAATGGCCTGTGCCTTCGGCTGTCTGGGCCAGGGCGACTGTCAGACCTCCTGCCCCTTCGACGCGATTCGGATGGAGGAGGGCCTGCCCGTGGTCGATCCGGAGAAATGTACCGGCTGCGGGAACTGCGTCTCGGTCTGTCCCCGGAAGATCATAAGCCTTCGGCCTTACGATGTTCCCGTCCTGGTTGCCTGTTCGTCCCATGATGCCGGGGCCGTGGTCCGGAAGATCTGCCCGGTGGGCTGCATCGCCTGCAAGCTCTGCGTCAAGCAGGCCCCCGATGCCTTTTCAGTCGCAGACAATCTGGCACAGATCGATTATGGCAAGGCCGATGCCCCATATGATGCGGCAATCGAGAAGTGCCCGACGAAATGCATCGTCCGGCTCCGCTCCTGACCGGTCTTCCTAAATTTTTTTCATCCGGTCTTGACAAATAAAAAAAAGCATATTATGGTCCGTTCCGCTTGGGATGGTCCTGCTTCTTGCGGTAGATCATGTGAAGTCAGAAAAGGGGGGGAGCCTGAAGGCTCCTTTTTTTTGGGCCTGAGATCTGGTGCGGATAACCAGGCCCCATCATTAGGGAATCGACGGGCCTGCAACGGTCACGACGGACGGATCCCAAGCGCAATCCATGACAGGAGAGAAGACCAGTGAACCGAATAATTGAGAAGAAGGATTTATCGGAAAACGTCGTCCAGATGGTCCTGGACGCCCCGGAGATCGCACTGAAGCGACGGGCGGGGCAGTTCGTCATCCTCAAGACGGACGAGAAGGGGGAGCGGATCCCTCTGACCATCGTCGATTCGGATTCGGCGGCCGGGACGATCACGATCATCTTCCAGGTGGTGGGAAAGAGCACGGCGGCCATGGCGAAGATGAAGGCGGGGCAGAGCTTCACGGATCTGCAGGGCCCCCTGGGCAATCCCACGGAGATCGAGAACTACGGCCGGGTCGTCTGCATCGGCGGCGGCGTCGGCGTGGGGGTGGTCTATCCGCTGGCGGCGGCCCTCAAGAAGGCGGGCAACCACGTGACCTCGATTATCGGGGCCCGGACGAAGTCGCTGCTCATCCTGGAGGAGGAGATGAAGCAGGTGAGCGACAAGCTGGTCGTGGCCACCGACGACGGGAGCTACGGCTTCCACGGTTTCGTGAGCGCTGTTCTGCAACAGATGATCGACGCCGGCGAGAAGATCGACCGGGTCTTCGCCATCGGGCCGGTCCCGATGATGCGCGTCCTGTGCAACGTCACGCGGCCCCACGGGATCAAGACGATCGTTTCGCTCAACGCGATCATGGTGGACGCCACCGGGATGTGCGGCGCCTGCCGCGTCTCAGTCGACGGGAAGACGAAGTTCACCTGCGTTGACGGCCCCGAGTTCGACGGCCATGCCGTCGATTTCGATCTCCTGGCCAGCCGGCTTCGGATGTACCTGGACCAGGAAAAACAATCAATGGAAGCTTACAGGTGCCAATGCCATGGAAAATAACGACATCAAACCAAAGAAGGAAAAGGTTCCCCGCCACAAGATGCCCGAGCAGGACCCCAAGGTCCGGATCCACAACTTCAACGAAGTTCCGACCGGGTATACCGACGAGATGGCTATTGCCGAGGCCAAGCGTTGCATCCAGTGCAAGAAGCCCGGCTGCGTGGCCGGCTGCCCCGTCGACGTGGATATTCCGGGGTTCATCGCCCTGATCGCCGAGGGGAAGTTTATCGAGGCGGCCCTGAAACTCAAGGAGACCAACGGCCTGCCCGCCGTCTGCGGCCGGGTATGCCCCCAGGAGGACCAGTGCGAGAAGTTCTGTATCCTGGGCAAGAAGGGTGAGCCGGTGGCCGTCGGACGCCTGGAGCGTTTCGCCGCCGACACCGAGCGCAACTCGGGGAAGGTGACCATTCCCCCCAGGGCGAAGGCCAACGGGAAAAGGGTCGCCGTGGTCGGTGCCGGGCCTTCTGGGCTCACGATCGCCGGGGACCTGGTGAAGCTCGGCTACGACGTGACGATCTTCGAGGCCCTTCACAAGGCGGGCGGCGTTCTGGTTTACGGGATTCCTGAGTTCCGGCTCCCGAAGGCGATCGTCGAGGCCGAGGTGGACTACCTGACGAAACTCGGCGTAAAGATCGAGACCAACGCCGTGATCGGCCGGCTCAAGACCGTGGACGAGCTCTTCGCCGAGGGATTCGACGCCGTGTACCTGGCCGTCGGCGCCGGCGCCCCGGTCTTCATGAACATCCCCGGCGAGAACCTCAGCGGAATCTACTCGGCCAACGAGTACCTGACCCGCTCGAACCTCATGAAGGCCTATCGCTTCCCCGAGTACGACACCCCCATCGTCCGCGGCAAGAAGGTTGCCGTGATCGGTGGCGGGAACGTGGCGATGGACTCGGTCCGGACGGCCCTGCGCCTTGGTGCCGAGACGGCGACGATCGTCTACCGGAGGACCGAGGTGGAGATGCCGGCCCGGATCGAGGAGGTCCACCATGCCAAGGAAGAGGGGGTTCAGTTCCAACTCTTGACGAACCCTGTGGAGTACCTCGGCAACAAAGAGGGGTGGGTGACGGGCCTTCGCTGCCAGCGGATGGAGCTCGGCGAGCCGGACCAGTCCGGACGGAGGCGGCCTGTCCCGGTCGTCGGCTCGGAATTCGTCATCCCCGCCGACACGGTCGTGGTTTCCGTCGGGACGATGGCCAACCCGATCGTTCCGGCCACGACGCCTGGCCTGGAGACGAACAAGTGGGGCTACATCGTGGCCAAGGACGGCACCGGCCAGACGAGCCGCAAGGGCGTCTACGCCGGCGGCGACATCGTCACCGGATCGGCCACGGTCATCCTGGCCATGGGGGCTGGCCGCCAGGCGGCCAAGGCCATCCACGAGTTCCTGTCCCAGGCCTAGGAGGGACGGGAATCCCGGCGTCCGGTGGGTCCCCCCTTCAGCGGGGCTAGACCGGGACGGGGCGGTGAAACGGCCATTTTGATCGTCACGATGGGATCGTGACGCAGGGAAAACCTGAAAGGGGAGCAAAGGGCTCCCCTTTTTTTCTGTCGGAGTGTGTCGACCTGGGCCCGCCTTTGGCGTGAAAAGGGCTATTAGAGACGGGCGATCCCCCGGATCCACCTCCAGGCCTCGCCGAGCCACTCGTAGATCACCCGCTGGGAAATGGAGATGTTTCCGCAGTTGGGAAGCCAGGTCTCGGCCGAGCCGGCCGGCCCGTTCTTCAGGATGAAATCCGTCGGCGCCGGCAGGGGGAGCATCCCGAGGTCCTTGAAGATCCCCACCGCCCGTTTCATGTGGGCCGCCGAGGTGACCAGGACGAAGGGCTCTGAGCCGAGCAATCCCCGCAGGACCTTCGCCTCCTCGAGGGTGTCCCGGGGCCGCTCCTCGACGATTGCATCCCGGGCGGGGATGCCGATCTGCCGGGCCACATCGCCCACGATCCGGGCGTTGGTCACGGGGTCCAGGGTCAGGCCGCCGCTTAGGACGAGCTGGCTTCCCGGCAGCAGCCGGTAGATCCGGATCCCCTCGACGAGCCGGTAGAGCGAGGAGCCGCCTATCTGGGCCGTCCGCGGCAGGTCCGGATCGGAGACGTGGCCGCTCCCCAGGACGACGACGTAGCGGATACGCTGCCGGACATCCGGGGGGATCCCTTCGACGGCCAGCGGCGCATAGGCCCTCTCCAGGCGGTACAGGGCCGATTTCGTTCCGATCCCGTAACCGAAGAAGAGAAGCACGGCGATTCCGCAGGCGAGGCAGGCCAACGCTCTCCTGCTCTTCTTGAAGATCAGGAACCCCGTCCCGGCGACGATCAGGGCCAGACCCAGGATGAAGGGTTCCAGAACGGGCGTAATAAAGCGGATAATGTCCATCATTCTGGGGGGATCGGAAAACCCTGCTGCCGTAAAAAGGACAACTTGTCCCAATAGCCTCTCTGAAAGACAATTTGGGAATCCACGACGTGGAAGAATCCGCATCCCCTCAGTCCGAGAGGATCCCGCCACTCCATGATGGCCCATTCACCGTCTTCAAAGATGTGCTCGACGATACAGGTCATGTCCGCTTTGGCAAAGCTTTCGGCGAACATCCTCCGAATGGCCTCGCGTCCCTGGACCGGTTCTTCCGCGACCTGATGGTTGATGGCGTCCTGGCTGTATAGGTTTGCCAACGCCTCGACATCGGCGTCGTTGAACGCCTGAATGAATCTCTGCAGGACTTCCCTGGGTTTCATCATCGTGAATCGCCTGTTCCCTGGCTCCATCCGGTTGCAGAGGGGGCGTGATCCTATGCCGCCGAGCCTATCCTTGGGCTTTCGATATCACGGTTTTCCTTTGCAATCAATCGGAATGGGGACTAATGGCCCTGCCGGATCCCATCGCCCTCAGTCAGAGTGGTGACTCGTCTTGTGCCCGCAGACGGGCGCTCATGAATCTTTTTCGGCCCTGTAACGTCTCACGCAGCGGGAACGGCAAAACCAGCTACGCTGACTCGGCGATTTCAAGCCTAACGGCGCTCAACCAGTTGCCGTTGCGGCCGCTGCGCTTCGACGGCAGGGGCCCCGAAAAACTTCAAATCGCGCCCCTGAAGTCCATCTTCAGATACAGGGCGAACTAAGAATGGGATTGTCACGGTCTTGAGAGTTTGCTACATCTCCGTTGACTCCCCGGTGCATTTCAGGGAGAATGCCGCATCGTGACGGAGACGGATTCTGAAGGCGAAAGGGAAAGACAGTCATGGACTATATCGCCGATCTGCACACCCACTCTCCCTATTCCCGGGCCACCAGCCCCGAGGGAACCCTGAGGGGGCTTGCCGGCTGGGCAAGGGTCAAGGGAGTTCAGGTGATCGCTACCGGCGACTTCACCCATCCCGGCTGGTTTCGGTCCATCAGGGAGGAGTTGATCCCGGCGGAGCCGGGGTTGTTCCGATTGAAGGACGAGGGAGCGATCCGCACGCCGCTGGCCGGGGCAACGCCGGCCCCGACTCCGGTCCGGTTTCTGCTCTCGGCCGAAATCAGCGGCATCTACAAACGGGACGGCAGCGTGCGCAAGGTTCACAACCTGCTCTACGTGCCCGATTTCGCCTCTGCCGAGCGGATGAACACCACCCTGTCGGGGATCGGCAATCTCGAGTCCGACGGCCGCCCCATCCTGGGACTGGACAGCCGCGATCTCCTGGAGATCCTGCTGGAACAGGCCCCGGAGGGTTTCCTGGTGCCGGCCCATATCTGGACCCCCTGGTTTTCCCTGTTCGGCTCCAAATCCGGCTTCGACACGATCGAGGCCTGTTTCGGGGACCTCGCACCGCACGTTTTTGCCCTGGAGACCGGCCTTTCCTCTGATCCGGACATGAACCGGCTCATTTCCGGCCTGGACCGTTTCAGCCTGATTTCCAACTCCGACTGCCATTCCCCGGGGAGGCTCGGGCGCGAGGCCAACCTCTTCTCCACGGACCTTGATTTCTTCGCCCTGAAAGAGGCCCTGCGTGCCAACCGGCGCGATGTCTTCCGGGCCACGGTGGAGTTCTTCCCCGAGGAGGGGAAGTACCACGCCGACGGCCACCGCGCCTGCCATGTCTGCCTCGATCCCCTGGAAACGCGCCGTCTGGGGCTGGCCTGCCCGGTCTGCGGCAGGCCCCTGACCGTGGGGGTTCTGCACAGGGTGATGGAACTGGCCGACCGCGACAAACCCCTCCATCGCCAGGACTCTCCCGCGGTCTTCAGCCTGATCCCGCTGGCCGAGGTGCTCGGAGAGATCCTGGGAACCGGGCCCGCCTCCAAGAAGGTGATGGAATTCTACAGCCGCATCATTACCCGGTTCGGCTCGGAATTTAACCTGCTTCTGCATGCGCCCCTGGACGAGATCCGGCGGGCATCGGAGATTCTTGGGGAAGCGGTGGCGCGCATGCGCAACGGTCGAGTCATCCGCAAGCCCGGGTTCGACGGCGAGTACGGCGTGATCCGCCTTTTCGAGGAAGGGGAAGTGGCGCGGCTGGCCGGCCAGGGAGACCTGTTCGGCGACGGGCCTGTGGTCCGGCGCGCCAGGAAGAAGGAGACCCAGGCCATGGCATTGCCGGAGTTGGCGGAGGCCGAGGAGAGGGTGGGCATTGGCCCGGCCAAGACCGACGGCCCCAACCCCGAGCAGGCGGCAGCCATCGCCTCCGCAGGCCGCCATATCCTGGTCACTGCAGGCCCCGGAACCGGCAAGACCTACACCCTGACGCAGCGGCTGGCCGCCCTTCTGAGGGGCGGCCACGATCCAGACCGGGTGGCGGCCATCACCTTTACGGTCAAGGCGGCCGACGAGATGCGGCAGCGCCTGCTGAAGGCGGTCGGACCGGCCGGCGCAGGGGTGTTCGTGGGAACCTTCCACCAGTTCTGTCTGGATTGGCTGCGCCGCAGCGCACCCGGCCTCGCGGTGGTCGGCCCGGAGAGCCGCGAGCGGCTCCTCAGACGTCTCTTCCCGCGGTCTGGCCAAAGGGAGCGCAGCCGCCTCGTCGAAGAGATCGCCGATCTTCTCCGCTGTCCCAGCGAGGGACAGGCCGCGGCCATCCAACCCTATCTGGATGAGCTGCGGCGTCTGGAGGCCATCGATCTGGACGGGGTCATCCCGGAGTTCGTCCGGCGGCTTCAGGCGGAGGAGGCTCTCAGGGCGCAGGTCTTGGGCTCCCTGGATTACCTTTTCGTGGACGAGTTCCAGGACCTGAACGCGGGCCAGTTCGAACTGGTGCGGATTCTGGCTGAATCGGCCCGGGTCTTTGCCATCGGCGATCCGGACCAGGCCATCTATGGCTTTCGGGGCAGCGACCCGGGGTTTTTCTTCCGCTTCGGCCAAATGCCCGGCACCGAGCAGGTGCTGCTGACCCGCAACTACCGCTCCTCCCCTGCCGTCATCGCAGCAGCCTCAGCCCTCATCAGCCACAACAGCCGTCCGTCCGGTCCGGCGCTGGTTGCCGAGTCCGTCCGGCCCGGCGGCATCGAACTCTACCGTGCCCCGTCACCGGCGGCCGAAGCGGAATTCATCGTGCGCAGGATCGAGGAGCTGATGGGCGGCATCGAACATTTCTCCCTCCATTCCGGCCGGGGCGGCGACGGCGGCCTGGGGCGCGAACTGGGCTTCTCCGACATGGCCGTGCTCTTTCGGCTCGGCAGACAGGCCGAAGAGATCGCCGCGGCCCTGGAGCGGCGCGGCATTCCCTTTCAGCAGGTGGGAATCGTTCCCTTCTACCTGACTCCGGGGCTGCGGCCCGCCCACGATTTCCTTCAGGCCGCTGCCGGAACAGAGGTGATCGCCGACTGGCTCCGGCTCAGCGGGTGCCTGCCTGGGATCGGACCGGTCGCCGTCGAGCGGATGGAGGCATCCCTCCCGCTGACCGGGGACTTCTGGGCCTGCCTGGCCCTCCCTGACCTGCCGCAGGCAGCGGGGCTGGCGCTGACGGAGCTTCGTCAGGCCCTGAATAGCTTTCGGGAGGCTGTCGGCCGGAGCGGGTTGGCCGCCGGCCTGGCCGGGGTCCTGCCCTATCTCGGCATTGATCCGGAGTCGGCCGGTGTCCAAAGGCTGCTGGAGATGGCCGGCAGCTTTGGTAAGGGTCTGGTGGCCTTCGCAGGCCATCTGCGCCGATACGCCGAGGCCTCGGTCTACGACGAACGCGCCGAGGCCGTGGCCCTGATGACCCTGCATAGCGCCAAGGGACTGGAGTTTCCGGTGGTCTTCCTGGCTGGAGTGGAAGAGGGGCTCTTGCCCTGTTCGCTTTGGAACGACGTGAGCCTGGAAGAGGAGCGGCGGCTCTTGTATGTCGGCCTCACCCGCGCCCAGTCACGGGTGCTTCTGACCGCTTCCGAGAACCGTCCCTGGGCCGGGCCTTCGCCCCGCGGGCTTTCGCGCTTTGTCGGCGAGATCCCGGCCGCGCTGCTGACGACCGCTGTGGCCGCTCCGGGAAGAAAGGTGAAGGCCCGCAAAGGCGTGGAGCAGATGGAGTTGTTTTAGCTATGGGAAAAGGTCATTGAAACTGTGAAGTATCCACGGATCATCCTTAAGAAGGGGCGGGACGCGTCTTTGCGCCACGGCCACCCCTGGCTCTTCTCCGGAGCGATCGCCTCGCGGGAGGGGAACCCAGCTCCCGGCGATATCGTTCTGGCGGCCGATGCAGGCGGTCGTCCCCTGGCCCTGGGTTTCTACAACAGGGGCGACATCGCCTTTCGCCTGATCACCGATAACCCGGAGTCCCGGATCGATGCGGGGTTCTGGCGGCGGCGCCTGGAGGGGGCCCTCGCCCTGCGCGGGCGGATCGTCCCGCCGGGGACGGACGCCTATCGCCTTGTCAACGCCGAGGGGGACGCCATGCCGGGGCTGGTCGTCGACTGCTACGGCCGGTATCTCGTCATGACGATCGGGACGGCGGGAATGGAGCCGTGGCGCGAGACGATGGTCGGACATCTCAGGGAACTGCTGAACCCCGATGGGATCCACGAGCGGAGCGAGGGGCGCTCCCGGCAGATTGAGGGGCTGGCCGACCGGATCGGTCCCGTTGCCGGTCAGATTCCCGGGAACGTCGAGATCGTTGAGAACGGCCTTCGCTTCGAGGTCGATCTTGTGACCGGGCAGAAGACGGGGTTCTTCCTGGACCAGCGCCTCAACCGGGAGATTGTGGGGGGGCTGAGCGGCGGGGCGGCGGTCCTGAACTGCTTTTCCTACACCGGGGCCTTCTCCGTCTATGCCGCCCGGGGCGGGGCGGCTCGCGTCGTCTCCGTGGAGGCCTCGGCGGCGGCCAACGCGATCGCCCGCCGGAACCTCACCCGGAACGGACAGTCGCCTGAGGACCACCCCGTCATTACGGCCAACTGTTTCGATTATCTTCGGGAGGAGGGAGACCTCTTCGACCTGATCATTCTCGATCCGCCCGCCTTTGCCAAGTCGCGGCGGGACGTGGAGCGGTCGGCCCGGGGCTACAAGGAGATCAATCTCCAGGCGGCCCGGCGCCTTAGGGAGGGAGGGCTTCTGGCCACCTTTTCCTGCTCGAACCCCGTCGACGAGGAGCTCTTCGCCAGGATCGTCCTGGGGGCCCTCCGGGACGCGGGGAAAAGGGCCCGGGTCCTCCGCGTCCTCGGGCCGGGTCCGGACCATCCCTTTGACCTCGCACATCCCGAGGGACGCTACCTCAAAGGCCTCCTCCTCTGCCTCTATTCGGCCTGAGGAGGGGCTGGGCTCCCCGCGTCACCGCTCACGGTCCTGTTCCAGGAAAGGAGAAACCGGGGCTGTTCAGGGTTTTTTCAGGTTGCCCGCGATCCGATCTTGGATGAGCTGCGAGGCAAGGTTGTTGCCTGCAGTCCCGGTCCGGACCGAGACCGCCGTCAGATTTTTTTCGACATACTCGACCGAGATCAGAACCTTTTCGTCTTGCACAACCGCCGTAAAGTCCCCGGTGGCGATCTTCCTGAGCCGTGTCACCTCGGTCGCCTTGAGGTCGGCCAGGGTCTTCTCACAGGCATTCCACACCGAATCGAGGGCGGAGGTGTAGGTGGCCCGCAGAAAGCCGTCAGTGTAAATGAATTCCCCCGATCGGATGCCGATCGTCTTGTTGCCCACGATAAGGGCGGTGTCGCAGGCCGTCATCAGAAGAAGGGTCGAAACCGACACGGCCAATCCTAGGAGTCGCTTCATAAGGGTTCCTTTCTCCCCCGGCTTCCGAGGGACGATGACCCGGCGGGGAGCCCGTGACCGGGCGATCCGGGGTTCCCCGCCTCCGTTACTCCGATCATAGGCCAGGGGCAGGCGGCTTGTCAATGCCATCCCGCCCGTGGATAGTGCATCATTTTGGGCCATAAGTGTCTTCAGGGGCGCGATTTGAAGATTTTCGGGGTGCTGCCGCGTCGAAGCGGAACGGCCGCCTGCAACGGCAAATGTTTGAGCGCCGTCAGGCGTAAACTCGCAGAGTCAGCGGAGCGAAGCGCAGCTAATTTTTCCGTTCCCGCTACGCGAACGGTGCGGGGTCGAAAAATCTTCATAAGCGACTGTGAGGACAAGCTTCTGCCCAAAAGTGCCAAATAGCTACACCAGCGCGCAGGGATGATCCTTCAGATGATAAGAAACAGGGCCTGGACCAGGGCCCAGATCAGGGTGGCGGCGGTGACGACGATCGTGGCATTGCCCAGCAAGCGGTGGAAGAACC
>Ga0228535_1003621_pt1 | contig 10620 bp, 8 predicted proteins | sample SJ1metagenome_FD_168457 | JGI IMG/M metagenome (GOLD analysis project Ga0228535, IMG submission 168457) | Enriched culture of PCE-dechlorinating microbial communities from Ithaca, New York, USA - SJ1 | ecosystem: Engineered > Modeled > Simulated communities (microbial... > Unclassified | place... | reverse complement strand
TAAAATTGTTGTTGTGGGTAATCGGCTTTCTCATTTTGATCAGCAACCTCGGCTTCAACATCACCACAGCCCTTGCAGGACTGGGAGTCGGCGGTATCGCCGTTGCCATCGCCGCCCAGGGAATCCTGGGAGACCTATTCAGTTACTTCGTAATCTTCTTCGACCATCCCTTCGCCCTCGGAGACTTCATCGTGTTTGGGGACAAGTCGGGTGTAGTCGAGCGGATCGGCATCAAGAGCAGCCGCATCAGGGTCCTCAGCGGCGAGGTGCTCATCATTTCCAACTCCGATCTGACCTCCAGCCGGATACACAATTACAAGCAGATGCAACGCAGGCGCGTAGTCTCTGCCATCTCGGTCCCCTTCCATACATCGGAGGAGAAGCTGAAAAGGATTCCACAGCTCATCAAGGACATACTGGCATCAATTCAAGTTGTTGAAGGGGTTGTCTGCGACAGGTCGCACTTCCAAAGCATCGGAGCCTCGGCTTTCGTCTTTGAGACCATCTACTATATCCCGACATCCGATTACATCACCTTCATGGACGTACAACAGGAGTTCAATCTCAGGTTGGTGGAAGGCTTCCGAGCAGAAGGAATTGAATTCGCCTACCCGACCCAGCGGATCCTTCCTGCCGAAGCATCCACTCAGATGACTTGAACCTCGCTCTCCTCATCCTTGTCCACGCTCAGGATGCGATCCATCTCGTCATGGACCGCCTGGGTGTAGGGACCGAAATCAAAGAGCGCCCTGAGTCGGGAAAAGAGAGGCCGTACAAAATGCCTGAGCTGGCTCCGATCCTTCTCAAGGGTGGATTTGCTTTGCAGCACCATCACGGTAACAGCCGAAGGAGAGTTGTAGGTGCCGACTTCCACGAAGCCGAACTTCTTGTAGAGTTTGATCGTCTTCTCATCGTCGGCGAACACATCGATGATCAACTCCTCCACCCCGGTTGCTCGTGCAAGCAGGAATACCAGGATGATCAAGCCGATGGACGCTGAGGTGTTGCGCATCTCGGGCAGCACGGCCAGGCGGATGATCTCAGCCGCCTTGCGAGTCTTGAGCACTTTCTGGATATCGAAGTATTTGGAGATCGGAAGCGGCCAGAAATGCTCGCTGGTCATCAGCGAGACTGTCCCCACCGGATGCAGGCCCCTAAAGGCAAGAATATGCATCGCCTTCTCATCAACCTTTCGATGGATTGACTCCTCAAGATAGCCCTTCTCCCCCACCAACACTTTACGCTGGATGAAGAACACGTCGTTCATGCCGTTCTGGTCGTTCACGAGCTGGAAACGGATGTTCTCCTTGTTCTCCTCGTTGAGGGCGAAAATGGTGGTAAATTCCGAACCCACCTGTTCCTCGCTCCTGACCCTGATGCGCCCGCCCATCTTCTCTACGATGTTGTAGCAGTTGGAAAGCCCGAGACCTGTACCGCTTCCAGGAGCCTTGGTGGTGAAGAACGGGGTGAAAATCTGGCTCATGTGCTTTTCGGGAATCCCGCAGCCGGTATCACCGACCTTCACTTGGACAAAGCCATCCTTCTCCACGCAACTGAGGGTGAGTTTACCATTGCCGTTCATCGCTTGGATGGCATTGACGATGAGATTGAGGAAGAGCTGCTGAAGCTCACCCTCATTGGCCTCGATGGAGGGAAGTGCATGGTAATTGCGCTCGACACGAATGTTCTGGGAATCGACACCGCGAAGCGCAAGCCTCAAAGAGAACTCCAAGACCCTGACAATCTCCACCTGCTGGGTCTGCTTCACCTCTTCCTTGCGGCTGTAGATGGAAAGCTCCTTGATGACGTCGCTGGCAGTCTTTGAGTACGTGAGAATATCCTGGACATATTCATGATGCGGGCTCTGCTCATCCATCTCGCTGAGCATGATCTCTGCGGTTCCCACGATGCCTGCAAGCGGATTGTTCAGTTCATGGGCGATACCTGCTGCAAGCGTTCCGATGCCGGCCATTTTTTCGGTCCGCACCAGCTCCTCCTGCATGTGCTTCTGCTCGGTGATGTCGTTGATGATCTCAATGAAGACGCTCTTGCTCTTGTCAGGAGAACGCACCGAGTGGAATTGGAACGAGAATACCTGTTCGGCCACATCGGCCTCGGTTTCCTGCAGCACCCCGGTATGCAGGCATTCAAGCCCTTGGCAGAACGGGCAGGGGCGGCTTCGGTGGAAGAATGCACGGTAGCACTTGCCGCCTATGAGCGTTTCCCTATCCTGACCGAAAAAGCTAACCGCTGCAGTATTGGCTTCCTGGATGGTATAATCGATATCGATGAGGCATACAGGCGACGCGATGCCGTTGAAAATGGCTTCGAGCTTGTTCTTGCTCATAGTCAACTCATCACCTTGGATGCGCAGTTGTTCAAAGGAAAGTGCATTTTCAAGCGAAAGGCTGCTTTGGGCGGCCAGTATTTCCAACGCCTCGCGCTCTATTTCGCTGATCAAAGCCTTTGTGTGATCGTAGCCGATGAGAATGTAGCCGGCGATCTGCTTGCGGAAAACCAGGGGAATCAGCACATCGGCCGGAGGCAGGGAACTGCTGACCTCTATGCGCTGTTCGTCAGGAGTCACACTGATGACCGAACTTTGGTTCTCCTTCTTGTACAGCTCCAGCTTCTGCTCGACTTCACTGGAAAAGGTAAAAACAATTTCCTGGCCGATTTTACAGGTGGATGGACAGTTGTTGTTGGCTACCAAAAAAAACTTTTGGCTCTCGTCATAGCGTTTTGCCACAAACACAACCCACTCTGTTTTCAGACCCGTACTCAAGCTCTTGACCACTTCGTTGCCCAGGTCATGAAGATTGACAATCGTCGTGAGCCGCTTGCTCAGGTTCTTGATCGTCGTTTGATACGGGTGGCGTTTGGGAATTATGACGGTGTCGACAAGATAGGAGAGCAGGTTGCGCAGCGGATGAATGATCAGGACCGTTGCAACACCGAGGATGAAGGAGAGCTGGAAAATATTGCCTGGATCAAAGTTGGAGTTGTTGTGTTGGATGAACGAGAAGATCAACAGGTACACGACCGAGGCGGCGATTGCCAGGATGGTGGAGTAGATGATGGAAAGCCCCAGGCGTGAGTAGTTGATCAGCTTGTACTTGTAGATGGTATAGAAGAGAAGCACAGCATTGATGGTGGCTGCAAAAATATCGATGGGATACCGGCCGAACTCGGGAAAGACGTTCATGAAAATACCGACAAGCATGATCGCGACACCAATCAGAGGAAGTACCAGATTCTTTTGAAAGCCTTGGCTCGAACGTCGTTTCGCCCCGAACAGGAGCATGACCAAGGTGAAGATGAGATAGACATAACTCAAAGAATACGCCGACAGCGCCCCGGGGGCGAGCTGGTAATAGAATTCTCCCTGTGCGGTGAATCCCGCATCGCTGACGATGTTGCCGGAAAAATTGAGGTACATCAAGGGGATAATCAAGAGATAGCTGAGCTTGATGACCACAAAGATCATGCGTTTTTGTATTTCCAGGATATCAACCACAAAGCTGCACAGTGCATACGGAACCGACAGCAGGCCTATGAGCATGATGCGGTTCCAAAACAGCGGAGTCTGAATGGGACTATTGAGGTGCATCATCATCGAGCCGAAGCTCCAAATCGACACAAAAATCATGTAGAGCTGGAAAGACCAATAGAAGCGATCTTTCTTGTATTGGAGAAACCCGAATATGACAAATGACACATATAAGACGAACGCAACTGCAGGGATGATAGTTGAGACATCAATAATCATGAGGATTCCTCGTTTTTTCTTTCACTTGCGTAAAATTTGTATTAGTATAGAGTCAATTTATGGACTTAATCAAACTATTTCTGCTGGGAGCATGCGGTTATTTGCTTGCAGCTCTATACGATATTGCTTTGTTGTATAAAAAATCTTGGCTTGTGAGGATTTTCTTTGCAGGATTCTTCCTGACGTTTGTTCCTTTCATCTTCTTTTTCATCCTCTACCAATCACCCCATGCAGTCGGGCTTCGGGTGCTTCTTTTAGTCCTGATGGGGCTATTTCTGCTTTTAACCCTCTATTCGGTCCTGCTTGAGCTCCCCTTGCATGGAGATGGAACACTCTATACAAAGGGGACCTACAGCCTGTGCAGGCATCCGGGCTTTCTGTGGTATTCTTTTTTTACCTTGTTGACTGCCCTGTATTTCTGGTATGCTCCTATTGTTTGGGTGTGTCTTGGTTACATCATCTGTAACTTCGTTCTCATCGTGATCGAAGATGTAGTGCTGTTTCCCAAAATGTTTCCCGAATATGAGGCCTACAAAAAGACAACACCTTTCCTCATTCCTTTTTAGGGGTGGCGAAACCGGAGAAGCTCGTAATGACTAGACATATTGTGACCACCGATGACGATCCTGCTATCCGAAAAATCCTTCAGATCATGCTTCGCAAAGAAGGCTATATGGTGACAGCCTGTGAAGAAGGCAACGCACTTCTGAACCTGCTCAAGATAAGCGAGAACTCCATAGACCTGATTCTGCTGGATATCAAGATGCCGGGATTCTCCGGTCTCGAGCTGCTGGAGATGATTCGCGCAAGCTATCCCCAGATTCCCATCATCATGATCACTGCGTTCAACGACCTCGATACCGGCATGCGTGCCATCCGCCTCGGGGCTGCCGATTACCTGGCAAAACCGGTACATCGCGAAGCCTTGCTTGCCACCGTACAACGGGTGCTGCAGGAATCTGAGAAAGTACAGCTTTTACTGCAGAAGCAACATCAGGCGCAACATCAGCAGGCGTTGCTCGAAACCGAGCTCAAGGAGGTGCTCGCCTCGCTGCAGGACACTACGATGGCCACATTGGAAGCCTTCAGCGAAACCATCGAGCAGAAGGATGCGTACACCAAGGGGCACTGCAACCGGGTTCGCAATCTTGCAGTCGCCTTGGGCAAGGTCCTGAATCTTCCGAAAGAGACCTTGGACATTCTGGAAGGCGGCTCCTTGCTCCACGACATCGGCAAGATCAGCATTCCCGAGGAGATATTGAACAAGGACTGTTCGCTCACCGAAGAGGAGTATGCGGTCATCAAGACGCATCCGGAGGCCGGACAACGCATCATCACCCACCTTCCCTACCTCAAACGCTACATCCCCATCGTACGAAGCCATCATGAGCGAGTCGACGGGCTGGGATATCCCGATGGACTGAAGGCAGAGGATATCCCCCTTGAAGTACGCATTGTGAGCCTTGCCGATGCGTATGATGCCATGACAAGCAGTCGAGCTTATCGTGCAGCCCTTCCCACCGAGATAGCAATCGAAGAGCTCAAGTTCTTCAGTGGAACACAGTTTGATTCCGCCCTGGTGAGTGTTTTCATCGAAAACGAGTTGTATCTGCTCTAGACCAATGCCCTGAATCGAGCGAGACTGAGACAAGGAGGCTTCACATGGCAGATCCTTGGTATGTCTCTCTTTTCAAGAACTACGCACATCACTACGACAATGAGTCCTTCACCCAAGGTACGATTGGCGAGTGCGACTTCATCGAACAGGAGCTTGGCTGTGACAAGAGCCTCAAGGTCCTGGATGTAGGCTGCGGGACCGGCAGGCACACCATCGAGCTTTCCAAACGTGGTTATTCGGTCACCGGAATCGACCTGAGCGAGGCGCAACTGAGGCGTGCGAAAGAGAAAGCCGAACAAGAGAACCTGAACATCCAGTTTCTCCAAGCCGATGCCCGGAATCTGGACTTTGAAAGCCGGTTCGATGCTGCAATCATGCTCTGTGAGGGTGGATTCTGCCTGATGGAGACCGACGAGGAAAACGAGGCGATACTGACCAGCATTGCAAGATCCCTCAAGGATGACGCCCTTCTGATATTCACTGCCCTCAACGGGCTGTTCGCTCTCACCCACCCGCTTGCAGAGTTCTACGAAAATGTCGAGGATGCAGGCTCTGTCTGCGCCCAAAACCACTTCGATGCGATATCGATGCGTGATGAGAATACGACCACCTTCATCGACGACGATTTGGAAAAACACACCATACACAGCACGGAACGCTTCTACGTCCCCAGTGAAATCCAAACAATGCTCGGCAGGCTCGGCTTCTCTTCGGTTGAGTTCTTCGGTGCAACTTTGGGCTCGTTCAGCAGGGAGAAGGAGCTCTCCTCCGATGATTTTGAGATGCTTGTGGTGGCAAAACGAAAGCTTGGCAATGATGCCCTTTTGGGCCTCTATACCCAGAGTCTGCAGTCTGACTTGACCCAAAGAGGCTATCGACTGGTCATCTCCCTTTTCAATGAGTTGCATGCAGAACTGCAGTTGCGGTTTGTCCAAGCTAAGATAATCGCTCTCTATCAAGGGTATCTGGATATGAGCTATATAGCCCTCGTTCCCAAAGCATTTGAACCTCTTGGACTGAAGCTTGCCGTCGTCTACCTGCACAGGGAGAACTCTTTCGAGTTCTGGCTGGCTACCAGGAACCGCAGCCTGCAGGATATCTGGAGGGAGAAACTCAGGCCCAGGGTGCAGCAGCCGTATCAGTTGGTCGAGAAGGGACGGGGCGTCGATGCCATTGTCAGCACAGTGTTTGAACATCCTGTTTCCTTCGAAAACCAAATCAGGCTGATCGCCCAATTATGTGATACACTACAAGTGATGCTTTCATATGTGGAGGAATTACTGCAGTAGGAGAGAGGTATGTGGGACGCTGGAAGATGGCATGAGCAATTCGAACGGGCTTCTCGCGAACAGGACTTTGACAAGTTGCATGCGCTCAGGCGGGATGTGTTTCTCGATACCATCGGGGATGTACGCAAGGGCTTCTATACATCAAAAGGGGGAAGAAAGATTACCTTTGATGATGAAGCGCCCTTGCTTGAAGGATCGGTCCTCTACCAGCAACAGCTTGCATCAAGCAAGCCCAAAGAGAAACGCACTACCTTGGTAGAGGTGAAACAGATCGATACCATCAAGGCTGCAAGGCTTTTGGAGAACCCGGTCGTGCTGAACATGGCCAACCGCCACCAACCGGGAGGTGGAGTGCTCAGCGGCGCGGGTTCCCAGGAAGAGTACCTTTTCCGCATTTCCAACTACTATCGGTCGCTTTACCAATTCAGTGATATCGGTCATTCCTTCGATGTTCCCAGACGGCCGGAGTCCTATCCGCTGGATCGAAACCATGGAGGCATCTACTCTCCCGGGGTAACGGTGTTCCGAGGGGCCGAACAGGAAGGCTATCCCAAGCTCGATGAGCCGCTGAAGCTCTCCTTCATGGCGGTGGCTGCCATTCATGAACCCAACCTGCTGCGCGACCATGACGACCGCTACTGGCTTGAAGGTTCTTTCATCGAGCCGACCAAGTGCAAAATCAGGACCATGTTCAATATCGCCCTTGTCCACCACCACACAAACCTTGTGCTCGGGGCTTTTGGTTGCGGGGCATTCAAGAATCCACCGAATCATATTGCACGCTTGTTCAAGGAGGTTCTTGGGGAGCCTCTCTACCAAGGTGCCTTTGAGCACATCATATTTGCCATTCTCGATGATCACAACACCTATACGTGGTTCAACCCCGAAGGGAACTTCAAGCCGTTTCAGCAGGTGTTTGAACCCAGCCAAGGACGATAAGCATGCCATTTTTTCTCATCAGAGGTGACATTACCACCCTTTCGACCGACGCCGTCGTCAATGCCGCCAACACATCCCTGAAGATGGGAGGCGGGGTGTGCGGTGCGCTATTCAAGGCAGCCGGGATGGAAGAGATGGAGAGGGCCTGCGCCCCGCTTGCCCCGATCAAAACAGGGGATGCGGTTCTTACTCCAGCCTTCAACCTGAGGTCGAAGTATGTCATCCATACTGCAGGTCCGGTCTACCGGGACGGCAAGAGCGGCGAAGAGGCACAGCTTCGCGCCTGTTACACAAACAGTCTCGCCCTTGCCGCGCAATACCGGTGCAAAAGCATCGCATTCCCCCTGATCAGCAGCGGCATCTACGGCTATCCGAAAGAAGAGGCGCTCAGGATTGCCGTCGAGGAGATCAGAGCTTTCCTTGAAAGCCATGAGATGGAGGTCCATTTGGTTCTCTTCGAAATGCTGCAACCGGAACGTTCGCTGCGGGAGCATGTGGATCGTTACCTTGATACGGTGTACGACCCTGCTGTGGAGCATCAGCTGTTCGATGTCGCAATGGACGGCTGTGTCTACAGCCCGCAGCCCTCGCTCGATGATATGCTGCACTCACTGGATGAACCCTTTTGCGACTCACTGCTCAGGCTTATCCGGCAGAAGAAGAAAACAGAGGTTCAGGTGTACAAGAAGGCAAACCTCGACCGCAAGCACTTCTCAAAGATCCGAAGCGGCAACGGCTATACGCCGGGCAAGAAGACTATTCTTGCCCTTGCCGTTGCATTGGAGTTGAGTCTTGGGGAGACACAATGGCTTTTGGGCTTGGCAGGGTACTCCTTATCCCATGCCAGCAAGTTCGATGTAATCGTTGAATACTGCCTAACCGAGCACATCTACGACATTTTCGCCATCAACGAGATTCTGTTCAGCTACGACCAGCCGCTTCTGGGCAGTTGAAAATGTCGCCTCCCAAGTGACCTTCAGCCAAACAGGACATGGTACTCCTTACCTAGCCTAAGGAGGGCGCAGATATGACCGAATTGGTTTTTATTCTCGACAAGAGTGGTTCGATGAGCGGCTTGGAGTCCGACACCATCGGGGGATTCAATGCGATGCTGGACAAGCAAAAGCGTGTTGAGGGTGAGTGCTTCATCACCACTGCCTTGTTTGACAACACGTATGAGCTGCTGCATGACCGACTGCCGATCAAGGCGGTGAAGCCGATTACCGATAACGAGTACTGCGTGGGCGGCAGTACGGCACTGCTGGATGCCATCGGGCGGACAGTGCATAAGATTGAGAACGCCCAGAAGCATCTAGAGGCAGGATATCAGGCACAGCAGGTACTGGTGGTCATCATCACCGACGGGCAGGAGAATGCAAGCAGGGAGTACACCAGCGATTCGATACAGAACCTGATCAAGGCAAAGCAACAGGAGAAATGGGAATTCTTGTTCCTGGGTGCAAACATCGATGCGATAGCGACTGCCTCAAACCTGGGCATCCATGCCAGCCGTGCCCAGAGCTTTCATGCCGACAGCGAGGGCATAGAGGCCAACTTTGATGCGGTATGCGATGCAGTCTACAGCGTACGCGCCTACAAAGCGGTTCCCGAGAACTGGAATGAGGGGATCAAGCAGGATTTTGAGAAGCGCCGAAGCAAGAAGCGGTGACAACCAGGTCACAAAAGGGGCTGGGGAAACTCCACCCCGGCCCTCTTCCCGATCGCGCTCAGCTGCTCATACACCTTCAATGAGAGGGGGACACCGTTGAGGTTGCTGTTCCTTTCTGCTTCATGCTCCTTCTGACCAGCATAATAGACCCGTTCACACCCTTGAGCGGGCTCGGTGTTGTTCAATTCTTCCAACAGCCTGTCCATATCGGTTTTCAACTCCTCGGGGTCCCGGAATACGTCAAGGCGGATGGCTCCGAAGAAATGGCAGACGCGTGCACTGGTGGCCTCACTGTCCATGACAGACTTGCCGAATACCCCGCCGCTGGTGATAGCGGTCATGATATCGACCATGACTGCCAAGCCATATCCCTTGTGCCCGCCAAAGAGCTCTCCCGCACCTCCGAGGGGAATGAGCCCTCCTCCCCTCTGATAGAGCATGTCCTGGAGCAATTGGCTTGCATTACTGGTTACTTGTCCCTTGGTATCAACCGCCCACCCCTTGGGCAGCTCCTGTTGCTCGCGTTCATATACTTCAATCTTTCCTCTTGTCACCGCCGTGGTGGACATATCCAGGGTGAAGAGCTTGCCTGAGTGACCGGGTATGGAGAAGGCAATGGGATTGGTGCCGAACATCGGCATCCGACCGAAGGTCGGCACCCCCAACGCAGCGGTATTGGTCATGCAGATGCCGATCATGTCGTGTTTGGCAGCCATCTCCGCATAATAGCCGGCTATTCCATAATGATTGCTGTTACGAATTGAAGCAAATGCTGCCCCACTTCCTTTCGCTTTCTCAATCACCTTGGTCATCGTCTGTTTGCTCAGGTACATACCCATGGCTCCGTTTGCATCCAGAACCAGGGAAATCGGTGTTTCACGGAGGATTGTCGGAATGACAGAGCTTGCCATGATGCCTTTTCGTATTCCATTCTCATAGCGCCAAAGCCGGGCCACCCCATGGCTGGGGATGCCGCGGGCATCGGCTGCAACCAGAATCTCAGCTGAATCAGCAGCCTCCTCGGATGAGAGGCCCAGGTTGCTGAAAACACCTGCAACAAACTGTTCCAACGAGTTTCGCCCGATCCTGATTTCCTCTTTCATGCGTGCCCTCCTGTTAGATTTCCATACGGTAGTGACGATATCTGAAGTGTGCTCTGATGGGTTCGGCCTTTTTCCAGGACCACGGCGGCCTTCCCGCTGTTGACCTGCTCGACACAGACAAAATCCTTCCAGGCATCCAATACTTCTGGATTCTGCCTTGCTTTCTCATCACCGGGATTCCAGACAAAGACCTGTTTCAGGTTTTCCTGTTCCATTCGGATGGTTCGTCCAAG
>Ga0228535_1003620_pt1 | contig 10621 bp, 10 predicted proteins | sample SJ1metagenome_FD_168457 | JGI IMG/M metagenome (GOLD analysis project Ga0228535, IMG submission 168457) | Enriched culture of PCE-dechlorinating microbial communities from Ithaca, New York, USA - SJ1 | ecosystem: Engineered > Modeled > Simulated communities (microbial... > Unclassified | place... | reverse complement strand
TCTTTGTAGTAGTAGTAGCCATCGGTGTGTAAAAACCAGCCATTGTCCAATAGCGGGAAAGTTGCCATTAATACAGGAGGAGTACCTGCCTCAAGCGGAAGAAGATTTCCGTCAGGATCTTTCCACTCCGGAGTCAATTTGGCTCTAACATAGATTGCTTTCGAACCTGTGTTTTCTACATAAACGATCTTCCCATACTCATCACCGGGGTTGACGTTCTCTATCCCCTCAGTTGGAAAATCAACCTCTGCTCCCTCCACCATTTGCACATCATGCAGCTCAATCTCAACCGTACCGGCTGTAAACGTGTTTGTAACAGGATCGGCCTCTGCCGTAAACCATGCCATAGTACCGCCTACAATCAAAAGCGCCGCCAAAACTACAATCGAACCTAATACTAGATTTCTCTTTTTCACGTCGGTATCTCCCTCTCTGCGTTTTTTTTGCAGCCAGGCTGCCACCCTGAAGGGAGAGGCCCTATAGCTTTGCGTCCTTAGGTTTCCCTAAGTTTGCCAAATATGCTCTATATATTAAGGATTTGGATGCCAAGGCGCATCCGGTTCAAAGGGTAGTTCAGTAAGTCCCCACACCTCCTTCCAAGCATCGTGAGTAGTTTGAACGCCCTCAGCCAATACTTTCACATTAAGAGTCTTGCCTGCATATTCGGGGCCTAGATCTGTAAGGCTTATGCTATTGAGTAAGGCGCTCGTCACTTGTCCTTGTAGAAGATAATACTTGAAGTAATAGTACCCATCCGAATGAAGCACCCAGTCTGAATTCTGAGCAAGATTGAATTGAACGTTTGACGCAGGCAAACTCGGTTCGCTCCACTCCGGAAAGATCTTCACTCTGACGTATGATTTCTTACTACCATTGCTCTTTACTGTAACGACTTTCTCGTAGTCAACATCTGCCATAACACCTACTATAGGCTCAAATTCCTCAAGTATCTCAACATTCACCGTACCCATGTCAAACCTGTTTTCTTTGGCTTCGCCTGCGGTGAACCAGGCATATGTCACGCTCGATGCAATACATAGCAGTACTATTATGGCAATCCCGGTTTTTTTCATCCTCATATCATCACATCCACGCCTCGTCGTAGCTTCTTTCCTGCTCACATCTAACAAGTAACAAGGTACAACACAGCAACGCTACACATTGGAATCCGGACTTTCAGGCTCCGCCCGGTAGGACTTAGGCACCAATGCGCAAAACAAATTGTCGATAACAAGATGGGCTCCCGAAATGCCGCCAGCGTAATTCCCAACCTGGAAAGTGTTGACCACTTGGTGATCATCCCAGAACCAGCCTTCGTTGCTGCGTTCATTCTCAACCAGAACTTCTAAATCCCAGTCGTCGTCGCATATCACCAGCTGATGGATTCCTGCCGAATCTATCTCGCTAACCCCATCTCCAATCATCTCTACCAGTTCGAAGTTCATTGGCACTATTTCTTTTACTGTATATGTTCCGGGCAACAGACCTTTGACGGTCTTTCTGCCTCCGGGTGTGAGAGAAACGGTCCATAGTTGCTTGTAGGGTCCATCCGGTCCTTCCAACTTTACGTCAAACTCTGCGTGTTGATATGCTGTATCATCTAGCAATTTCTCAAAAGTCACGCCTCTCATCTTGCACATCGGAATGTTGAAGTACTTTCTCGCACCGGCACCGTAGACGTTTAGGTAGTCAATAGGTGTAGGCCCATTTGTAGGATACTCTTCCCCTAAGTTGGCATCAAAACTCATGTATACCCGGTATTTCATCGTATAGATATTGCCCTGGCTGATAGTTCCAATATCCCATCTGATCGCTCTAGACGATTCATCAAAGTAAACTTGGCCGTGGCTGACTTCAACAAAATCAGATACATTGTCACTACTCATCCCGGGTATGTAGAACATGCTTCCGATTGGATCTGTGACCACAGCGTTTTCGGCTGCATGGGCTATCCTTCCCGCGATCTCAAGAAAGATCTCCTCCAAGAAACTTGGATCGTAAGTTTCGTAATACTTGCCATCGCTCGCTATCTCTTCTAGCGTCCATTCACCTTCAGGACCTGCAGATAAAGCTATGGAGTATATCTCAATCCCGTCCCTCTTCGCAAAGCCGGCCTCAGCAGCGGCACTTGCACCATGACGAATGTAATATTCTTCATTGTAGTCATAGCCATAATAATAGTAGTTGGATGTTCCATTGCCTATAGTAGAACCATAGTTGAATTTGTTCTCGGGGATCTTGGAATTGCTGCGGTAGTAATTGAAACCCTCTTCTGAATACCAATAATCAAAATAGTCTGGCGAAAAACTCCTTAGGTTATAACTATACGTTGCGGCACCGTCTCCGAGGAACACTATGTTTTTGTGATCTGCAGAACTGCTTCCTAATAAGTTTCTAGCCCGTCTTATCCCCGCTTGTATGTGTGTGCCACCATAGTCACCCCAATTGGCGCCTATTTGGTTGATGGCTGTAAGAAGGTCACTCTTCCCACTGTAATCGCAAAAAGCAGATTCCACTTGTGCAAAACTCGCGAATGTGACTACCGCTATCCTCGTTTGCCCTTGGCTCTCCTCAGTTAAAAGGTTGTTAACAAACGCTTTGGCTGCTTCCTTTGCTCTTACTATCTTACTGTTGTCTTGCATGCTATTTGAGCAGTCTATAACCAGAACGGTATCCGATGTTTCGACCAAATTAATCCCTTCAATGGACAAAGTCACATCCCATTGATATCCACAGCCTTCGACCGGCTCGGCATCCTTACATAAGTAGAGCGAACCAGGCTCTGGCCATGCTATGTTCCCTACTTCATCGTCGTATGTATTATTCACACTTCGAGCTATAGCCGGTGCCACGGCCGCGTTCTCGGTTAAGCGCGGAACACTCTGAATCACCTCAATGTATGGAGATTCTATCTCTACGCCTTTTCCTGCCGGAAAGTCAGGAGCTTCAGGCTCTGGGAGATTTGGATGAACAATTCCATAAAAGAGTCGCATAAGGTTTTGATCTTCGCCCACCAAAAGCACTTCGGGATCGCTTCCGAGAAACTCTAGATCGGGTTGTGTGAGCGCATAAACTTCCCCAACAACCGAAGTACCTACCTCGACGTTTCCCAACAGTTCTTTGCTCAATAACTGCTCCATCTCGTTGAATTTCAATACATGTTCAATGACCACGCTAACGTATGTAGGTTCTGGACTTTTGTCTATCTCCGATTCCTGTGCACCCAGATCTACTTCATCTTGGCCCTTAATCTCATCTTGAGGATTTGTATTGGTTGGAGAGTCAACACCCTCTTCTGACTCTGGGTCTTTTGTTTCTCCGTAATCGTTGTCTTGACCGGCATCTACATAGTCCGGATCGTCTAAAGAAACAGTTGCCTCTTTGTTTTCATCAAGATCCCCAACATCAACTGGCTCTGTATCTTCGGATGTGCCATCTGTCTCAACTCCTACTTGTAAATCCGGTTCTTGGTTAGGAGGCACATTTGATGGTTCGTTATAGTTTTCAGAGCCTTCAGAATGATCTTCGATCTCGGCTCCGGAACAGGACCCTGTTGGGTCGGGTTCCAAAACTTCACCCTCTGAAAGATCTCCATAGTCTGAAGACTCTCGAGATCCAACCGATTGCCCTATTTCTTCCCCTTGCGATGCATGTTCATAATGAGGCACAAGACCGGGAGAACTGCTACAAGGAGGTAGGTTATCCCCTGCATCTGCTAAAACTGAACTGCTCTCTGCATATGCTAGGCAAACGCTGCTTAGCACCATGGCAATAATGAGGAACATTGTGACTTGCGGTTTTCTGCTCTTTTTCACATTATCCACCCTTCTTATGAGCCGAGCGGCAAACTAGTCATATGCCATCTTAAGTATGTGAAACGAGAATCCTTGCGTGTTGCATCTCAAAAAGAAGAGAAAACTACAAAGAAGTGTGTACGGACTTAGCCGTATAGGAGTATATGGCACAAAATTAAAGTAACTTAGCGCAACCACAGACGCTGTCTCTCCCCTTAGGTTGTATCGTTGCAGCCAGGCTGCCACCCCAGGCGGGAGAGGCCCTATGGCTTTGCGTCCCTAGGTTCCCCTAGGTTTGCCAAAAGGTCGTTAAATCACAATGCCTCTTTGCAAACGCCAAAGCTTTTGCAGTGAAACGAGCGAAACCCAACTCGTTGTAGCGATTTTACCAAGTCTTTGTAAACAAATCAAATATTCCGATCGACATGAACCAACAAATTCTGCACCATCCTGATCATGCCGGGACTAACCGAACCTTCTATAAGATACTGTCTGCAGGACCATGTCCTGTAGTCCTGTATCACTGTGTGTATTCCTTAATAGACTCTTTCTAGACCCGTCAGGCCAGGGTCTTTTTTGTTCACTCGATGTCTGTCGTCTAGTAGGAGTCAATTGGCGAGGGACTGAAAACTCCCCTTGAACGCCTTTTCTTCTAGGATTTCATTTTTCGGATTGTGACATATGCCCGAAACAGTGTATAATAGTAATCGATAGCGGCATATGTCGGAAACCGCAAGGAGGTGTATATTATGCCACGAAGAAATGGAACAGGCCCAATGGGTGAAGGACCGTTGACCGGAAGAGGATGGGGTCCGTGTGCACGTCCTGCCGCCTGGTATGGCGCCGGACATGGACCCGGCTTCGGATATCGGCCCGGCTGGAGGTGCAACTACGCACGGGGTTTCGGACCTAGATATGTCCGGAGGCACGGTTATGCGCCCGGCTTCGGGGGAAACATCCCCATGGAGTGGTCTCCTGAGGTAGAGAAAGAACTGCTCCAAAAGCAAAGAGATGCTCTCAAAAATGAACTAGATCTCATTGATGAACAGCTAAAATCTCTGGATTGATGAACAGCTAAAATCTCTGGAAAATCTGTAAGGACAATATAAATAACCAGATATTCTCTGGTTATTTATATTGTCAAGTAAGGTGAGGGATGCATGCCAAGACCTAAAAAATGGAGAACTGTCTGCTGCCTTCCTGATAGGAAACGGTTTGGGCCTCTAGATACTGCAGAAGATGTGATAGGGACGGTCAATATGACCGTTGACGAATATGAGACAATAAGGCTGATCGATCTGGAGGGTCTCACGCAGGAAGAGTGCGCGGATCAAATGGACATTTCCCGAACAACGGTTCAAGGAATCTACGATGAAGCAAGAAGAAAACTTGCCGAGTCTTTGGTTCAAGGAAATGTTCTCCAGATAGAGGGCGGTAGGTACGTACTTTGTGACGGCAAAAGAGACTGTTGGAACAAGGGCCATTGCCGCAGACGTAGACGAGGCAACGGATTTTGAGATAACTCCAGAACCAAAAAACAAGTCAACAGCATTAGAACGGAGGGTTCCAATGAAGATAGCGATACCCGTAGATGAGAAGCGCCCTGAATCAAGCGTGTGTTTATCCTTCGGTCGCGCTCCATATTTCCTTTTTTATGACACTACCACAAGCGAAACATACTATCTTGACAACAGCGCAATAGAAAACCCGAGCGGAGCAGGCATAAGAGCAGCACAGATTATTGTGGATCACGGTGCCAAGGCGCTATTGACTCCACGTTGCGGGGAGAACGCTCAAGAAGTGTTACTCAGATCAGAAGTCTTGGTGTATCAATCTATACCCGGGACAGTCAAGGAGAACATAGACGCTTTTGAAGCCGGCGAACTTACGCTTCTTAGCGATCTTGACTCTGGAGCCGGCCATGATGGGAGATAAAGGTACAAGGATAGCCGTACTCAGCGGCAAGGGCGGGGCAGGCAAAACTTTGGTATCTGTGAATCTAGCTTTTTTGAGCGGAGAATCTGTCTACATCGATTGTGATGTGGAAGACCCTAACGGACATCTCTTTTTTAAACCTGATGAGGTCTCTAAAGAAGCAGTTACGGTAAAGATACCGGTTGTGGATGAGAGCCTATGCAACGGCTGCCGCACGTGCATCGATTTCTGCAAATTCGACGCCCTTGCCTTCATAAAAAACAAACCGTATGTCTTTGACAATATATGTCATTCCTGCGGTGGATGTGCCCTTCTCTGCCCAGAAAAAGCGATTTGGGAAAAGGATAAGGTGATTGGGGAGGTTCAGTCAGGCGTTTCTCATGATGTAATCGTCTCTACCGGGATAATGAATATAGGTGAAACGTCGGGCGTGCCGATCGTAAAACACCTTCTAAACAAAGACGTTCCAAAAGACCTCCCGGTTTTTATTGATTGTCCTCCCGGAAGTTCCTGTATCGTCATGGAAAGTATAAGGGACGTTGGTTTTTGCATACTAGTTGCCGAGCCGACAATCTTCGGTGTCCATAACCTCAGCATGGTATATGATTTGGTCAAGCTGTTTGAGAAACCACACGGAGTCATACTAAACAAATGTCTTTTCGGCAAGAACCCGGCAGAAGAATTTTGTATTGAGAAGAACATTCCCATACTAGGACGTATACCATTTGATCCTGAACTTGGAACGCTCAATTCCGATGCCAAAATAGCCGCTAGGGAAAGCGAGAGATTTAGAGAATTGTTTGGGTCACTGCTTGAAACCGTGATGAAGGAGGTACGGCATGAAACAACTGTTGATTCTTAGCGGTAAGGGCGGCACTGGGAAGACGACAATAGCAAGTGCCTTTATCGCTCTTTCAGATGCCAAAGCCTATGCAGACTGTGATGTAGATGCGCCTAACCTTCATCTCATCATGGCGCAAGACTTAGAGCCAGAACGAACAGATTATTACGGTATGCCAAAAGCTGAAATAGATGCGGATAAGTGCACTGAATGCGGCCTGTGTAAAGAAACCTGCAGGTTCGATGCAATTTCCAAAGACGAAAACTTTACAGTCGACTTTTTTGCCTGCGAAGGCTGCGGAGTTTGCGAAGCTATCTGTCCTGCAAATGCTGTTTCATTGAAACCCACTGTGTCTGGAGAACTGATGCTCTACGTAGATAGCGATAGAGTCTTTTCCACGGCACAACTAAAAATGGGAAGCGGCAATTCAGGATTACTCGTAACTGAAGTCAAAAAGCGCATGAAAGCTGCAGCAAGGCCTGACGCTGATCTGGCCATAATCGATGGCTCTCCCGGCATAGGCTGCCCTGTGATCGCTTCTATAAGCGGCGTGGATATGGTTTTAGTCGTTGCTGAGCCGTCTGTATCCGGAATCAGCGACATGGAACGCATTATAAAGACCGCAGAAACGTTTCATACAAAGATCTGCGTTTGCATCAATAAACACGACATAAACCCCGCTAACACTCAGAGAATTGAAGAGTTCTGCCGCAAAAAGAGTTTGCCACTTGCAGGCAAAATACCTTTCGATCCGGAAGCAATAACAGCAGTGAATAATGGGCAGACAATAGTAGATATTGATTGCCCTTCTGGTTCAGCCGTAAGGAAGGTTTTTGATAGTACCCTGAAGTTCCTTTTTCAAGAAACTTAGCACCATAAGTGTCAAAACACGAACAGGAGGTAATAGGAACAATGAAAATCGCAGTTGCTACTGAGGGCCAAAACGTTACAGAGCATTTTGGGCATTGTGAGAGTTTTATGATTTACGAAGTAGAAAACGGTGAGATTGTAAAAGAAGAATTAGTGCAGAATCCAGGCCATAAACCCGGGTTTCTTCCCAACTTCCTCGCTGATAGAGGCGTAGAAGTCATCATCTCGGGCGGCATGGGCGGGCGGGCAATCGATCTTTTCAACGAAAGAAATATCGAGGTTATAGTAGGCGCTTCCGGCGATGCGAGAACTGCCGTCGTGAGCTATCTCAAGGGTGAGCTTGAGACGACCGGTTCTGTCTGCCATGAGCACAAGTATCATGGCGAGTGCGGGGAGTAAAAAAGCAGAAGCGAGAAAGCAAAGGGGAAGCAAAGGGGACGGGAGTTTCCGCTTCAGATTGAAGCAAAAACTCCCGTCCCCTTTGCTTCCCCTTTGCTTCTCATTCATTCCAACTGGACAGCACCTGTTTGCGAAACTGTAAGTTCCATAACGTTGGATAGTATTCCGTGTTTCTCAAACGCTTTTTGCATCGCCAATCCTGCTTGAGAACAACTTCTGTCGGAAAGAGCTATGACTGTGGGCCCAGAACCGCTGAGTGCCACCCCCAACGCTCCTGATTCTTTGGCTGCAGCAAAGACTTCCTGTATACCGGGCACCAAATCCATCCTATATGGTTGGTGCATCCTATCGTCCATGGCTCCGCCCATAGTTTCTAAGTCTCCGGATGCAAGAGCTGCAACTAAGAGCGCCGTCTTGCCTAGGTTGAAAACTGCGTCTTTCAGAGAAACTGCTTGAGGTAAAACGTACCGGGCGGCTTCAGTGAGCAAAGTAAAATCAGGCACTGCTACCTGAAAGTGCAGGGACTTAGGGGGATCAAGCCGTTTGTAGCATATCGTTTCTTCGCATCTTGCAGCCACAATAAAGCCTCCTACCATAGCGGCTACTACGTTATCTGGATGACCCTCTAACCTAACAGCCATGGATATGAGTTCTTCCAGGTTAAGAGGATTTCCCAGAAGGGCGTTTGCCCCTACTAAGCCTCCTGCTATGGCGGCGGCGCTTGAACCAAGGCCACGAGCCACAGGGATGTTGTTTTCTAGAACAATCCGAAAACCGGAAGGCTCCAGTCCTACCCGTAAATACACTGCTTGCGCAGCCCGATACACAATGTTATCTTCTCCGCAAGAAATCTGATCCTTCCCTTCTCCGCACACCTTTATATCCAACCCTGGCATCTCTTCAATATAAATGTAGTTGTAAAGATCAAGGGCCACACCCAAAACATCAAACCCCGGACCTAGATTCGCTGATGTAGCAGGAACCTGTATTCGCACCACAGTTATTGCCTCCTCAATGTCTCGAGCCTCTCGAGAAATCGCTAATGCCTTATCATAAAAATGCGTTTAGTATGGCTTCCTCATCTGCCGGCAGAGAAAGAGGCTCTTTTACCTGTCTAAGAGCGATATCCGGATCTTTAAGCCCGTTCCCGGTAAGTACGCACACCACAGTGTCTCTTGGACTAAACAGACCCTTTTTTGCATACTTGAGCACACCTGCCAAAGACGCAGCCGAAGCAGGCTCGGCGAAAATTCCTTCTTCTTGGGCCAAGAATCTCTGAGCGGAAAGGATCTCGGCGTCGGTAACGCTATCTATGAAGCCCCCGGAATCTCGCGCGGCTTCTACAGCCGTCTTCCAGCTGGCCGGATTCCCAATCCTTATGGCCGTAGCCACTGTTTCAGGGTTTTCCACTATGTGACCTTTTACGATGGGAGCGGCACCTTCAGCTTGAAAACCTATCATTTTGGGAAGTTTGTGGATTCTCCCTGTTTCTGCGTATTCTCTAAACCCCCGCCAGTATGCCGTTATGTTTCCTGCATTTCCTACAGGAATAGAAAGATAATCAGGTGGGCAACCTAATGCATCGCAAACTTCAAAAGCGGCAGTCTTCTGTCCCTCTATCCGATAAGGGTTAAGTGAATTCACTAAAGTAATTGGATGCTCGGCTGTAATCCTTCGCACAAGTCCCAGGGCAACATCGAAGTTCCCTTGTACTGCGATTACGTTAGCTCCATAAAAAAGTGCCTGCGCTAGTTTGCCTAGGGCAATCTTCCCTTCTGGAATCAGTACCAGACATCTCAAACCACACCTAGCAGCGTAGGCGGCGGCTGAAGCAGACGTGTTTCCAGTAGATGCGCACATAATTGCTTTGGAACCGCTTTCTATGGCTTTTGCCACAGCCATGACCATACCCCTGTCTTTGAAGGAACCTGTAGGGTTAAGCCCTTCGTACTTGAAGTAAACGTTTGCGCCTATTCTTTTGGATATGGAAGACGAAGGGATGAGGGGTGTGTTTCCTTCAAAAAGAGTGACTAAAGGAGTCTTGTCAGTAACGGGCAAGAACTCTTGGTATGCAGATATTACGCCAGGCCAGTTCAATCTTGTTGCCTCCTTTTGGTACCACTTGGGTACTCTTTCGTTGCTTCGCTCAAACTTATTGAAACCCAACAGCCTTAAGCTGCGGCTAATCTCCTGATTCACTACTCGTTTTAGCCATCCCTTGTGCTCGAACCGTACGCTACATCACCACGCAGATATCTGCGTACAAGGTTCTACAGGAAGGTTGGCCACCGAAGGTTTATTCTCCATTTGTGAGCAATTTGCCTTCAGCATAGAAAGAGGTTTGATAATTCTAGGAAAGTGGCCCATAGGATGGGCCACTTCCGGTGAACCAAGATGGATTCGCTTCTAAAGTGGCTCACTGGATGTGCCACTTTGATAAAGAAACCGACTAGGAATTGATGAAGTGGCTCAGCTGGCGAGCCACTTTGTATCTAGGGAAACTCGGCAAGACTCGGTACGAGATAAAGTGGTCCACGGTATGTGCCACTTTCCGAAAATTGCGCCAACCACTATAGGAAAGTGGCCCACGGGGTGGGCCACTTCTGGTAAACCAAAAAGGATTCGCTTCTAAAGTGGCTCACTGGATGTGCCACTTTGACAAAAGAACCTAGTATGAATTCATTAAGTGGCTCAGCCGGTAGGCCACTCTGCTTGAGTGAATCATCGTTGGGCGATGATGTTCGATACTTGGCCAGCAAATCAGAAAAAGGGGCCTCCTAGG
>Ga0228535_1003619_pt1 | contig 10639 bp, 11 predicted proteins | sample SJ1metagenome_FD_168457 | JGI IMG/M metagenome (GOLD analysis project Ga0228535, IMG submission 168457) | Enriched culture of PCE-dechlorinating microbial communities from Ithaca, New York, USA - SJ1 | ecosystem: Engineered > Modeled > Simulated communities (microbial... > Unclassified | place... | reverse complement strand
GAGGTGCTGAGATTGTGGGGCTGCTCAAGACCGGCAGCGCGTATTATGCTCCGGCGGCCTCGACCTTCCAGATGGTGAAAGCCGTTCTGCTTGACGAAAAGCGTCTGCTGCCGTGTTCGCCGTATGTAAAGGGTGTATACGGCCTCGACGGCGTCTGCGTCGGTGTGCCGACCGTGCTGGGGAAGAACGGTGTCGAAAAGATTGTTGAACTGAAACTCAATGAGCAGGAGAGCGCCGATTTCGCAAAGTCGGTCGAAGCCGTCCGCTCGCTCTGCAAGGTCATTGGGATCTAATTCAGGACGGGGAGGCGTTTCATGTCCTATATCGATACACTGCTGGAGGCAGCCCTCGTAATGGTGCTCGGCATGGGCGTAGTTTTCTTTTTTCTCGCAGTGCTCGTTGTTTCCCTGAATCTCATGTCGCGCGTGCTCTCAAAGTATGCGGTTCCGGAACCGGTTATCGTGCCTCAGGTCCCGACACCGGTCCGGACAGATGAAGGGGCGGTTGTGGCTGCAATCGCGATCGCGATGAAACGATATCTGAACGATAAGAACAAGTAAATTTCAGGAGGCTTACATGGCAAAAGTAAAAATCAGCGAGCTGGTTCTCAGGGATGCCCACCAGTCTCTTCATGCAACCCGCATGCTCACGAGCCATATGCTGCCGATCGCCGACAAACTCGACAAGGCGGGCTTCTGGTCTCTGGAGACCTGGGGCGGCGCAACCTTCGATTCCTGCATCCGTTTTCTGAACGAGGACCCGTGGGAGCGCATCCGCAAACTGAAAGCGGCCATGCCGAACACGCCGCAGCAGATGCTCCTGCGCGGCCAGACAATTCTTGGCTACCGCAACTACGCGGACGATGTGGTCGAAAAATGTGTCGAGCGCATGGCGGTCAACGGCGTTGACGTCTTCCGCGTGTTCGATGCGCTGAACGATCCGCGCAATTTCATCACACCGATGAAGGCGGTCAAGAAGGCCGGAAAACATGCGCAGGCCGCCATCTGCTATGCGGTGTCGCCGGTGCATACGGTTGAGGGCTATGTCGAACTCGCCAAGGAACTCGCGGGACTCGGGGCCGACACGATTTGCATCAAGGATATGGCATCGCTGCTGAAGCCGTATGATGCATACAATCTGATCAAGGCGATCAAAAAGGCGGTCGATCTCCCGATCCATGTCCATTCGCATGCCACGACCGGCATGTCGGTCGCCACTCTCGTGAAGTCGGCTGAAGCGGGCGCGGAGATCCTCGACACCACCATTTCTTCGATGTCGATGGGCACGAGCCATTCGCCGACCGAGACGATGGTCGAGATCTTCCGTGGCACCGAGTATGATACCGGCCTTGACATCCATCTCCTGCTCGAAATCGCCGAATACTTCCGTACCAGTGTCCGGCCGAAATACAAGAAGTTCGAAAGCTCGTTCCTTGGCGCCGACACCCGAATCCTTGAGGCTCAGATCCCGGGCGGCATGCTCTCGAACCTCGAAAGCCAGCTGAAAGAGCAGAACGCCAGCCACCGCATTGCGGAAGTGCTTGAGGAGAACGCCCGTGTCCAGAAGGACTTCGGCTACCCGCCGCTCGTGACCCCAACCTCCCAGATCGTCGGCACCCAGGCGGTGCTGAACGTGCTGCTCGGCCGCTACAAGCGGATGACCGCCGAGTCGATGAACCTGCTGGTCGGCAATTACGGCAAAACACTTGCCAAGCCGGATCCGGAACTGGTGAAGATGGCGCTCAAGGGACTCAATATGGAAAAACCGGTAGAGTGCCGCCCGGCGGACCTCATCCCGAACGAACTCGACAAGATCGAGGCGGAGCTGAAGGAAAAGCTCGGCGTAGCAAGCGTCAATATCGATGACGTTCTGACGTACGCCATGTTTCCGCAGGTCGCGCTCAAGTTTTTTGAAACCCGCCACAAAGGACCGGTCTCGTTCGACGAACCGGCAGAGGCTCCGAAACCGGCTGCCGCGCCTGCCCCTGCAGCTGCTCCGGCGGCACCGTCAGGTCCTGTTGCCTATATCGTAAATGTTGATAACCGCGACTACAAGGTATCGATCCGTGAGGAGGGTACGGTTCTCGTCGCAGCAGCGGCGCCAGCCGCATCTCCGGTTGCGCCTGCCCCTGCAGCTGCTCCGGCTCCTGCCGGAGGATTTGCGATCGAGGCTCCGGTTTCCGGCACGGTGCTCAAGTTCGCAAAGAACAACGGGGATCGCGTGGAGCTGGAGGATACGGTTATTGTCCTTGAGTCGATGAAGATGGAGCTTGAGATAAAAACCAAGGCAGCGGGGACGATAACCTATGTGGTCGAGACCGGTGCGAGTGTAGCAGCAGGGCAAGTGCTCGCCAGGGTCCAGTAAGGGGTGCCGTCATGCGGTACTCAATGAAACAATTCCTGTTTCTGCTTCTGTGCGGTGTGCTGCTCGCGGGGCTGACGGGATTCGGCCTTGGTATTCCGGTGACGGAGAGCCATGCTTCGCACGGCGGCGCTCCGGCCGTTGCTCCCGCCGAAGGCCATGCGCCTGCCGCAGCACCCAAAGGGGCTGACGATGTGTCGGTTGAACGCTTCGCGACAAACCTCGCAAAAACAACCGGAATTTATGGGTTCCTTTTTTCGAAGGAACAGGTGAAATTCCGCGGCGGCGATGTCTGGGTTGCCGGGTGGCACAAGCTGATGATGCTGATCATCGGCGGTATCCTGCTCTATCTGGGTGTTGCGAAGAATTTCGAGCCTCTGCTGCTGGTGCCGATCGGGTTCGGTACGGTTCTTGTCAACATACCGTTTGCCGGCATGGGGGATGAGGGCGGGTTTCTCAAAATCATCTTCGACTTCGGCATCAACAACGAGTTCTTCCCGCTCATCATTTTTATGGGAATCGGTGCGCTGACCGATTTCGGGCCGCTGATCGCAAATCCGAGGACTGCCTTGCTCGGCGCTGCCGCCCAGTTCGGGGTTTTCGGAACCCTGCTTGGCGCGGTCGCGCTGAATGCGGTGCCGGGGATCTCCTATACGCTCAAGGAAGCGTGCTCCATATCCATTATCGGCGGAGCCGACGGACCGACGACCATTTATCTTGCAGCGAAACTCGCGCCTGATCTCATGGGGTCTGTTGCGGTTGCGGCGTATTCCTATATGGCGCTGGTGCCGCTCATCCAGCCGCCGATCATGCGGGCGCTGACGACTCCTGAGGAGCGGAAAATCCGGATGAAGCAGCTCCGGCCGGTCAGCAGGATCGAGAAGATCATGTTTCCGATGATGCTGCTTGCCATCACGATTCTGCTGCTGCCGACCGCGGCTCCCCTGATCGGCAGTATCGCGTTCGGAAACTTTGCGCGTGAAATCGGGGTAATCGACCGGCTGAGCAAGACCATGCAGAATGAGCTGCTGAATATTGTCACCATCTTCCTCGGACTCGGCGTCGGTACGCAGATGGTTGCATACAAATTCATCCAGCCGGCAACGCTCGGCATTGTAGTGCTCGGACTGGTTGCCTTCTGTTTCGGTTCCGCAGCGGGGGTCATCTTTGCGAAGATCATGAACAAGTTCGTCAAGGACAAGATCAATCCGCTGATCGGCTCCGCCGGGGTTTCGGCCGTGCCGATGGCAGCCCGTGTTTCGAACAGGCTCGGGCTGGAGGCCGACTCAAGCAACTTCCTCATCATGCATGCCATGGGGCCGAACGTTGCGGGAGTTATCGGCACTGCGGTCGCTGCTGGCGTCATGATCGCCATTTTCGGCGGCTGATCCGTAATCAGTCTACAGGGAGCAGGCAGGGGCGTCCGGTATCCGGGCGCCCCTTTTTGTTGTTGCCTGAACTCAGAATAGTCATTCGCCCGGCAGGGCAGGCAATGACGCTCAACTGCCACCCCGAAAAGTCATCGACATTTTCGGGGGCCCCGCTTCCCGGACGGCGTCCCGCCGTCCTCCGAGGTGTTCGCCTCGCACATACGTCCTGCATGTGCCGCTTCGCCGAATACATCCGTTCTTTTGCCAGTCCAGCCAGGCACGGACCGTTATTGGGACGAATCCAATGACAATTTCGGGATAATGCTTGCCCACAAACGGCGGATTGCCGAAGATGTAGTCAACCTGTTCGGCGGAGACGACATCGTTCCAGTCCATGCGCAGGGCGTTGCCGCAGACGATCCTTGCGGAGTGGATGAGCGGCAGGCGGCGGAAGTACTGGCCGAACTCTTCGGAGACCTGCATGTTCATCTGGTGATTGGTGAGCCAGAGCGCCACCTACGCGATCTGCGCGGGGAACTCTTCGATCTCGATGCCGAAGAACTGATCGACATCCACCTGCACAAGCTGGAAGATGTTGAGGTGCTGCTGCCCGTTCTTTCGCACGGCGCGGAGGATTTCGAGTTCGAGCTTTCTCAGTTCGCGATAGGCGATGACCAGAAAGTTCCCGCACCCGCAGGCCGGGTCGAGGAACTTCAGCCGCGCCAGAAGAGGTCTATCCTGCCGCCGCCTTTGGAAGTGTCTTTTTCAAACAGCGGGAGCGATTTTTTTGACCGGTTCTTCGAACGAGGCGATGCGGCGGCGCGAGATGCCAAAAACCGCGAAGAAGTCGTTCCAGAAGCTCTGTGCCTCGGCGCGTTCGGCCCGCTCCCCTTCCCATTCTCGGGCAAAGGCGAGGGCCCGGTCCTTGATCTCGTTCAGGGAAAGGGGCATGCTCTCTATTACTCCTTTGCACTATGCACTGAGAGACAGCATACCATGCGCGAATATTGGAGGCAAGAACCGTTTCTCCCCCGCTTGGGTCAAGCAGTGGCCGGGGGGAGTTAGCCTTAATGTGTTGCCCGCTGCAGACGACCTTATGACGTCCAGTCCGCTATCTCCAGCTTTCGTATGCGTTTGAACTCACGTACATTATTGGTAACAAGCGTTGCCCCGAGACTCATGGCGTGGGCGGCTATGAGGAGGTCCATCGCGCCTATCGGCGTTCCTGCCTGTTCAAGTGAGGCTCGAAGCATGCCGTACGCCGAAGAAGCTTCAGCGTCGAACGGGGCGATGTCCAGTGGCGTGATAAATTCCTCAAGCGCCTCCCGGTTTTTCTCTATGTGCAGGCTTTTTTCAACACCGAAGTGAAGCTCTGCAAGAGTGATGGATGAAATACCGATCTCCCCGATTGCATGCTCTCTGAAATGACGCAAGACTTTCTCAGGGTTCTTTTTGATGAGATAGATACAAATATTGGTGTCGAGCATGTAGCGCATCAGAATTCCTCGCGATTTTGAGCGGACGGTTGCTGGCGTTCATCCATGAAGTCGGGGCTGAACTTCTTGATACCCTGAAAAAGGTTATCCCAAGAGGCATGCACAGGAATAAGCATAACAACATTGCCGCATTTTCTGATAAAAACTTCTGTTCCTTCGATCCTGAACTCTTTTGGCAGTCGGACTGCCTGGCTTTGTCCATTGCGAAACAGCTTTGCGGTTTTCATGGAGAACCTCCGAAAAGTATATATGAAAAGTATATATGAAAATAGGGATGGCCGCAAGGATAATTTCCAAGTGCATATTGGCCCGGCGTCGGTCAGTGCTGTTGTTCCCCCCCCCGATTGGGTCAAGAGGGAGGGTTAGTCTGCTGTCCCATTTGAGCCAAAACGATGTTCCCAACTGGCCTGTTCGGGACAGCTTCGCGTCAATGTTGCCTCCTCATAAAGATAAATTCATTGATAAAACAAGGGGATGCTGACTCTGGGCAAGACCGGCATGACCTTTGCCATACATATTGATTGTTCAATCCTTTGAACATTAATTCCTTAAGGGGGAATATTCATGAAACGATGGCTTTCAGTTGCTGTTGCACTGGCTGCAGCGGCGTTCATGCTCTGGCAGGACGGCGCATTTGCAGCGAAGCCGGAAGCTCCTGCTCCGGCGAAGGCTGAAACAAAGGGTGATGCAAAGCCCGAGCAGAAGCCTGCAGAGAACTCATCAGGCGTCACGATGCAGATCGACAAGACGACGATCGACAATGGCGGCACCATCACGGTGACCGGCACGGCGCCTGCGGGCAAACCGGTATTTATTGAAATCTATGCATCCGAGAAAGTCCGCGCGTCGCGGTTCGATGCTGACCCTGATCCGAAGACTGGCCAGAGGCCGTACATCCTCTATATGACCGAGGAGATGCCTGCGTATTACAAGGTCATTGTGCCGAAAGACAAGAAAGATGTTTTTGAGGCGACCAAAAAGGAAGGCCGTGCATGGAGTGTATCGAAGGTCCTGAAAGAAACCGGGGCTGACGCGGTGTATTCCGCTCCGGCGAAGATCAAGATCGACCGGTATCAGGCAACGCTGATGGGCAGTATCATCGGCTCCCGCGGCGATCTGCTCGCTCCGATGGACGACAAGGAGAACGCTCGCCGTTCCATGCAGCTGCTGAAGGCGCGGTTCCGGTCGGTCGGCAATATCATGTCGCCCGACGTTGAGGTGAATCCTGACGGCTCCTTCAAGGCAGTCGTGAAGGTTCGTGAAGGACTTGCGCCGGGCAAATATACGGTCGTTGCTGCTGTCGACAAGGGAACGAAGAGCGCTCCCGCCACGTTTGAGAACAAGATCGCATTTCCCAATATGTACCTGAGCAATGCAGGAACGAGTCTCAACGTATTTTGGCCGGCACTTCTGGCCTTTGCGGTGACAACATTCGGGGTCCTGATGGGTGCCGGAGGCGGCTTCATCCTGAACCCGCTGCTTGTTTCGATCTGGCCGCTCCCGCATACGGTTGTTGCCGGCACGGTTATGCCGACAGTGCTTTTTTCCCAAGGCAGCGGCATCTATAACTACTCCAAAATCAAGTTCATCAACTGGAAGTTGGGTATCACCATCGGCTGTGCAATGCTTGCCGGCGGATTCATCGGTCCGAAGCTTACCGAAATGGTGACACTCGATCAGTACAAATTCGTATTCGGCTGGATTCTCATAGTCCTTGCGCTGTTGATGGCGTGGCAGACGACGCCGGGCTATCTTGCAAAGAACAAAAAGGAGCAGGCGATTTTGAAGGAATTCCAGAAGCGGGCCAAAGAGGCCGCAGAAGCCAAAAAGGCGTAGGGAGGATACAGCGATGATCGTTAATTTCTGGGGCCATGAATTCAAGGTCAATATTGTTTTGGGGTGCATCGGCGGCTTCCTGATCGCCATTGTTTCGTCCATGTTCGGATTTGGCGGCGGCCCGTTCATGACGCCGCTGCTGGCGGTCGGTCTCGGCCTGCCGATGTATGTGGTGGTCGGCAGCTCGCTGCTCGCCATTTTTTTCAACACGGTTATGGGCACCATGCGCCATTATCAGTTCGGGAACTTTGATCTCACCTTTTTCCTGATCATGTTCATACCGGCGATCCTTGCAGGGTTTGTAGCCCCGCAGATCGCCAAACGTATCAGCCCCCTCTGGGTCAAGCGCGTGGCGGTCGTGGGTCTCCTGATCCTCGCCTTCCAGCTGCTTGGCCTCATATAATCGGGTTTGTGCCCGAGGCGGAGCGGCGGTGCCCCCATACTGCCGCTTCGCTCATTCTTTTTCTGTGCTACACTCGTGAAACAGACAGGGCCGCGGCTGCAGGAAGCGGCATCTGGGGAGGATAACCATGACAGAAACGTCTTCAGTTTACAGCATGTGCGGCATGTGCGCCGTGCGCTGTCCTATCAGGGTAGAGGTCGAAAACGGACGTGTCACCTGGATCGAGGGCAGCCCTCATGTGCCGGGTATTGAGGGAGCGCTCTGCGCGAAGGGTTCAGCGGGGCTTGCGTTTGAATATGACAGCGAGCGTCCGCAGCAGCCGCTGATCCGCGACGGCGCGCGCGGGTCGGGCAAATGGCGAAAGGCGACTTGGGACGAGGCGCTGGATTATATCGTTGAGAAGCTGAATGCGGTAAAGACGCAGTATGGGGCCAAGGCGATAGCCCTTGCCGACCGCAGCGGCCCGTTTACCGATCTTACCAAGAGCTTTCTGAAGGCGATCGGGTCGCCCAACTATTTCGATCACGATGATTCCTGCGCCAAGAACGTGAACATGGCATGCCAGTCGCTCTTCGGCTACGGCCGCGGCGAGATCGGATATGATTTCGCGAACGCGAAGCATATCGTCCTTCTCGGCAGGAATATCTTCGAGTCGCTTCAGGTCAAGGAAGTCAACATGGTGCTCGACGGCATGGAGAAGGGCGCAAAACTGACCTATGTCGACATACGCGCAACGGTCACGGCATCGAAGGCGGACAAGTTCCTCACGATCCGTCCTGGAACGGACTATGCGTTTCTGCTGGCGCTGATCCATGAGATTCTCAAGGGCCGCCTCTACGATGTCGAGTATGTAACCCGCTATTGCACCGGTCTGACGGAGCTGGAGCAGTTTGTTCAGCCGTATACGCCTGAATGGGCCGAGGCGGAAACGGGCATCCCGGCCTATGAAATCACGGCGCTCGCGCATGAGGTGAGTGCCGCGAAGCCGCATGTCATTTTTCACGGCGGCTGGATGCTTTCCCGCTATATCGACTCGTTCTACTGCAGCCGGGCGCTTTACATTCTGAATGCCCTGATGGGCAGCGTTGAAAGCAGGGGAGGTCTCATCATAGCCAAGGGACCGAAGGACGCCGGGGCAAAGGGATTGAACTCGCTCGGCAAGAACATGCCCGAGGTTGCCGACAAGATCGTCGATGCAGCGATGCCGAACAAATCGCTCGGTACCGGCCATATGGTCAATCTGCTCAAGGCGATCCGTACCGGCGAGCCGTATCCGATCAAGGCGTTTTTTGCCTATCGCTTCGATCCGATCGCTTCGTTTCCGGATCCGGAAGCGCACCGGCAGGTATTCGACAACCTCGATCTGCTCGTCGCCATTGATGTCAACTACAGTGATACCGCGTGGTACGCCGATGTGATCCTTCCGGAGGCAACGTATCTGGAACGCTCCAATATCCTCATCACCCAGAAAGGCCCGAAGCCGGGCTTTGCGATGCGGCGCCAGGCGATGCAGCCGCGCTACGACAGCAAGCCGGCATGGGAGATTTTCACCCTGTTGGCGCAGCGGATGGGTGCGGGCGACCATATGCCGTGGGAGAGCATTGAAGAGATCTGGGAGTACCAGCTGGAGGGAACCGGTGTGAAGATCGGGGATTTCGATGCCAAGGGCTCGGTCGGGCTTGCGAAAAACCCGATCATGATGCCGCGCGATGATATCAAATTCACTACTGCTTCCGGGAAAATCGAACTCGTTTCCGAAAAAATGGCGAAGGCCGGGTTCGCCTCGTTTGTGCAGTATGTGAGTCCGAAGAAGCCCGCTGCCGGGTCGTTCCGGCTCACGTTCGGCCGGACGGCGGTTCATGCGCATGCGCAATCGCAGAACAATATCTATCTGAACGAGATCATCGGGGAAAACACGCTCTGGCTCAACGCCGGTGAGGCTGAAAAGCTCGGCATCAAAAACGGCGATCGGGTCGAGGTGTCTGCCGACGGCTATAGCGGAACCATCAAGGCATATGTGACGCCGTATATTCATCCAGAAGCTGTCTTCATGCTCCACGGCTACGGCAATGAGATTCCGCTCAAGACCCGTTCGTTCAAGAAAGGCCTGCGCGACAATCTCTTCCAGAAGGGGCTGCTCGAAACGGTCGACCCCGTAGGCGGCGGCGTAGCCTATATGGAAGCGATGGTAAGCGTGAAGAAGGCACAGGGAGGTGCGGCATGAGCAAGTACTATATCTATCAGGACCAGCAGCGCTGCATCGGCTGCTATGCCTGTGAGGTCCATTGCAAGACGAAGAACGATGTGCCGGTCGGCCCCCGCTATTGCCGCATCATTCAGGTCGGTCCGAAGCTTGTGGCAGGGGCGCCGCGCATGCAGTTCATCTTTCTGCCCTGTTTCCATTGTGAAAAGCCGTGGTGTGTTTCCGCCTGTCCGACCGGAGCGATGCAAAAGCGGGCGAAGGACGGCATTGTCTTTGTCGATGCATCCCTCTGTGTCGGATGCAAATCATGCATCACCGCATGTCCCTGGGGGGTGCCGCAGTGGAATCCGGAGAGCGGCAAGGTCATCAAGTGCGATTACTGCAAGGATCGTGTGGACAAGGGGCTGAAACCTGCATGTGTCACGAAATGCACGGCACACGCCCTGAAGTGGGTTTCGCCCGAGGAGGCGTCACGCCTCAAGCGCGAGAAGTACGCGCAGGAAATCGCGGAGAATCTGCCGTATTGAACCATGAAAACTGAACAGCCCGAACTGGTTGCTGTGGAAGACGGCGTCAGGGTTATTCCCGGTGCCAATACCATTATCACGTCTGTCGACAGGATAGTGAACTGGGGCCGTTCGTCGTCGCTCTGGCCGATGACCTTCGGGCTTGCCTGCTGCGCCATCGAGATGATGGCTGCCGGCGCGGCCCATCTTGACCTTGACCGCTTCGGCATCATATTCCGCGCTTCCCCGCGGCAGTCCGACTGCATGATTGTCGCAGGGACGGTCACCATGAAAATGGCCCCGGTCGTCCGCAAGGTGTATGACCAGATGCCGGAGCCGCGCTATGTCATCGCCATGGGCAGTTGCGCCTGCAGCGGCGGTATTTTCAAAACCTACAGCACGGTGCAGGGCGTGGACGAAATCGTCCCGGTCGATGTCTACATCCCCGGATGCCCACCGCGTCC
>Ga0228535_1003615_pt1 | contig 10670 bp, 14 predicted proteins | sample SJ1metagenome_FD_168457 | JGI IMG/M metagenome (GOLD analysis project Ga0228535, IMG submission 168457) | Enriched culture of PCE-dechlorinating microbial communities from Ithaca, New York, USA - SJ1 | ecosystem: Engineered > Modeled > Simulated communities (microbial... > Unclassified | place... | reverse complement strand
AAGGGAATCAGCTTGAGCTTCGCACCGGGGATGGCGCCATCGCCATTCAATTGACCAGGACGGAATAACTGCAGCCATCACCTCTCATCTGATTCAAGTGACGGATTATGTGTAATTGTTGCTGTTCAGATAAATTCATTTGTTAGAGTTGCTGGCTATAAATTGGGGAAGGTGTATTGATTAATGAAAATCAACCAAATTGCTTACCTTGTGAAGAATTATGATGAAGCGATTGATTATTTTACGCGCTGCCTGAGGTTCACTCTGGTGGAGGATACTCCCCTGGGCGAAGGCAAGCGTTGGGTGAGGGTGGCACCCTCTATAAGCGGGGGTTGTGAATTACTGCTTGCTGAAGCCGTCAACGATGAACAGAAAGCTCACATTGGTAACCAAACCGGGGGTCGGGTTTTCCTTTTTCTTCAGACTGATGACTTCTGCGCCGAATATCAGTATATGAAGGATGCAGGAGTGAAATTTCTTGAGGAGCCCCGATCTGAGGTATATGGGATGGTTGTGGTTTTTGAAGATATCTATGGCAACAAATGGGATTTGATCCAGCCTAAATCGCATTGATTATGGCATCTACCAAAAATCTGATATAATCCAAATTGTCCAGCAAGAACGGACATACTATCGCAACCCTGAAGCGACAGCGCTTTCAGGGCATTTTTTTATCCAGGGAGGAATATGTAATGAAAAAGCCGAAATATTCATTTCAAGAGTTAAAACTGACTGCCATTTTGTACTCTACCCGAAAGGGTGTACTGGAACATGTCAGGAAAACAGGATTATTGCCGGATGATATTCCCATGGGGGGTTTTCCAATTGCTGTAAATTGAATAATTCAAAAAAGGGGAACCGATCCGGATTTGAGCAAGGATGAAATCCTCGTTTTGAAGGCCATATTTAAGACTGGAAAACTAACGGGTGGCGCAGTTCTGCTGGTCGACCGAGAGGAGGATGGAGATGATGATGAAGAGTAAAATCAGTTAAAACAGATGCTTACCGCCTTCCAGATTTCTGGAAGGCGGTTTGTTTGACAAATCTTACGCGTGAAGTAGTATATTGTATGCACGATATGCTGAATGTAGTCGGGATGATATGAACAGATTTCAAAATACGGTCGAGTGGTTGCTGGAAAAGCAAGATCCGGGGGTCAGGTACCTCGCACTGCGGGATCTCGTGCATCTTGATGAAACAGATCAGGAATTGATTACTGCACGAAAAGCCGCACACACCTCAGGTCCGATTGTCACCATCCTCGACTCCATGCATCCAGATGGATACTGGGTGGAACCAGGACCCGGATACAGTAACAAATATCGGTCATCGGTTTGGTCTGTTATTGCGCTTGCCCAACTTGGCGCCAGAATGGAGGAGGATGAGCGCATTTCTTTGGCGTGTAACTATCTAATTGAAAAATCCCTAACCCGGCACGGTCAGTTTTCCATGTCAGGGGCGCCATCAGGCACCATCGATTGCTTGCAAGGGAATGTTTGCTGGGCGCTGATTACCCTGGGATGCAACGATAACCGTCTCGAAAGAGCGTTCGATTGGATGGCGCGCAGTGTAACCGGTGAGGGCATCGCGCCCATTGAAGATAATAAAGCAGAAACTCGATACTATGCCGGAAAATGTGGTCCTAATTTTGCCTGTGGCGGAAATTACAAATTACCCTGCGCCTGGGGGCGGTTAAGGTGATGCTCGGTTTAAGCGTCTGTCCGGATAAGTGGGTTACGCCAATATCATCAGAAGCGAAAATTGCGGGGATTGATTTCCTTTTGAGTGTTGACCCGGCGACAGCGAATTATCCATCGGGAGGGACGGGAAAACCAAGCCAGAGCTGGTGGAAATTGGGCTTTCCGGTGTTTTATGTTACTGACGTATTACAAATCGCTGAAGCTCTTACCGCAAATGGTAGCGGAAATGATCCAAGATTGAAAGGATTAATTGATCTGCTCCTTCAAAAACAAGATAGTCAGGGGCGCTGGTTGATGGAATATGACCTTGCTGGAAAAACCTGGGTGGATTTTGGACCGAAAACGCAGCCAAACAAATGGGTAACCCTGCGGGTATTACGTGTTCTGGATCAAAATCAGACCTTAGAACAATCGAGTTAGCAAGTTTTGTAAAAAATGATGAAATTGACAGTAATATGTTGTTATTAAAAACAACTCATCCAAAACCAATCAAGATATATGGGAATATGTTTTGGTAAAACAAAAAGTAATCATGTAAGATTTTTAAGTTTCAACATTCATTCTTGAATTCACGGTTCCTGTGATGGAAGGTGATGTTTTTGATGTGTCGGAGGATAAAAACCGATATATGGTCAAGAATAATATCGACCCTCCTGTAATCCAATAAATTAGAGACGCCCATATTGAATTTGTGTCGGATCCAGAAAAAATACCGTGGATGAAAACAAGAAGAAAACTTATAAACCCGAGATAATGGATCATCCGCCAAGCTTTATAACCAATCCGTTTTTTCAGATAGTAACTAATTACCAGAGCAAACCACAACATCAGACCCATTTGCCCCAGACCTACCCAAAAAGGTCTGTATTCATTAAACATGAAAGGTACAAATATGTTCATCAGTTTTGGTTGAATGAATGGATCTCCAATAATTATTAATCCATGGAAAACACCTAGCGTAAGCCCGAATACGCTTAGGAATAGATGGAGATCGTTTGCGGTGTAAGCTCCCGGGAAAAGTTTTGAGATCCTGGTGGATAGCAAAATTCCTAGAAAAATTGAGATCCAAAGTGTAAGATACGAGACTATAGCTGTACTTCGAGATAGAAACCAGTAGATATACTTCTCTTCGCCAATGATTGACTGAACCATGCCAGGCAACATAGGCTGTACCATGGCAACAGAGATTAATATACCGATTGTTATCGCGCCTATTGCATATGGCCAGAAATGTATTTGCGGGTTCACATTGATATCAGTGTGGTTTGCTCCAGAATTCATACGTATTCAACCATCCTCTCCATTTTTTCAAAACCGTGCGTTCTCATTGTCTTCCCGTTACGCAAAAATATCAAAGCTTCCATTTGCTGCCGGGAATTAAGCCAGGATATCCCTTGCTCGGAGCCCAGGATATTAATCATTTTTGCGCTGTATTCTGCCTGAATAACATCTTTGGCTATCACTGTTGCTGATAAGACATCGGTATCTGATGATGTGTTTGTGCGAGGATCAATGAGATGATGATATTCAACGCCATTCCGGGTCCATTTGCGTTTATTCCTGCCTGAAGTAGCAATGCCGCAGTCTGTAATGGCAACTTGTGTAAATTCGTCCTCTGGATCAGAGGGGTTTTCGATGCCGATTATCCAATATCTATTACCTTCAGGTGTACCTGATATCGCAATATCTCCTCCGGTATCAACCAGGGTGGGGCCAAATGATGAAAGCCTGGTAAGAACCTGGTTGCATGCCCACCCCTTTCCAACACCACCAAAGTCGAGGTGAAGTCCTGGCGGCATAAGAATGCACTTTTCATCAGGACTTAACAGAATTTGATCAGATACATTTTGAATATCAAATTCATTATTGAATTCACCTTCGGAATATGCATTGATTGTGTCGAAAGGCTGGTTGTAACCCAAGGCATTTAAAGTATTGAAAACTCCAGGTGTAATCAATCCATTACTATCCTTTTCATTCGTCAGACTTAACTGCAATACTTCCCACATTACATTGCTTAGTAAAAAAGACTCCCCCCCTGATCGATTCAGCCTAGATAATTCACTATTCTTACGAAATCGGCTTAATGAATTTTCCCAGCTGTCAAACCACGAAGGAATATTTTCGAGAATTCCCTCATTGCCCGAACGACAATCTAATTGGATCAACACTTCTGTGCCCATCGCTTCAAATTGAATCTGATACATTAGGATGACCTGGAACTTGCTGATGATTTCTTCTTGGCAACAGATTTGTTAGTATTGTTCTGAGGATTGCCGCTGATGTTGACTGTTTGGATTTGCACTGACTGAATTACCGGGGTTGCAGTAGGTAATACAGACACATTGCGAAGGGTTTTTGATGGTTCTACAGAAGGCGTCAGTACATCCGCCGAGGATAAGTTTATTGAGGCCAGTGTTGGTAGAGGACTCATTTGGAGAGAGGTCTTATTATTTTGTCCAATTTCCTGGTCATTCTTTATGTAATTGTTTATTGCTTCGTTGGATATTGAACTCCATAGGCCGATTACACCCATGACTGCGCCTGATGCAATCAAAGCTTTTATACCGGTTAATACAATGGATGGAGGTTTTGTTTTAAAAAGCTGGCTCATCGTATGATCCATATATAAAAATATAATTGTTGGTTAATCATCGTCGTGATCATCATCGGACTTATGGTCATCGTCATCATGATCGTCATAAGAATTTGATGATTTATTCTTTTTGATGTCAGAACTGGAATTGAAGGAACCGGAGGATGAGTACCCGGTATACACAGGTTGGTATTTAATTAGTGAAAGTACTTCACCACCCAGATTGATATACACCTTATCACCAGATTCGAATGTAACGAGAAAAACCGGCGTGGTATCTAATTTTGTTTTCTCGACTGAGACAACTTTACCGCCCTGCATATATTTCACTGCTGCAATTAAGGCTTGATCTTCACCGATCACAGAAGATGAATCACCGGTGAGAGAGTTGTATAGGATTTCTCCATTCTCAGCATCAATATAAACAACCGATCCATCCGCCAGTTTGACCTCGAATGATTGTTTCCCATCGTATTCAACCAGTTCTGCATGACCAGAGACTTGATCAGGAGAATTATCTGTAGCAATTAATGCGAGAGATATTGCATCTTCCAATTTAAGTTTTTCTTCAGGGGGCAACAAAGCATCAGACGTTGATGATTTTTGCGTGCCACTCAGTAAAGCATTCGCCTGTTCAATTCTCGAGTTTGCTTCAGTAACCATCTGTTCATACGCCTGTTGCTGCTCCAGAAGAGTCTGTTCAAGGTCTGCTACTTGTTGATTTACCTTAACAGTATTCGACGCCTTGACAACCGTACCTATAGTACCTAAAACTATAGCCGTAATAACCAAAGAAAGTAATAATGGAAGTTTTTTCATATTTTCTCCTATTCAATACAATAATTGAAGGATACAGTACCAAATTAAAGAAATCATTGTGAAAACTGCTCAATTTTCCAATCAAATTCCAATCTTTTCATGCTAAACTCAAAAAATAGTTATTCATGGAAGGGGATGTTACGGTTATGAGACTCATCTTGATTGAGGATGATAAACGTCTCGCAGGATTAATAAAAAGAGTTCTTGAAGAAGAGCATTATAAAGTTGATGTTATTCATGATGGACTTGAAGGCTTGGAACTTGCCATGCGAGGTATTCATGAATTGGCAATTATTGATTGGATGCTGCCTGGCAGGGATGGTCCTTCGATTATTCGTGAAATTAGAAAGTTGCGATTGAACATAGGGATATTGATATTAACCGCCAGAGATCAGATGGAAGATAAAGTATCCGGTTTGGATAGTGGTGCTGATGACTACTTAATCAAACCATTCACATTTGATGAATTATTGGCACGGTTGCGCTCAATCAGTAGAAGGTTATCTCCCAAATCCCCTGATCCTATGGAAATAAGAGTGGGTAACATCATAATGGATTGCGCAGCACATCGAATCAGGCGTAGAGAAAAGAATATTGAATTATCAAGCACGGAATGGGATCTGTTGGAGTTCATGCTTCGAAATGCAGATAATATATTAACCAGGCAGAAAATTCTTGATTATGTCTGGTCGTATGACAGCGATGTGCGCATGGATTTGGTGGATGTTTATATTTCATACCTGCGGCATAAAATTAATGTACAAGGACTAAACGATCCGATTCAAACCGTAAGAGGCGTTGGCTATCGTCTGGATTCAAGAAATGCTTAATAAATTACGCATCCAACTTACAGTCATATTTCTGTTTGGCGGAATATTATTGATTGGAGTGATTGGTGGTTTTTTATTTTTCCGACTGGATGAGTACTTCCGAAATTCAACTGATCTGGCATTGAAATATCGTCTTGCATTGGAATTGCGAAATCTTCAGGCACCAATTTCACCTGAGATTGAAGAAGCAGAGAGAGATTATCTCAACCGCGTGCAGAACGAAGGAAGGCTTCCCACCCCAACAGCCATTACAGATGAATTCGAGGAAGATGATTCTGATTTTGAGAATACCCTTGTTCCGGTTGTAACTCCGCAATCAACCACAATGCCGACAAAAAAGCCCATAAAGCCATCCCCCGAATATAACGATGATGAAGGTGAAAAGGAGGAAGAGGGAGAGGAATCAAAATCAGGAGATGTGCAGCAAAGTTCAATCACATACCCATCCAAACTACACCTGGGAAAGGTTATTAATAGTAAAGAATCTTATTTTTTTGCATCTACACCGGAAATCATCCAAAAGGTTGACGAAAATGGTGAAAGTGGGGAGGTAAACAATCTAAAATTTGACACAGAATTATCCTCCATTTTTGTAACATATATCCCATCCAAGGGTGCAACCCTGCCAATATCTTTTGTCAATTCTTCACCGTATCCTGTAGAGGGCGAAGCGATATGGGCAGCCCTTAAAAACGGCATAGATTTTCGAACATCTATTGCCCCGGATGGGGTACCCATAAGATATCTAACCTATGATACCGAGACCTTTGGAGATATCGACATCATTCAACTGGGACGAAGAATTGATGATCAGGTTAGATACAAGAATGAATTATTGTCAAATATTACTGTAATTAGTTTGATACTTTTGTTGATTATCGGTATTGGAAGTTGGTGGCTGGCTGGGAAGGCGGTTATTCCAGCTCAGAAATCATTAGATCAACAGCAAGCATTTATTGCAAATGCCTCACATGAGTTACGTACTCCTCTTGCGTTGATACGGGCAAGTACTGAGTTAGCTGGTAGAAATATTCACTCAAAAGAGCAGAAATCATTATTAAATGATGTATTAATGGACGTTGACTTTCTAACGAAATTAGTTGAAGATTTGTTAATTCTATCCAGATTGGATAGCAAAAAAATCAACATTACGCTGACAGCCGTTAATCTTAATGAAGTTTTCCTGGATTTACAACGACAATATAAATTGCTAACACTAAATAATAAAGCTGTTTTAGAGTTACCCGAAGTCGATTGTTTTGTTTTTTCTGATCCGGACCGTTTAAGACAATTGTTATGGATATTTATTGATAACGCACTTCAAAATACTCCATCTGAAGGTACTATTCGAGTATCTGCGGAAACGCTTAATCACAATGTTGTAATACGTATTGCTGATAATGGATACGGCATTCCTGAGGATGACTTATCTCATGTTTTTGATCGTTTTTATAAATCCCGTAACTCTTCACATCAGTCACGTGGTGCCGGGCTAGGTCTATCGATTGCTGCTAGTCTGGTGAAAGTACTTCGAGGATCCATTAAACTAGACAGCAAAACAGGCGTTGGTACAGTTGTGCAAATATTCTTACCACAAATGAAAAACAATGATGCCTATCAAAGGTAGGTTTAAAATAATTAGACCGAGGGGTATTCTGAAGGGATGAAATGAAAAAAGTAAAGACTGTTGTAAGAATTGGACAGGGATTGATGCTGTTGAATGCGGCTATCTGGTTGCTGGTAGCAATTGCGTATTTCGCCCAAATTGGCAGCGTGCCGGATTCGATTCGCTCTATTGCCATCGCCACCGGGATTGGGATGTTGATCTATGGTGGAATCCTTCTATTTCTGGGGATTAAGCTTGGCGAGCAGCAAAAGATTTATTTCATATCATCTGCTCTTCTGTTAGGTGCATCGGTAGCGTTAACTTTCCTTGATCGAGTTGGCGCTGCTGACCTTATTGCGTTGATTCCTCCTGTTTTTACCCTCATATTCCTGCTGGTTAACCGAAAATTGTTTTACGGTACACTTTCTGCCTGAACAACCATTTGATATGAAGACACAGGATCAAAACGAAGGGTGTTCGAGCTGCGGAGCTAACTGGATCAGCCGAAGCACCTGCCGTGAGAAATTTGAAGAATGCCTGGCACTGGAGTATGAATACCCACAGGCGTACGGCACCGTTCACTTTTTGTTGGTTGGATGTTATATGCTGCAGCATAATGAGTACAGCCGTATCGCCTGGCTGGAAATGCGTTCAATGATCGAGAAGTATCTCAGAGGTGGGTTGACCACAGACCAAATTCGCAGGCAATTCAGTTCTTACATAGCTTCAGGCAAGCGAAATTTTCACATCACCCGCGGAGAAAAACTTGCTGAATTTGGTGGTATCCACTGGAGCCAAACAATCACCGGAATCCGATTGGATTCGCCTGAACAATATGTTGATGATGTAGTTCACTGGGCTGAAAGCATAATTATTGATACAGCCAGCATTGTGGAAAAATATCGCAAAGAGGAATCATGATATCCATTTCAGATTTAAAACGTATGCTCATGATCGAGCATGAATTAATTCATCAGCAAACACAAGACTTGACCGATGCAGATACATTCATCCAACCGGTTTCGGGGGGCAACTGTATGCACTGGGTGCTGGGACATTTACTTGACAGCCAGGTAACCCTGTTGGAAGCTTTAGGAGTGCAATCACCTATATCAAAAACAGTGTTAGAGCGCTATACCCGCGAATCTGAACCGATTAAAGCCGCAGAACCCGGATTGTTTACCCTGTCGGAATTATTAGAGAAACTCGACCAGATTCATGATGGAATCAAAGCGAGACTGGGTCAAATGAAGGAAGAAGATTTCGAAGAGAATGTCCCATTTGGGGCAAGACTATCTCCACGCGGGTGGGTGGTGTTTTTCCTTCATTTTCATTACAGTTATCATATTGGACAACTTGAATACTTGCGACAACTTGCTGGAAAACTGGATAAGGTGGTCTAAGTTAATTTCTAATCAGCGATCAGGAAATTAAAAGGGCAGCTAAGGCTGCCCTTTTACTGTTGCAACGAATATACTCTTATTCTTCTTTGGCGGAATCCCGAGAAAGGTCATCTGATTTTTGCTCAGGTTTTCCATTCCGCATAAAAACTGATGCCAGTACGAGCGACAGACCAAAGAAGAGAGGAATATAACCGAAGAGCATCCACGGACCCAATCCAAATGGATACATGGAGCCAGTACCGGTGCGTCCAACAGGTAAAAGACCGAGGGAAAGCGCTACCCCAATTCCGCTAATGATGATACCCCAAACCAGCATGGGTTGGTTTTTCGATACAGGTATTTCTCGTTGTGGTTTAACCAACCCCTTCTCTGCGAGGGTTTTTGTCTCCAGGTAATTGAAATAACGCCAGATCACCAGAAACCCGAACAATAGCAGGAAAAAAGATATTGTACCCAGGCATATGATAAATTCCATTTTTATTCTCCTTTTATTTTGATTTTGACAGACTGATACTGCCATTGTTCGTATGGACTTCCAAAAGGTCTCCACCGCCACCTATTTTTCCGGTGATTTCTTTCTCACTTTGCTTGCCTGATGTGAGGATTTCAAAATCGGTATCAATGTCCCCAAAATCGGTATCCATATCGATATTGAGATTACTATTTGCGGGTAAAATAATTTCAATTGATCCGAAGTTTGAACTGATTATATGAGGACCGCTACCCAGGCTTCCATCAAATCTGATGCTGCCATTATCAGAACGCAGGTCCAATGTGGAATCTGGTGCGTGTAATAGTGTGATTGAACCAAACCCTGATTTTGCCTTAATTACACCAGAGACATCTTCCAGTGAGAGATCTCCATTTTGCGACTGGATGGCATACCGTTTCGCAGATACATCCTTGATAATCACATCTCCGAAATTGCTGGTGGCTGTAACTTCTGTGGTAACAGAAACGTTATTAAGCGCTACTTCTCCATTGTCAGAATTGACACTCACCGTTTCTGCACGTCCTCCTGTAAATTTGACGTTTCCAAAGCCATTATCCAAGGTGATTGCGCCTGTAGCATAACCATCCTGAAGAGTGATGCTGCCGTTATTCGACTTGAGATAGACCGTTCCTGCTTCGGCTCCAATTACCTGGATGTCGCCAAAGGATGAAATGACCTGCAACTTATTACCACCTGCACGGATACCTGAAAGTGTTGTGGTTCCGTTTTGATTTGAGATGGTCAGAGTACCGGTCAGATCTCGAACATCTATCCCGCCAAAACCGGTAGTGATGTTTGCAGAGCCAGTAGAACCTGCCAGGGTAACTTCTCCAAATTCGGAGTCTACAATAACACTAGTTTCCCGGGGCACCGTAATGGTGAATTCGACTTCGAGTGTTTTTACAAACCCCGGACGGCTGGGGAGGTCATCCATGGGTACATCAATGGTAAGTTTATTATCGATCTGATTGGTGATGATTTTCAGGTTTTTTAATTCAGCTTCAGCATCAGCCTGTGAGAAGCTGTAAACAATTTTCCTGGCTTGCATGGTAATCTCATCGACATCATCTGCTTTTATATGGATAAAACCAAATGAGTTTTCGATATCGAGAACAGCAGGTGTTGCCACGGTAAAAGTTTCTGTAACGGTTTCCTCTGCTCTGAAATGAGCGCCCAGACCGGGAATGGATGATAGATTATATCCCCTGAATGCAAATACACCC
>Ga0228535_1003613_pt1 | contig 10681 bp, 10 predicted proteins | sample SJ1metagenome_FD_168457 | JGI IMG/M metagenome (GOLD analysis project Ga0228535, IMG submission 168457) | Enriched culture of PCE-dechlorinating microbial communities from Ithaca, New York, USA - SJ1 | ecosystem: Engineered > Modeled > Simulated communities (microbial... > Unclassified | place... | reverse complement strand
ATCTGCGTATGGGCTTGGATCCACGCCAGGCAGATCAGATGGTTCGTGATGTAGTTGTACTGCCACATGGTCTGGGAAAAACTGTGAGAGTACTGGTGTTTGCCCAGGGTGAAGCTGCGCAGAAAGCAAAAGATGCTGGAGCCGATTTTATTGTTGATTCAGACGAGATGGTCAACAAGATCCTGGGTGGGTGGACGGATTTCGACGTTGCAATGTCTACCCCAGATATGATGGGTAAAGTTGGCAAGCTGGGTAGAGTGTTAGGCCCAAGAGGTTTAATGCCCAATCCAAAGGCGGGAACCGTTGCAGCAGGTGAAGATCTTCCCCGCGTTATAGAAGAAGCAAAGGCTGGACGTGTAGAATTCCGCTTAGATAAGACTGCCAATATTCACGCGCCCATTGGTAAAGTATCATTTAGTTCAGAGCAGCTTTTTGCCAACATGGCTGCATTAATGAATGCAATCAAAAAAGCAAAACCCTCTGCCTCTAAAGGTACATACATTAAGCACATAACCTTGACCTCCACAATGGGGCCGGGTGTAAAAGTGGATACTTTAGCCGCTCAATCCATGACAGATGTGGCAGACTAGGGTATAATACTTAAATAGAATACTGTTCACCAAAGACAGCAGGTGCCTGAAGAGGCTTAATTTTTACCAGCCGAGGTGAAGACTATAGATCACAAGATCCTGCCTGTATCAGGCGGTAAAAGTCTTTGCCCGGTTGAATGAACCAGACAAAGACTTTTTTATTCCATTGAAGGAAGGAGGTGAAATACATTGGCATTTTCAAAAGAGCAAAAAACCAAAATGATGGAACAATATCAGACCTGGGTTGAACAAAGTAACGCAATGTTTATTGTCGAGTATTCCGGTTTGAATATGACCGGCATCAACACCATTCGCGCAAAGACCCGTGAAGCTGGTGGCGAACTACATGTGATAAAGAATACCCTTATGAGAGCTGTATTTGAGAAGAAAGGCATAAAACTCGAAGAAAAGTTACTTGAGGGTTCATCTGCCATCGGTTTTGCATTCAATGATGCTCCTGCTTTAGCTAAGGCATTCTCTGATTTCGCTAAGGGCAACGAAGTATTTAAAGTAAAAGGCGGGTATTTGGGCGAGCAGGTTATGAACGCTGCCCAAGTGAAGGCGCTGGCAGACCTGCCTTCTCTCCCAGTTATGCGTGCAACCTTACTGGGCGTCCTACAGGCTCCCGCTGGAAAGCTGGTCCGAACATTGGCAGAGCCTGCGCGTGGTTTGGCGGCAGTCATCAAGGCGCACTCAGAACAACCTGTGGCAGCCTGATCAAGCAAAATGAAGAATACCGTTCCTCAGAACGGTTAAATAAAATAATTGATTATTCATTCGTTAGGAGAATTAGAAATGGCAGATTTAACCAAACTCGTTGATGAACTCAGCCAGCTTTCAGTATTAGAAGCTGCTGATCTCGTAAAAATGCTTGAAGAAAAGTGGGGCGTTTCAGCCGCTGCTCCTGTTGCAGTTGCTGCTGCTGGTGGTGGTGCCGCAGCAGCTGCTGAACCCGTAGAAGAAAAGACTGAATTTGATGTTGTCATCAAAGATGCCGGTCCTAAGAAAATTGAAGTTATTAAAGTGATCCGCCAGCTGACCAATCTAGGTCTGGTTGAAGCAAAAACAATGGCGGAAACCGCTGGTTCCAAAGTTCTCTCTGCTGTTGCTAAAGAAGCAGCCATGGATGCGAAGAAGAAATTGGAAGAAGCCGGCGCAGTCATCGACGTTGCGTAAAATATCTTCGTATAACAAATCAGCCCGGATTTCCGGGCTGATTTGTTATATCAGGCTTTATAATAAATGACCTATAATCAATTGAAAATACAGGGGTCAGAATGGTTTCCACTTTCTTATCATTAAATCCAGTAATCCAGGCTCTATTGGCGGGTTTATTTACTTGGGGAGTGACCGCGCTGGGTTCGGCTTTTGTCTTTTTTAATCGTAAGGTCAATAAAAAACTACTTTCTGGAATGCTTGGCTTTGCAGCTGGTGTTATGGTGGCCGCTTCCTGCTGGAGCTTACTAGTTCCTTCAATAGAAATGTCAGCCGAATTGGGTGTTATTCCCTGGGTGCCTCCTGTCATCGGTTTTCTCATGGGAGGAGCATTTCTTTACCTGATTGATAAGATATTACCTCACCTGCATATGGGGCTGGCTACTTCTGAATCAGAGGGATTAAAGACATCGTGGCAACGATCTGTGCTGCTGGTTCTGGCTATTACCCTGCACAATATACCAGAGGGTCTGGCGGTTGGGGTTGGATTTGGAGCTGTTGCCATAGGCTTACCTGCTGCCTCTATTTCTTCAGCGGTTGCTTTGGCAATGGGAATTGGACTGCAGAATTTCCCTGAAGGGATGGCGGTTTCGGTGCCATTGCGAGGAGAAGGTTTGAGCAGATGGAAAGCATTTATGTTTGGGCAGGCCTCTGCCATAGTTGAACCGATTGCGGCTGTCATAGGGGCTGCGGCGGTGGTTTCCATGCGGGGAATGCTACCTTACGCACTTGCTTTTGCAGCTGGGGCAATGATCTATGTAGTTGTAGAAGAGCTTATTCCTGAATCGCAGCGTGATGAATCCACGGATATTGCCACTATTGGAGCGATGGGGGGGTTTGCAATTATGATGCTATTGGATGTAGCATTAGGGTAATGCACACAGATTTAGATTAGGGGATTGAAATATTACTTATGGAATAATTTAATTAATGCTTGTTAAGCAGCAACAGGAAGTCTTCGAACTACCATTAAAACCTTTCCCTGAACTTGCACGTTACGGGGATTATCTATAATGATCGGTTTCATGGTTTTGTTGGCTGGCTGCAATCTTATATGGTTACCTTCTTTATAAAAATATTTCAGGGTAGTTTCATCCCGATCCAGCAACCAGACAGCAACCATCTCTCCATTTCGTGCTTCCTGCACCTTTTTCATAATAACCAGGTCGCCATCATTGACCATGGCATCAATCATTGAATCACCCTGGACCTCCAATGCAAATAGACCATCCATTTTCTCGCGTGGAGGCAACATACTTCGAGCTATAATTATGGCTGATTCTGAATCAAAATAACTCAAGTCTGAGGATGGAATAGGTACCGGTTCACCGGCTACTATTCTACCTACTACAGGAATCTTCAACATTTCATCAATAGTGTTGAAGACCGGTTTCACCTTCTCTTCGAGTATTTCACCAAAAACATTTTTAACCATGGTTATGCCACGAGAAATATTTTTCTCGCGTTTGATGTACCCCCATTTTTCAAGCTGATCCAGATAATAATTCACTACGGAAGTCGAGGAAATTTTTGTCTCTTCGCAGATTTCACGAATCGCAGGTGGAAAACCAAAGTGTTTTTGGTATGATTCCATGTAAGTTAATATCTTCTCATGCCGTGGTCCCAAACCTTGTGTTCGTTTTACCATGATTTCCTCCATTATCAACATAATGGTACATATGTTCTAACAATATTTATACATGAACATTTGTTCGTTGTCAAGTTGATTATCGATAAAAAAATAACGTAAAATTGATCGTATTCTGTTATGATTGGCTTATTGGGTTGAAAACCCCATAGTTCTTCGTTTCAAGGAGTGTTTGTGGAGTTTGAAAAAATTTGCGTAATCGGTTTGGGCTATATTGGTCTTCCTACCGCGAGTACGTTTGCATCGCATGGAATCAATGTACTGGGGGTAGATGTCAACCCGAATATCCTTCAGATCCTGCAGCGGGGGGACTTGCACATAGTCGAACCCGGCTTACGTCCATTGTTTCGACAAGCGTTGCAGAGTAAAAAGCTAACATTTGCAGATAGACCAACAGAAGCGCAGGCTTTCCTGATCGCCGTTCCTACCCCTTTTAAAGATGGAAAGCTGGCTGATATGCAATATGTCATATCAGCAGCAGAATCCATTGTCCCCTGGTTAAGAAAGGGGAATCTGGTCATACTTGAGTCAACTTCTCCTCCCCGAACCACCATTGACCTGGTTCAACCGATCCTTGAGAAAACCGGGCTGAAAGCAGGTGAAGACTTTTTCCTCGCTTACTCGCCTGAGAGGGTTCTACCGGGACAGATTCTACGTGAATTGGTTGAAAATGCCCGGGTAATCGGAGGCATTAATCCAAAATCTGCCCAGGCTGGATGTGACCTCTATAAAATATTTGTCCGCGGAGAAATAGTTCAAACAGATGCAACGACCGCGGAAATGGTTAAGTTGATGGAAAACACCTATCGTGACATCAATATTGCCATTGCCAACGAGTTTTCCCGTCTAGCAGACCGCTTTGGGATCGATATTTGGGAAGCCATCTCAATAGCTAATAGACATCCGCGGGTGAAGATTTTGAATCCCGGACCTGGAGTAGGCGGTCATTGCATCAGTGTTGATCCCTGGTTTTTAGTAGAAGCCGCTCCAGATATTACACCCCTTGTTCTTACTGCCCGTAGAGTTAACGACTCTCAACCTGGGTATGTAGTGAATTGGATAGAAAAGGAGGCTGGCAGTGTGAAAGGTAAGAAAGTTGCAGCCCTGGGGTTAAGTTACAAACCAAATGTGGATGATTTTAGAGAAAGTCCGGCCGTTGAGGTAGTAAAAATTCTGCAAGAAAGAGGCGCTAGTGTCCTTGCGTATGATCCGTATGGTGAGCATTCCCATATTGATGGAATTACCCTGGTAAACGATATCGCGGACCTTGGTGGGAAAGTGGATATTGTTGTAATATTGGTTGCACATGATCAATTTATGAGTATGACCCCCGCTATGTGGGCAAAGAGTGACACCCTTCCCTTGGTATTTGACACCGTAAATATTATGAACACAACCGAATGGATCAATACACCTTTGAAAGTCTATCATCTAGGTGTAGCTGAGTGGAAAAATAAACGCACGTGAAAGCAAAGAAACCTTTACGAATTCTTGCAGTTTATGGAACGCGTCCGGAGGCAGTAAAACTTGCACCGGTTATCAGGGTTTTTCGGGAAACACATGGAGTGGAAATCTATTCGTGTGTAACAGCCCAGCATCGGGAAATGCTCGACCAGGTGTTAGATATTTTTAATCTACGCCCCGAAATAGACCTCAATTTAATGAAGCCAGACCAAACCCTGGCTGAAATTAGTTCATCGGTAATAGCTTCCCTCGATCCAATCCTTGTCAGATTAAAACCGGACTGGGTGATTATTCAGGGTGATACGACCACGGTGATGGCGGCTGCCATCTGCGCTGCGTACAGGCAAATCAAAGTTGGGCATGTTGAAGCAGGTTTGAGAACGGGCGATAAAAGGCAACCTTTCCCTGAAGAAATTAACCGAAGGCTGGCAAGTGTAATTGCTGATTTACATTTCGCGCCAACAGAACATAGCCGGCAAAACCTGTTACGGGAGGGAATTTTGGATAGAGATATCCATGTCACCGGTAATCCGGTGATAGACGCACTGCAGTGGATTATTCAACGTCCTCAACCGGATGAAGTATCCAGGCTCATAAATGAGTTGCAAATAAGACCCGCTGGTCCAAACCGTATGGTTTTAATAACAGCCCACAGACGGGAAAACTTCGGACAACCGCTGGAATATATCTGCACAGCCATCTCAAGACTGGCAGACCATTACCAGGGAAAAGTAAGATTTGTTTATCCGGTTCATCTCAATCCGCATGTACAGGGACCTGTCTATAGAATGCTGCAAGGGAATCAGAATATTACCCTTTTACCTCCGCTTGACTACTTGCCTCTTATCCACTTGATGAAATACGCAGATCTGATTTTGACAGATTCTGGAGGAATCCAGGAAGAAGCGCCCGGATTAGGCAAACCTGTCCTTGTGTTGCGGGAAGTTACCGAACGTCCTGAAGGCGTAGCCAATGGGGTATTAAAGCTGGTTGGCACTGATACTGATCGAATTTATACTGAAGCACGAATACTGTTAGATGATGACGTGGCATATAAAAAAATGGCAAAATCAGTAAATCCATTCGGTGACGGGCACGCTGCCGAGAGAATCCGGGACATCATTTGTTACTTGACGACAAATGGAGTTGGTTCTTGATGGACGATCATCATTCCCGAACCATTGGGATAATCCCCGGGGTAAAAGGGTTAGGCGGACCTGCATCATTTCATGAAAAATTTGTTAGCGGAATAACCCGACTCGGGCACAAAATTACTTATGATCTAAATCAACCTGACCTGGAGGCGGTTCTAGTTATAGCCGGAAGTAAGCATTTAAAATTATTGAGTGATGTAAAAAGAAGGCGGATCCCTATCATACAACGCCTGGATGGCATGAATTGGGTTCATCGTGTCAGATGGACAGGAATAAAGCATTATCTGCGGTCTGAGGTTAATAACTGGATATTAAAAACAATCAGAAACACCCTGGCGACTAGAATTGTCTACCAAAGCCGTTTTTCCCTCTCATGGTGGGAAGGAAAATATGGCAGGATTGAAAAGCCAACAGAGATAATTTTCAACGGCGTAGATCTAGAACGGTTTACACCCCCCCACGAAATACCCATCATATCCAATGGTATTCAAGTTTTACTCGTCGAAGGCCATCTGAAAAATGGTCTTGAACAGGGTTTATTTAATGCCGTAAATGCGCTGCAAAAATGGCGATCTCACCTGGGTTTGCCGATTCTGTTGTCGGCAGCGGGAGATATTCCTGAGGATATTCAAAAGCGGGTGGAGGTAAAGTTACCGGGAAGATTCCGTTGGCTGGGGATTCTACCCCGGCAGAGTATCATACGGGAAATGCAGAGATCTCACGCATTCTTTTCGGTTGAGATGAATCCGGCTTGCCCAAATTCTGTGATCGAGGCGCTTGCTTGTGGTCTTCCGGTCCTTGGATGGGAAAATGGGGCAATTAGTGAATTGGTCGATGCTACCTGTGCCGCGGTTATTCCTTATGGCGGAGATGTCTGGAAAGGTGAACCCGCTTCGGTAGATGGATTTGCCGAGAAGGCAAATGACCTGGTTGATAATCTGGCAGAATACCGGCAAAATGCTCGCCGAAGAGCAGAATCGCTCTTCGGATTAGATAACATGATCAACAAATATTTGCAGGTGATTTTTCCGCGATGAGTAGGATTTTTCAAGGAAAGTTAGCAATACAACAGCGAGTATTGCCCTTTTACAGGGCACCATTTTTTGATTTGCTGTCGGAGGCATGTTCAGGTGGATTGGATGTTTTTGCAGGTAATCCCCGAAGAGGTGAGAGCATAGAATCCATTCGCGAATTACAGACTGCCCGTTATTATCACGCTAAAAATGTTCATTTGTTTAGCGGATCCTTGTACCTCTGCTGGCAGAGGAATCTGTTTGCCTGGATCAGAACTGTTCGACCAGACGTGATCATCATGGAAGCGAACCCGCGCTATCCAGCCAGTACGGATGCGATAAGGTGGATGCACGGACAAGGCAAGCCTGTTATTGGATGGGGATTGGGTGCCCCGGAGTTGAGTGGAATCGGTGGCCGTGCGCGTGAAAGCTCCCGCAGCAAATTCCTGCTGTCCTTTGATGCAATGATCGCTTACAGTGATACAGGCGCTGAGGAGTACCGGCGTCTGGGAATTGCGCCCAACCGGGTCTTTGTCGCTCCAAATGCGGTTACCCGGGCACCGATTGATCCACCCGTCTTGCGGGATGTGCCAAAAGGAAAAGCGAATCTTTTATTTGTCGGCCGGTTGCAGCAACGAAAAAGAGTGGATTTGTTGATGCGAGCATGTGCAAGTTTGCCGGAAGGGTTGCAACCCCGACTGACTATTGTAGGGGATGGTCCGGACCGATTGAGATTGGAAAATATCGCCACCGAGATATATCCAAATACAATTTTTACAGGCACTCTGATTGGAGATGCGTTGACTCCGCATTTTCTTCAGGCTGATTTATTTGTTCTACCCGGCACGGGAGGTTTGGCAATCCAGCAGGCAATGTCATATGCTTTACCCGTGATTGTTGCAGAGGGGGATGGCACGCAATCTAATCTAGTGCGGTCATCCAACGGCTGGCACGTCATCCCGGGCGATTTGGAAAACCTGGAGAACACGCTGAAAAATGCATTGTCCAATAGCGAAAAATTACCTCATATGGGTATGGAATCGTACCGGATTGTGCGGAAAGAAATTAATCTTGAAAAGATGGTGGAAGTTTTCTTGGAAGCCATCCACACCGTGAGCCATTCATGAAAGTATTAATCATTGCGGACGGTCGAAGTCCAACGACAAAATCCTGGATCCGCCAGATAGCCTCCATCGGGTATGAGGTCGCTCTGCTGAGCACCTATTCCTGTGACTTACCCGAAGGCGTGTCAGAGATGTACCTCTTGCCCCTGGCGTTCTCGCGGGCAGCAACATCAAGGGGTGGGGAATCGAGTACCCTGTTTAAGAAAATTACGAAGAAACTGATTCAAATCGTGCGATTAAGCCTGTTGAATCTCCGTTATTATCTGGGTCCCCTCAGCGTGATGCGGGCTGCTGATTCATACCGGAAGATACTTGACCAGGTGAAACCTGATCTCGTTCATGGTTTGCGGATTCCTTATGAAGGTATGCTTGCAGCTTATACACCTTTAGAATTCCCAGTGATCATATCAACCTGGGGAAATGATTTTACACTGCACGCGCAAGGGTCCCCCCTGATGCGACATATGACCCGAAAGGCTGTTACGCGGGCAGATGGATTCATGGCAGATTGCATGCGCGATATCCGGTTGGCGGGAGAATGGGGTTTATCCGAGAACAACCCAACCCGGTTTGCCCCCGGCAATGGCGGCTTGCACCTAGCAGAAATGGAGATTGATCCTCCATCCATTCACACAGATCGGGTCAGGAACCGTGATCCCTGGCGGGTGATTAATCCGCGTGGAATCAGACCGGCGTATGTAATGAATGATGCGTTTTTTAAGGCAATCCCCTTGATCCACGCCAAGGAGCCTCGCACCAACTTCTGGGCTACTGCGATGCGCGGGCAGGTGGATGCGGAAAAGTGGGTAAAACGACTTTCTCTGGACGACCGGGTGTGCCTCCTCACCGCGGAACCGCAGCAGATGCTCTGGGATAGGTTTCGGCAGAGCAGTGTGTTGATATCACCAGCCACGCATGATGGTACACCTAATTCGGTACTCGAAGGGATGGCTTTGGGGTGTTTGCCAGTGGTAGGAAGGATTGAATCGTTGGAGGAGTGGATAGAGCATGGAAAAAACGGACTGCTGATTGATCCGGAGGATCCAAAATCAATTGCAGAGGGAATTCTGGAAGGCTTACGGAATATAGAACTTCAAGAGCGGGCTGCTCGATTCAATCTGGAAATTATCCGGGAGCGCGCGGATTCAAAAAAAGTCCGCAGTGCAATATCTGTTTTTTACCAGGTTGTTCTTGGAAATAACAACAAATTAACTGACAGAAAAGAGTAACACCACCCCAGCCAGTGAAACAATCACTCCCAGCACCGCTTTCCAGGATACTTTCTCTCCCCTTAATGCGGCAATGGGCAGAATAAAGATGGGGCTGGTGGAAAGCAAAGTTTGGGTGATTCCCGCGGGGGCAAGCTGCAGAGCAACCTGCTGTAACCAGATTGCCAGATAAGTGCCGATAAATCCTACCAGAGCGATCATGCCAAGCAGTTTACGGGGAGTCAGGTTAACAGCATCCGATTTCTTCAACCATGCGAAGCGTTTACCCTTCTGGAATGCAATAACAATGAGTAAAGAGCCGATACCTGCCAGAAGGCGGATAATGGCAGTTTGCAGCGCAGAGATATCTGATGAAGTCAGAGCATATCTGGATATTACTGCTCCGATGGATTGAGACAAACTGGCAATAAATGCAAAGATCAAACCAATCCACATCTGTCTCTTTACCGGGTGGTCCGATTGTTCCTGCATAATTACCCAGGAGACACCCACGAGGGTGATCATAATCCCCAACCACGAAATTACCGGCAGTTTTTCTCCAAGAAATCCCCAGGAGATTAATCCTGCCATCGGTGGGGAAAGAACACCCATCAATAAAGCCAATCGAGTTCCAAGTTTATTGAGAGACTCAAAATAGGCAGTATCACCGAGACCGATTCCAATGACCCCACTTAGAGCCAAAAGAATTAATGTAAATGTGGAAGTGTTGGGGCTTTTCTCACCGAGCAGCAAGGTGGTAACAATCATCATGGAAACCGCGAGGCTGCCCTTAACCAGGTTCAATTCCGTTGGCGGAATATTTTCACCCAGTTTACGAAAAATGACTGCTGCTGCAGACCAAAGGAAAGCTGCAAGGAGTGCTGCTGCACCCCCCAGGATGGCTAAAGATTTTGGATCGTTGATAAGCGGCATAATGATTTCTCGAAAAATGGAATTATAGCACGCGCAGGTTTCAGCAAGGAACCTGTTAAGCCAGTGAAAAATGACAAAAAAGATATTCTCGGTTTCACGGATGAATTGAATAAAACATGGCTGGTGTATAATTTATCTATCCATCTCAAAAATTCACCCCAGGGAGAATTACAATGGCAGAAAAGAAAATCCGTGTTCTTGTGGCAAAACCAGGATTAGATGGGCATGATCGCGGAGCAAAAGTCGTTGCCCGCGCGCTACGGGATGCTGGCATGGAAGTGATTTACACCGGTTTACGACAAACCCCCGAAATGATAGCAGAAGCTGCTCTA
>Ga0228535_1003610_pt1 | contig 10689 bp, 9 predicted proteins | sample SJ1metagenome_FD_168457 | JGI IMG/M metagenome (GOLD analysis project Ga0228535, IMG submission 168457) | Enriched culture of PCE-dechlorinating microbial communities from Ithaca, New York, USA - SJ1 | ecosystem: Engineered > Modeled > Simulated communities (microbial... > Unclassified | place... | reverse complement strand
TTTGGGAGATCGTTGACTTTTGTAACAGATACAAAGTGAGAAGTAAAATAGTATTATTATCGGAAGTTGAATATCAATATTCTCGGAAGTAAAACGTTGATATTATCGGAAGTAAGAGGTATAATACGTTCTCAGGAAAGGAGGATTCCCATATGGAAAGACAAACCTATCTCAAACGCATTGCTGACGGGCTCTTGCAGGAGAGACTCCGATCTAGTGGTGCTGTTCTAGTCGAAGGGCCTAAATGGTGTGGGAAAACGGCAACTGCAACGAGGGCATCAAACAGTCAGCTGTTCATGCAGGATCCTGACAAGTCAGCCTCGTACCTCATGGCAGCTGATACAAAACCTTCCCTTTTATTGCAGGGAGACACGCCCCGCCTGCTCGATGAGTGGCAAAGCGCACCCGTATTATGGGATGCCGTACGTTTCATGGTCGACCAACGGGGAGGAAAGCCAGGGCAGTTTATTCTGACAGGATCGGCAGTGCCACAGGATGATGCTGTACAACATACAGGAACCGGGCGAATCTCACGACTGATGATGCGCCCCATGAGTCTGTTCGAATCTCTGGAATCGAATGGCATGGTTTCGCTGAAATCGTTGTTCGAGGGGAAGACCGATCCCGAGGGGTTTTCAGAGCTGTCCATAGAAAGCATAGCTTCTGCCATTGTCCGGGGAGGCTGGCCGGCTTCCATCGGCGATGAAGAGAGCATCGCGTTGCGCCATGCGGTGGATTATGTGGAGGCGGTCATCAATGCGGATGTGTCCCGGGTGGATGGCGTGGAGAAAAATCCTGCCCGGGTACGGGCGCTGATGCGCTCCTATGCCAGAAACATAGCGACGATGGCCACAATCAGGACGATCCGTGACGATATTGCCCTAGGCGATGCCGATACAAGCGTTTCAGAAAAGACGATCAGTCAGTATCTGACTGCGTTGGACCGTATCTTCGTCACGGAGAATCTTCCTGCCTGGAACCCCGTGCTACGCTCCAAGACGGCAATCAGGACTTCAGTGAAACGACATTTCGTGGATCCTTCCATCGCAACAGCCGTGATGCGGCTCACCCCTTCCCGATTGCTTGAGGATTTCCAATATTTCGGATTTCTCTTTGAATCCCTCTGCACCAGGGACCTGCGAGTCTACGCAGAAGCTATCGACGGACAAGTGTTCCACTATCGTGATGCAAGCGGCCTTGAATCGGATACTGTGGTCTGTCTCAACGACGGCAGGTGGGCTCCGATCGAAGTGAAACTCGGTGCCACGCAGATCGAGGAAGCGGCTGAACACCTGCTGGAGTTGAAGGCCAAGGTAGATACCAAGAAGATGAAGGAACCCTCGTTTCTTATGATTCTAACAGGAACCGAGTTTGCTTATCGCCGTGATGACGGTGTGCTGGTAGTGCCGATCGGATGCTTGAAGGATTGATCCGATGTAATGCTGATAGTCCGCGAACTGCAGCCTCAGGAAATCTTATGAGAGTATTCTCATAGTTGCATGGGGTATCTGGTAATCATAGCAGAACCTCCATGTACGTCAGGATCTTCGGCTTCACCCGAAGCCTTTGTGCATAATCCATGAGGCGCCCAATGTCTCTCTCCCGTGAACCGGCATACATTCTCATCGCCTGGTTCACCACCTGTATATCGGCCTTGTGGCGGGTCTTGACCATATCGCAGAGGGTACGCTCGATGTCATATACCTTGATGGCGTTCCCACTTGGTGAGGGCAGTGTCATGATTCCCAACCGATAGGTCTCCTCACCGGCCACTTTTACCACAACACCTCGTTTGACAACATTGTGCGGATTGTATCCGAAGGGAAACGTCATCGTATATCGTAATGGAGTGCGATCGGTCATGGCATGAAGATACAGTGCGGTCTCATGGGAGAAGATCCCCCTTGAGAACCGCCATTGGAGTACGTACAGTTCATCCTCCCAGATTTCCGGGAGGGTATACACACCCCGTTCTACTCGGACGAGCAATCCAGAACGGACCAGGGAGGAGAGACAGCGTCTTGGAATACCGGCTTCCGTCACCTGGGTGCTCGTGATGATTCCGTGCTGTGTTTCAGCCATTTGAAGGATTACAGCTTCGTCTTTGGTAGTAGCCAAACCTTTTTGTACTTCCATGCTATATATATTACATGAATTTAGCATATATGTACAATCAATTCTGCAACTATCACAATTGTTTCGCAACGTAGCTCTGATTCCAAGGCAGGATTCTTCGTTGCAACATCAACCTTCATGATCCCATCCTTCAATTACCGCATGCAAGGGAGAGGTCACATCATGTTGTCTAAGGATGAACCAAGAATCTGCTTCGAATCGAAAGCAATCTCTTGGCAAACAAGCACTAATTTCTTGAGCTGTCTGCTAAGAAGCGATATGCTGATAGCATCATTGTAAGGGAGAATTTTCATGAAACGATCAGAAATAAACCGCCTCATCGACGAAGCTATATCATTCATTGAAAGCCATGGATTCAAGATTCCGCCGTTTGCCTACTGGACCCCGGAAACCTGGCAGAGCAAGAAAGCAACCAGTCAGGAAATCAAGGACAATATGCTTGGGTGGGATATCACAGACTTCGGGTGCAACGACTTTCCCCACCGTGGGTTGGTAGTACTCACCATCCGCAATGGCAACCAGCACGACAAAGCGACTTATCCCAAGCCCTATGCTGAAAAACTCTTAATCTCCGATGAGGACCAAGAAACACCTATTCATTTTCATTGGTCCAAAATGGAAGACATCATCAATCGCGGCGGTGGGGATTTGGTAGTTGAATTATGGAATTCCGACAAGCAAGAACGCAAGCTCGATACTCCAGTCCAGGTAAGTATTGATGGAACCCGCTATACCTTCAAGGCAGGAGAGAGAATCATTCTGGTACCAGGGCAGAGTATCACGTTGGTGCAGGGGATGTACCATCGATTCTATGGTAAGAAAGGAAAAGGCAAGGTCCTTATCGGTGAAGTCAGTGCAGTCAATGACGATAACATCGACAACCGTTTCTATGAAAACCTTCCTCGATTCCCACACATCGAAGAGGATGAAAAGCCTAGATATGTATTGATTACCGAATATTAATGTCAATATGAGAGGATAAAACAGTGTCGACGGAACCTGTTTTAGGTTTATCATATAAATTCTTCTGATATATAATATTATTTTCTCCCTTTACTTACCCTTCCCCTTCTTCAGGAAGTCCACATAGACAGCAATCAGAATTACCACACCTTTAACAATGTATTGCCAGAACGAATTTATCCCAAGCAGATTGAGGCCGTTGCTCAACACACCTATGATCAGAGCTCCAATGACAGTACCTCCAATTTTACCAACACCACCGCTCATGCTGGTCCCTCCGAGAACAACTGCCGCAATGGCATCCATCTCAGCACCTTGACCGGCAGTGGGCTGACCGCTGAACATACGAGAAGCAAGCACGATGCCGGCAATGGCGCTCATGATGCCACTGAACAGGTACGCAAAGAAGAGCACCCTGCTGTTCTTGATACCGCTGAACCGGGCAGCAACAGGGTTGCCTCCCACAGCATAAATATGCCGACCCAATTTAGACTTTGACATAATGAGAACTGAAATAATGACAATAACCACCAAGTAAATGATCGGCATCGGGATGTCCCCGACATACCCGGACCCGATGAAATTGAAGGAATCAGACATGACACGGATTGGTTGCCCACCGGTATAAACATAGGATGCCCCACGGGCAATGTTCATAGTAGAAAGGGTAACGATGAAGGGGGGTATAGTTGTCTTTGAGATGAGAAACCCATTGAAAGCTCCAACAACGACACCGGAGAGCAGTCCTGAGAGGATGGCGACCCATAACGGAAGTCCTTCAAAAGCAATAAATCCTCCGGCAATGACTCCGCTCAAAGCAATAGTAGATCCTACTGAAAGGTCGATGCCTCCAAGAATAATTACCATCGTCATTGCACAAGCTACATACAAATTAGTGGCAACCTGACGTAGTACATTCAGTATATTATTCTTGGAGAGGAACACCGGCGAAAAGAAAGAAAGAAAAACACATAGGATGAGCAATCCGATAAGAATGCCCAGATTCTCCTTAACAAATGTGATGATAGGATTGTTCCCAAGATGCAGTGTATGCTTATCAGATGCCTTAGTGGTGGTTTTAGTATTCATGATGCGGTATCCCCCTTATCGCTCAAGCAGTAACAAATTGCGTGGCATAATACATAATCTTTTCCTGCGTAAGCCCCTCGCGGGACAAACACCCGGTAATCCGACCGTTGCTCATAACGACGACACGGTCGCTCATATTGACAACCTCAGGCAACTCAGAAGAAATCATAATGATGGCAACACCTTCTTGTACCAACTCATTCATTATCGAGTAAATTTCAGCTTTTGCCCCAACATCCACACCCCGTGTAGGCTCATCGAGTATGAGTATCCGAGGTTTTGTTGCGAGCCAGCGTCCGATAACCACCTTTTGCTGGTTGCCGCCGGAAAGGTTCGCTATTATCTGCTGATACGAAGGTGTCTTAATTTCCATAACATCAACATATTTCTTAGTAATCTCCATCTCGCGGGCATTGTTCACATGAATACCGCGTATGAACTCACCAAGCGACATGATTGTGATGTTGTATTTAACCGATTGTGCAAGGAACAAAGCCTCTTTCTTTCGACTCTCAGGAACCAAGGCAATTCCCTTGTGCATCGCATCCTCTGGGTTGCTAATCTTCACTTCCTTACCATTGAGCAAAATCTGTCCGCTCTCAAAAGGATCTATTCCAAAGATGCAACGCATAACCTCGCTGCGACCGGCTCCCACTAAACCTGCAAACCCAAGAATCTCACCACTATACAGTTGAAACGAGATATTCTTAAGCAGCTTACCGGCCGATAAATTCTTCACCTCCAGAACCTTCTCCGAAGGATTCCCGAACGTGCGTGTATAATAATTTGTGAGCTTGCGACCAACCATCATGGCAATTAATTCATCGGTAGTCGCCTCCCCTGAATTTCTGGTTCCAATATATTCTCCATCACGGATGACAGTAATCCTATCGGCAATCTGCTTGAGTTCACTCATCCTGTGGGAGATATAAATAATGCCTACCTGAGCTTTTTTAAGCTTACGGATGTTATCGAAAAGGAAATCAACATCCTTCTCTGAGAGTGAAGAGGTTGGCTCGTCCATAACCAAAATCTTGGCATTGAAAGAGAGAGCCTTGATGATTTCAATGATTTGTTGCTGTGCAATCGTCAAGTCACTGACTTCTGTTTCACTTCTAATATCCAGCTCGAAGGAGTCCAGCAGTTTCTGGGCATCCTCCTGCATTTTCTTGAAATCGACGAATCGGACACCCTTCATAGGCTCTCTACCGAGATAGATGTTTTCTGCAACGCTCATATGAGGAACGAGTACCAATTCCTGATGAATGACGCTAATCCCTAATTTTTGTGCATCAATTACAGAGTTGATGAAGACTGTTTTTCCGTCAATGGCAATATCACCGGAGTCTTTGCTATATATACCACCCAGAATTTTAATCAGAGTGGACTTTCCTGCTCCATTCTCCCCAAGCAATGCATGGACTTCACCAGCACGCAGTTGCAGAGATACATCCTTGAGAGCAAGCACGCCGGGAAATTCTTTGCGGATGTGATTCATTTCCAAAAGAATTTGTTCACTCACCCTGAATCTTCCTCCTACAAGAGTTGTAGAAAGGAGCCGAGTCTTGTAGAGGCTCGGCCCCAAAGAATTGTCTTACAGTATATACTTCTTATTGCCAGCCGTCAGTACCATACTGTGCTACGTTGTCCTTGTTAATCATGAAGGTCTGAACCGGGATGCGCTTCTCGTACGGCTCACCTTTGAGGATCTTATAGGCCAACTTTACCGATTCAACACCAATGCTGATTGGGCTTTGGGCTCCAGATCCAACAAACTGGCTTCCACTTGCAATCTCTGCCTTTGCTTCAGGAGAACCGTCAACACCGTAAATCAAGATGTTGGTTCGATTAGCAGCCTTACAAGCAGCAAGGGCACCAAGAGCAGTCGGGTCATTTCCACCCATGATGGCGATGATATCGGTATGGGCCTGAAGAATATCATCGGTAATCTTCATAGCGGTCGGAAGGTCACCTTTTGCATCTTGCTGGGCTACAATCTTGAAATTCTTGCCCTTTATGGCTTCCATAAAACCGGCAATACGGTCATTGATGGAGTTCATGGTTGGGGAGTCGAGAATTACAATGTTTCCACCGTTGGGATAACGCTTAACCAAGTCAACACCACAAACATATCCAGCGTTGAAGTTGTCAGAACCAGCATAAGCGGTCACATATTCCATATCCTTTACTTCAGTGTCGAAGTTGATGATAGGAATGCCTGCCTTCTTCAGTGCCACGAGAGCTGGACGAATGCCTTCCCAGTCAACAGGATTAAGAAAAATTGCATCGATACCTTGGGTAATCAAGTCTTCAATCTGGTTAATCTGCTTAGCAACATCCATGGCAGGATCCATGGTAATCAGCTTGTCGCCATTTGCCTCAACCTTCTCACGGATGGACTTCTCAAGGATGATAAAGAACGGGTTGTTCATAGTCATACAGGTGTAACCGAATGTGTACCCACTTTTTTCTTCCTTGGCGCCTTGAGCAAATACCGATCCAAATGCGAGGATCAGGATCAAACTCACCATAAGTACTTTTTTCATAATTCCTCCTATTGATATACGATAAATTGATTGGAAAGGATGGTACCAAATCCTATCTATGTTCTTATTCTAGAGTGGTATATATAACGATGCAATTAATAAATTGTCATAAGAATAATGACATTTGTCATAATTTTGATGATAGAAAAACAAAAGCATTACTACAAAAGTCATGATACACTTACTAGAAAGAAAACCATGGACAAACCAATCTCCTACGTTTACAACATCATCCTTATACTCAATCTCATCATCATTGGATTGCTATCGATAATAATGTACCAAACCACGTACTTGATCTGTGATACGGACCAAGCACGGGTTTTCCTTGAACAAGCACGGTATCTTCCCCATGTACCTTGGCATGTACCTGTTTATGCAATCGGCAGCTTCTTTCTCCTCGCCCTATCCAGCTTCTTTAAACGATATCTCGCAGAATCGCATACACTGCTCTCTTTTCTACTCTACATTCTCGATATTTTCATAGCTTTCTTTATTGCCTACAATATCAATTTTTCCTATAAAGGCTTGTTTCTCTTTATCGGTGTGGGGGCCTTTTTCTTCATTGGCAATCTTCGTCATCGCTATTTAGGAATTATCCTGGCTATGCTGGGGTACATTTTCAGTGATTATGATATTATCTCGGTGAGATTGAATCTGGTCTCCCTGCAGGATTACATCAGCTTCTATAGCCCAAGTACCCAGATCCCACTCTACAGCCTTCGCAGTACCTTGGAATCCTTGAACTTAATTATGGTAATCCTCTTTTTCCAGCTCTTTATCCAGAGCAAGGTGAGAGAGAACAAGGAATTCATCAAGGTCAACAACGAATTGGAGGACAAGTTGCACCAGCTTGAAATCCTGCAAGGAAAGCTTGAAGAATCTGCACGACTGAAAGAACGTAACCGTCTTGCGCATGAAATCCACGATATCCTCGGGCATTCACTGACCAGTATCTCAATTGGTCTGGAAGCATGCCTGGAACTCTCCAGGGGGGCGTCAGGAGAACTCTACAAGCGTCTCTCAAAAATCAAGCGGGTAACAGACAAGGGGTTAAGTGAAATACGACGTTCGGTGCGAGAACTTAAAAGCGATGCAATTGAGAAATCATCATTACTCAATGCTGTACAGGAACTCATTAGTGATGCAAACGGCTTGTGTGATCGCATTGTAAGCTTTTCCATCCTTGGCAATGTGGTTGAACTGGATGAAGATGAGGAGCAGACGGTGTACCGCTTGGTACAGGAAAGCCTGACTAACTCCCTTAGGCACTCAGGAGGAGCGGACATCGAGGTGGTTTTCTCCTACGCCTCAAACCTGCTGGATGTTACCATCTCCGACAATGGCAAGGGATGTAGTTCTATCCGAAAACACTTCGGTCTGGAGCACATTGAAGAACAACTGGCTTTATTAGGCGGGTCTGTAGCATTTGAAACCGCCGAAGGGAAAGGCTTCAAGACCAAAGCTACAATTCCATTACGGAAAGGGGGATTCTTGTCATGATTAGTGTTTTGATTGCTGACGACCAGGAGCTCATCAGGGAGAGCTTGGAAATAATCATTAGCATCGACCCCCAATTCAGATTTGTAGGATCTGCGAAAGATGGTCGTGAGGTGATTGATATGGCCTTAGCTTTACGTCCCGATGTGATTCTGATGGACATCCGAATGCCTGAAATCAATGGTCTGGAATGCGTGAAAATCATCAAGCAGAAGGATAGTGCAATCAAGATCATTATGCTCACAACCTTCGATGACGATCAGTATGTCTATGAAGCAGTAAAATATGGTGCTGATGGGTTCCTGCTCAAAGGAATATCAAAGCACGATCTGCTTTCTAGCATCGCAACCGTGCATGCAGGGGGAACAATTGTCGATCCACATACTGCACAAAAGATTTTCAGCCTGTTCAGCCGCTTGGCTACCACTCCCTTTCGTTCAGCACAGGAACCGGATGAAACTTTCAAAGCACTTACAGTACAGGAATTGAGAATCATGCAACTCATCGGGAAAGGGCTGTCCAACAAGGAAATCATGACAGAAGTCAATTTCTCCGAGGGAACCGTCCGGAACTATATCAGCAACATTTTGAAAAAATTAGACTTGCGTGATCGTACCCAGATAGCCATCCTCGCCATCCAATCAGGGCTCATGCTCAAGAATCTGGAGACAATCGATGTCTGATATCATGCAGAATAAACAGTTGCTACTTCTCTTTCTCCTTCCTCTTTTCATTGTAATACTAGCATTGGCAATCGGTGTTGGAATTTATCGTCACAATACAGTAGTGATTGAGTTATCTCTCTATTCCGGCAACAGCTGGGGAGTACCTCAGAACTTTGCCTATGCCATCTATGACAAAGCAGTTGAATTATTTGAGCAACAGTATGCAGACAAAGGCTATCGAGTTAACCTGCGTACCGGCATGATGTATAAAGATTACTCGGAATGGTTCGCCCAACAAGTACTTAAAGGCAAAGAACCCGACCTCTTTCTGATTATTGAAGAAGATTTCACCACATTCGCTGCAATCGGACTCTTGGAAAAACTTGATCCCTATATTAAGAAAAGTGATCTCTCCGAGGATGCCTTTTTCAGCAACGCCCTTGAAGCCAGTCAATACAAAGGTTCCCAATACGCACTACCCATCGGTATTGTACCCTCATTTCTCATCTATAATATTGATCTCTTGGACTCATTGAATCTCGAGATAGACTTAACAAATTGGACGTGGGATCAATTTTATCGGCTGTGCAGCCAGATTACCAGCGACCTGGATGGGGATGGTATTCTTGACCGGTTTGGAGTGGAAGGCTACGACTGGCACCAAGCCTTCTATACCAATGACAATGTACTGTTCAATGAGAAAAGTTCCCAAGCCGGTTTCAATCCTCTGTTCATGGCTGAGATGATTGACTTCCTGAAGAAGATGCATGCCCTCAATCAGGGAATGGTGATTCGTGAGGGGATGTTTGAGATGGGCAGAGTTGGATTCAAAACGTTCAATCTCTCTGAATTCCGTGTCTATGGCTCATACCCCTACCGCATCCTTAGATATGGCGATTTCGATTGGAAAGCTATCCCCTTTCCTCATGGGCCAAATGGAAGTAGTAAATCCAAGCTTTACACCGTGCAACTAGGGATGAGTTCTCGGTCACGCCACAAGGATGTTGCGTTTGAATTTCTGCGTTTTATCTCCAGTAACGAGGAGTTCCAGTACCAAATTTGGGAGTATTCCAATATGCTACCAGTCAATCGAAAGGCCTTCGACCGAATCTATCATTCAGGGATTATGCAACGCGATGGCATGCGGCCTCTCGACAGAAACTTCATTGAATCTGTAATTGCCGATTCTTATATCGACCCTGACTTTAAAAAGTACCCCGTAATCGACGATTACATCACCCAGAGAATTTTCAAGATTATCGCCCAGGATGAGGATATTCCTGCAGGAATTGATGATTTACGTCAGCTTATCAACGATTTACTTCAAGAAAATACCGCAGTACAAAGCGTGAATAGATGATACTCACTGCAGGAGTCTAAGCTTTTCAGCTATCCCTTCCAAAAGGTGCGTATCGAGCGTACTTTCATCCCAACTTGCAGCAATTCGTATTTTCTCAAGCCATTCTAGACTTGCGAGTAACTGAAGAAAGAGAATGTCCTGCGGGTACGGTTTCCCAGTATGGTCTGGGGCATCAAAGGAGAGGGCTAACAGATAAGCTCTCCCTATAGATTCCCATCGCATACCCAGCTTTTCTGCTTCAATGATAATACCCAGCAAACGATCATCGAAGCGGAGCTTGCGCTTGAGGTCCCTCCCCACTCGATGTACGGTATCTGCAAGGGCATGGTTGGAGAATCGCCTGAGTAGGTCGTGAATATGGTCATCCAACGCTGATTTGGTAAATACTCCAGGATGCAGGGTAAGCAGGACATCTCGGCTCTGATACATG
>Ga0228535_1003609_pt1 | contig 10692 bp, 10 predicted proteins | sample SJ1metagenome_FD_168457 | JGI IMG/M metagenome (GOLD analysis project Ga0228535, IMG submission 168457) | Enriched culture of PCE-dechlorinating microbial communities from Ithaca, New York, USA - SJ1 | ecosystem: Engineered > Modeled > Simulated communities (microbial... > Unclassified | place... | reverse complement strand
GGAAGGTCTCTCCCGACTGCCCTGCAGGAAGGCATACGGTCGCCGGAATCATTCTGCCTTCGTTGGGGATATATGCCACAAATTCCGTGTATGCAAGATCCTGGGCAAAGGCAATAGAAGCCGCGAGCATCATGATGATCACAGCAGCTGCGAAAACTCTAGGTCTCATGGACAATTCCTCCTGCGGCACCGATATTGATAAAGCCGGCCGCTGCCCGTGAGTATAAGTGTGCCTGATGCTCAAGTCAATTGTAGTATCGCATTTTCATCGCCCCAATTCGGTCATAGAGTATTCCGTCTATATTTTTCTGTTCTTCGCGGTCCAGTTTTTCCGTATCGATAGGCTCACCAAACTCCACGACAACCTCCCTGTGCGGTGAAATACGGAGGCTGCCCGTACGGACGACTTTCTCAGTTCCCACCAGACAGACAGGGACGACAGGCACCTGCGCCAAAACGGCAGAGTAGATGCCGCCCCGCTTGAACTTCGCGAGTCCCTTCCCCTGATGGATGTAGCCTTCCGGAAAGAGGATGAGGCTTTTCCCTCCCTTAAGGCGCGCCACCATGGTCCGGAATGCGGACAACTCTTCCTTTGGATTCCCCTGCTCGACGAACACCGCACCGCTCAGGCGCATCCAGTATGAGAAGATGGGGATGCGTGAAAACAGGCTGTTGGCGACAAAGCCTGCCCGGACAGGAAGAGCAGCGTAGAGTACCGGAATGTCGGCCGGAGACACGTGGTTCGACACAAAAAGGCAGGCCCTGCCGACAGGAAGGCGGTCCTGTCCCACGACCATCAGCCTTAGTCTGCAGATGAGGCAAATCTGTCGCGCCCAGTATCTGAGTACGGCGAAGACATAGCGTTCGCGTGTCGCTCTGGTCTTTATCATACACAGGTAGGGAATCCAGAGTATTGTTCTGAATGTTGCACGGAGGACACGCGGCATGAGAAGGCGATGGTCCTCTCTGATCGATTCGGCCAAGATGGCGAGAGGTGGATTCCGGCTCTCTTCGACTATCTGCGCGTAGCGAGTCTCGTCGAGAGGCTGCCCGCAATCATCCATGTCTCTTTTCATTCCACAGCTCGTCCGCCCTGGCGGCCCAGGCCATGGATGCATCCTGACATTTTGCCGTCAGCGAAACGACATCCTCCTCGTCGAGAAACTGAGTCGACTTGGCATTGCTCCGCAAAACCATTTCACGGAGCTTTTCAGGATTGTCCAGAAGCGGGCATGGTCTGAGGTGGTTCTCGTTGAAAGGCTGGTTGGCGGCATACTCCCTGAAAAGAGGCTGCTTGAGTGTATCGAGAAGGCTCATCTCCTTGATATTCGCAGTGGAGTAGTGGATGAACGCACAGGGCTCCACATCTCCGGCCGCGTTGATGTGCAGATAGTTCCTGCCGCCCGCGATGCAGCCGTTCACGTATTCTCCGTCATTCCAGAAATCGAGGAGGAAAATGGGCTTGCTGTTCCGGTATTCGCGGACCTTTCTGTACATGTATTCGCGCTGGTCCGACGTGGCGAGAAATTTGAGATCTGCATCATGCCCGAGGGGCATGTACGTAAAGTACCAGCCGAATCTGCACCCCTTCTCGACCATGAAATCCACGTAGTCGGAAGACCCGACCACCTCGGTGTTGTACCGGTGATAGCAGGTCGAAAAGCCAAATGGGACGCCATGGGACTTGAGCATGTCCATGGCATGGATGACCTTGCGGTACGTGCCCTTGCCCCGCCTGAGGTCGGTCTCCTCCTCGAATCCCTCGACGCTGAGGGCAAGCGCAAAGTTTCCCAGACGGCGGGATGTCTCCGCAAAGCGCTCATCGACCAGGGTTCCATTGGAGAAGGCCAGAAAGTAGCAGTCCTGATGCCGCTCGGCCAGACGGAGTAAGTCGTCTTTGCGGACGAGCGGTTCGCCGCCGGAATAGATATACATGTAAATGCCGAGCTCCTTGCCCTCCCTTATGATGCGGTCGAGGAGGACCTCAGCCATCCCGTCCGTCTTCCGATACTCCGCAGCCCAGCAGCCGAGGCACCGAAGGTTACAGCTGGCCGTAGGGTCCATGAGGATGGCCCAGGGGATATTGCAGGATTCCCGTTTGGTGAGCCGTTCCCGCTTCGGAGCAGAGGCGAGAAAGGAACTGACGGCAAGATTTGAGACCAGCTTGTTGAGACAGATCGGATCCAGTTCGCGGATAAAGGACCGGGCCATGCGGTTCCAGTTGTTCTTCTCATCTTTCACGAAGGGATCGAGCGTGTCGAATGCCTTCGAATACCGCCCTCCCAGATCGAAACGGCGGGCCCACTCGATTACTTCCGGAAGGCGGCTGGCGGGGTCTTCCCGGATGTACATGATCTTCTTCATAGCGAATCTTGAAAGCAGATCCCATGCCATCGACATTTTCCTTATCCTCCTGTGGTACGCACCTCCTGGTGCAGAATACAAAAAGACCTTCACAGACGCTGACAGCATCCATGAAGGTCTCGCATTACCCACTATGGGCGACCGATCCGGGCCGCTCTGCGGCCGTGCTGACGAACCGATCTCTCCGGTCTCTGATTTTTCCTTAGACAGGATTGGCTACTCCCCTTCCAAAACTACAGGTGTCTATTCCCTATTCATCCTCAGAAGCTGCACGCTTCGTGCGCATATCCTCGATCTGAAAAATAGCCCTCACCAGCACTTATTATCTAAGTATACACTATGGGATGGATATTACAAGCAGCAAAATGAAGGGCGCATCGTATCGACGAATAAAAAGGCCGCCCTGAGGTGTAAGCCCGGGCGGCTTTCTCCCTATCGAAGGTCTGTAGCTGAGAAATCAAAGTGCAACAAAATTGATTGTCAGAGTATCCGTGTAGGTGCCGGATTCAAAGAATTGCCCCGATGTCGCATTGATTTTAATTCCCACATAGAAGCGGATGCCGGCCTGCGGAGTCCTCCCCAAAAACCAAATGCTCTGAGTGCTCGTCAGCTGGACATAGCCATTCATGATCGATGACTGCAGAATGAAACCACTATAGCTGCTAGGTATCTCGGTCACTTTGACATAGTACGGAATCTGAAAGCTTCCCTGTTTGACATACCCGAGGTGCTCAGAGCTGAAATCGATATGGAAAAGCCATGTGCTGCCGGACTTGACCGTCATGATGCCCTGCCGATCGTTCTGGTATGGCGTGACGCCGTCATTCGGAAACGCGATATTCCACAGATATGAGTCCATCGTGATGTTTGCGCCTACAGGGGCGACAATGGCCTTCACATTGATGCTCTGCTGGGCGAATACAGAGACACCAGTGAGGACCAGAAGAGACAACAGGGCTACATACTTTTTCATTCTATGCCCTTTTTTCTCAAACTGCGTTACTGCGTTTGGGAAAGAGCATTGAAGCGTGCGAATCAGTTCGACGCTATGGAGATGGTGATCGTATCCGTGTACGCCCCGTCGACATAATACTCAGAATAGGCATCGATCTTGAAACCGATATCGAAAGTCTTGCCGGCCGTGGGTGTTCTCGACGAGAATACGATAGTCTTGGTGGCAGCGGCCGTCAGCTGGGTGTACGCGCTGAGGTTGTTCGTCGTAACGCCTGATGACCATCCGGTAGTGTCCACTTTGACCTTGTAGGGAATTGTATCGGTTCCCTTCACAAGAGTACCGTTGTTCGCTGACGCGAAGCTCACGGTATACGCAGACTTGCTCGACTTGACGGTGAGAGCTCCCTGACCCGCATCCTCGTACGCCGCTCCGGTGTTGTCGAGCGCAATCGTCCATGTGTCTGAATCTACGCTTACTTCCAATTTCGAGGCGGCATTGGCGGTGATGGCAATAGTGGCGCCCCACGCCGCACTGCTCGCCAGCAAACCGACGATAAGGAATACCAAAAACTTTTTCATACCAAACCTCCATGTATGGTTGTGGTAATAAATAATTAGAACTGATTCTAATCCTGTTTTTTAAATAAGTCAAGTATCTCTAATTTCTTCCAAAAATCAAATAAATCTTGAAATTTTAGAGACTTATGGCTATTCCGAAATTATACAGTGTACGTCATTCTGCCTGGCATGGATCACTGCTCTCTCGAGAAAAGGTCCTCGTATGTCTCGCGCCGAACGGACAGGCGCGCCTTGCCACCCTTCACCACCACGAGGGCGGGTCTGGGTACGCGATTGTAGTTGCTCGCCATGGCAAAGCAATAGGCCCCGGTCGAGAAGAGAGAGAGAATGTCCCCGGGACGGGGATCGGGCAGAGAAGCATCACGGACCAGAATGTCGCCGGATTCGCAGTAGCGTCCCGCAACCGTCACGGTCCGCAGCGGGCGCTCCGGAGTGGCCGCTCCGCCGCGTTCGGCACAGGAACCCTCATCCCGGGCCCGGCCCACGATCGCCGCGTGATAGTGGGCATCGTAGAGGGCGGGCCTGATGTTGTCGCCCATGCCTCCGTCCACGGCGACATAGGTGCGTATGCCCGGAATTTCTTTTACAGCGACAATTCGATAGAGAGTGAGCCCGGCTTCCCCGGCGATCCAGCGCCCCGGCTCAATCGCACAGACAGGTATGGGAAGCTTCTCCCCTGCGCTCCACTCCTGCACCATGGCCATCATGGGGTCGACGAATTCGGAGAGTGCAGGCGCCCTGTTCTCTGGCAGATAGCGGATTCCATACCCTCCCCCCATGTTCAGCTCCCGCACCTCAAGACCAAAATCCCTGGCAATGCGCGCCGCAAAACCCAATACGACCCGCAGCGCCGCCAGGTGCGAAGTGTTCTCCACAAGCTGCGACCCGATATGGAAATGCAACCCCGCGAAATCCACATGGGGACAGGCCCGGAGGCCCTCGATATAGCGCGTCGCCGCTGTCGGCTCGAGCGGTATGCCGAATTTCGAATCGAGACTCCCCGTGGAGATGAACCGGTGCGTGTGGCTGTCGACGCCGGGTGTCACGCGGAAAAGAATTGTCTGCGTTTTGCCCACGCGGGCGGCTTCGCGCTCGATCCCGTAGAGCTCTTCAAGATTGTCCACCGCAATGCGCCCCACGCCGGCTTCCACCGCCATGCTGAGCTCATGGTCGGTCTTCGCATTCCCGTGAAAAATGATATCGGAGGGAGCCACCCCTGCCTTGAGCGCCGCGCGGAGCTCTCCCTCCGAGACGACATCGACTCCGAGCCCCTCATCCTTGATGATCCGGAGCATGTCGAGTGTCTGGAAGGCCTTGCTCGCATAGTACGCGCGTGTTCCCGGATAGCAATTCAGGAAGGACCGCCGCAGTTCCCCGCAGCGTCTCCGGACAATCGTCTCCGACATCACATACAGCGGAGTGCCGTACTCGTGCGCGAGAGCCTCCAGCCCTACTCCATCGAAATAGTGGTGCGAATTTTCGACCGTAAGGCCTTCGGGAAATGATGCGCTTTCCATGGACCCTCCCGGATACCACTGTAAAATCTGAGGTATTCCCAGACTGACGCACTATACCTTGCCCTCCGCCTTGGCTACAATACCCGCATGAAAGAACCGCTCATCGGCATTACCAGTTTCGAGGACCGCGTGCGGCAGCTGGCACCGTATGTCTCGCTCAAGGATTCGTATGTCCGGGCGATCGAGAGGGCCGGAGGCATCCCAGTCGTGCTTCCCGTAGCCGACAGGAAGCAGGCCCGACTGCTCATTCCCCGTCTCGACGGCATCCTCTTTTCGGGCGGCAACGATGTGGCCCCCTGGTTCTACGGCAGGGAACCTCTTCCCGGATTAGGGACCTGGGATACGCAGCGCGATGAATGGGAGATCGAGCTCTGCAACCGTGCCTGGGATGCCGGGCTCCCGATGCTCGGCATCTGCAGGGGCTGTCAGCTCATGAATGTTGCGCGCGGGGGGACCCTCATTCAGGACATAGAGCGGAGCAATGCAGGGGCCCTGCTCCACAACCCCGCAATTCCTCACGATGAGCTCTGCCATCATATTGAAATCGAAAAAGACAGCCTTCTCTCCGCGCTCTTCGCACCCGGGGCGCTCCTTGTCAACAGCCTGCATCATCAGGCCGTCGAAGAGCCGGCAGAAGACTTTAAGGTGACGGCCCGCAGCCAGGATGGCATCATCGAAGCCCTTGAAGCAAAAGACGGGCGCTTTGCCCTTGCCCTGCAGTTTCATCCCGAAGGCCTCTTCCTGCGATACCCGACCTTTTTCGCCCCCTTCAGGGCTCTGGTGGATGCGGCCTCCCACCGTGTCGGTTAAAACTGCTTTATGTTTATTGTGAGCAAATCTTCATAGAGGCCCTCGCCGATCATCTGCCCTCCTGTCTGAAGGAGAATGGAGAGGGGAAGGGCCAGGCCTGCCTTTGAGGTAGAAGACTGAACCTCACTTGTCCACGGAGACCCGAGGTCCTGAGGCTCCTGGGTGAGTATTCCTAAAGTGAACAGATAATGAAGTCGTGCCTGCGGGTCCGACGGATTCAGAAGATAGCCCGTGTTCTTCGACTCAACGGAGATCGCCCAATGGCCTGAGCTCCACACGGTCAGCATGGTCACCGAGACTGGCGATTCCGAATCCTGATTTGCCCTCAGATTTATCTGATTTGAAGAGACCGAGAGATACACCGATTGCGGAACAATACCCGAGATGACAATGCTGCCATTCGTGAGGGCGAATGCCGAAGCTCCCAGAAAAAGAACGATCATCAACGCAACAAGCCGACTTCTCATTTTGTGAATATATAATGGATTGGATGCATATTCAAGCCAGCGGCACTCTCCATCATGGTTTCTCCTGAAGGTATCTGAGCGCCGAGGCTGCCTGCACCGCCACGCCGACAGGCAGACAGGCCTCGTCGATATCGAAGTTGGGCGAATGAAGGGGCGAGGAGGCCCCCGGTCTCCCGCATCCGAGGTGCCAGAAGGTTCCCGGCCTCTCTCTCAGATAATAGGCAAAGTCCTCGACACCGAGAGAAGGCTTCTCGCGGAGATGCACATTGGACTCGCCAAGGAGGTCTATGGCCGTATTCCTGACGAGCTCCGTCGCCTGTTCGTCGTTGACCAGCACAGGATAGCTCGGATGGACCTGCACTTCGCAGGAGGCTCCAAAGGCGATGGCGGTCTGCGTGCAGACCTCGACGACTCTGGAACATATGAAACGGCGGATATCCTCCGACAGTGTCCGGATGGTGCCGGTGAGCGTCACTTCATCGGCGACGATGTTGTTCCGCGTTCCCCCCTGAATTTTCCCAATGGTGACGACAGCGCTGTCGAGCGCCGATATCGAGCGCGACACAAGAGTCTGTAGCGCTTGGATGACCGCAGCGGAGACGACGATGGCGTCGGTACCCTGCTCGGGATACGCCGCGTGGGAACTCTTGCCCCGTATGATGATGTCGAGGTTGTCGGAGGCGCCGTAGAAGGGGCCCGGTCTGACCTCGACGTGACCTGCGGGCCTGTCGGGAGCAACATGGAGCCCGAGCACAAAATCCACATGGGGGTTCTCGAGGCAGCCTGCCTCGATCATGGGCTTGGCCCCGCCCGCCGTCTCTTCGGCAGGCTGAAAAAGAAACTTCACGGAACCGGCGAAATCCTGCCGGTGCGCAGAGAGCAGTCTCGCGACTCCAAGGGCGACTGTCATGTGCGCGTCGTGCCCGCACGCGTGCATATATCCGCGATGGAGCGAGACATAGGGGCGATCCGCAGGCTCCTCGATGGGCAGCGCATCCATGTCCGCGCGGAGCGCAATGCACCGGCCGTGCTGGTTGCCCTCAAGCAGCCCCACCACCGCCGTCCCGATCTGTGCGTAGGGAATATGGAGTTCGTCGAGTTCTGCGCGGATTGCCCGTGAAGTCTCATTCTCTTCATTGCCCGGCTCGGGGATGCGGTGCAGGGCTCGCCGTGTATCGACGAGCCAGCCCCCAAGGGCGCGAGCCTCGGAGAATATGGTGTTCAAAAAATCGCTCATGGAGGTCTCCTTTTCCGGCGCCCCTGTCATTGTTCGCGCGCCATGCCCAGGGTATGAAGGGAAAACAGCGCGTCGAAAGTGCGCACCGCGGGGCCGGTCATCTTTATATTTTCCTGTTGCATATCAATTTCCAGCGAGCCTCCCGGCATATGAACCGTAACGACATCGCCGACGAGGCCGAGGTGCTTCGCCGCGGCTGCGGCGGCGCAGGAGGAAGTGCCGCTCGCGAGCGTGTATCCCGCCCCCCGTTCCCAGATTTCGATGCGGATGTTGTTTCGATCGAGCACCTCGAGAAATTGCACGTTGGTTCGGCTCGGAAAATCCGGATGCCTTTCCACGAGAGGCCCTATATGCCTTGCCATTTCGGGCGAAGGGGACGGGCCCATGAGTACGCAGTGAGGATTCCCCATCGAGACCCGAACGGCGCGGTATTCCACTCCCTCGAAGGACAGGGAGAGGCTCCCCGGCAGGAATCGAGCTTTCCCCATGGCCACGGTGATCGAGCGCTCCCCGCCCTCTCCCGGCAGGATCCGGCATTCGACCAGGCCGCCTTTTGTCATGACGTGAAAGGGGGCTTCGTCGACGCGGCCGCTTTCGTACAGGTAGAGGGCAAAGATTCTGAGGCCGTTGCCCGACTTTTCGGCCTCCGAGCCGTCGGGATTGAAAATGCGCAGCGAAAAGGCCGCAGATTCTGCGGAGGGAGAATCATCCGCCGGAGGAAGCGGCCCGTACAGTATGCCATCGGAGCCGAGGCCGCGGTTCCTGTCGCAGAGCGCGGAGATCGCGTTCACCGAGAGAGAAGGTTCGAACTCTTCCGGATCGACGACAAGGTAATCGTTGCCGAGCGCATGGTATTTATGGGCGTGAAAGCCTGTCGGTATGCTGCGACTCGCCATGGAATTCAATCCTCCTGGGGACTCTCGTCGATATGGACGCGGGGCACGCGCTTCGAAATCATGCAGACAACCTCATAATCGATTGTGGAGAGCAAATCCGATATCTCCGAAACGGGAAGATTCCGCCCCCCAAAGACGACAACCTCATCGCCCGCCCGGGCCCCGGGTATGCCGGTGAGGTCGACCATCGTCATATCCATGCACACGCGGCCGACGACAGGAGCCCGCATGCCGCGAATCAGCACTGTAGCCCGATTCGAGAGGGCGCGCGGATAGCCATCGGCGTACCCGATCGGCAAAAGGCCGATCCTGCTGCGTCGCTTCGTCGTAAAGATGCGGCCGTAGCTGATGCTCTCTCCCGCCGGCACTTCCTTGACATTCACGATGCTCGTGGTGAGCGTCAGTGCAGGCTCAAACCCCACGGGGAGACCGAGCCCGGGCGCAGGGCTGAGGCCGTAGAGCAGAATCCCCGGCCTCACCATGTCGAGGATGGTCCCGGGATGAAAGAGAATACCCGCGCTGTTCGCGATATGGCGGTATTTCGGCACGATCCCGGCCTGCCTGAACTCAGCGAGCGCAGCCGTGAACCGCTCCATCTGCAGATTCGTAAATGTGGGGTCGGAGCTGTCGGCGTCTGCAAAATGCGAGTAGATGCCTTCCACCGCGATCTCCGGATAGTCGGCCAGAAGTCCTGCAAAGGCCTTCACTTTGGTCGGGAGAAGTCCCTGGCGGTTCATGCCCGTGTCGACTTTTATGTGCGCCTTTGCGCGCTTGCCCACGCTTTTGGCGGCAGAGGCGAGGATGCGCACGTGTTCTTCGGTATAGATTGTCTGGGCGCAGCCGAGCCTTATGGCGATGGAGGACCAGGAATGCTCGGGCACGCCGAACACGAGGAGGGGCATCTGGATACCCGACTCCCTCAGCTCGAGCGCCTCCTTGGCCAGTGCGACCGCACAGTACGGCGCGCCCTCCCGTTCGAGCGCATGCGCGACCGCGAGCGCGCCGTGGCCGTAGGCGTCCGCCTTTATCACGGGACAGACGGCGCTCCCTTTGGCCAGTTCGGCGAGGCGGCGGTAATTTGAGCGGATCGCGGAGAGATTGACCCAGGCTGTTGTACCACGATGATCCATGTTCTATTTCCTTTTTTGCGCTTTCGACCCCTGATGTGGCCCGCCATCGAGCAGGGCCGAGGGCCGCGTTGCGATTTTCATCTCTTTATCCCATATAAATATATCGGCAAATTTCCCGACTTCAATCGAGCCAAAATCCTCCGCCATCCCGAGTGCCCTGCGCGGAACCAGGGACATCGCACGCACGGCCTGCCACAGGGAAACTCCGGCCTGAGAGGCAAAATTTCGCACGATATCCATTCCCAGTCTGTTCGACCCCATGAGGACATCCGTATCGGCGTACCTCACGCCGCGCTCCGTCGAGACGACCTCGTGCTCAAAGTAGCGATAGGTCCCCTGCGGCAGGCCGGCCCCGATGACCGCGTCGGAAATCAGAATGAGCGAATCGCTCGGGATGGCGCGGGCGCTGAGCTGAAGGCAGGTCGCATTCACGTGAATACCGTCACCGTTCACCTCCACATAGTCCGGGGACTGCGAAAAGGCGAGGTTCGCGAGGCCCCCATCCCGGTGGTCGATCCCCCTCATCGCGTTGAAGAGGTGAGTCATCGAGTACGGATGCCCGGGAATGGCGATGGATCGCAGCGTCGCATCCGAATGGCCGAGCGAAACGAGCACGCCTGCGCCCTGAAATATCCGATAGATCGGCCCGATGCCGTCCAGCTCCGGCGCGAGTGCGGTGATTTTCAGAAGCCCCTGCGCCGCACCGAGAATTTTCTGCGCAAGAGAAGGGTCAGCGGG
>Ga0228535_1003608_pt1 | contig 10698 bp, 12 predicted proteins | sample SJ1metagenome_FD_168457 | JGI IMG/M metagenome (GOLD analysis project Ga0228535, IMG submission 168457) | Enriched culture of PCE-dechlorinating microbial communities from Ithaca, New York, USA - SJ1 | ecosystem: Engineered > Modeled > Simulated communities (microbial... > Unclassified | place... | reverse complement strand
TAACGGGCGGCCCGTGCATCTACAAGCGGATTTCCGGCTGCGGCTCCGGTACGGAATATTTCGCCGTCACGCCGTGGGGAGAGCTTTTCCCCTGCCATCAGTTTGTCGGGGACGCAAAATACAGCATGGGGAACATCTGGGATGGGATTACAAACGGCGCTTTGTCCGAAGAGTTTAAGCGCTGCAACGCGTATGCAAAAAAGGAATGCAAGGATTGCTGGGCGAAGCTGTACTGCAGCGGAGGCTGCGCCGCGAACGCCTATCACGCGGCCGGTTCCATTCAGGGGATCTATGAATACGGCTGCGAGCTTTTTCGGAAGCGGATCGAATGCGCCATCATGGTCAAGGCGGCGCAAACGGAATTATAAGAATCGTTCTGAAATTAATAAAAAGGATTGCTTTGGCAATCCTTTTTTATCTCTGTTGTTTTTACAACAGACATTGAATGAGATCAATGATACGATAAAGCCATAAAAAGGAGGTTTGATTATGGCAGAACAAGTATTCCAGTTGGGCAAAGGGCCGGAAAAAATAGTGGAAAAAGTAATCATTGATGAAAACTTACACTATTTGCACATGCTGTTTCGTCAAAATGAAGGCCTTCCCGAGCATTATTCCAACTCGAACCTGTATATGACCGTAATGAAAGGGAGGCTTTCCATCGGGCTTGACGGCCAGGTCCGCGAATATGAAGCCGGGACCCTGCTCAAAATCCCCTATCACACCAAAATGAACGTCAATAACCTTTACCCGGAGCCGTTGGAACTGATCGTCGTAAAATCCCCCGCTCCGAAAAACTAAAAGGGAGGAAACAATATGAGCATGTTTTGTTATCAATGTCAGGAAACCGCCAGAGGGACCGGCTGCGAAATACGCGGCGTATGCGGAAAGACGGAAGAGGTGGCAAAGCTTCAGGATCTGCTGATCTATACGCTCAAAGGTATTTCAGAGATCGTAATCCAGGGTAAAATCGATATGAGCAAACTGGAGAGCACCCATTACGAGATGCTCAGCAGCCTGTTCATGACGATCACCAACGCCAATTTCGACGGCGACGCGATCGAAACGCAGATCAGAAAGATGCTTTCCATCCGGGATGAATTAAGAAAAACAGTCTCCGTCGGCGATTTGCACGACGCGGCAGTCTTTGAGGCGGATTCCCGGGAATCCATGCTGGAAAAAGCGGCCAAGGTCGGCGTATTGTCCATACCAAACGAGGATATCCGCTCCTTAAAGCAAATGATCACGTACGGCCTCAAGGGCATGGCCGCTTATGCCGAGCACGCGAAAAATATCGGAAAAGAAAATCCGGAAATCTACGCGTTTATCTATCAGGCGCTCGCGGCGACGCTGGACGACAGCCTGTCTGCGGACGATCTCGTGGCCCTCACCCTGAAGACCGGCGAAATGGGCGTAAAGGTGATGGCGCTGCTCGACGAGGCCAACACTTCCCGATACGGCAACCCCGAAATAACGGCGGTGGATATCGGCGTGCGAAAGAATCCCGCCATCCTGATCTCCGGCCACGACCTGACCGATCTGGAGCAGCTGCTTGAGCAAACAAAAGGTACGGGCGTGGACGTCTACACCCACAGCGAAATGCTGCCCGCCCATTACTATCCGGCTTTCAAAAAGTATGAGCACTTCGCGGGCAATTATGGAAACGCATGGTGGAAGCAGCTCGAAGAGTTCGAGTCATTCCACGGCCCGATTCTGTTCACCACCAACTGTATCGTTCCGCCCAGGAGCGAAGAGATCAGAGGCAGGATCTTCACGACCGGCTCAACCGGGTACCCCGGATGCAGGCATATCACGGCGGATGAAAGCGGGAAAAAGGATTTTTCCGAAATCATAGCGCTTGCCAAAAGGCTGCCCCCGCCGGAAGAGATCGAGACCGGCAGCATCGTCGGCGGATTTGCACACAATCAGGTGCTTGCGCTGGCCGATAAGGTGGTGGAAGCCGTCAAATCCGGCGCTATCAGGAAGTTCTTTGTGATGGCCGGCTGCGACGGACGGATGAAGTCCAGGGAATATTATACCGAGTTCGCCCAAAAGCTCCCCAAGGATACGGTCATCCTGACCGCCGGATGCGCGAAATACCGCTACAACAAACTGAATCTCGGCGATATCGGGGGAATCCCGCGGGTGCTCGACGCAGGCCAGTGCAACGATTCCTATTCACTTGCCCTGATCGCGCTCAAGCTCAAGGAAGTGTTCGGTTTAAACGACATCAATGAACTGCCGATCGCGTTCAACATTTCCTGGTACGAGCAAAAGGCCGTCATCGTCCTGCTGGCGCTACTGTATCTCGGCGTGAAGAATATCCATCTCGGCCCCACGCTGCCGGGCTTTTTGTCTCCGAATGTCGCCAAGGTTCTGGTGGAAAAGTTCGGGATCGCAGGGATCGGTACGGTTGATTCGGACATCGAGCTCTTCCTGGCCGACTAAGTTTATTTTATATGGACAGTAAAAAACGGGGGCATCCGCCCCCGTTTTATTATGCGGAATATCAGTCTTCAAACTGCCCGTTGCCGATAAACTCCCGGATAAGCGACGTCTTGGGGACAAGAAGCTCCTCCATCGGTACGGTTTCCGCAAGCAGCGCCAACAGGTCGTCAAACTGCCCGCTATACCCGAGCACCTTTATTTCGTCTTTCAGAAGCCCGCGGTACACGTTCAGTTCATAATCGATGAACGTATCGAGCTCATAGGAAGCGCGGTGCTTATACGGCATGATATATCTGCTTTCCCCCCGCTCCACGCTGAGGAACATCCCTACGGTTTCGGAAAAGCTGCGGTTCCGGCTGCGCTTGTCGCGGATCATGCGCCTTAAAAGCCGTATCTTCGCGGGGTGCAGCGTAACCTCCCCGCTTTTGACCCGCGTCCTGACGCTGATATATACCTTGGCCGTATTCCCATCCGGAACGGTGATCACATCCGGGTTCAGCGCGTGTATCCCCTCCAGAATCACCAGTTCCCCCGGTTTCCGGACGAGCGAACGCCCGGGAAAGACGCGCCGGGACCCTTTAAAATCATAAACCGGCAGGCTCACGCTTTTCCCCGATATCATTTTAGTCAGCTGTTCGTTCAAAAACGGCACGTCCAACCGTTGGGGAGACTCGAGGTCGATTTCGCCCCGCGCGGCCAAATCCTGCTGCTCTTTTGTGAGCGGCAGGAAGTAATTATCCATGGACAGGACGTGCGTTTCAAGCCCCCATCCGTCGAGCATCTGTTCGAGCATCCGCGCGGTGGTGGTTTTTCCCGAACCGGAAGGGCCGGACAGCAGGATGATCGGGCGTTCGTTTCTATACTCCCGGATCTCTTCGGCCATAGAAACGACTTTAGAGTAATACCCCCGGTCGGCCGACAGCGCAAACGTTTCGCCCTGATCCTTAAGCGATTGATTGATATGAGCCAAATGAACCGATATGGGTTTCATCTATCTTTGTTCCTCTTTTCAAAACACGGCAAGCGCATTTCCCTTTGTTATCTTACGGAATTTTTCTTTAGCTCCTCTTCCTCCAAAATACGGTAAGCCACTTTCCCGACCAATGTCGTGGGCAGCTTTTCCCGGAACTCGATATCGTACGGCATTGCGTACTTTGCCACATTCTTGCGGCAGTATGCCATCAGCTCGTCCCGAACCTCCTGGGTTGGCTGCACCCCCGGCTTCAACATGACAAACGCCTTGACTTTATGCATTTTATACGAGTCGGGCACGCCGATCACGCAGCTCATATGCACCAGCCTGTGCGCGTCCAGGATGTTTTCCAGCTGTCCGGGGTAAATATTATAACCGGAGGAAATGATCATACGCTTGATCCGTCCCCGGAAATAAATAAACCCCTCCTCATCCATGATCCCAAGGTCGCCGGTATATACCCAGGTCATGCCGTCCGCGTGCTTCTGAAGCGTCTGCGCCGTTTCTTCGGGGTTATTGATGTACCCCTTCATCACGGTCGGCCCCGCGAGCAGGATCTCGCCCTCTTCCCCGTAAGGAAGCGCCTTGCTGGTGCCCGGCTTCACGATCTTATAATACATGTCGGGGAACGGCAGGCCGATGCTCCCTTCCTTGGCCATATGCGGGGGAGTCAGGCAGGAAGCGGTCACGCATTCGGTGGTGCCGTAGCCCTCCCGGATCTGAACCGAGCACTTATGGTCGTAAAGGAACTTGTCAAACTTCTTTTTCAGCTCAACGGATAACGAATCCCCTCCGGAGAATACCCCCTTGAGGCAGGACAGGTCCGCGTGATCCATAGACGGGAGCCTGAGGAGCGCCTCATACAGGGTAGGCACGCCCGCGATAAAGTTACATTTGTATTTTGTGATCATCCTGGCGTAGCTTTTCGCGGTAAAGCGGGGAACCAATAAGCATCTTCCCCCCTGGCTGAGCATGGTGTGAATACAGACGCCCAGCCCGAAGCCGTGGAACAGCGGCATGGCGGAAAGCATCTTATCCCCCGGCCGGAACATGGGGTTGGCCGAGACGACCTGCTGCCCCAGCGCGTTGAAGTTCAGGTTGGTGAGCAGGATTCCTTTGGTCGTGCCGGTGGTGCCGCCGGAGTACAGGATAACGGCGGGATCGTCCCCTTTGCGCTCGACCTTATATTTCCAGAAGCAGACGTCTGCCATCTGCAAAAACCGGCTCCAGCGGATGACCGGCGCATCGGAAGGGATCTTCTCGATTTTCCGGCCCTCGGTGAGCATGTATCCGGCCTTGATCGGCTGCGAAAGCTCATCGCGGATGCTTGCCAGGACAATGTTGACCACCGTGGTATTCTGACGGATCGCCTCAAACTTATTGTAAAACTGATCCAGCGTGACCACGGTCACGCTCTTTGAAACATTGAGATAAAACTCGATCTCCTTTTCGCCCGAAAGCGGGTGGATCATATTGGCGATGCCACCCACCAGATTGACGGCGTAAAAGAGAAAGATGGCCTGCGGGCAGTTGGGCATGGCGATAGTGACCGCGTCCCCCTCCCTTACGCCGATGGTTTTCAGGGCTTTGGCGCACCGCTCGATCTGCTCGATCATCTGGCGGTAGGTGGTCGACTTACCCATAAAATCGAAGGCGATGTTCCCCGGGTATTTTTCGGCGGCCAATTTCACCGCGTCAAACATGGAGCCTTCAAAATACTCGAGATGCGAAGGGACATCCTTCAGGCTTTTGATCCAGGGAGCGCTGAGCTTACCTTCCTTATCCATTTCAATACTCCACCTTTTCGTTCGCAGGACGCTCCAGCAGCTCGGGGTTCTGCAAAAGATGCTTAAGCAGCCGGATAGTCTTGGAATAATAGTAGCCGTCGGCAATCCGCTCGTCGACGGTAAGGCCCAAATCCAATGTCTCCCGCATGGCCGCCTTCCCGTCCGCGTCAAAAAACGGGGACATTTTCTTCTCTCCGACCAGGCAAAAAACGGAGTTGGTGCCCCAATTGGTCAGATGATGATAACCGCTCCCCAGCTTGATCGAGCCGAGGTTCGACAAAATCACCGAGGAATAATACGGGTCGGTCGCGATCAAAAACTCGGGGCACCACCCGTGCACGTCCAGCCGGGTGATGATCCAGACCAGGAACTTGGCGAGAAAGCGCGGCATCTTGTTCAGGATATCCATGCTGTCGGTGGATCGGTCCGCCTTGTCGCCGCGGCAGGAGGATACCTGCTGAAAGATCTTTTCATGAATGGTGCCGATCGTATCCGAATCCTCCGCGTGCACAAAAGCAAGCGCTTCGCCTCCGTCGTCCGAGAACTGTTTTTTGACGACGAACGCGGCGGAGACTTCGTTGCGCTGATACATATTCTTATTGGCGATAAAGCGGTTCATCTTCGGACGCAAAATAACGGTCTTGATCATCGCCGCCACAATCACATGGAATATTGTATAGGGGAAATCCTCGTCTGCAGCGTTTTTGCGCGTTATAAACTCGTTTATCTTTTGCAGGTCGATCCTCTCGGAAATATACGCCTCGTTGTCGCAGCGGTTCGGGTAGATAAGAGGCACGATAAAATGCATGGAATCCAGGTCCCGCAGCAATACGCCGTCCTTTCTGTCCCCCGGGCGTCTTCCGCGCTTTTTCATAAGCATTCCCCCAGTTTTACTATTCCGAAGCCAGGAAAACTCTATTTTCTCCATTTTTCCGCCAGTTGGTTTACCTGCTCCGTGAACCTCAGCAGCTCCCTGTTTGCCATTCCCCCGCAGCTTTCCGCCACCGCGAAAAGGCGGTGAATTGCGGCGAGCAGATTATCCAGCAGCATATTTTGTTTGGTTTTGGCGGCTTTCTTCTTCGCCGCTACCGGCTGGGCAACATAGATAAACTCACCCTTTTTAAGATCGTAAACGGTGCCGCTGTACGGCGCGAACGCCTGAAAACCGCGCTCCTCCCGCAGGCATCCGGCAAATGCCTCACATGCCTCGTCGTCGCCGTGGTTGACGAAAATCTGTTCCGGCTTTTTTGTAAACCCGCCGATCCAGCGCAAAAGGCCGGGGTTGTCCGCATGGCCGCTGACGCCTGGCAGCATCGCCACCTGAGCTTTGACCGCGATCTGGTCGCCGAACAGCTTTACCGTCTTCGCGCCTTCCAAAATGATGCGCCCCAGCGTGCCTTCCGCCTGAAATCCCACGAACAGGATGAGGCATTCCTTGCGCCACAGGTTGTACTTCAGGTGATGGCGGATGCGCCCCGCGTCGCACATGCCGCTGGCCGCGATGATGACTTTCGGAGTGATATCGAAGTTCAGCTGCTTGGATTCTTCGGTGGATATATACGTATGCAGTCCGTCAAACACCAGCGGGTTTTGTCCGGACGCCATCACCGCCTGCGTCTCCTCGTCCAGGGAGGAAGTGTCGCACTGCAGAAATACGGCGGTCGCCTCGTTGGCCAGCGGGCTGTCGACGTATACCGGAAAGCCGTCGTGCCCCTTGACCATGCCCTCGTTTTTGATCTGTCGGATGAAATACAAAATCTCCTGGGTTCTGCCAACGGCAAAGGAAGGGATGATCACATTCCCGCCCTTGTCCAGCGTTTCCTGGATATAACCGGCAAGCAGGCCGACCGGATCGGCCCTCGCTTCGTGTACGCGGTTGCCATAGGTGGACTCGACCATCAGATAGTCGGTTTCGCCCACCGTCTGGGGGTCGCGGATGATCGGCTGATCGGTATTCCCGACATCGCCGCTGAACACGATTTTCTTTTCGGTCTCCCCTTCGCTCAGCCATACCTCGATACAGGCGCTGCCCAGCAAATGCCCGATGTCCGTGAACCGGATCGACATGGACTCGTTGACGGGGATCCTCTGCCCGTAATCGCACGGCCTCATCAAAGAGAGCAGACCCGCAACGTCTTCCAGCGTATAAACCGGCTCAAAAGAGCTTTGCCCCGCGCGTTTGGCCTTGCGTGTCTGGTACTCCGCCTCCATCATTTGAATATGCGCGCTGTCACGCAGCATAATGTCGCAGAGATTGCAGGTTTCCTTGGTGGCGTATACGGTCCCCCGGAACCCGTTTTTATATAACAGCGGCAGGTTCCCGGAGTGGTCGATATGCGCGTGGGTCAGGAAAACATAATCTATCTCACGAACGGGCACGGGCAGCGGGGCGTTCTCGTAAATATCGGCGCCCTGCTCCATGCCGCAATCGATAAGCGCAAGCTTTCCGTCATTCTCCAACAGTGTGCAGCTTCCGGTTACCTCATGCGCCGCACCCAGAAACGTCAGCTTCATGGCTTCTCCTCTTTTCAGGGTATAAAATAACTATATTGTGCCACAACATGTGGGAAATGTCAATTTTTCAACAAAAAAAGCCCCTCCTTTTCGGAGGGGCGCCCTATCGTTTTACAGCTTTACCCCGGCGCCTTCTTCCGGCGTCCAGGTTACTGTGAGTTCGTTCTTGATCGCTTCAATGAGCGGCCGGAGCTCCGCGTAAGTGACTTCGCCGATCAGCTTGGCGGGCACTTCCGTATTTCCGATCTTCACGGTTACCTCCTGCATATTTTTCTCCTTTCCAAACAGATAATACCGCGGGGAGCGGTTCGCGCAGTCGGCATCCAGGTAGGATACATCCACCAGGCAGTCGTCTCCGGACACCGTCACTTTTCCTTTCCTCCCGGGCTTGCTGTATTTTCCTTCATACTTTCCGGGGTCCCAAACGCATACCCGTCCGTCGGACGCCGTCCCACGCGCGACCACATAGTGGCCTGCGTCGCTGAACAGCCCCGTATAGCCTTCCCTGTCGCCGCCGACATTGGCCACGGCCCAGCCTCCGGAGCCGAGGTGCGCCAGCAGCTCTTCCGCTCTGTCGGACTTCCGGCATATCAGCTCAAAATCCCGGCTCAAACAGGTTCCCAAAAGGCGCATATCCGTCCCGCCCGGCACCCGGGCGCCGGCCTTGATCGCATACGCCGCGCTCGTTTCAGGCGGGAAGGCCTGCCCGGTCAGGCCCTCCACAATCATGCTCGCGCAGCACACCCCGCAGCCTCCGCTTTTTACCGTCGCGTCCGGGTACCCGGGCGCTGGATACGGCACGTTTGCGTATTTGTTCTGGTTATAATACATGCCTACGCCCCGATCATTTTATTGATGGCCCGCTTCATCCGCTGCCAGATGACGGCGAGCTCCGCGCGGGAAAGATTCCCGTCCGGACGGAAGGTCCCGTCCTCGTAACCCAGCACGATTCCGTCCGCTGAAGCTTCCATCACCGCGTCATAAAACCACTGTCCGTTTTTCACATCCGGATAGCTCTTTTCCAAAGGTATTACCCCCCAGCATTCTTTCAGTTGTTCAAAGGTGATCTTTCCTTTGCCGTCACCATACATCCCGCCGGTTCCCCAGCTGTTGGTATACAGCAGCTTCCCGTCCGTGTCCCAGCCGTAGCACGCCACGGCGTGCCCGCTGTCGTCCCCGAGGAACGAAAATTCCTTGGACGCGGCCGTAATGAGCGCGGGAAGGCCGTACTTGAAAATAAAACGTTTGCACTCGTCCAGTGTATAAAGACGCACGTAAGCGCCCATTTTTTCAGCGAGCGGGGCCGTATCGCTTACCGCCGCCAGGCGTTTTACATAGCAGTCCGGCATTTCATCAAGGCACTCCCACACCGTCCGGGGGACGTCGCCGTCCCTGCAGATCTTAGCCACTGCGTTCCGGGTAATCATTCCGGGCATAAGACCGTCCGACTCCGGATCGCGGTTTCCGTAGATCCATCCGACCGAATAATCCCTATGGGCGCCGGTTTTCCGGTATTCCCGGCACTCCATGATGTTGCTCAGAGCCTGCGCCACGCAGTTGCCCGCCGTCTGCTTCTCGACGGGCGGCTGCCAAACGGCGAAGCTTTTAGGAAGCGCCTCCCCGCTTATCTCCATGGCAGCGGCGCATGTCCAGTCCCGGCTGTCGGGAGGCGAAAACCGCGCGCCGCCTCCCGGCGCCTCATTCATCCTTGCTTTCCTGCTTGATGAGCTGATTCACGTAAACGCTGGCGCCGGCGCACAATATGCCTTGCGTGACCGACATGAACGCCGCCATCATTACGTCTTTATATCCCGTAAACTGCAATGTTGCCGCCATATAAATCCCTGCCAAAACTACCCCAAAAATCCCAAGGGCAAGCGGGATATGCTTGTCGGCAAACGCCGCCGCCTTCTTAAGCGCCATCCCGATCAGGTACAAGACCGGAATAAGCACCAGAAGCTCCGGCTTGATCAGTTCCCTTAAATACTCACTCATACACTTGCCTCCTTTCCTCTACTCCATCTTATTAATTTATTTCTATCGATGCTCCATGATTTTTATTCTGGTTTCATGGTCGGCCAGCTTTTCATCCTGCTTGTCCTCGTGCTTCCACAGCTCGTGGTGCTCCTTGTCGTTGTCCGCGGTCAGCTTCTCCAGACTTTTGTCAAAGGATTCCATATGGGTATTGAGGGTGCTGATCGTCGTATTCAGTCTGATGATCGGGGTCACCACCGCGACAACAAATCCGAAAACGGCGATCAGGACTGTTACGACCGTCCATTCGTTCATGGCGGCGCCTCCTATGCCGGATAGGCTTCGCCGGTGATCTCCTGATATTCGGCGGCGGCGATCGTTCCGTCGGTCACGGCCTTTTCGAGTCCCGCTTTGGGCACCCGTCCCCACTGATACAGATTTCTCAGCGCCATACATTTCACGGACATTACTGCACACCTCCGTATAAAAGCTCATATGCCTGTTCCAGATCGGTCATCTTTCCCATATAAACGGTGATATTGCCGTCCCTGTGGTCGACGACGTCGCCCGCGATGCAATAGTCCGACAAGTCTTCCGAAATGATCTCCGTGCCGGTTTGCGTGCCGGTTTCATCGAATACGGCGCTGTCCCACTCGTGATGATACGTAATATCATTCACAAAGGCGGCTTTAACCGCGTCGGCCGTGCCGATCACGCAGAGTTGTTTCCACTCCCTCGCAGGGTTGTTCAGCGGGGCGACCGGCGCGTCCGGCTGCTCCGGGCATGTAAAGACGATGCTTCCGATTACAATTCTTTCGGCCATCATTTATCACTCCTTTTTAATTAATTGGCTTTAAAGGCTTTACCGGCAGCATATAGAAAGATCACGCCTGACCCTCCGGCACCGCCTGCACCTGCATGACTTGGGATATTCTGGCTGGAACCGCCGCCCCCGCCGCCCCCGCCTGTATTTGTGGTTCCCGCTATGCCTGTCCCTGCGCT
>Ga0228535_1003607_pt1 | contig 10702 bp, 10 predicted proteins | sample SJ1metagenome_FD_168457 | JGI IMG/M metagenome (GOLD analysis project Ga0228535, IMG submission 168457) | Enriched culture of PCE-dechlorinating microbial communities from Ithaca, New York, USA - SJ1 | ecosystem: Engineered > Modeled > Simulated communities (microbial... > Unclassified | place... | reverse complement strand
CGGAAGTGGCTCGAGATAGCTCAGCGGCTCAATATCGATGCGGTCAGCCAGTCGTTTGTGGATTCGGCCCGGGATATCGAGGATCTTCGCGCTGCGGCCCGGGAAATGAAGTACGACCCCTTCATTATTGCAAAGATCGAGCGGCTGACAGCCCTCCAGAACATTGACGAAATCCTTGCGGCGACAGACGGCATCATGATCGCGCGGGGGGATCTCGGTGTCGAGATCCCGATCGAGAAAATCGCCCTTGTCCAGAAATCACTCATGAGAAAAGCAAACCTGCTCGGCAAGCCGGTAATTACCGCTACGCAAATGCTGGAATCCATGACAACCAATCCGCGGCCGACCCGGGCGGAATCCACTGACGTTGCCAATGCAATTCTCGACGGTACCGATTGCGTCATGCTCTCGGGCGAGTCCGCCATGGGTATGTATCCGGTGGAGTCGGTCGGAATGCTCGCAAAAATCGCCGCAGCAGTTGAACATGCCCGCACCGGGCATCCCGTGCGGGACGAAATCAGAAAAAGAAGCTGCTCCGATCAGCCGAAGCTTTCGGATCTCATCGCGCTCAGCGTTGAATCAACGCTGGAGTGTACTTCTCCCGCAGCGGTCTTTGTTCCGACGCATGGAGGAGCCACCGCCAGGAGCATCGCCCGGTTCCGGCTTCCGGTATGGACCATTGCCGTCAGCGCGCTCGAATCCACCTGCCAGTGCCTGCAGTTCAGCTATGGAGTTTACGCAACCCGCGAAACCGATCATCCGGAGCACTGGAGCGAATACATCAGGGACTGGATGTGCAAGTACGAACTGGACGGCAACCTCGTCATCTTCACCGAAGGCCCGTCCTCAAAATATCCGTGGATGAACAACAAGATGGAGATCATTGATCTCAGCCGCGAGACCTGTAAGATGAGAAAATAAAAACCGTGATGAGTAATGAGTGATGAGTAAAAACGGTGAGCGGCAAGCGGGAAACAGTGAACAGAAATGCCTTTCCACTCCTCTTTGAATAAGGGAGGCGGTGAGAGGTTAGCCGGTAATAGTGATGAGGAAAAAGTAATGAGTGATCGGAAGGCACGAGAGACCAGTGTCGTTTTTTTGTGCCTTTACTGATTACTCATCACTTTTCATTATTTACCGTTTTTTGATCATCTTCCGTGCAATCGCCAGATTCCGGGGATCATCATCTTCGGTTTTCTTGGGAGTCTCAAGCACAAGCGGCACGTCCGCAAACAAAGGATGACAAATCAGCCGTGTCAGGGCTTCAATGCCGATACTGCCTTCGCCGAGATGCTCATGCCGGTCCACGCCGGCTCCGAGTCCTTTTTTTGAATCGTTCAGATGGATCAGCCTGACTGCGTCGGGTCCGATCAGCCGTTTCACCTCATCGGCCAGCCGGTCAACCTCCGCCTCCTCCGAAAAGCCATAGCCTGCGGCAAAAGCATGGCAGCTGTCCAGACAGACTCCGCCGATAAGCGGTGAATCAACGGCGTGAATCATGGCGGCAATATCGGCAATACGGGATGAAATATCGCCACGCTCACCGGCCGTGTTCTCCAGCAGCAGCTGCGCCTTCCACTGCCTGACGCGCGCTATCTGCCGGAGTGCCCCGACAGCCCGCTGGCGGGCATGGTCGCCGGTATCCTGCGATGCACTCCCCGTATGCAGCACCACATATTCCGCACCAAGCGCATCGGCAAGATCCAGCTCCTGAATCAGCAGGCTGACCGATTTTTCGAGAACCTCCGGATTTGTTGCGGCAAGATTGATGAGGTACGAAGTGTGGACGAAAACCGGATTGACATCATACCGCTCCCGCAGCTCCCTGAACCGGCTGATATGGGTATCCTGCAAGCGACCGGCAAACCACTGGCGCGGATTATGCGAAAAAATCTGCATGGTGGTGCAGCCGAGTTCATGAGCCCGTTCGACCGAGCAATGAACACCACCGGAAATTGAGGTATGGACGCCGATGCGGCGAGTCGGGGCTGTCATTGGAGTTGACCTCGTTTCTGACGACATTTTATCATAGTTGTCTATGCTTACACCGGAAAAACAGCTTGAAATCATCAAACGCGGCACCACCGAGATCCTCCTTGAAAAAGAACTGCTCGAAAAACTGACCAAATCATACCAGGAAGCCCGTCCGCTGAAGATCAAGGCAGGCTTCGACCCGACCGCTCCCGACATTCACATCGGTCATACGGTTCTGATCGAGAAATTGCGCCAGTTTCAGGAGCTCGGCCATGAAGTGATCTTCCTGATCGGTGATTTCACCGGCATGATCGGCGATCCGACCGGCAAATCCGAGACCCGCAAGCCGCTCACCCGCGACGACGTCCTGGCAAATGCGGAGACATACAAGGAGCAGGTTTTCAAGATCCTCGACCCTGCCAAAACACGGATCGTCTTCAACAGCACGTGGCTTGAGTCCATGACGGTTACGGAACTGATCAGACTCCAGGCAAAACTGACCGTTGCCCGGATGCTCGAGCGTGAAGACTTCAAACAACGCTTCCAGAACCAGAATGCCATCGGCATTCACGAGTTCATCTATCCGCTCCTGCAGGGCTATGATTCGGTCGCGCTCGAAGCGGATGTTGAACTCGGCGGCACTGATCAGCGATTCAACCTGCTCATGGGACGTGAGCTCCAGAAGGAGTATGGCCAGCCCCAGCAGATCGTGGTCATGATGCCGCTTCTTGAAGGGCTGGACGGTGTAAAGAAGATGTCCAAAAGCCTCAACAATTATGTCGGCATTTCCGAATCGCCCCGAGAGCAGTACGGCAAGCTCCTCTCGATCACTGACGAGCTCATGATCAAGTATTATGAGCTGCTGAGCCATATCAGCATCGATGAATTGAACTCCCTCAAAGCCGGTCTGAAAGACGGCTCTATCCACCCGAAGAAGGCAAAAGAAGCCTTTGCCATGGAAATTGTGGAGCGGTATTGGGGCAAAGACGCCGCGCTGCAGGCAAAAGACGAGTTCGACAAGGTGTTCCGCGAAGGCGGCGTGCCGGACGATATCCCTGAATTTGAGATACGGTGCGCTGAAAACGAAAATACCCTCTGGCTCCCCCAGGTCATGAAAACAGCTGTTATGGCTTCCAGTACCGGCGAAGCAATGCGGCTGATCAAGCAGGGGGGCGTCAGCGTTGACGGTATCCGCGTTGACGACCCCAATCACAAGCTGGAAATCGGTGTATTTCTCATTAAAGCGGGGAAACGCAAATTCGCACGAGTCCGCATCTCGCCCGCGGTCAAGAGCTGACCGGCTTCGCGACATAAACCGTTTTTTTATAACAAAAAACCCGAAAGACTGACGATCCTTCGGGTTCTCTTTTGGTAGGAATCCGGCCGATTATGCCAGCAGTATTTCGTTGATCTTCGTAATAAGTTTGTCCTGTGACGTTTTGAGCTTATCGAAAAAACCCACCGCGCCCCGTTTTTTCAGCAGCTTCCGGTCCGACGGGCGATACAGACTGGTCAGCACCAGCATCGGCGATTGAATCTTCGGGTTCACTTCCATGAACTGCAGAATCCGGAACGCATCCGCACGACGGTTCTTCAGTTCACTGATGACCAGATCGACCGGAGCCCGTTTCAGAACGTTCAGCCCCTGCTCGCCGTCCTCCACCTTGATGATGTTGAAAACCCGTTCCATATGCGGCAGTTTCAGCTTCCAGTACTGCTCTGAATCATCGATAATAAGAATCGTGGGCTTGCCCCGCTCTTCGTCATCGCCCAGTTCTTCGGCAATCTGCTGACTCCGCATGAGCGCCTCGATCTTCCGTATGTCCTCAGGCTTCCTTCCGAGAAATCGCGCGCCGAACCCCCATCCGGAAATGGTAAAGAGCACCCACGCATGCAGCTCGAGATCGAACCCGTCAACGCTGATATTTACAATGACTTCGTCTCCCTTGGCTATCTGACTGTCGGTGGCGATGAAGATGCCTTCCAGACTGAGATCGAGGGCCGTCGCCTTGATGAGACCGCCGATCGTAACCGGAAAATTGACATAGACCCGTTTTGCCCGTTCTTTTTCCTGCACCATGCCCCCCCCCTTTCTTCCGAAACTATATCATGTTTTGGCGAAAAAAAACCGACCCTTCCCGGCTTGATCAGGCCCCCTCGTACCATACACCTGTCTGCTCCGACAGAACAGCACGGATGGTCGTGTGCAGTTTTCCCACGGTGCAGTGTTTGTGCAACGCACCGGGAAAGCCGTATCCCCCATCACCCGCCAGGGCCTGATCGCCTTACGAAAAGTCAGTGATGCCCTCCGTCGGAATGTCCGCCGGCAAGCACATAAACAGCATCTTTCTCCCCGGTATTGGCAAGATAACAGGTCTCCTCCCCGATCAGATGAAACGCTGATCCTTCGGGCAGCATGCCGGTGTAATCGCCCGAAACTTCAAGGCTGCCGACAACTGCCAGGACCATCTCCTCATGACCGGCTCCCGGCCTGATGCGACGACCGGTTTCACCCGGCTTGAGCATACCGTAAATCATGTAGCAGGCATGACTGCCGGTATCAGCACTGCCGAAGATATGCTCCCCTCCCTCGGCAGCCGCTGCTTTCGCCTTGAGTTCGAACGTTTTCAGCCTCATGTGCGATACTCCGCATTAATCCTGATATAACCCTCCGTGAGATCGCAGGTAAGCACTTTCGCCATACCCTTGCCGAGCTTGAGATCGATGATGATCTTTACCGTCGGATTCTTGAGCCGATCGTTCGCCTCGATATCCTTTCCGGTCGCCATGCCATTCCTGCAGACCATCAGACCGTTCAGCGAGATATCGACCTTGCTGTCATCAACCGAGACGCCGGAGTAGCCGGTCGCGCAAATGAGCCGGCCCCAGTTGGCATCATTTCCGTATACCGCTGTTTTCACCAGCATGGAATTGGCTACGGCAAATGCTGCTTTCTCGGCTTCGGCCTCGGTCTTCGCATTTTTTACGATGACTTCGACCAGCTTGGTCGCACCTTCGCCGTCCCTGACAATCAGCATGGCAAGTTCATAGCAGAGTTTTGCGACAGCAGCAGCAAATACCGCATAGTCCGGAGTCCCAGCCTTCACCGGCACATTGCCTGCAGCGCCGTTTGCCATGATCAGCACGGTATCGTTGGTCGACATGTCGCCGTCGATCGTGATCCGATTGAACGAAGTCTTCACTGCAGCAGACAGAGCCGCCTTCAGGGCCGCCCTGTCGATCGCCGTATCCGTGATGATAAAGCCAAGCATCGTCGCCATGTTCGGAGCGATCATGCCCGCGCCTTTGCAGATTCCGGCTATCGTCACCTGTTTGCCGCCGATCTTTTTCCGCACGCTCAGCATCTTCGGAAACGTATCGGTCGTCATGATCGCTGCCGCAACATCGTCAAACGACGCCGTACCCGCGGCAGACGCCAGCTCCGGCAGCTTCGCGCGCACCCGGTCCATCGGCATCGGCGTGCCGATGACCCCGGTCGAGCAGACATACACGCTTTTTTCCGCAATACCGAGCGATTCGGCAACCAGCTGGGTCATCTCGGCAGCATCCTTCATGCCCTGCACGCCGGTACAGGCATTGGCATTGCCGCTGTTGATCACAATCGCCCTGCCTCTGCCGGATTTAATGCGCTCCAGGTCGAGTCGCACCGGCGCCGCCTTGACGGCATTCTTCGTAAACATACCGGCCGCGACGGCATCCGTATCACTCAGGATCAGCGAAAGATCCTTTCTGCCCGGCTTTTTTATTGCAGCCTCGGCCGTAGCAAACCGGAACCCTTTCGGAACGGCAGTCGTCTTCTGCATGGACACACCTCTCTCTGCAACAGTGATTGTACAGTCATTATACCCCAAGCACTTTTCAGACGCATCATGGAAAGATGGTATACTTGAAAACACCCTCTGGCAAGGAGCGTTGCCGCATCATTATGGAAAACTTCAAGATCGTGCTGCCCGAGCATCTCAATCACTATGGCTTTCTTTTCGGCGGCAACATGCTGAAATGGGTCGACGAAGTCGCCTATATCGCTGCCAGCATGGAGTATCCGGGCTGCAACTTTGTGACCGTCGCCATGGACAAGGTCGAATTCAAAAAGAGCATCTGTCAGGGTTCCCTGCTGCGATTCGACGTAAGGCAGAATCGTCTTGGCACCACGTCGGTCCGCTATCTGGTTCAGGTGTATGCGCGGGATCTGCAGCAGGGCCATGAAGAACTCGTGTTCTCGACGACCATCACCTTTGTCTGTGTTGATAACTGCGGCAAAAAGACTGCAATCGCGGAACGGGCAAGCAGCGCCTGCCCGCTCCGGGGAGGATTGCAGGAACCACCCCAATAACATCTTTCGGAGGTTTGCGTATGTACAAAGTAGTTCTGCTCCGCCATGGCGAGAGCCAGTGGAACAAGGAAAACCGATTCACCGGCTGGACCGATGTGCCATTGAGCGAAAAAGGCATTGAAGAGGCAAAAAAAGCCGGCAAGCTGATGAAAGATGCCGGGTTCGTCTTTGATGTTGCCTATACCTCTGTCCTGAAGCGGGCGATCAAGACGCTCTGGCTCGCGCTCGAAGAGATGGATCTCATGTACATTCCGGTTCACAACAGCTGGCGCCTCAACGAGCGCCATTATGGTGCCCTGCAAGGGCTCAACAAGGCGGAAACCGCCGAGAAACACGGTATGGATCAGGTGAAGATCTGGCGCAGAAGCTACGACATTCCACCTCCAGCGCTTGCAGCGGACGATCCGCGCAACCCGGCAAGAGACCCGCGTTATGCAGGAGCGAATCCGTCGGACCTGCCGCTGACCGAGTCGCTGAAAGAGACCGTCAGCCGCTTTGTCCCCTACTGGCTCGAAACCATTGCCCCTGTCGTCAAGAGCGGCAAGCGCGTCATTATCGCAGCGCACGGCAACAGCCTTCGCGCGTTGGTGAAATACCTCGACAACATTTCCGAAGCTGACATTGTGGAACTGAATATCCCGACCGGCGTGCCGCTGGTGTACGAACTCGACGCTGATCTGAAACCGATCAGGAACTATTACCTCGGCGATCCTGAAGAGATCAAAAAGGCGGCGGAAGCCGTTGCGAACCAACTGAAAAAATAGATACGGCGAGCGAAACAGATCAAAGAGGGTCGGCATGCGCTTCTCCGACCCTCTTGTGCTCACTGCGCTATCGGGGGAGTTGCTTCATGACAATTCCCCGCTCCCGGAAAACCTCCTTTGCTGCAAACATCCCGTTCAGGGCGGCGGGAAACCCTGCATAGACCGCCATCTGGATGATTACCTCGGTAATCTCTTCAGGTTTCAGCCCGACATTGAGTCCCGCATGAATGTGGACTTTCAGCTGCGGCGCAGCATTGCCCAATGCGGTCAGCGCCGCAATGGTAGCGACCTCGCGCGATTTCAGATCGAGTCCGCCGCGTGAGTACACATCGCCGAACGGAAATTCAATGGTATACCGGGCAAGATCCGGCGCGATATCCCGCAGGCTTTCGATCACCCGTTTCCCGGCTTCTCCATCGATCTCTTCCAGCTTTTTGAATCCCCGCTCAAATCGGTCCTCACCCATTGCGCTTCCTCCCCCAAAAATGAATACCCCGATCAGTACACCCATAATAACCATCAGAATCCGCACTCTTTGCTGTCTCATCTCATCCTCCTTTCTTTTCCTTCAGTTTACGGCGAAGTGCTTTGACAAACAATCGGAGAAATGACAAAATAGTATGAAATTCGGACATTCCATGGAAATCATTGATTTCGGCATTCGAAAGAAAGGTTTCTGCGGCGTCGGACTAAAGGGAAGTCTTGAGGATTTCTCATCCGACACATTGCACGTACACCCTTTTCATCAGGTCCTCCGGATCAGCCACGGAGTCGCCCTGCTGGAAGACGGGCATATGACCAGACCGCAGTACGGCTTTCTGACAGCATTCATTCCGGCTCGTGTCCCGCACAGAACCAGAGTCCTCGGGGAGCTGGTCGAGTATCAGTCGCTGTACTTCTCTGCCTCGCTCTCCGGGTTGTTTCCAAAGCAGATCGTCATTTTCCGCATGAGCGAGCTGGGGCGCTCACTGCTCCATCAGCTCAACAGCGGGGAGCCCCTCAGGAATCTGAACCGGGGAATGGAGCGCGACTGCCTGAATCTGTTCATCAAAGTCCTGGAGCATGACCTTCGTGGGGCATCGGCATTGCTGGAACTGCGAACTCCCGCCGACGAAACTAACCGGAAGCTCTGTGCATATATCGAACAACAGTATCACCGGAAGATCACGGCGGCTGATTGTGCGGCAATCGCTTCGCTGTCATTCAGACAGCTCTCGCGAAGGTTCAGGGATGAAATGGACGTTACCGTCTTTGCGTATCTCAGGATGTTCCGCATGCTGAAAGCATCTATCCTGCTCAATACCGCGGACGCAAAAATGCTGGATGTGGCGTATCAATGCGGATATACTTCAGTCTCGTCCTTCTTCACGGATTTCAAAAGAACGTTCAGCTGCTCGCCTGTCCAGTTCCGCAGACTGCAGACAATGGCATAATTTTTCAAGACTGCGATTTCGATAAGAATGCGGGTTCCCGATACCCCGGGAGCCCGCTCGCTTCTGTCTGGACGGACGCCTATGCTGCAATCCTGCTCAGGTCATACTCTTCACTCTTCACCGTCTTTACCCATCACCGACTTTTACCCCTGCCCTGCGGACCCGAGAACATTCGTGTTCTTGGCAATGATCATCTTCTTCAGCTCTTCGCGTGCGGCGCCGAGATACTTGCGAGGATCGAACTCGGCCGGATTCTCGGCGAGCATCTTTCTGACAATTGCCGTGACCACGAGCCGTCCGTCGCTGTCGATGTTGATCTTGCAGACGGCCGATTTGGCTGCACGGCGCAGCTGCTCTTCCGGCACGCCGACCGCGTTTTCCATCCTGCCGCCGTATTGGTTGATCATCGCGACATACTCCTGCAGAACCGATGACGCGCCATGCAGGACAATCGGGAAACCCGGAAGCCTTTTTTCGATCTCGTCGAGGATATCGAACCGAAGCGGCGGCACTTCACCCGGTTTGCATTTGAACTTGTACGCGCCATGTGACGTGCCGATCGAGATAGCCAGGGAATCAACACCGGTCTTCTTCACAAAATCCTCGACCTGATTCGGATCGGTATAGTGCGACACTTCCGCCTTGACATCATCCTCGATACCGGCAAGAACACCCAGTTCACCCTCGACCGTCACGTCGTATTTATGAGCATATTCGACGACCTGTGCGGTCAGTTCGACATTCTTTTCATAAGAGTGGTGGGAGCCGTCGATCATGACCGACGAGAAGCCATACTCGACACAGGATTTGCAGAGCTCAAACGTGTCGCCATGATCGAGATGAAGGGCGATCGGGATTTCGCTCTTCAGCTCCTTGCGGCACATCTCGACCGCACCCTTTGCCATATAGCGCAGCAGTGTCTGGTTGGCGTATTTGCGTGCACCGCTGGAGACCTGGAGAATAACGGGAGACCTGCTCTCGGCGCAGCCGCCGATAATCGCCTGCAGCTGCTCAAGGTTGTTGAAGTTGTAAGCCGGAATGGCATAGCCTCCGGCCATTGCCTTTTTGAACATCTCGCGGGTATTGGAAAGTCCCAGTTCTGCATACAACCGATCTGCCATGGTGCATCTCCTTCCGTTCTCTGCCGCGGCGAACCGCAGGGTAGTAATAAATTTCAGATTGTCGATTTCAGATTGATGAATACACTGCCAGAATAATTTTTTCAATTCATCATTCATCAATCTGAAATCATCTTTGCCAACTGCTAACCCCACCCTTATCCTCACCGGAGGTGGGCGGCTTTCCTGCTTCCTGCTTCCTGCTTACCGTTTTCTCTTCACTGACTACTGATCACGCTTTCCTGCCGCTTCATCTCTTTGTACGCATTGATCAGACCGTTGGTCGAAGCGTCGTGCGATGTGACCGGCTGCTCGCTCCGGAGCTCAGGCAGAATCTTCTTTGCAAGCTGTTTGCCAAGCTCAACTCCCCACTGGTCGAAGCTGAAAATGTTCCAGATCACACCCTGCACGAAAATCTTGTGCTCATACATGGCAATGAGGCTGCCGAGCGTGCGAGGCGTCAGCTTTTTGAACAGAATCGAATTCGTCGGCCGGTTCCCCTCAAATGCGCGGAACGGCCAGAGGCGCTTGATCTCGTCTTTCTGCTTGCCTTCCTCAAACAGATCGGCAAGCACCTCCTCCTTGCCCTTACCGACCATAAGAGCTTCGGTCTGGGCGAAAAAGTTCGACAGCAGGATCGAATGATGCTCGCCGATCGGGTTATGACTGATCGCGGGCGCAAGAAAATCCGCCGGAATAAGGCGCGTGCCCTGATGGATCAGCTGGTAAAAAGCATGTTGTCCGTTCGTTCCCGGCTCGCCCCAGATGACCGGGCCGGTCTGATAGCTGATCTCCTTGCCGGCGCGGTCGACCGACTTGCCGTTGCTCTCCATGTTGCCCTGCTGGAAATATGCCGGAAACCGGCTCATGTATTGATCGTACGGCAGGATGACTTCGGTTTCGGCATCGAAAAAATTCGTGTACCAGATGCCGAGCAGCGCAAGGATGACGGGAATGTTCTGCTCAAACGGCGCAGTGCGGAAATGCTGATCCATCTCGTGCGCACCAGTCAGGAACTCCTCAAAGTTCTCGAATCCTATGGCACACGCAACCGACAAG
>Ga0228535_1003603_pt1 | contig 10706 bp, 8 predicted proteins | sample SJ1metagenome_FD_168457 | JGI IMG/M metagenome (GOLD analysis project Ga0228535, IMG submission 168457) | Enriched culture of PCE-dechlorinating microbial communities from Ithaca, New York, USA - SJ1 | ecosystem: Engineered > Modeled > Simulated communities (microbial... > Unclassified | place... | reverse complement strand
ATCTAATAAGAATCCTTTGAAGGAATTAGTGCAGCATAAAATAGATATTTCTGTATCTACATGCTGTACTAGATGCAATCCTATCATCGGAAAAAGAGTCGGACTATATACGTTTGTTGCAGGAATATATCAATTTCGTTCATCGCAGAGCACACAGAAAGACCGACTTCTCAGTCGGCTTCTTGAAGATGGTTCCGATTCTTGCCTTGCGGCCTTCCAACAGGACAAGGGATCGAGTCTCCTTGCCACCCTGCTGTGCCGCAGGCAGGTTGTCTGGCAACCTATCTCTTTCTTCCAAGGTATCGCTTGTGGCATTGCCCTGCTCCCTTGGTTTCTTGGCTATAGTTAACAACGAATAGATGAAGAAAGTATGAACAAGCGGTAAGAAATGTATAAATCGTGCAAGAAAAAGTACTCCCGCCTGTTCAATTATTGAACAGATGAAAAAATAGAAGGGACACCTCCTCGGAAGTCTCCCCGTTGCTGAAACATGCAGTATTCCTGCTTCTTATGTAATCGGAGCCGGATTGAAGTAGCACAGGAAGTTGTTCAAGCCGAACTGCTCGGCATACGGCTTTTGGCCGCTTGCCACATCGAGAATGAGATTGAACAGCTGCTCACCCACCTGCTGCACCGTTGCCTCTCCGGTTGCTATACTGCCTGCATCGAGGTCGATGAGGTCCTGCCACATCTCTTTCATGACGTTGCGCGAGCACACCTTGATCACCGGAATCTCGGCCAAACCATACGGAGTTCCACGGCCGGTCATAAACACCTGCAACGTGATACCGCTGGCAAGCTGGGAAGGTCCGCAGACAATGTCACTGGCAGGAGTCGCTGCAAAGATGAGGCCCTGTTTGGTAGGCAGCTCTCCAGCCCCGATCACTTCGACGATAGGAGCCTTGCCGCTCTTCACAATCGAGCCCATCGCCTTCTCGACGATATTCGAAAGGCCGCCTTTCTTGTTGCCCGGAGTCGGATTTGCACTGCGGTCGACACCACCCTTGGCAAGGTACTGGTCGTACCAGCCGATCTCGGCAACCAACTTGTCGACAGCTTGTTTCGTCGTACAGCGTTTTGCAAGCAGATGCACGCCGTCGCGCACCTCGGTCACCTCGCTGAACATCACCGTAGCACCGCCACCTACCAAAAGGTCGCTGGCATAGCCTGCAGCAGGATTGGCGGTAATACCGCTGAAGGCATCACTGCCCCCGCACTGCATACCGATGCAGAGCTTGGCAATAGGAAGCGTCGTTCTTGTACGTTCATTCAGCTTCTTGAGCTTCGACTTTGCCATCTGCATCAGAGCCTCCATCATAGCCGCGAAGCCTGGATGATCCTGCAGCATGATTACATTGTCTTTGGTGATTTCCCCCTCGTCCAGCAGCTTGTCGACGGTGAGCTTCTCACACCCGAGCCCGACTACCATGACCTGGCCGCCGAAGTTGGGATTCTTGATGGTGTTCCTGATCGAACGAATGGGAATGACGGCATCGGGGGCGTTGATGGCAACCCCGCAGCCGTAGGCATGGTTGATTGCGACCACCGAATCGACATTCGGGTACTTGGGAAGCAGCTCATCCTTAATGCGCTTGACCAACTGATCGACCACCCCGCTGACACACTGGACCGTAGTGGTAATGGCAAGAATATTGCGCGTTCCAGCAAACGGACCATCGGGGTTCTCATACCCCTCAAAGGTGGTGCGTTTGGGCTGGGGAAGCCGAACTTCATCGGGTTGGGAGAACTGCAGTTCACTCAAGGAAGGTTGTTCGGGGAGCTCAAGCATATGCTCGTTTATCCACATACCCTGCTTTACATCCTCAAGCAGATAGCCAAGCACCACACCGTACCGAAGAACGGCATCACCTTTGTGCAAGTCCATCAGGGCCACCTTGTGACCCTGGGGAATGTCGGAAAGCAAGACAAGCCCGGTTACGACCTCACCTTTGCTTGCAGCTTCGGTGAGGATGGCTACATTGTCGGCTGGATCGATCTGGATCAGGCGTGCCTTCATGCCTCCTCCTTCTTTGCCTTCTTCTTGGTCTTGTACTCATCGTAGAATGCATAGACCAAGGAGAACAGGATAAGCAGCCAGATTACATTGCCGATCGGACGGCTGAAGAAGGTTCCAAGGTTTCCCCCTGCACCCTTGATGGAGTCGACAAAGTACTTCTCAAGGTCATCGCCGAGGATGAAACCGATCAGGAAGGATGGAATACTGTATCCAAACTTCCAAAGAACATAGCCGACCAAACCGAAGAACACCATGGCCCAGACATCGAACATATTGCCGTTCTGCGTGGCATAGCTGCCGACCGTACAGAGCAGGATGATTACAGGATAAATCCTGGTCTTGGGGAAGTTTATGACCTTTACAATGTGCTTGATCGGATAGAACATCACCATGAACATGAACAGGTTTGCAATACCCATTGCCACCAAAATAGTTTTCCAGATATCCGGATTGTTCGTGATGAACAGCGGGCCTACCTGGATGCCCTGGAGCATGAAAGCGCCGATGAGCACAGCGGTCGTACTGTCACCCGGAATGCCCAAAGAGAGTAAAGGTATCAGGGCACCGCCGGTAAGACCGTTGTTTGCACCTTCACTGGCGACAAGGCCATCAATATAACCGGTACCGAACTTTTCAGGATGTTTGCTCATGCTTTTTGCCTGTGAGTACGAAAGAAGCGAAGCAGCCGAACCACCGACACCGGGAAGCACACCGACAAACGTTCCGATCAAGCCCGAGCGAAGCAGGTTGAAGCCCTGCCCCTTGAAATCCTTGAATGAGAAACCACGGGTCTCGTGGTTGAGGTCCATCTTCTGATGTTCCTCCTTCATGCCTGTCTCTGCTTCCTGGAAAATCTGGACCAAGGCAAAGAGACCGATAAGCACCGGCAACAGCTGGAAACCCATGCGAAGGTCGACTCTAAAGAGATCGGGGACCATGCGCATCTTGTTGTTATCGGCGAACTGGCCGATCAAGGCGACAAGGACACCCAAAAATCCTGCAAAAATCCCCTTGATCATCGCACCCTTGCTCAAGGCGGCAATAATGGTAAGAGCGAACAGGATGATCAAGAACTTCTCAATAGCCGAGAAGTTGATCGCAACCCTCGCAAGCGGAGGGGTGAAGAACCACAGACAAACCAGGCTGATAAGTCCGCCGATGAGGCTGGCGGTAATGCCGATTCTCAGTGCCCTCAGTCCCTCGCCTCGTTTTGCCATCGGGAATCCGTCAAAGCCGGTACAGATGGATGACGGGGTGCCGGGGATGTTGATCAGGATGGCAGGGATGAGCCCGCCCGAGATTCCTCCGACATAGAGACCCAGCAGGAGAAACAAGCTGGTCGTCAGGTCATAGGCATAGGTAAGAGGGAGAAAAATGGCGATGGCCATGGTCGCCGTCATACCCGGAAGGGCGCCGAAGATGATTCCGATCACCACTCCGATGAACGACATTACAAGCTGGCTAATTCCAAACGTAAACACTTCCATTGCTTCACTCCTTAGGGCAGGGTAATCTTGAAGACCGTACCGAACAGAAACCAGATCAACGTCGAGGAAACGACTGAGATGATCAGGGAGATCAAGAGCGATCTAAAGTCTGGATTCGACCAGAATTTCTTGGTCTTGAAAGCCACCGGAATCGAAGCAAGCTGGGCGATGCCTACAAACAGGACATTGAACAGGAAAATAAAGAGTATCGAGGCGGGAAGGAACCCCATTACATTCATGGCAGGGATATACAGCAGCAGAAGCACCAAAGTTCCCGGCAGCCTGATCTTGTCCCAGTTGGCCACAAAAAAGTGATAATTCTTGAAGTTGAAGAAGGGCTTGCCCTGCTTCTTGCATCTGATTGCCCGTTGAATGAGCATGACGACCATCAAGAACACCAAAATTCCCATGATGATGGGTGGAAAAAGCCAGTGGGAGGTGGATGGTTTATAACTGATACGCGGCATGGGATTTCTCCTTACAGACTGACTGCAGACCTAGGGGTCTGCAGTCATATTGATACAAACAATCAGAAATTTACAGAACCAGGTCGTCCAAGGAAGGAGCCCTGTCGATCAAACCCTGGAGGCTGTCGCGCTTTGCATAGATGAAGTCCTTGCTCTCGGCAGCAGTGAGATACTTACCGGGGCGGTAGGTCATCTTGCCAAGGTCGGCGATCAAGCCTGGATCAGCATTGACGCGCTTCATGGCAGCATCGAGCTCGGCGATCAAAGCGGCGGGGAAATTCTTAGGCAGGTAGATCAAGAAGTCCTTGGAGAAGCGGAATTCCTTGCCGTCAAGGGTGATGCCCTGATCAGCATAGCTGGTTGCATTCACGCCTTCGATGTTGTCCAAAAGGCCAACAAACTTCATGGCAAGCTTCTTGTCGGTGGTCTGGGTGTACTGCAGCAGGCTGGTATAGTCGGCAAAAATGACGTCGGCATTGCCGTCCCAGAGCATCTGCAGCTTGTCACCGGTGGATCCGCCGATTACGACCTTGATGCGGTCGGCAATGGCCTTGCCATAGGTGTCGACAACCCACTGGTAGTATACGATGAAACCAATGTGGGAAACACCGCCGGCCTCACAAGCCATGCGTACAATTGCACCGGGGTTCTTCTGCAGGTACACAGGAATGTCTGCCAAATCCTTGTACGGAGCATCGGCCTTGGCGCCCCAGGCTGAACCGGGGTTCTGGGCGATGCGGGGACCGACGGTCATGTTCTCGAGGCTGTACATCTCATCATAGGCACCAAAGGAGATGCCAAGGTAGGTCATGTCGTGGAACATCATGATGGTTGAACCATCAGCTTTGGAAGTCTGCATGGCGTCGAGAGCCTTTGCAGCACCGACGGCATCGACTTTCAGGTTTGCACCCAGCTCTTTGCCAAGGTAGCGGCTCACCGTCTCGGCAATCAAATACGAGTCACCGCTGGTCGCGGTTGATCCGATAACAACACGGACATTCTGGCCTTTGAAGGTGGGAGCTGCAGTTTCGGTTGTTCCGGCTGCAAACATCATGCCTCCTGCAAGCATCAAACAAACAGAGAGAACCAACAATTTTTTCATGGGATATTCTCCTTCTGGATCTTGACCGCCCCCAAGGGGAGCGGCGATATGTCATACACCTGCACGCAGGTCCATATCCAAACTACCGGGTGTTTTTGTCACCAACCCGCCATTGATAGCGTACGCTTGGTTTTTGCATCTGTCAACGAAAAAATACATCTTTTCAAAATCCTTTTGATTTTTTATAATAAAATCATTAAATTTTCAATTAATTGATGAAAGAATATCGCTAATTCTCGTTTTATCTCCTAGCAAATGCATATTATTTAAAAGTATGTATAAATTGTTTACTTATAGTACTTTATATAATTCCTTCTTTCATAATCATGAAAGGAAGCACAAAAACACAGTGTACAAAGGACACACATATTCAAAAAATCAATGAAATTTTATATAACAACATTTGATTTTTCAAAGTAAAAAACAAATACCCGGACTCTACAGAATCATCCCCCAGAAAGGAATGGAAACGAGGGAGAGCATCGTGCTGATGATCACCAGCTTGGAAGCATAGGTGGTATCCCTTCCATACTTGGAAGCCAGGATGACTGTAGAAGAACCGCCGGGCATTGCAGCAAGAATAACCCCCACTCCGATGAGCAGCCTGTCGATGCCCAGCAGCTGTCCTACTACAAGGGAAACCAAGGGAATAAATACCAAACGAAGGAAGGAAAACTGCACAAGATGGGTATCGATGCGAAGGTGCTCCTTCTCCATCTCCCCGAAGAGGGAGCCGATGAGCAGCATCGAAAGCGCAGTTGTGCATTCACCCAGACTGGAGAGGGTCATCCGGGCGAAGGTGGGAATCGGAAGGCGGGTGACCATCAAAACCAACCCGACATAGACGGCTACCATGCATGGATGCAGGATGACCTTCATTGCCGCCTGCTTCTTATTGGCGGCAGCCGGGCTGAAAATAGCAAGGCCCGCCGTCCACATCACCACCCGCTGGGGAATGAGGTAGATGGAGGCATACATCAGGCCGGTCGCCCCAAACAGCTCTCCCGCAATCGGAAGCCCCAAAAACCCTGCATTGGAAACAAGAATGCCATAGTGGAGAACACTGCGCTTGGCAGGATCAACCTTGCGAAACGTAATACGGGTCAAAAGATAGCAGAATACCTGCACTCCTACCGAAATAAGAAAAATCACGGACAGGGATGCAAGCAGCTCGGCATTGATATCTATCTGAAAGGAAAGAACGATGCTGCACGGAAGGGTGACATAGAGGACCAGGTCGGTGAGCAAAGTCTTGGCGGTATCGTTGAAGATACCGACCTTTCGCAATACCAAACCGATTGCCAGCAGGGCGAACAGTTGCCCCTGCAGATTCCAGAGACTGGAAAAATCCATCTGCATCTCCCCTTTCAGACAGAGCACAAGGCTCTGCCTGCATGCTCATGCTCAGCGAACCAAGGCAGGACGCTTGGGGTCGAACTTCCAGCCGGGAATCAGATACTGCATGCCGATCGAGTCATCGCGGGCTCCGAGGCAGTTCTGTTCGTAGACCTTGTTGGCCTTCAGGATCTGGTCGCGGTCCACCTCGATGCCCAAGCCCGGCTTGTCAGAAATCGCAATATGACCGTCCTCGATCTTGGGAGGATTGACGGTCAGCCGTTCAATGCCCTCCTGCCAAATCCAGTGGGTGTCGATGGCGGTAGGATTGCCCGGGACAGCAGCACCGACATGGGCGATCATGGCCAAGGAGATGTCGAAATGGTTGTTGGAATGCGACCCCCACGTCAGACCGAATTCATCACAGAGCTGGCCGACCCGTACAGCCCCGCTCATGGTCCAGAAATGGCAGTCGGCAAGGGGAATGTCCACACTCTGGAGCTCAAGCGAGTGTCCGAATTCACGCCAGTCGGTGGCGATCATGTTGGTGGCGGTGGGAAGACCGGTGGCACGGCGGAACTCGCTGAGCACCTCGCGCCCGCTATAGCCCTTCTCAGCGCCGCAGGGGTCCTCGCAATAGGTGAGAATGCCATGCATGTCCTTGCACAGCGAGATGGCTTCCTTAAGCGACCACCCACCATTGGGGTCGAGGGTCATGCGGGCTTCGGGATAGGCCTTCTTCAACGCCTTGATCACCTCGATCTCCTGCCTCCCCTCCAGCACTCCACCCTTGAGCTTGAAATCCTTGAAGCCATACAGCTGTTGACTGGAGCGGGCAAGTTCTACAACAGCATCGGCGTCCAAGGCCTCTTCATGGCGAAGGCGGTACCAATCGACAGTATTGTTCTCATCTGCATAGTAAGGCAGATCGGTCTTCCTGCGGTCGGCTATGAAAAACAGGTATCCAAGCACCTTCACGCAGTCGCGCACCATGCCGTCCCCGAGCAGGGAAGCCACGGGAACCTCCAAGTATTGGCCGAGCAGATCGAGCAGCGGAGCCTCAATCGCGGTTACGACATGAATGCCGGTCCTCAGATCGAAGGTCTGCAGACCACGGACGTCGCTCTCGTCGTTTCCCAAGGCTGCCTTTACTTTCAGCAGTGTCTGCTTGTATGCGCTGAGCTTTGAACCTTCGACGACAGGCTTGACCTGTTCCAGGGCACGGGTGATCTTCTGTCCACCGGGGACCTCCCCAACACCGGTGTTTCCCTGGCTGTCGGTGAGAATGACGATATTTCGGGTAAAAAAGGGAGCATGGGCTCCGCTGAGGTTCAGCAGCATGCTGTCCTTGCCTGCTACGGGATAGACTTCCATCTTCTGGATATACGGTGTCATGGGTTCTCCTCCTGATCGGGAAACATGGTTTTCAGACTACGTTCACCTTCAAGGCTATAACGGTTTTCCATGATTGTCAATTTAATGTTAGTTTTTTATAATAGCTTATTAATATTTTATAATATTATTTGACTAATTTACCTTAAAAGTCTCATAGACAAAGAGGCTGTTGCATGCCTATGCAGTTTCTTACCGATGCTCTCGAAGTAAATCTGCATTATTGGTTTGATTTTCCAAGCGCTCCGTGCAATACTATAACAACATTATACAAATCTGACATACTTTCTAATGCAAATCGAGGAACCATCATGCCCATTGATACCGACAAATACAATATCAAGACTGTAGCCCGTTGTTTTCAAATCCTGGACTACGCCTCCGATCAGAGCGGTCCCATCTCCATTCAGGATGTGTGCACAGCCCTCGATACCAACAGCAACATGGCATTCCGCTTGCTTGCCAGCCTGCAAAATTCCGGCTATATGACCAAGGACCCGTATACAGGCCTCTATGCCATCTCCCTGAAAACACTGAAGCTCAGCAGGAGCGCCCTGCAGTCGCAGGAGATCCGCAAGGTGACGATGCCGTACCTGGAACTGCTGTGGAACCAGTTTCCCAAGGCAAACGTGAACATGGCCGTCTTTTACAATGGAGAGGTGCTGATGCTCGACCGCATCGATACGCAATCCACTCCCCGCACCTACTTCACCCCCGGCCGGCAGCTTCCGTTTCACTGCACCGCCCTCGGCAAGGTCCTTACCTGTGAGCTGCCTGAACAAGAGCTGGACAAGCTCATTCACGACAAGGGGTTGAACCGCTATACCGAGAAGACAATCACCGACCCCAATGCATTGAAGGAAGAGCTTGCAAAAGTCCGCAAGGAAGGAGCCGCCCGTGACCGTAACGAGTTCATCGATGGGGACAACTGCTCGGCAGTCCCTGTGCGCGGCCGTGACGGAAAAATCATTGCAGGCATCAGCGTAAGCGCCCTCACCTCCAATATGGCGGTCGAGGAGATCGAGGCAGCCATCCCCAGATTGAAGGACACCGCTTCCAAGATCTCCTATGTGATGGGCTACACTACCCAGCCGGGGATGTGATCGACACCATTTGTTCTACACCAACCAAGGTGGCCAGCTTTGCTTCTCTTCCGATGGATAGGTGTTCATTCATGGATATAGCCCATCACTCAATTACGTTTTAGTAAATCATATTTTAGTAAAACTTGTTTTTATACTTCATCTGTTATACAAAGCAAGAGGCCGCCCTTTTTTTCGGACAGCCTCGACTTTGATTGCTTTGTATTACCACACTTCTTCAGATGTTCAGCCTACCACCGGAAAGCCGCCGTCGAGCAGCTGCTTTCTCAGGTTCTCCTGCTGCTTGGCAGGAGAGCTCAGGTTGGGCAGGTACGGGCTTCCCACCCGCAGGCCCACCAGGTTCGCCAGGTCCTTGGTCGCCACCGGGAAGCTCGACTTGTCGGTCGCAAGCCTGATCGGGTTGAGGCGCCACTGCGCCTCAAGCGAGCCCTTCAGGTCCCCTGCAACGTACCTGTCGTAGATCGAGCACACCAAGGCGGGCAGGTAGTTGGCCGTCGAGCACACGGCCCCCACGGCCCCCACGCACAGGCCCGAATAGATCAGCGTGTCCTTGCCGCACATCACACGGAAGCCCACGTCGGCGTTGCGCCTGATGAACTCGATGGTCTGCGTCAGGTCCCCGCTGGAGTCCTTCATCCCCACAAGGTTGGGGACCGAGTGGGCAAGCTCCTCCACCACGTCCTGACTCATCGCGTAGCCGCACCGCCCGGGGTTGTTGTACAGCAGCACCGCCGTGTCCGGCACGCTGGCCGCGATGCTCTTGATGTGGCCCTTCAGCTCCTCGTCGGTGGGCTTGATGAACATCGGCTGCAGGATCGAGACCGCCTTCGCACCCATCGAGGCGCCCATCTGCGCTATGCGGATGCACTTGCTCGTTCGGATGTTCCCCACCCCCATGTACAAGGGCACGCGCCCGTCCACCTGGTCCAGCATGACGGCGAGCGCCCTCTCCATCTCCTCTTCCTCCATCATGTAGAACTCCCCGTTGGAGCCGAAGGCCAGGATGCCCGAGCACCCGCCCTCGATGATGAAGTCGATGAGATTGCGAAGCGCCGCCTCGTCCAGCGTCTCGTCCTCTTTGATCGGGGTCACGATCGGGGGGATGATCCCCTTGATGAATGATGTGTCCATGCCTACTGTCCGATTGCGGTGCCGCTCAGCTTCGCATAGTAGCGTGCCAAAGCACTGTGGTCGTCCCCGCCGAAGCCGTCGGCGTGCAGCGTCTCCATCATCTCCCGTGCAAGGGCCGTCAGGGGAAGCGGGCTTCCCACCCCGTGGCCCGTGTCAAGCGCGTTTGCCAGGTCCTTGATGTGCAGGTCGATCTTGAAGCCCGGCTTGAAGTTGCCGTCCATCATCATCGGCGCCTTCGCGTTCATCACCGTGCTGCCCGCAAGCCCCCCCTTGATCGCCTCGAACACCAGGTGCGGGTCCACCCCCGCCTTGCGCACCAGCGTGAACGCCTCGGCGACCGCCGCTATGTTCAGCGCCACGATGACCTGGTTGGCCAGCTTGGTCGTGTTGCCCGCCCCAATCGGACCGCAGTGCACCGCACTACAGCCCATCACCAGCAGGATGTCCCTCACCTCCTCGAACAGCTCCTTCTCCCCGCCGACCATGATCGCAAGCGTCCCGTCCACAGCCTTCGGCTCGCCTCCGGAGACCGGGGCGTCAAGCATCCGCACCTTCTTGCTCGCGCAGGCCTTCTCCACCTCCTGGCTGGCCAGCGGGGCGATCGAGGACATGTCGATCAGGATCAGGCCCTCCTTCGCCCCCTCGAGCACACCGCCCTCTCCCATCACCACG
>Ga0228535_1003601_pt1 | contig 10717 bp, 7 predicted proteins | sample SJ1metagenome_FD_168457 | JGI IMG/M metagenome (GOLD analysis project Ga0228535, IMG submission 168457) | Enriched culture of PCE-dechlorinating microbial communities from Ithaca, New York, USA - SJ1 | ecosystem: Engineered > Modeled > Simulated communities (microbial... > Unclassified | place... | reverse complement strand
CCTCCGTCGGCGCCTTTAATAGCTATTGCCACCACGGCCGGGTCGGGGAGCGAGAATACCAGCTGGGCGGTTATCTCCTATCCCGAAAAGCAGACAAAATTTGCGATAGGAAGCCCCTATCTCTCTTCCACCATGAATTTCTATGATCCTGAGCTTACCGTGTCCATTCCGCCCTTTGTCACCGCCAGTACGGGTATGGACGCCTATAGCCATGCGCTGGAAAGCTATGTCTCCTTGTTGGCCAATCCCATCACAAGGGCCTTAAGCGGCAAGGCGATTTCCCTGATTACCGAGGCGTTGCCGCAAGCGGTCGCGGACGGCAAGGATCTTAAGGCGCGCGGGGATATGCTGATGGGCAGTTGTTTGGCTATGATGGCCGGCGAAAATACTTACTGGGGTTTGTGTCACGCCCTCGCTTCTCCGTTGGGCGGCAGGTTCAAGGCCCCGCACCGGGTGATCATCGGGGTTTTACAACCCTATGTAATGGAGTACAATTTGGAGTATAGCCTGGGCCTGCATCGCGAGATAGCCGGGCTGATGGGTAAAGATATCAGGGGGCTGCCGGAACGGAAAGCAGCCCAAAGGGCGGTTGAGACCGTTAAAGAGATTGCGGAAAGAATCGAGGTTCCCACCAGGTTAAGAGAAGCGGGTGTAACCAAGGACGGCTTGCCGGAGGTGGCAAAAATATGCAGCGGGAGCTTCCATCTGAAGACCAATCCCGCCCCGGCCAATGAGGAACAGCTGTTGGAACTCCTCTACAAGGCCTATTGAAGGAGGTGGCAGACGAAGAGACCGATCTGTTAAATCTAAAATGGAGGCATGAAAATGAGCACCTATTATTTTCCTGAGAAAGTACTCCATTATGAGTGGGATAACAAACTGAAGCCGGTGTTGACAATTCATCCCGGGGATACTGTGGTCTATGATTTTTGTGTGGGCGGGGAGATGCAGATCCACCCCTCATCCAAATTGCCGGATTTGGTCGGCTTTGATTTGGGCAAAGCCTGGCCTTTGAGCGGGCCTGTTTTCATCAACGGTGCGCAGCCCGGCGATGTTCTGGAGATCGAGATATTAGACCTGCATACCAAAGGGTGGGGTTGGACCGGGGTTTTCCCCGGTTTGGGGCTGCTCCCGGATGAGTTTAATCAGTATTACTTGCGGGTCTTTGATTTTAGCGACGGGGATTATATAGAGTTTAACGAGGCGATCAAGATTCCGGTTCAGCCTTTCCTGGGCGTAATGGGCGTTGCGCCTGCCCAGACCGGTCCGGTTTCGTGTGCGGCGCCTTCCTTATATGGCGGGAATATCGATATCAAACACCTTGGCAGCGGAAGCCGCCTGTTCTTACCGGTTCAGGTTCCGGGAGCGCTGTTCTCGGCCGGGGATGGACATGCAGCCCAGGGTGACGGCGAGCTTTGCCTCACGGCAGTAGAAGCGCCGCTTTATGGCGCCTTGCGGTTTAAGCTTCATAAAAACAAAAAAATTGCCGGGCCTCAGTTTATTACTCCGCCGGGTTCTTTAACCGGGTTATATGAAGCTGGAGGTTATTTTGTTACTACCGGCATCGGCGCGGATTTGCTGGAATGCGCTAAAGACGCAACCCGGGCTATGATTGATTATCTCGAAGAGGAACACGGCTTGCCCCGCTATGAAGCATACATCCTTTGCAGCATCGTGCTGGATCTGAAAATCAGCGAGATCGTCGACGGGAATCTCATAGTTTCGGCCTATTTGCCCCTGTGTATCTTTAAAAAATAGCGGTTGACGGGCAGTCCAGTTGAACAGACCAATTTTTTCCTTCAGGGGCCTCCGGAGGGCTGATTTAGTATTGTCAAAAAAAGTGATACGAATATTTCAACGCAAAGGAAGGGGTGGGTGTTTGGCGGGATAGAAATGTTACGGCGGTTTACTCATTAGCGAAGGCAAGGGAAAAAAGAAAGGAGAAAAAGAATGAGTAACAGCAGTGAGGTTGTACGGACTGACAAAAAGAAGCCACTGATTCCCAAGGAAGACATAAGGGGTGTTATACTGGTATTTCTGTTTGTTGCTGCACTTATCTTCATCCCCGAACATGTCGGCGGCATCTTCCAAGCCATGTTTTTGAGCGTCAAATCGGTAGTTGTGGATGTCTTTATAAATGATATCGTGGGTATGGCGATTATGGTCAGCGTCATTATAGGCAGGATCATGGAAAGACTGGGATTCACCGACGCTCTGTTGAGGATATTCATTCCTTATGCGAGATTGATCAAGGTGAGCAGCACCGTCTTTATACCCGGGGTTTATAATATCATGGGCGATATCAACGCGGCAGGCAGAATCGGCGCGCCGGTCCTGCAAAAAGGCGAGGCTACCCTGGATGAGAAGAAGATTGCGATTGCCACCATGGTACAAGCGCAGCAGTCTCTGTCCACGTTCATGATGGGACTCATCTGCTTCGCAAACGCCGGGCTCAAGAGCACGGCCGTTGTACTGGTCGCCGTATTTGGCCCGTTGTTCATTGTGCCGCTTATCTTAAGCAAAACCATCTGGAGAAATACAAAATCGGTAGAAATTGATGACATGCCAAGGTTTACCCCCACAACCGGGGTTTTGGAAACAGTTTTCGGCGCCGGAAGAGAAGCGGCTTCAATCCTGTTTCTGTTGATCATCCCCGCCTTGACTGTCATATATGCCACCATCGGAGCCCTCGATTATATCGGGATCTGGACGCATGTGCAGACCTTCCTGACCTGGGGCCTGAATGCCATTTCGGTTCACCCGGCTACGGGATCGATCGCGGTTTTGGCCGCTCCGGATTACGCCCTGGCGGAACTCGGCAAAATCGCCGCCCAGGTGGAACCGAGATATATCATCGGCACATTTGTGATAGCCTCGTCAGGATTCCCGCTTTGCGTCATCTTCGGACAAATCCCCGCAGTATGGTCCCAGTCCTGCGATATCAGCGACAAAGAGGCGCTGAAAGCGGCTGTGTTAGGGATCGTCATGAGGATTGCGACCGCCGCGCTCCTGGCGGCAATAATGGTTCCGCTCGTGTTTTAAGCGAAACATTGCCGTAATAAATGGGTGAAATAAAAAAAGACCGGCGAACGGGCAAGCCCGCAGCCGGTCTTTTACCGGTTTATGAAAAACTAACCTGAGGGGCGGCCTTTTCACCTTCGTCGGCGCTGAAGAACGGTTCCTGTTTGAACCCGAACAAGGAAGCGACCAGGCTGGAGGGAAACATCTGCACGGCATTGTTGTACTCCATGGTCACATCGTTATAGAACTGGCGCGCAAAGCTGATCTTGTCCTCGGTTTTCGCCAAGCTCTGCTGCAGATCGAGGAAGTTGGTGTTGGCCTTGAGCTCGGGATAAGCCTCGGCAACGGCAAACAGTCTGCCTAAGACTGTTGTCAGCTCGCTATTGGCTTTCATCATATCCTCCGGGGTAGTGGCGGACATGTATTTAGTCCGCGCCGCGGTGACCTGCTGAAAGGTGCTGCTCTCATGGGCGGCATAGCCTTTCACGGTTTGCACCAGGTTAGGAATAAGGTCGAACCTTCTTTTTAGCTGAACATCGATCTGGCTCCAGGAATTCTTCACCTTGTTGCGTTTTTTGACCAGGCCGTTGTAGATGACGACGAGCAGCAAGATGAGGACGACAATAATAGCCAAGGCAATATACATCTGAAAACCCCCTCTTTTAGTTTTATTTGGTCGCGTTGCTTAAGGATTGAGCTTAAAGGTTTTGATCAGAAAGCGCCGCCGCCTCCACCGCCTCCGCCGCCGCCGGAACTGCCGCCGCTGAAGCCCCCTCCCGAGCCGGAAGCGGAGGATTTCGCCGAATTGGCGATCTGGGCGGCGCTGTTGATGGTGCCTTCGACCGTATGGATCGTGTCATCGAGGACGTTGGCAAAATTGGCAAAGTGGCCGTAGGTTGCGCCGTACATAAAGGTCAGGCGGGCGTCATCAAAATCCTGATCGGAGAAGACCAGCGGGAGCTGGCGGATGACCTCCTTGGCCACGCCCAGGGAAATCGCATAGACCAGGTAATGCTCCCAGATGATAACGGAGGGAATCTCAGCCTTATCGAGGCTGCTGAAGTCTTTGAGGAAATTCTTGAAGGCTTGCCACATGGCCGCTTGCTCATTGCCGTAGGCGGTTCTTCGTTTGATTCTGGCCGAGAAGATGACGAGGATTATGCCCGCAGCCGTAAGCAGCACGGCGAAGGCTGTAAGCAGCAGTGCTGCTATGGCAAGGCCGAGCAGAACATAGATGACGCCGGCGAGGATGCCGAGAATTTTACCCTTGCGGCTGGTGCTGTCCAAAAAATTATTTTGCGCGGCTTCTTCTTTCACAAGGGTCAGCCAGTGGGCGTAGTCCTTGCGGTAGTCGAGCGCGTGGGATCTCTTTTTTACATAGGCATGAATATCGTCCAGGTCGACGGAGCTGCCGTTGCCGATCTCGCCAATGAACCAGTCCAGGAGGTATTGTTCATGGGCTTTAAGGGGCATGGCGGGAGCCTTTTCATTAAGCGAGAAAGAGTATTTTTTCGATTCTTTTCTGCTGAATAAGCCTTTCTTATGGACGGTCTCAACCGTAAGGAGCAACTGTTGTTTCCTGAGCAGGTCCATCAGGGTCGCCGTAATATCCCGAGGCTTGGCGGCGCCCATCGATAAGAGCACGCTCATCTCGGCAGGTGTGTATTCACCAGGCAGCTCCCGGTAATATTTGGCCTCGAAGCTATGCGGCAGCTCCCGGTCGTACTTCAGATATATGTAGATAATCAAAACCAGCCAAAGAAGGAAAAGCAGAATGGTCAAAGGAAAGCCGATGGCCTGAAGGCGGGCCGCTTCCTGTTCTTCTTTTTCGGCTTGCAGTTTCGCCTCTTCACGGAGCCGGTTTGCTTTGTCGGCCAGCTTAGCCTCGTTGGCGAGGATACCCTCGAGGGCATTTTTCTGTACGATATTTTTGGCTTGGGGAACTAAGGCGGGCGGGAAAAGGACAAGGGTCTCGACAAAGGCGCCGGGCGAAACAGAAGGAACCGTAAAGGTCAAAGTCCGGTCGTCCAGGATGGCGGATTCGCCCGTCAGAGGGCCGTGAGCGAAGACGCGCAGCTGACTCTTTGCCGCACCCGCGGGCAGGGTGATCGTGATGCTGATATTATCCAATCTCGTTTTCCAGCCGGTATCGATCAGCTTGCGGTTAAATTCCGCAATATCGTTGTACTTTGTGACGACGTCATTCAGCCTGTAGCGGAAAGCAAAGGTTTTCTTTTCGTTCTTGGAGGGCTCGAACACCTTGAAATGGGCGAGATTTCCTGCCCGAACAAAGTTGTAGGTTCCGGGTTTCCCCGCATAATCAAGGGAAGCGGCAGCGTTTTGCGTGTATTCCCGCAGGGCGTTCTCGCGGACAACATAGACCTTCTGGTTCACAAGCCCGCCGGTCTGTGAAAAATCGATATCACGCAGAGCGCCGTTGAACTGACCGCTGAACGAATAGGTGATGCGCTCTTCCAAATCGGCCGAGCCGTCCGGATTGACGACGGCGTTTATGGTGTAGCCGGAGATATAGTAGCTGGCGGCAGCGTTGGCCGCCAACGGCAGGAACAGGACGGAAAGAAGCGCAAACACCGGCACGGCTAAAATGAGAAGCCGGAGTTTCCTGAACATAATTTTTCACCGCCTTTTTCTGGTTTATCAGAAACGTTTTCACGTCATTATCACTTCTTCAAGTATATTATGCTGGCGCAGGGAGCGTCAACACTTATAAAATCGGGCCCCCCAAGGCATCGGTTGGAGGCATGTAACGGTCTGTGAAAGAAGAACTCGGATTGACTGGGCAAACCAGGTCCGGGATCTGCTTGAGGTTAATTATCCAAAAGCACAAAAGATCCGTCTGGTGATGGATAACCTGAACACTCATACCATGGCATTGCTTTATGAAGCATTTCCGCCGGATGTAGCCAGGAGCCTTGCTAAACGCCTTGAGATCCATTACACGCCAAAGCATGGAAGCTGGCTCAATATAAATCGAGCTGAGCGTAATGTCCAAACAGTGTCTCGAACGCCGAATTTCTTCAATTGATTCCCTTCGCCTTGAACTGTCGGAGTGGGAAACCGCTAGAAATAGAAATCAAAAAGGTGTTGACTGGCAATTTACGACCGCTGATGCAAGAACCAAATTAAAGCGGATTTATTCACAGTTTAAGAGTTAACAGACTACTAGGGGGGTGTAAAAAATATTATACAAATCGGCAGAAGTCATTTACAATATATATATTCACAAGTTGTTATAAGCATCGGGAAAGAGCTAAATTAATAAGCTGAGTTTGCAATAAAGGGGTGGAGAAGCGGATGGGCACTACAAATAACATAAAATTGCAACTTCTGTCGGAAACTATTGCAAATGTGGTTGATTTAGATGTGGAGATTATTGATTGTCAACTGAGGCGACTAGCGGCTACCGGCACAATGGAAAGAAACATCGGGACTGTCATGGGCAGTGGCTGGTTGAATAAAAAAGTTTTAGATACAGGGAAAAACGTTGTTGTCACAAGGCCGGGGAATGACCTTGTCTGTGAAGGTTGCCAGATGAAAAACCATTGTATTTACCAGGTAGGTATGCTGGTCCCGATTTTTCTGGACGCGCAGACGGTCGGTGTTATTAATTTGGTGGGATTCAGTAATAAGCAGTGCAGAACATTTAAAGCTAAGCAGGAAACATACCAGAAGTTTCTTTCGATCTTGGGGAATTTGATTATGATCGATATTTTATCTATTGCGGAGCCTTTTAAGGTGGAAAGGGTTGTTGCCGGCATTATCGAGAACATCCAAAAAGGGCTTATTACTATCGAGGATGAAGGGCGGATTTCATATATTAGCGACAGGGCAAAGGCGATTATGGGAAAACATAAGCTTTTCCAAGACATGAATATATATGGGGATCCAACACAGCATATTATTCGGAGAAAAAAATCAGAGGATTTAATTGGCAGTAGCAGTGCCTTGGATTTAGTAAAATATCAGATTATGAAACTAGCTAACCAAGACACTTCTGTGATGATCCAAGGAGAAAGCGGAACGGGGAAAGAATTGGTAGCCAGAATAATACATGACCAGGGAAAGAGAAGACAATATCCTTTTGTGGATATTAACTGTGCAGCGCTACCGGACAACCTTGTAGAAAGTGAACTTTTTGGCTATATTGACGGGGCATATACCGGAGCACGTAAAGGTGGAAGTGTTGGCAAGATTGAGTATGCCAATAAAGGCACATTGTTCCTGGATGAGATTGGAGACATGCCTTTATCGGTCCAAGCCAAGCTGCTGAGGGTTTTAGAAGAGCGTGAGATATATCGTATTGGCAGCAACAAGCCGGTATCGGTTGACATGAGAATAATCGCCGCGACAAATAAAAATCTTACGGAGATTGTACAAAAAGGGCAGTTTCGTCAAGATCTCTATTATAGAATAAATGTTGCAACTATAATTTTGCCTCGACTGTCAGAGCGCAAGGAGGATATCCCTGAATTGGTCAGATATTATATCAAACATTTTTCTGCGCTCTCAGGTAAAAAAGAATTGATTGTAGACAAAAAGCTAATGGAGGTATTTATAAATTATGATTGGAAGGGTAATATCAGGGAGCTGCGTAATGTAATTGAGTACTGTATGATTTTTACTAAGGCGGACACTATTAAAACTGATAGTTTGCCGCAATGGTTCAAAGAGGTGTTTAAGGAACAGGAGTGTTTGAACGAGTGCAAGGATAATGCCGAGAGGCAAGTTTTGCTTGAGGCGTACAAGAAATATGGGTCGGACAAAGCACAAATGGCGCGAGCGCTGAATATCGGTTTGACTACACTGTATAGAAAATTAAATAAGTATAGAATTGATTCCGCCGTAATAACTAATGATACGAAGACTTGAAAATGTAGTATAAAACGTGGGGATACGGGGCAGACTTAAAGTTCATACAGTTTAACAAATATAAAATGGTAATTTCATTTTGCTTTTCAAATATGAAAATCCTTTTAGGGTCAACAACTTCCTAAAAGGATTTTCATATTTTCCCCGATCATTTTTTCAAAAGAGGGAAAATAATGATTGGCCCACAAGTGAGTAATCCTCCAAGTCCTTGTCTCCCAACAACATAAATTATCGACAGAATTCGGCACGTTTATTGCAAGGCATCAATTATAGATGCAAAATGCTAGGAAAGGAGAGGATGTTATGGGAGACCCCAAGGATGTCATAGATGAGATTCAGGTAAGCGGGATAGTCGCCTTTGGGAGCTGGTTTTTACTTTTCGGTGTCTATGCAGGTCTCTATTTGCTGATTTGCGCATTAATATTCTAATTTGGGAAGGAGGGCGTAAACATGAGTGGTAGTTGGAGTGTAAATTGGTTCGTACTAGTTATCTATTTCTTGGGAATGTTTTACATCGGCTATCGGTCCAGTAAAAAAGTTAAGTCGGGATCGGACTATATTCTCGCCGGCAGACAATTGCCGCTGTATCTTGTTATCGGCGGAATATTTGCTACCTGGGTCAATTCTGGTTCTTTGCTGGGTTATGGCGGTACGGGATATACCGTAGGTATTAGCGGGTATTTTATTAACGTCGGTTATTTAACAATGTGTATTTGGATGGGATTTTGGTTCATAAAGAAACTGCGTAGGACTGGCGTGACAACAATACCGGAGTTTTTTGAGATTTATTATGGCGCGCCGGGTAGGATTATATCACTGGTCCTCGTGTTCTGCCGTGATATGGCCGTTACTGCGGCCGTTTCAGTCGGGATGGCTACAGTATTCATGAAATTATTTAGTACATCCCTTGACATGGCGCTGTTTATTACTTTATGTGTGGTTGTTGTCTATACGGTCATTGGCGGTATGTGGGCTGTCATGATTACTGACTTTGTTCAAGCATTAATCATTTTATTGGGGACTCTTATTATCATTCCTATGGGTATTGCGAAAATCGGGGGCTGGTCAGCTTTTGTAGCTGCTGTTCCTCCGGCTATGACAAATCCGTTTAGTGTAGGTTGGTTGCAGATTACAGCCTGGTTATTCATTGGTGCTTTTACGACGGCTGGCTATCAAACTATGATACAGCGGGGGCTGTCTGCAGATACTGATAATAATGCCAGCAAAGCGTTCATCTACGGTGGGGTTATTTCGGCGGTTTGGTATTTTATTCCCTATGTTATCGGGATGATTACCAAGGTCCTTTACCCAAATATTGCTGCCAGTGAAGCATACCTAACCATTATCTCTATTTTCCCGCCTTTTATCTTGTCAGTTATGGTGGTGGCAATTATTGCCGGAAGCATGTCTACGGTCGATTCAACCATATTAACCATGAGCTCAAATATTACGGTAGATATCTACAAAAGGTTTATTAACCCTAATGCCAGTGAAAAGCAAGTAGTATTAATTAGCCGCTGCTCGGTTTTATTTCTTGCCGTCTTTGCCGTATTGCTGGCGCGGGCACTTCCATTTATCCTAGAACTCTTCTTCTTGGGCGGACGTATCATGGCTGCCGGGATGGCGCCGGTGTTGCTGGCTGCGTTGTTCTGGAAGAAGGCCAGACAGGTGAAAATTGCGCCGTGTGCGGCCATGGTAGTTGGAGCTACCCTAACTACTTACTGGCAGTTTTTTGGAGCAAAAGTTCCGGCTGGTGGACCCGGAGCAGTGTTCCTGTTTTGGACTTTTGATCCTATTCTGATGGGGATCCCCGCCTGTGTGATAGTGCTTGTGGCCGGGGTATTAATTGAAAAGCATATACTAGACAAAAAAGCTGCAGAAGCTGCCTGAAAAAGAGGGGGCTTCGCGCCCCCTCTTTTTAAACTTTACCCTGGAGTTAAGGAGGAACATAGATGAAATTAAGACTAGCGGTGGATACCGGAGGAACATTTACGGATTTGGTATTAATGGATGAGGATACGTATGCTGTTTGGACGGACAAAGTACCTTCAACCCCTGATAATCCTGGCAGAGCCTGTGTGCAGGGTACGGAACGAATTTTGAAAAAGGCAGGAGCAGACACTTCATCGCTCACACTGTTTTTACATGGCACCACGGTCGCGACAAATGCTCTGCTGGAGTATAAGGGCGCCAGAACAGCATTGATTACTACAAAAGGCTTTGGAGATATTCCTGATATTGCCCGGCAGACCAGACCCAAGCTGTATGATTTTTGGTTAAGAAAAGCTACTCCGTTAATCCCGAGACATCTTCGATATGAGCTGGATGAGAGGGTTCTTTATAATGGTGAAATATTAAAAGCGGCCTCGGAAGAGGAAATCAGAAAAATAGTACTGGCTATAAAAGCGGCCGAAGTAGAGTCTGTTGCAGTTTGCTTGCTGCATTCATACGCCAATTCGGTCCATGAAGAAAAGGTAGCCAAGGTGTTTGAAGAATTATACCCGGAAGCGTTTGTAACTTATTCTTACAGGGTATTGCCTGAATACCGGGAATATGAGCGGATGAGTACTGTGGCGGTGAACGCTTACGTAATGCCCAAGGTTGGGCGCTACGTGGTAAGGTTAAGGGAAGACTTAAAAGCAAGCGGGGTAAAATCTGATCTATATATTATGCAATCTAATGGCGGCGTTATCTCTGCGGATGTGGCCCTTGAACATTCAGCTCGAACTATAACCTCAGGACCTGCCGGGGGTGTCTTAGCCGGGGTGAGATTAGCTAAAATGACGGGAGTGGGAGATTTAATTAC
>Ga0228535_1003600_pt1 | contig 10720 bp, 7 predicted proteins | sample SJ1metagenome_FD_168457 | JGI IMG/M metagenome (GOLD analysis project Ga0228535, IMG submission 168457) | Enriched culture of PCE-dechlorinating microbial communities from Ithaca, New York, USA - SJ1 | ecosystem: Engineered > Modeled > Simulated communities (microbial... > Unclassified | place... | reverse complement strand
TCGTGATGTGATTTCCCCGCAAGTCAACAGCTTTGTCCTTGTAATGCAAGGAATTCTTTCCGTGGCTGCTGTCATTGGCTGAAGTGACCATCATTGGGCTTCACGTGCGCGCCCGTGGCCGCCGGAGCGCCGGCCACGAACACGTCCCTGCCCCATCTTCCGGGGGGAGTCCAGTCCGGCTCCTTGGCGACGGGGCTTCGCCCCATTTACGGAAAGACGGAGAGGATGACCGGCGACTTCAATTTTTTCGGTCATGGGCCGAAGGCCCCTCCTGTATGTTTTCAACGAAGCATAAGGTCGGTTTTGGGGCCAGGCGAGGAAAGACAGCGAGAAAGCGGCTGATTGCGGCGAAAAAGCATCTTGACGGGGTTTTGGCGGAAACGACGCGGGGGCGGTCCCGGGGCCGTCGGCCCCTGGCGGGTCCGGGGCGGAGCCCCGGCCGCCGGAGGCGTCGCCTACTTCACGCCCTTGGAGTTGAGGAACGGGGCGTACTTCTTGTCCGTGCCCATGATGTGGCCCACGAGCCAGTCCTTGAGGAAACGCATGATGTCCATGGTCACCTTGGCGGCGCCGCTCTTGAGGCCGTCCTCGAATTCCTGGACCTTGGCCTCGAACTTGCGGTGGATCTCGGCGTGGCGGGCGGCCTCGGGGTAGCCGTGGCGGGCGAACAGCTCCTCTTCGGTCTTGAAGTGCTTCATGGCGTACTGCTTGAGCCGGTTCACCACGTCCAGCATGACCTTTTCGGAGCGGCGCTGGCGCATGGCCTGGTGCAGCTCGTTGATGAGGTTCACCAGGGCCTTGTGGTGGCCGTCGATGAGCCCGATGTTCACGGACAGCTCGGGGGTCCACTCCACCAAACGGTCGGAGCCGAGGGCTCCGTCGAGCTTGCCCTTGGCCATGCCCTGGATGAGCATGTCCAGCTCCTCGACCAGACCGGAGACCTCCACCAGGGCGTGGGCCGACTGGGCCATGCCCTGGGCCGTCTCCTGGGCCACCCGCGTGACCTCGCTGACGGCCCGGTTGATCTCCTCGCCCACGCTGGACTGCTGGCCCGAGGCCGCGGCGATGGACGAGGCCTGGCTGGCCGTGTCGTCCACGAGGCCCACGATCTCCTCCATGAAGGCCCCGGACTGGGTGGCCTCGCGGGAGCTTTCCACGATGTCTCCGGCGGCGGCCTCCACGGCCTGGACGTTTTCCTGGGCCCCGGCCTGGATGCGCTGCACGGCCTCGCCCACTTCCTTGGTGGCGGTCATGGTCTTTTCGGCCAGCTTGCGGACCTCGTCGGCCACGACGGCGAAGCCCCGTCCGGCCTCGCCCGCGCGGGCGGCCTCGATGGCCGCGTTGAGGGCCAGGAGGTTGGTCTGATCCGCGATCTCGTTGATCACCGTGATGATCCGGCCGATGCCCTCGGCCTGTCGGCCGAGCTGGGCCATGGTCTCCTTGAGGTTCAGGATGCGGTCGCGCACGCGTTCGATGGAGTCCACGGCCCGGCGCACGCCCGCCGCGCCGGTGGAGGCGTTGCGCTTGGAGTGGTCGGCGCTTTCGGCCGCGCTGTGGGCGTTGCGGGCGACCTCGACGATGGAGCCGGTCATCTCCTCCATGGCCGTGGCCGTCTCGGTCATGCGGTCGCGCTGGATGTCCACGCCCCGGCTCACCTCATGCACCCGCTCGGTGAGTTCGCCGATGGCCGCGAAGATCTTTTCGGACACGGCCTGGGCCTTGCCCGCAGCTTCGTTCATGGACGAAAGCAGCTTGCCGACCTCGGCCTCCTCGACGCGGGCCTTGTCCAGGGCCTCCTGGGCGGCCTTGGCCTGGCGTCCGGCCTCGGCCTCGCTCAGGCGGCAGGTCTGGGTCACGGATTTGAGGTGCGCCACCATGTCCTTGAGCGCCGCGTGGACTTCGCCCATCTCCAGGTCGAAGCGCCCGGTCAGCTCGGCCTCCTCGCCCCGGCCCACGGCCTGGGCGTAGCGGTGGATGGCCGCCAGGGGCGCGGTGAGCTTGCGCCGGGTCTGGACCATGGCGAAGGCCGCCAAGAGGGCCCCCAGCGCAAGGATGACGGCCACGACCACCGGGCCCGCGCCGAGGATGTCGGCGGCGGTCTGGGCGCAGAGCAGAAGAAAGAGTCCGGCGACGGCCGTGAATATCCGGAATTGAATCGTCATGAAAAACCTCCTCTACGGGAAGTTTCTTTTTACCCGGGAGCGTTCCGGCCGTCCAGCGCAACCAGGGGGGCGTTCCAATCAAACCCGGGCCGAGGAGCGGGAAGGTCCGGACGACGCGGACAGCAGGGCCAGCCCCAGAACCACGGCCACGCTCCCGGAGTACAGGAGGGGAGTGGTCAGGCCCAGACTCAGGCAGGCGGCGTAGGCCCCGGCCCCGAAGGCGGTGGGCCGCCGCAGCACGGGCACGGCCGGCAGTCCCAGCAGGAGCAGCGGCCCGGGCAGGCCCCAGGAGGCGGTCAGGCGCGGCCAGAAGGCGTGCACCTCGGACAGGCGCATGGCCGGGCCCCGGCCGATGGCCTGAAGCAGGGAGAGCAAGTCCGGCGAGGTGTCCAGAGGCAGGGGCTGGTTCAGGGGCAGCCCCGCGAGCCAGGCTCCGGGGGTCTCGCCGAGGGCCTGGAACACGGCCAGCCATTGGCGCGACTGCTCCAGACGGGTGAGCGCCGCGCTCTGGTCCAGGGGCAGGATCAGGGCCGCGGCGGTCAGCAGCAGGCAGAGGACGAAGAGCGGGAGGCGCAGGCGCAGGCGGCCCGGGCCGAAGAAGAGCAGGCACCAGCCCGCCGTGAACAGGGCCAGGGCCGAGAAGCAGGCCGCCAGTCCCGGCAGGATGGCGAACAGCCAGAGTCCGGCGCGGCCGGGCGGGGTCTCGCCCCGGGCGGAGAGGGCGGCGCAGAGGCAGAACACGAGGACGCAGGCCAGGCTGTCCGGCTCCCCCAGGGAGCAGGTCAGCGGGAGCCGATCCAGGACGGTCAGGTTCAGGGTCAGTTCCAGGCAGCGGAGCAGTCCCAGGATTCCGCCGCAGACCAGGAAGGCCCGGCGGGAGGGCGGCCCGAAGCTGGAGGCCCAGAGCCAGGCCAGGAGCAGAAAGGCCGGCGGCGTCAGCTCGGGAATCCAGGCCGGCGGCGGCGAGACGGCCCGCAACGCGGGCGCGGCGTAGAGGAACAGGGCCAGGGTGGCCAGCCCCAGAACCAGCGCCGCGCCAAGGGTTTTGAGCGCCGAACCGCCGGAGCCCCGCAGGACCGGCAACGCGCCCAGCCAGGCCAGGGCGAACCAGGCGGCGGGCTCCACGGTCCCGGCCCGGGACGGGCCGCCGGGAACGGCCTGGGTCGCGGCCAGGGCCAGGGGCAGGACGACGCAGGCCAGGATCAGGGGCGATACGGCCAGGGAGGGCTGAAGGAACTCCCGGCTCATGCGTCCTGAAGGAGCTTGCGGAAATGGCGTCGGGCCCGGCGTTTCAGCTCCAGGCGCGCGGCGTGGGCCCGGCGGCCCTGGAGGAGTACGGGCGGATGCAGCGGATCGGCCCCCAGGTAGAGGTCCAGGACATGCACGGTGGGATGGCTCGCGCCGAGGGTGCGCGCACAGCCGGTGCAGGCCGTTGCGATGGGCCGCTCACCGGCTTCTTCCAGGCGTTGGGCGCGCCAGGATTCGGGCAGGGGGCTCCCGGCCAGGTCGGCCCGGCCGCCCGCGCCGCAGCAGGTGGTGCGGTACCAGGCGTGGTTCATTTCGGACACGGCGTGGCCCGAGCCCCAGACCAGGTCGCGCACGGCCCGGTGCACGGCCTTGTCCAGACGCCAGAGGCAGGAGTCCTGCACGGCGATGTCCAGGGATTCCTTGTCCGGATCCTGCTCCCGCTCGTCGGCTTCCGGGGCCAGGGCCTCGTAGACCGTGTTCACGGCGAAGGGCGGCTCCACGGAGCGGAGCATTTCCCGGCAGCCGGGACAGGGGGTCAGCACCTCCTCCAGGCCCAGGGCCGCGATGCGGTCCACCAGCCCCCGGACGCGCCCGGCGGCGACGGAGTGCAGTCCGGCGTTGTCCGAGGGGCGTGAGCAGCAGGCCAGGAGAAAGGCCGTGGGCTCGGTGGCGTCGAGCATTTCATAGGTTTTCCAGGCAGTCTCGGGCCGGGAGCCGGAGAGGCCGCAGCCGGGCAGGAAGCCCCGGCGCGCGCCCGGAGGGGCCGCCAGGAAGGTGTGGTTGCGGCTCAGAAGCCGGGTTTCGTTCTCCAGATAGGCGGCGAAGGGCTCCAGGGGATAGGCCCCGGAGGCGATGTACTCGGCGCGCAGCAGGCGCATGAATCCGCTGGGGTCGGCCTTGCGCGGGCAGGCCACGCTGCACAGGCCGCAGAGGGAACAGAGGAAGGGCATGGCCGGGTCCAGCCTGCCGACCAGGGCGTCGCGGGCCAGTTCGTGCGGCATGCCGCGCTCCTTGAGCAGCGGGCATTCCTTGGTGCAGATGGTGCAGGAGTCGCAACGCTTGAGGATGTCTTTCGCCGCCCGGACGGCGGCCTCGCCCAGTGTGTTCATCCGCATAGGGTTACGGCCGGAGAGGGAAAAGCGCAAGAGGCGACGGCGTTCAGTCCTCGGCCGGAGCCGAGGCGAAGCTGTAGCCGTTGCCGCCCCGGCGCTTGACCACGTACATGGCCCGGTCGGCCGCGGAGAGCAGGCTGTCCTGGTCCCGGCCGTCGCGCGGGGACACGGCGATGCCGATGCTGGCCCCGGCGAGGTAGAGGCCTTCGGGCAGATCCGGGGCCAGCAGGGCCTCGCGGATCTTGGCCGCCACGGCGGCGGCGTTGGCCGGGTCGGAGAGGTCGCCCAGCACGACCACGAACTCGTCGCCGCCGATGCGGGCCACGGTGTCGGACTCGCGTACGCAGGCGGTGAGGCGCTTGGCCGCCTCGCGCAGCACGGCGTCGCCGAACTGGTGGCCGTGGGTGTCGTTCATGGCCTTGAAGCGGTCCAGGTCGACGTAGAGCAGGGCCATGGGCAGGCCGGTGCGCCGCGAGTGCTTGAGGGCCTGGGCCAGGCGGTCCACGAAGAGCTGGCGGTTGGGCAGACCGGTGAGCGGATCGTGCAGGGCCATGTGCCGGACACGGGCCTCGGAGACCTTCATGGCCGTGATGTCCTGGGCGTTGAGCACCAGCCTGCCGTCGGGCATGTGGGCCATGCGCAGGCGGGCCCAGCGGCTTTCGCCCCCGGCGTCGCGGAAATGCACGACGCGTTCCGGCGGGTCCGGGTTTTCGGCGTCGCGGAACCAGGTTTCGAGCATGGCCGCGCGCTCGGCGTCGCCGGGGATGGTCTTCGCCATCCACTCGCGGATGTCGGTGATCTCGTGGGCCTTCATGCCGAACAGGCGCTCCATGCCGGGGCTGACGTAGTGGATGTCGCCCTTGAGGTCGGCCACGGCGATGCCGTCGTGGGAGTGCTGGAGGATGGCCGTGCGCTCCATGATCTGGAGGTTGAGCTGGGCGTAGAGGGTCTGGATGTCCTCGGCCATCTTGTTGAAGGCCCGGGCCAGGCTGCCCAGCTCGTCCTCGGTGAGCACCGGCGCGCGCGCCGAGAGGTCGCCGTCGGCCACGGCCTGGGCCGCCCTGGTGACCTCCAGCACGGGCCGGGCCAGCCGCCGGGAGAGCAGGCGCATCCCCAGGGCCAGGGCGAGCGCGGCCAGGGCTCCCACGGCGATGATCCGCCCGGCCAGCCGCCGGGCCGGGTCGAAGGCCTCGGCCTGGCTCATCTCGGCCAGCAGGGCCATGCGGTAGTCCGGCAGCCAGCGGTACACGCCGATGACCGGCACGCCCGCGTAGTTGTCGTAGGCCCCCTTGCCGCTGCTCCCCGAGAGGGCCCGGTCGATGCCGGGGGTATGCAGGTTCCGGCCGCCGTTCCGGCCGATGATCTCGGCCGAGACGAAGGTGTGGAAGCTGTCCACCAGATAGGTCTCGCCCGTCTCGCCCAGGCCGGCGCGATCGCGGATCACCGCGTCCAGGCGCTCCAGGTTGAGGTGCTCGGCCAACACCCCCAGGAGTTCGCCCTTCGCGCCGCGCACGGGCATGGACACCGTCATCACCGGCCGCAGAGAATCCGGCGAGGGGTAGGCGCTTTGCAGCGCGATTCCCTCGCGGCCCTTGAGGTAGAAGTTGTAGGTGGTGCGGAAGCGGCCCACGCCGCCGGGCCGGGAGGAGGCCAGCACCCGGCCGCCCGTGGGCGAGAGGAAGAGCAGTTCGCTGATGTCCGGCCGGGCCTCCACCGCGGCGGTGAAGAAGGCCGAGAGCCGGGCGTATTCCGGCAGGGCCGCCGGGTCGCTCTCCAGGGGCGGGAGGGTCGAGGGCAGATGCCCGTTGAGCGTCAGGTCGGCGGTCAGCAGGGCGAGGTCGCGCTTGCGGTCCTCCACCCAGAGGTTCAGGTAGTTTTCCTTCTGCGCGGCCACGGTCTCCAGGCGGGCCAGGGCCTGGACGCGCAGGGCCTCCTTGCCGCCCTCGTAGGCCGCCGCGGCCACCAGAAGCACGGTCAGGGCCGAGAGCAGCAGATAGGTGCGCACCAGCCTGCCGGTCAGGCTCGTCTGCCGGAAGAGTCCGCTTCCCGCCGGTTCACTCATGAGGCGGAATCTCCTTGTGGAACACGGCCTGTTTTCCCTGCACGCGCATGATGAGCACGCTGCGCTCCGGATCGCCCGAGCCGTGGAAGCGGATGGTTCCGGTGACGCCCTGATGGTCCTCGATGGCCGCCAGCCCGGCCGCCAGCATCTGGGGCTGGGTTCCGCCCGCGTTGCGGGCCGCCTGGAAGAGCAGTTGCATGGAGTCGTAGGTCATGGCGTCGCTCAGGATGGGATCCTTGCCGTAGCGCTCCCGGTACGCGCGTACGAATTCCCGGGTTTCCGGCGTGCTCCGGTCCGGGGCGAAGCCGGTGCAGAAGTAGGCGTCCTGGGCCTCGGCCAGGGCCAGGACGTCGGGCTGGTGCCAGGAATCCGAGCCGAGCAGGGTGCGGGCGACGCCCATTTCCCCGGCCAGGCGGATCTGCTCCCGCAGGGTCGGCTGGAAATTGGGCAGGAGCAGAACCTGGCATCCGGCCGCCTTGATCCTGGCGAGACGTTCGCGGAAGTTTTTTTCGCCGGTGAGGTAGGGCTCGAAGGCCGGAACCTGGCCGCCCAGGCCCACGAAGGCGTCGCGGAAATACTCGGCCACGCCCCGGCAGTAGTCGTCGGCCGCGTCGTAGAGCACGGCCGCCCTGGACGCTCCCAGGTCGTTGCGGGCGAATCGCGCCAGGGCCCGGCCTTGGGCGGTGTCCACGAAGCAGGCCCGGAAGATCAGGGACTTGCCCCGGGTGGTCTCGGGGTTGGTGGAGGTGGGCGAGATGAGCAGCACGCCCGCGTTCTGGGCCAGCACGGCCGCCGGAATGGCCTGGCGGCTGACATAGGGGCCCACGATGGCCGTGACCCGGTCGCGGCTGATGAGCTCGCGCACGGCCACCAGGGTGTCTTCCAGGCGGTCCTGGTTGTCCCGGGGCAGGAGCCGCACGAAGAGCCTGCGGCCGGCGACCTTCAGGCCGCCCGCGTTGTCGACCTGCTCCATGGCCAGGCGCGCGGCGTCGGGGTTGTGGCGCACGGCCGTTTCGGAGATGGCGGCCACGAAACCGATGCGGAACTCGTCCTTCGGGGCCTCGCCCTCCGAGCAGGAGAGCGTCAGGCCGAGCAGGAGCAGGGACAGGAGCGTCGGCAGCGCGCGGAAAAATCTGGGTTTCATGTCGCCTCCCCAGGCGGTTCCGGTCTCGGTTCAGGGAACGGGAGGCAGCTCCTTGTGGAGCCGGAACCTGCCGTTCTCGATGCGCAGAATGACGGCGCTCTTCTCCGGGTCGCCGCCTCCCCGGTAACGGTACAGGCCCCCGGCCCCCTCCAGCATCTCCACCTGGGACAGGGCGTCGCGCAGGTCCGTGGGCGTCAGCGCGCGAACCCGGCCCAGGGCCGTGAAGATCAGGCCGAAGGCGTCGTAGGTCAGGCAGGCCGTGCCGTTGGGCGTCTGGTTGTAGGCTTTTTCGAAGGCCTGCCTGAACTCCCGTGAGCGGGCCGTGTCCATGCCCGGATCCCAGGTGGTGGTGAAGAAGCTTCCGTCGAGCGCGGCCAGGTCGGGCCCCTGGGAGAGCATCTCCCAGCCGTCGCCGCCCAGGATCACCCCGGTGAATCCGGCCTGCCTGGCCTGTCTGGCCTGGGACAGAACCTCGTCGTGATAGTTGGGCAGCAGGAGCAGGTCGGGCCGCTCCGCCAGGATGCGCCGGAGGTGTTCGGACCAGTCCGCGGTTCCGGTGAGGTAGGGCGCGAAGGCCGCTATGCTTCCGCCCTTGGCGCTGAACGCCTCGCGGAAGCTCTCGGCCAGGCCCCTGTTGTAATCCTCGGCCGAGTCGTAGAGCACGGCGGCTCGGGCGGCGCCCAGTTCGTTGCGGGCGAATTGGCCCAGGACGGACCCCTGGAAGGAGTCGGTGAAGGGCATGCGCCAGGTGTAGTGCAGGCCCCGGGTCGTTTCGGGGTTGGTGGAGCCGGGGGTGATGAACGGCACACGCAGTTCCTCGGCCACCTTGGCCATGGGAATGGCGTCGCGGGAGAGGAAGCCGCCGATCACGGCCAGGGCGTGTTCGCGCTGGACCGCCGCGCGCAGGGCGTCCAGTCCGCCTTCCACGGTGGCGCCGGGATCGAGGGCGACGAGTTCCACGGGTCTGCGTCCGGCGGGGGTCATGACGCCGCCCTCGGCATTGGCCTGGTTCACGGCCAGCCGGGCCGCGTCCAGGGTGGTCCGGCCGATGTCCTGGTATTCGCCGCTGAGCGTGGAGATGAAGGCCAGCCGCACCGGCCCGGGGGAGGCGTCCCGGCCCCCGGAACAGGCCGAAACCCCGGCCACGGCCAGCAGGAAGGCGGACAGGATCGAGGCCAGGGACCGCAGGCGTCCGCGAAGGCCGCGCGGGAGAGGCTTTTTCGTGCCCCACGTATGCCGCATTCGATACATCCTATTGAGGTTCTTGATCTATATGTAGTCCAGAAACACGAACGATTGAAAGCGTTTTTTTTCTAACACCGCGACTTCGCGCGCAGAGTCCGGGGGAGGCCCCGTGGCGGGGCCTTTCCTCCGGGGCCTGTTTCCGCTACATGCCGGGGAGCAAACGAAGGAAGGACACCATGCTCGACCTGAAATTCACGCGCGCCAACCTGGACGTGGTGCGCGAGGCCCTGGGGAAGAGGAATTCCAAGCTGGACGCGGACGAATTCGCCGTGCTGGACGAACGCCGCCGGGAGCTGCTGCGCGAGGTGGAGGCGCTCAAGGCCGAGCGCAATGCGGCCTCGGGCGATATCGTCCGGCGCAAGAAGGCCGGAGAGGACGCCTCGGACATCCTGGCCCGCATGGCCGCTGTCTCCGAGCGGGCCAAGGCCCTGGACGGCGAGCTGTCCGGCGTGGAGGAGCGGGAGAAGGACTGGCTCCTGTCCGTGCCGAACATCCCCCACGAGAGCGTGCCCGCGGGCAAGGACGAGAACGACAATCCCGTGGTGCGCGTCTGGGGCGAGCCCACGCGCTTCGACTTCGCCCCCCGCGACCACCACGACCTGGGCACGGGCCTCGGCATGCTGGACTTCGAGCGCGCGGCCAAGCTCTCCGGCGCGCGTTTCGCCGTGATCTCCGGCCAGATCGCCCGGCTGGAGCGGGCCCTGGCGGCCTTCATGCTCGACGTGCAGACCCGCGAGCACGGCTACCTGGAGGTCATCCCGCCGACCATCGTGAACGCCGACTCCCTGCTCGGCACGGGCAATCTGCCGAAGTTCGAGGAAGACCTCTTCAAGCTCACGGACAGCCGCAACTTCTACCTCATCCCCACGGCCGAGGTGCCCCTGACGAACCTCTACCGGGGCGAGGTGCTGGACGAGGACGACCTGCCCAAGGCCTTCTGCGCCCACACCTCCTGCTTCCGTTCCGAGGCGGGCAGCTACGGCAAGGACACCCGGGGCCTCATCCGCCAGCACGAGTTCCGCAAGGTGGAGATGGTCCGCTATTCCCACCCGGACAAGTCCTACGAGACCCTGGAGCTGATGACCGGCCACGCCGAGGCCATCCTCCAGAAGCTCGGCCTGCCCTACCGGGTGGTCCTGCTCTGCACCGGCGACATGGGCTTCTCCTCGGCCAAGACCTACGACCTGGAGGTCTGGCTGCCGGCCCAGGACAAGTACCGCGAGATCTCGTCCTGCTCCAACTGCGTGGACTTCCAGGCCCGCCGCGCGGACATCCGCTTCAAGCCCAAGGGCGGCAAGAAGACCGAGTTCGTGCACACGCTCAACGGCTCGGGCCTGGCTGTGGGCCGGACCCTGGTGGCGGTCATGGAGAACTACCAGAACGCCGACGGCTCCATCCGCGTGCCCGAGGCTCTCAAGCCCTACATGGGCGGCATCGAGATCATCGGGGGGGCTGGGGCTTCGCCCCGTTCATAGAAAGGCGGAAGAGGGCCGCATCCTTGTGAAGAAGGGCGGGGCGCGCGGGCGTTCCGCCTTTTTTCACGCCCAGCCAGGAGCCGCCCCCGTCTTTCCATGACCCCCCCTTTCTGGAAACCTCCGAAGGAGGCCGAAGGGGGCCGAAGGGGGTCAGAGGCCGTCGAAGCCCTCGAGAAGCAGGGCCTTGGAGTCCGGGGCGGCGGCCAGTTCGGCGGCGGTGAGGGTGCGGCGCACCGAGCCCCGGCCGAACACGGCCACGGCCTCGCCGAAGG
>Ga0228535_1003599_pt1 | contig 10726 bp, 11 predicted proteins | sample SJ1metagenome_FD_168457 | JGI IMG/M metagenome (GOLD analysis project Ga0228535, IMG submission 168457) | Enriched culture of PCE-dechlorinating microbial communities from Ithaca, New York, USA - SJ1 | ecosystem: Engineered > Modeled > Simulated communities (microbial... > Unclassified | place... | reverse complement strand
GGTATTCCAATGCCCTTTTGCAGACCGGCCTTGACCAGAGTGAGCTCGACAGTCGCATCGCGCAGGGCTTCAATATCGCCAGCCTGCCGATGGGTGACAGAGGCAGGGCAGAGGAACACGCCTCCCGTTTCGTCCGGAGGCAGTTTTCCCGCATCGATGCAAACCGCGCCCACCGCGAGGGGAAGCTTGAAGAATACAGGGGCAACAGCCACAGCCCGCTTCTGTATCTCATCGTGGCGACGGGCAACATCTACGAGGACGTGAAGCAGGCCCAGGCCGCCGCCCTCGCTGGCGCGGACGTCATCGCCGTCATACGGACCACCGCTCAGAGCCTCCTCGACTATGTGCCCTTCGGCCCCACGACCGAAGGTTTTGGCGGCACCTATGCCACTCAGGAAAATTTCCGCATTATGCGCCAGGCCCTCGATGAGGTGATGAAGCGCGAGCAACGTTATATCTATCAGACGAATTACGCTTCCGGCCTCTGCATGCCCGAGATCGCCGCGATGGGGGCCCTCGAACGCCTCGACATGATGCTGAACGATTCGATGTACGGTATCCTCTTTCGCGACATCAACATGTACCGCACCTTCGTAGATCAGCGTTTCAGCCGCATGATCAATGCCTATTCTGGTATCATCATCAACACAGGAGAGGACAATTATCTGACCACAAGCGATGGCTTCGAGAAGGCCTACACCGTGCTCGCCTCGCAGTTCCTGAACGAGCGCTTTGCCTATGCCGCGGGCCTGAAGCCCTGGCAGATGGGCCTTGGACACGCCTTCGAGATGGACCCCTCGATCGAGAACGGCATTCTCTACGAACTGGCCCAGGCGCAGATGGCGCGCGAGATTTTCCCCGAGCATCCTCTCAAGTACATGCCGCCTACCAAGCACATGTCTGGCGACATCTTCCAAGGCCTTGTCATGGACAGTATGTTCAATGTCGTGTCCAAAACGACGGGGCAGGGCATCCACCTTCTGGGCATGCTCACAGAGGCCATCCACACTCCCTTCATGATGGACCGGCATATCGCGGTGGAGTCGGCGCTCTATGTGATGAACGGCATCGCCTCGATTGCGGATGAAATCGAATTCAAGCCCGATGGCCTCATTGTACGCCGCGCCCACGAGGTGTTGGACCGTACACTGAATTTCATGGAAGAGATCGGGCGCATCGGCCTCATGGAGAGCATCGAGCGCGCCATGTTCGCGGATATTTCGCGTTCGCGGACGGGAGGCAAGGGATTCGAAGGCCTCGTGGAGAAAGGCGAGAACTACTTCAACCCCGTGGAGGCCACTCTCGTGCGCTCGCTCGGCCTTTCATAGGGGTGCCAGGCGCGGGGCGCCAAAGCTTGGCCAAAAGGAGTAATTTTTATGTCGAAAATAATTAAACCCTATGGCGATACGATGGATGATGGCAAGGTCCAGCTCTCTTTCACGCTGCCCGTGCCGGCAGGCTCGCGCGCGATGGAATCTGCGAGGCGCATCGCGCTGGCCTGGGGGTTCCATGAGGCCGAGGTGATGCATATGGCGTCCATGTCCGACGGATTCACGTTTTTCGTAGTCTATGCCGCGTCCGCGCACGGCATCGACTGGGATACCGTCGAAGGCGACCGCGATGACAGTGAAAAGCCGATGTCCATGGATGAAATCAATGCATTCATCCGTGCACGTATAGGGCGGAAGGTCATGGTCATCGGGGCGTGCACGGGTTTTGACGCGCACACCGTGGGCATCGACGCGATCATGAACATGAAGGGATACAACCATCACTATGGCCTCGAGCGATACGAGATGATGGACACCCACAACCTTGGGGCGCAGGTACCGAACGAAAAACTCATCGAATATGCCGAAACACACTGCGCGGACGCTATCCTCGTCTCTCAGGTGGTCACGCAGAAAAATTCGCACATCCACAACCTCACGGAATTTATGGAACTGCTGGAGGCGAAGGGCGAGCGCAGTCGTTTTATCTGCATTGCGGGCGGCCCGCGCATCTCGAACAAACTGGCGGCGAAGATAGGATTCGACGCGGGGTTTGGACAGGGAACTTATGCAGAGGATGTCGCGACATTCATAGTCAAAAAAATGGCAGAAAAGTGAGGATGAAAAGGCGCTGGCGCGCGCCGGAAGAGGGAGATACTTTCAGGCAGGGGAGAGCCTGTGGCCCCAAGGGGGTATAGTTCATGATTGAAAAACCAGTAATTCGACCGGTTGAGGCGGCGCGGCTCATAAAATCCGGGTCGGTCGTCCATATTGGGGGCTTTTTGGGATGCGGAGCGCCTGATGAAATTATCACCGCGATATGCGAAGCCGGAATCGGGGATCTTACCATCGTCTGCAACGACACGGCGATCTACGACCCAAAGACTGGCCGCATCACCGGCCTTGCCCCGCTCATCCTCAAAAGACTCGCCCGCAAGGTCATCACCTCGCATATCGGTACCAATGCCGAGACGCAGAGGCTGCTGTGCGAGGGGAAAATCGAGGTGGAGCTCGTACCGCAGGGCACTCTGGCGGAACGGGTGCGGGCTGCCGGCTACGGACTCGGAGGAATCCTGACACCTACGGGAGCGGGCACGGAAGTCGAAGAGGGCAAACGGAAATTCAGGCTGCACGGGAAAACATACCTGCTCGAGCTTCCGCTGCCCGGCGATGTAGCCATCATCAAAGCGAAGAAAGGCGATAAGGCGGGCAATCTCATCTATGCCAAAACGGCGCGCAATTTTAATCCGCTTATGGCCAGCGCGTGTTCGCTCGTCATCGCGGAAGTCGAGGAACTTGTCGATATTGGGGGGCTGGATCCCGACCAGATTCATACGCCTTCGATTTTTGTCGATTACCTTGTGAAGGCGTGAGGAGGCCGTCATGCCCGATTATATCGAAAACAAAGAGATTATCGCCCAGAGGATCGCATGCTTCTTCAGCACGGGAGATGTGGTCAACCTGGGCATTGGGCTGCCCACGCTGGTCGGTAACTACATACCAAAGAATATCACGATCATCCTGCAATCGGAAAACGGTCTCATAGGGCTCGGCCCCGCCCCCACAGAGGGGCAGGAAGACAAAGACCTGACCAATGCCGGCGGCAAGCCTGTGACTATCTTACCGGGAGGCTGTTTCTTCGACTCGGCGACGAGTTTTGGCATTATTCGGGGTGGGCATGTGGATTACACGGTGCTCGGCGTGCTTGAGGTCGACCAGGAAGGCAATCTCGCCAACTATAAAATTCCTGGCAAGCTTATACCGGGGATGGGCGGGGCCATGGACCTGGTTGCGGGTGCAAAGCATGTGATCGCCGCCACAACCCACTTCGAAAAATCCGGAGCGAGCAAGCTCAAACGCCGCTGCACTTTGCCGCTCACCGCCTCCCATGAGGTCGACTACGTGGTCACCGATGTCGGTTTTTTTGCAGTGAGCAGACACTCCTTTGTGCTCAAAGAGGCCTTCGCGCCGTATACGCCAGAGTGGATCATCAAGCACACCGACGCGGAAATCGAACTCGCGGTGGACTTCAGGATTTGGCGTTCATCTGAGGCTTGTCTATAGAATCGATCTGCGTAAGCGCGGCCCGCCACGCGAGCGCCGCACACTTGACGCGCACCGGCAGGTGCGCCACGCCCTTGAAGGCGACCGCGTCGCCGAACGCATCGAGCTCATCGACGTCGAGCTCGCCCCGGAGCACCGACAGAAAAGTCTCGATGGACTGACGCGCCTCGTCGGGTGTCTTGCCGATGATGTCCTCTGCGAGGATGTCCGCCGAGCTCATCGAGATCGAACAGCCAGAGCCGTCGAAGGCGACGTCAGCGATCCGGCCATCAGAGCCCAGCCTTATGGAGACGCGCACCCGGTCGCCGCACGACGGATTTTCGACATAGGGCAGGCCCTCGAGAATCCGGCGATATTTGGGCCTCTTGTAGTGCTCGTGGATTATCTCTTCGTAGACAGCCGCAAACGGATCGCTCATAGAGCCTCCCCGGCCCGGGAGAGCACGCGGATTGCGGTGTCCACGTCTTCGCAGGTGTTGTAGGTGCCGACGCTCGCCCGCGCCGACGAGACAATGCCGTAACGGCGCGCCAGGGGGTGCGCGCAGTGGTGCCCCGCCCGCACCGCAATGTGGAAGCGGTCCAGATAGGCCGCCACGTCGTGCGCGTGCGCGCCTTCGAGCGTGAAGGCCACGATGCCGGCCCGCCGTGCGGCGCTGCCGAGTATCCGGATGCCCGGAATGCCCTTTATGCCTTCCATGAAGCGCTGTGCCAGCGCCGATTCGTATTCTCCCAGAGCATCCAGCCCGACGCTGGAGAGCCAGTCTGCTGCCGCTTCCAGGCCGACAGCCTGCGATATGGGCGGCGTCCCCGCCTCGAATTTGTACGGCAGCTCATTCGCCGAAAAACCTTCGAGCCGCACTTCGGAGATCATGTCGCCGCCCCCCATGAAGGGAGGCAGGGCGTCGAGCATGCGCTCCGTGCCGTAGAGAATGCCTATGCCGAAGGGCCCGTACATCTTGTGTCCGGAGAATGCGAGGAGATCCGCCCCGAGCGCCTTCACGTCGAGGGGCATCGAGGGCGCGGCCTGCGCCGCATCGAGGAGCACGGGCACTCCCGCCGCGTGTGCCGCCCCGACGATCTTTTCGACCGGATTGATCGTGCCGAGTACATTCGAGATCATGGTCACGGCCACAAGCCTGGTCTTCGGGCCGAGGAGCCGTCCGTATTCGGCCATGTCCAGTTCGCCCTCTTCGCTGACGGGGATGAATTTCAGCGCGACCCCGCGCCGCTCCGCGAGCTGCTGCCAGGGCACCATGTTCGCGTGGTGCTCCATGACCGAAAGGATGATTTCGTCGCCGGGCCCGAGCGTCTCGCCGTAGGTGCGCGCCACGAGGTTGATGGATTCCGTGGTGCCGTGCGTAAAGACAGTTTCCACCGGCCTGGCGCCGATGAAGCGCGCCAGGCGCTTGCGCGCCTGCTCGTAGCGTGCGGTTGCCTCTTCGCCGATCGAGTGGATGGCGCGGTGCACGTTGGCGCAGGATTTCAGATAAAAATCCCGCTCCGCATCGAGCACGGACAGGGGCTTCTGCGCCGTCGCCGCATTGTCGAGATAGATGAGTTCCGGCCGTTCGCCGAAGAGGGGAAATTCATTCTTGAGCGCGCCTGCGACTGAGGAATTCTCTTCTACGGGTGCGTGCGCGACAAATTGAGGTCTCATCGGGAGCTTCCTCCATCGCCGATGCCGAGCGAGGAGGCCGCGGCGCTCTCCATCTCTTCGGCGATCCCCTCGGGCAGACGGTCGAACACCGAGCCCAGATGGCCCAGCACGAGCATATTTTTCGCCGCGTCGCGGTCGAGGCCCCTGCTCATGAGGTAGAACAGCGCATCCTCGCGGGGCCCGCCGGTCGTAGCCCCGTGGCTGCAGGCGACATCGTCGGTGTCGATCTTCAGCTGGGGCAGGCTCTCCGCGCGCGCGCCGTCTTCCATGATCAGATTTTTGTCGGAGAGGTATGCGTCGGTGCCGCGGCCTGTGGGGTCGACCTGGATCAATCCCCGGAAGATGAGGTGCGCCGAGTCCTTGAGGGCGGATTTCAGGTTGGTGCGGCTCTTGGTGCGCGGGGCGGTGTGGTGGACGGCGATGATGTGCTCCTGCTCGGTGTTCCGGTGGGCTCCGTAGGCGCCCGCGAGGTCGAGTTCGCTCTCAGCGCCGCTGAGGTCGATGTTCGCCGAGTAAATCCCATTGTTCTCGTCGAATCCGATCGTGGTCCACTCGAGTTTGGCGCCCTCCTGGAGCACCGCGCGGTCGAAGGCTTCGCGGAAGTAGGGCACGGAGAGTCCCGATACGACATAGAGATGCAGGTGCGAATGGGCGGCGAGGCGGATATCGAGGGTGGTCGTGAGCAGTACAGGCTGAGGCCGGACCGCAGTTTCCCCGAAATTCCCGGCGAATCGCACGAGGACTTTCGCCTCGGCACCCTCTCCAAGCTCGATAGTCGCGCGATAGTGCAGAGACTCGCGCGCCGAAGGCGGCACTTCGATCTGCACGAACCGGACTTCATCGCTCCTGTCGCCGGCGGGGTAGGAGACGCGGGCTTCTTCGACGGCATTCGTGGCCGTGAATGCGGCCAGGGCATCGTATTTCGGAAGACCCTTCGGCCTTTCGAGAGTATGCAGTTCGCTCATCCTACAGAACCCTCCATTTCGAGCTCTATGAGGCGGTTCAGCTCGACCGCGTACTCCATGGGCAGCTCCTTGACAAGAGGATCGATGAAGCCGTTGACGATCATGGTCGCCGCCTCTTCCTCCGTGAGCCCGCGGCTCATGAGGTAGAAGAGCTGGTCTTCGCTGATCTTCGAGACCTTGGCCTCGTGCTCCATGGACACCTGCTCGGAGCGGATATCCATGGTGGGGTAGGTGTTCGAACACGACTGCGGGTCGAGGATGAGGGCGTCGCACCCTGCCTTCACCTTGATGTTCGAAAGTCCGGCCTCGACCTTGACGAGCCCGCGGTAGCTCGCAATGCCGCCATCCTTCGAGATGGACTTCGAGGTGATGATGCTGGAAGTATCAGAGGCAAAGTGGAATATTTTTCCCCCCGTGTCCTGCTCCTGTCCTTTTCCCGCAAAGGCGATCGAGAGCACTTCGCCCCTCGCGCCGGGGCCCATCAGGAATATCGCGGGATACTTCATGGTCACTTTCGAGCCGATGTTGCCGTCCACCCACTCCATGATCGCGTGGTCGTAGGCGAAGGCGCGCTGGGTGACGAGGTTGTACATGTTGTTGGGCCAGTTCTGCACGGTGGAATACCGGATGCGCGAGTGCGGCAGAGCGATGATTTCGATCACCCCGGTGTGCAGGCTGTCCTTCGAGAAAATAGGCGCCGTGCACCCTTCGATGTAGTGCACGAAGGAGCCCTCGTCGGCGATGATGAGCGTGCGCTCGAACTGTCCGAATGCCTGGCTGTTGATCCTGAAGTAGGCGTGGAGGGGTATCTCCACGTGGACATTGGGCGGCACATAGACGAAGGAGCCGCCCGACCAGACCGCGCTGTTGAGCGCCGCGAACTTGTTGTCGTCGGGAGGCACGACGGTGCCGAAGAAGCGCTTGACGATATCGGAGTGCTCGCGGACCGCGGTCTCCACGTCGGTGAAGATGATGCCCCTTTTCTTGAGGTCCTCGCGGATGTTGTGGTAGACCATTTCGGAATCGTACTGCGCCCCGACGCCCGCGAGGAATTTCCGCTCGGACTCGGGAACGCCCAGACGCTCGTAGGTCTTCTTGATGTCGTCCGGCAGCGCATCCCAGGAATCCTGTGCGGTCTCCGTCGGTCTGGAATAATAGGTCATCCTGTCGAAATCGAGCTTGGAGAGATCGGCGCCCCAGGTCGGCATGGGCATGTTCTGAAAGATGTGAAAGGCCCTCAGTCGGAATTTCAGCATCCACTCGGGCTCACCCTTGGCCCCGCTGATGGCGCGCACAGTATCCTCGGTCAGGCCCTTGCCGGTGTTGAAGATCGAGTGGTCGGGCATCGTGAAGCCGAAGCGCTCCGCGTAGCCTTCGCCGATGTTCCTGATTTCCTCTCTCTGGACTGCTGCATCAGTTCTCATAGGCTGCCTCGCGTGTCTTCTGATCCGCCACGACGCGGCGGATGCCCCCGTACCCTTCGCGCTCAAGGAGCTCGGCCAGCTCGAAACCTCCCGATGCGACGATCCGTCCCTTTTCGAGAATGTGCACTCCGTCCGGTTTGACGAGGTCCAGAAGGCGCCGGTAGTGCGTGATCACGAGCGCCGAGAATCCCGGCCGCCGCATGTGATTGATGCCTTCGGCGACGACTTTCAGCGCATCCACATCCAGCCCCGAGTCGGTCTCGTCGAAGATGGCGAAGCGCGGCTGCACCGTGAGCATCTGCAGAATCTCCATGCGCTTTTTTTCGCCGCCGGAAAAGCCGTCGTTGAGATAGCGGTTTGCGAGCGCCGGATCGATGTCGAGCATCGCAAAGTGCTCTTTCAGTTCGGCGAGAAAGGCGGCGGTGTTTTTGGGCGGATTCCGGCGCAGGTCGGCGATGCGCTTCAGGAACTTCGATACGGTCACGCCCGGAATTTCGGCCGGATACTGGAAGGCCAGGAAGAGGCCTTTCCGCGCGCGCTCCCAGACTTCCATATCCAAAAGATTTTCGCCGTCCAGATAGGCTTCGCCCGACTCGACGGTGTAGCCGGGATTCCCCATCAGAATGTTGGCGAGCGTGCTCTTGCCGTGCCCGTTCGGGCCCATCAGCGCATGCACCTCGCCGTCAGGCACTTCGAGATCCAGCCCGTCTATGATGCGCTTTGTATCCAAACCGGCCGTAAGGCCACGAATTACAAGTCCACTCTGCATATCATACCTCTTTCATGTCGGCGCCGCCCGGGATTCACCAGATGGAATACCCCATATCCAGGCGAATTTCGGCGCTTGCCTTCTCTATGGTCCAGGGCGGATCCCAGACCAGCCTTGTCCGGATGTCGTGGATGCCTGTCGCCTCGCGCAGCCTGCTCACGATCTCCCGCCTGAGCAGACCTTCGAGCGGGCAGCCGATGTACGTCAGCGTAAAATCGACATCTATGCCGGTTTCGGTCTGTTCGACCCGATATATCAGGCCCAGATCGACGACCGAATAGCCAAGCTCGGGGTCTTCGACGCCCTGAAGAATCTCCAAAAGTTCGTCCTGTGAAAATTTTTTTGCCATTTGCAGTACTAATATACTCATCTTCTTGATTATATTCTAGTAATCTAGTAGGAATTTAGACGAATCTTTCGGAGATGCAGGAGAAGATATGAATGCACTTGTGATACTGGCCCAGCCCAAAAAGCCGAGCTTCAACAGCGCCATCGCGGAGAGAATAGTCAGTGCGCTCGAATCGCAGGGCTATTCGCCGGTGGAGCTGGCCGATCTCTATCAGGACAACTTCAGCCCGGTGATGCCCCAGGAAGAGCTGCCGCGCAAGTTCAGCTTTGACGAGAGGACGCTGCATTATCAGGAGCGGATCCAGAAGGCGGACAGGGTCGTCTTCGTGTACCCCGACTGGTGGGGAGGGCCCCCGGCGATCATGAAAGGTTTTTTGGACAGAGTGTTCAGGCCGGGCGTGGCCTATGGCTTTCGGGAGGCCGATTTCAGGAACGACAATGCGCCGGGTCTGTTCGCGCAAAAACGCTTCGATGTATTCGTGACCACCGACGCCACGGCGCCGCAGGATGCCGACAGCTGGCCGCCCGTCCTGGTCTGGAAGAAGAATGTGCTTGAATTCTGCGGGGTGAACGATGCGGAGGTCCATGTGTTCTGGAACCTCCGCCACAGCAGCTATGCCCAGCGCAAGGCGTGGCTGGACGGCATCCCGGAGCGGCTGTCTATTCAGCCCAGATCAGCACGAGGTTGACGACGGTCTCCACCGCGAGCGACATTTCGGACAGGGACGCCCACTCGGTGCGGCTGTGATAGTTGTAGCCGCCGGTGAAGAGGTTGGGGGTCGGAATCCCCATCTCCGTGAGCCGCGAACCGTCGGTGCCACCGCGGATGGGCTTCATGACCGGCTCGCAGCCCGCTGTCCTGATCGCGCGGTTGAGCTTTTCGAGCACTTCGGGGCGTGAGTCCAGTTTCTGCTTCATGTTGAGGTACTGCTTGGTTACTGTGAGCTTGACCTGTCCGCCCGGAAACTGCGCCTCGACCGCATCCGCAAAGACTTTGAGCGCCGCAGCTCTCTCCTCCATGCGCTCGGACGAAAAATCGCGCAGATACACTTCCGTCCACGCATAGTCGAGGTTCCCGGACACTTCGATGGGGCAGTAGTAGCCATACCAGCCATCGGTGGCCTCCGGGCTCTCGGAGCGGGGCAGCAGCCCTATGAAGCTCGCCGCCATGGCGACCGCGTTGGCGAATTTCCCGCGCGCGGCCCCGATGTGGATGACCTTGCCGAAAAACTCGGCCTTCACCGCGTAGGCGTTGAAGCACTCGGCCTCGACTTCGGGCGCTTTGCCCCCGTCGAGCGTGTAGCAGGCCAGGGCCTTTGCCTTCTGCAGCGGAAAGTTGTCCATGCCCTTGCCGGTCTCCTCGTCGGGCGTAAAGTAGATGTCGATGGGCCCGTGCTCCAGCTCCGGATGGCTTATGAGCCAGTGGATCGCGGTCATGACTTCGGCGACGCCCGCCTTGTCGTCCGCGCCCAGAAGGGTGGAGCCGTCGGTGACGACGATGGTGTCGTCGACGTGGTCCGCGAGATCGGGGAATTCGGCGGGATCGAGGACATACTGCTCGGAGAGCTGTACGGCCTTTCCGTCATAATTCCTGATGATGCGGGGATGCACGTCGCTTCCAGAGACATCGCTCGCCGTATCCATGTGCGCCATGAGTCCGATGCAGGGCGCCTTCTCCTTGCCGGGGCTGGGAGGCAGGCGCGCGATGATGTAGCACTTGTCGTTGAGCTCAACGCTGGGAACGCCCAGTTCGCGCAGTTCGCGCTCGAGCTTTCTGGCCAAGTCCCACTGGCCCTTCGTGGTCGGCGTCTCTTCGTTGTGCCGGTTGCTCTGCGTGTCGACTTTGACATAGCTGATAAAACGGTTCATCAGCTCTTCAACATAAGGTTTTGACAAAAAATCGATTGTTCTGCTCATGATGATCAACTATGGCACCGGAAGGCCACCCTGCGCAAGTGCGCCCCCGGGATTCTTGCCGCGGACGCGCGGCTGGAGTATCATGAAAATCAT
>Ga0228535_1003598_pt1 | contig 10730 bp, 11 predicted proteins | sample SJ1metagenome_FD_168457 | JGI IMG/M metagenome (GOLD analysis project Ga0228535, IMG submission 168457) | Enriched culture of PCE-dechlorinating microbial communities from Ithaca, New York, USA - SJ1 | ecosystem: Engineered > Modeled > Simulated communities (microbial... > Unclassified | place... | reverse complement strand
ACAGTATCAAGGGCGGAAAACAAGCGAAAGACCAAATTCCATCATAATCACAAGTCAAATTGTTAAGATTTTGGGAGAGTTGGGCTTAAGTTGTGAACATTGTGTTTTTACAGCTGTTATCGGCTCAGACCCACTTTTCCTTGACAGAGCAAACACAGCCTGTCCATACTTGCCTGCATGAAACGACAGCTCTTCAACCCCATTTTCCTGCTCTATATCACCAAATGCCTCATCGGAACCATAGTGTGTTATGGATTCTATAAAGCATTTCCCCAGTACTATCTCTCCTGGTCGATCGTCAGCCTCCTGTTGGTGTTAGCCCCTGATTGGGACAACTCCATCTCACTGCCTATTGCACGTATCAAGGCAAATATCACCGGGGCTCTGATCGGACTGTTCTGTTTCACCTTGCCGCTGAATCAACTGGTGCAATTGTGCATCGGGGTGGTGCTTACCATCGCCGTCTGCACCATCCTCAGGATTCCCACCTCCACGCGAAGTGCCTTGGCGGCCCTGGTCATCGTACTGCTGCAGGAGATGGGAAAGCCCATGTGGTCCTATGCCCTGCAGCGCATCGCAGCAGTTCTGCTGGGCTGCCTGGTCGGCTTGGCGCTCACACTCTCGTTTCAATACGTTGAGCGGTTTCTTGGAAAAAGCCCCTCTCCAGGAGGAAAGGGGCGCTGAATATTACTTGGTCATTCCTTCGAACACCGGGCTCCTGGGCTCGAGGCTTCCCGCAGAATATCCCCAAATGGTAGCGTATTCGCTGACATCCTCGCCCATTTCGGCAAGCTGGTTGAGGTAGTGGGCTATTGATTTGGATTCTATGACAATTACATGCCCCATGTCCTCGATCACCTTGCTGTGCGGCCTGGTATGGTCGAACTCGAAGCGCAGGATGCGCCTGCCGTCCTCCGTGATCCCGATGGTCCGGTAGGTATTGCTCTTGCCGACTCCGGGGAGGTTGAGGGTGTTGCGGTCGGGGGAGATGAAGGGAATCTCATCACCTTTGCGAATCGAGTCGATCTGCTCAACCATTTTTTCAGCATCCTGCATGAAGGTACGAATGGTAGCATGGTAACGCTGGGCGATCTGTCCGTTCGAGCTCTCTTCCACCTGCTCCTGCGTACTGCGGGCGTTGGTCGCAAACAGTTCACGGTTCTCCTTGAAGCCCTTGACGCTGAAGTTGTAGTAAGGAAGCACCCCGATGTCGTTGAGGACCTTGCGAAGCTTCGCCGAATGGCCCCTGCGGCTTGCTGCTACGGTGAAGACCTCCTGATTGGTGACCGCCCAGCCGGCATCGAGCAGCCTGCGCACCGCTTTCTTGGTTTCGGGAGTCACCTCCATCGCCGAGGAGACATGGGTCTGCACGACACACTGGTCGATGCCGACCTCTGCAGCTTTCTTCTTGAAATCGGCCAGCACCTGGGCAAGCTCGGTTGTCACCCGCTGGGGAAGATACACAGGTATCTTGGTCCCCAGACGGACCCGCCTCATCGGGGCGTACTGCTCATCAAGACTGCGGGCCTTGTTGTCCTCTATCTTCTGCCTTGCCATGACCAGCACGGCATCCAAAATGGTTTTCAAGGATGAAACCGAGCTCATGAAGGCATCGCCGCCGGTGATGAGGATGTCCCACAGATACGGATCGTTTCTGAAGTACTCCATATTCAGCTCAAGCTGGTCCTTCCAGCTTTTCTTGGGGCGCAGTTTCTCCAGTTCGAAGTTGAAGCGGCCCGCCTGGAAGTCATACATCCGCTGGCAGTAGGAACAAAGGCCTCCGCAAGCCCTTCCCATGGTATCGGGGATGAAGATGGCAACGTTGGGATAGCGGCGATGGACGTTGTGGGAGGGAAGCAGCCAGCCGGCGGCATTCGGCTCGCCGGGCTTTGCTATGTCCTCTTTCTCCCATGCAACGATGGAGCCGAACTCCTCAACCAGGTCGCGGCTGTAGAAGAGGTAGGAGCGGATAGCCTCATCGCTGTGAGGGTGCTGTTGACGCTCAAGCGGGCGGGTATCGATGAGGGAGAGGAAGTACGGCGTGGCGAAGATGGGAATCCCTTTTTGCTCTGCTTCGTGCATGATGCCGAGCGTCTTTTCATCCATGCTGCAGTCCAGGTAGCGGTTCAAATCATCGGCATTGCGGATGGCAAAATGCAAATGGAACCGATCATCCTTCCACCACAGCAGCACCTGCTTGCGCTTCTCAGCCGCAGTCATCCCTTCCTTGAAGCGATACAGCGCCCCGGGTTTTTTCTGGTTCTCGATCCGCTCGATCAAGAGTTGTACGATATGTTCCTTGTTCTGCGCCCTCCAGGCGATGACATCTTGGTCAAGCCCGCTGGGATGGCGTTCCATCCACTCCAAGACCCTGCTTCGCGGCGGGATTTCCCGCTCTTCCACACCGTTCAACAGCGCCAGCAGATGTGCCATATCCTCAACAAAATCCACCGTGCAGGAGCACTTCCGGCCAAGCAAAAGGCTTCGAAGAAGGCTTATTGGCTTGGAAACCACTTTCTGTCCATGGAGATTTCCATCCTCAAACGACTCTCCTTCATGATCGAGGTAATCCATGATGCGCAGGTATGCCATGGATGTACTCATGAGCTTGTAATAGTCCTGTTCGGTCTCTTCCTCTCTGGTATAGTAGGCCCAAGCCTTGGGGTAATGCTGTTGCATGACAACTGAAAAATGCTCACGCAGGTGTGCAACGAGAGCCGCATCATCAAGCTTTTGGTCAAGGAATAATGAGACAACCTCAGGATTGTCTTGCTTCATCTTGGCGATAAGTTCAGCAATGCGTTCATATTGTGTATTCATGCAGTAAAGATACAGGGATAGGTTACCAAGTGTCAAGGTTTGAATGCTATTGCTTATATTATATATATTTATATAATCACAAACAGTCCAAATTCACTCTCTGCAACACAGAAAGAGTGTCGCACAAGTAAATGCAACAAAATTAAGGAATTGTGTTGCAATAAAGTATAATTTGATGGTATAGGAGCCAAGACTTCCATTATCTAAATGAATACTCCAACCAATAGGATCCAACTGAACCACTTCTTTCACTTGCTTCTACACACACAAGAATCCTTCGTGTTTGATTCTTTGAAATAACAATTTCTTCATCATTTGTTCCTTCTTCGTCTGAATTAAGATAGGCAATATCAGAACCACTGAGAACAATCTGATTTCCTGAACCATCGAAACACAGGACCATTATCTTTAAATCCGCCGTAAGGTGATGCAACATTACTTTCGCCCAGCTCGAAATCGGAGGAAGGTTAATCTCCCAATAGTCCATATCGGATGCAATGTGTATTTGTCCCTTGGTGATATTATTGCTCATGAATGTTGCCTCTGAAGGAGAATTATTGGGTTCTTCCTCATAGGGATAGGTATATTCACACCCCATCAAACCAACCAATAGCAGACATCCAATCAGCACAGCAAGAACATGATTGATTCTCTTCATAGCAGATCCTCCTGCCAACTATAGTCTCCTATGGCTTTTAGGAATTGTCATCAGAGGCAGTCACGCGTTTTTCATTATTCAACCACAGTACAAACCATCTTTTCTTCCTTGCCCTCCTATACTCAAAGTAGTATCTTGACTCTGTCGGGCTCTCATTGCCTTGACTATTGGTACGAAACGACGTATCAATACATGCGTATATATTAATATTTGAGGTATCATGCTACACTTTTATACACCGTCCTTCGCGGACAAACCACTATTCCCCTCGTACAGCAAGTACTTTGCCTACGAGTATTTTTTTTCCTATTCAGTTCTTTGGAAAGAAGCTATCGGGTTGACCATCTGTAAAACAGACACCGCCCTGTACATGCATCTGGATGTTGACGACTGCTTTCTGCTGCCCATCACCGACGACCTTCCCAAAGCAATGGCGGAGCTTGAAGCGCACTGCGCCGAAAGCGGCCAACGCTTTCATCTTGAATGCATTCCCTCCGAACAAGCCTTCGAACTGGAGAAGATGGGCTACACCATCGAACATGTGCGAGCAATGGACGACTACCTCTACGAGAGCGAGAAGCTCATACACCTAAGAGGAAGGAAACTGCAGGCGAAGCGAAACCACATCTCCCAGTTCGAGCGCAACTATACCTACTCGGTGCGTTCCCTTTCCACCAAAGAGATGCGTGAAGAGTGCTATACGATGGCTTCCACAACCTGGTTGGATACCAAGGATTGCGACACCAAGGAAATCCAGGATGAGCTGAGGGCGCTGCGCCTCGCATTCGACAACTGGGATGCACTTGGGCTTGTGGGCATCCTGGTCTGCGTAGACCATCACCTGACAGCCTTTACCGTCGGCGAAATCATTGACGACCAACTGGCCATCGTACACTTCGAGAAGGGGGACACCTCCTACATCGGCATCTATTCGGTGATCAACCAGCTTTTCTGTTCCCAGTACCTCTCCGATGTCAAATATGTCAACCGTCAGGAGGACGCGGGAGTTGAAGGCCTGAGAAAAGCCAAACTCTCCTACAAACCCGACCTCATGGTCGAAAAGTACAGGGTTACCAGACAGTGATCATAGAACGGGCAAACCAAGAAGATTTCTCCGCTCTCAAGAACCTTTGGTCGGTTGTCTTCTCGGAAGACCCGGTCTTTCTCGAGCACTTCTTCCGTACACGGTATGCCAGCGAGAACATCTTTGTGGCACGCAAGGACGGTGCCATCGTAAGCGCCCTGCACGCCCTGCCCGCTCAATATCTGCAAGGAGGGACCATCAAGGATTGTTCCTTCATCGTAGGTGCTGCAACCTATGCTTCATATCGCAAGCAGGGCATCATGAGTTCATTGCTGGCGGCAACCCGGGAGGCGTACGACCATCCCGTCACACTCTTTCCAGCAGTGCGCCCCTTCTATGAAGCACATGGATATTTCACCACCTCCTCAGTTCTTTCATTCCCATTGGAGGGCATTGCTGCATCTTCAGATGCATCCATTGCCCTCGATTCCTCACGATTGGACAGCCTCTACCGAGCCGAGCATGCTCACAGCGGCTGCCTGCTTCGCGACGAGGAAGCATGGAAGTTCCTGACCGAAGGTTATCAGACACTCTGTGTTGAAAACGCTTATGCATTCATCAGCGAAGGCAAGGCTGTCGAGGCTTGTGCCGGCAATGAATCTGCAGCCAAACAGCTCTTGACCTTGCTTGCCGGCCACGGGGTCTCAGAAGTGCACACCTTGGAAAACTCCTTCCTGGCCCGTCTGCTGGATAGACAAAAAGCAGCGCCCATCCCGATGGGGATGAGCACTGACACATCAATGCAAGGTGTGTATATTGCTGAACAATACTAAGGCCTACCGTACCGTAAGTTCAAAAGCATGAGTCCAGCTGTCTCCCCTGTCGTTGGTGATCGTCAGCTTGAACGGGATGACCGAACCGGCAGGTGCCGAATCGCTTACAATGAAGCGGAAGGTATTGGCCTCGCCGCGAACCGCCTGCTTTGACTTGGTTGCAAAACGGCTGTTGTTCGTACTGGAAAGCCCAGCGGACAGCCGGCCCAGCTGCAGATCGCCTTTCAACATCCTGACATATTCACTCTCGGAAGAGAGCGTCGCCTTCAGACCTGCGAGGTTCACATTACCCGTATTGGTGTAGGAGAACCCGATACCGATCTGGGTGTTGGTCGGAAGCTTTGCCTGGTCGTAGTAGAGGACGGTGAAATCTTCGATGGCAAGCCTTTTCCACAATGCTTCGAAGTAGGCTCCCTTTCCCTCAGCAGTATAGGAAGACGGGTCGGTGATGAGCTTTCCTGTCGTGCGATCGTACCAACCGGCAAAGATAGCCGAAGCATCACTGGCGGCAGGCGTCGGGACCTCGACCTTGCCTTCCTCAAAGAAGACATCGGTCTTGTTCAAGTCGTCGACGAACCTGACCCCGCTCTGATAGATGGCATAGAGCGTCTGATCGGTGTAGCTCATGGTAATCGTCTCACCCGGCTGATAGGTGACCTCATCGGGGGTCAAACCCCAGCCGGCAAGCACGCCCAGATGAGCCGAATTGAGCCTGATCTGTGAATTGTCGGGAAGGGTGAGCTCCGAGCCAGGCTCACGCTTGATCTGCTGACGATAGCTGTAGCGGTAGGTATCCCCCTCGGCAGAAAAGTCGAGCGTCAACGACGGCTTGTAGTAGGCGCTGGTTTGATAAAGCCATGCGGCATATTCGCTTCGCTTGGGCTCATCAAAAGCCAGTATTTTCTGTAATAGTGCATCGGTCTGAGCGCTGGTCATCCGGTAGCCTGCAAGCCTGTCCAGGCTCTCCCAAGCCTCCAGGTAGGCAGTTCTATCGCCCTTGGCCCGCGCCTGACTCAGGTTCTTGTACGCCTCGTCCTGTTCGCGTACCACCGCATCCTTGAGGGTATCGATGGACTTCCTCAGATCTTCAAGACTGGTAGTTGTGATATCGGAAGTCTGAAGAGCAGCATACTGTTTCTCAGCGGTCGGAGAGGCTGCCAAAAAGGCCATTCCAAATACGAGTAATAAACTGATCATCAAGAGTATACGTGTTCGCTTCATAGGCAATCCTCCTTCATCTCTTGGTACCTAATTCAATAACAAGAAAGCAGTAGGAAGGCAACACCTTCATGCATATCTTCACCTACTCTTTAACTCTTTGAAGAAATGTGAAGATGAACCTGCCGGCCATTGAAGGAGAGCAAGCCTTCATCTCTCAGCAATGCAAGCTCACGGCTCAGGGAAGTCCGTGCATACCCAAGCCGATTTGCAAGCTCGGTCTTGCTCACCGGCAAGGTTACGCTATCACTTCCCTGTTGCCGGGAAAGCTGGCTCAGATAATCGAGCAGGCTTTGCCTGAGCGTCTGTTCATTGAGCTTGCTCACGGTGAGACCCAGCTCATAGGTGCGGTCGCTGATGATTTGCAGCAGGCCCACCAGAAAATCCGGTTTGGTTGAGCACAGGGACAACACCACACTTCTCTTGATCCGTATGACAGAGCAGGCTCGGTCGCAGACAACCTGAAGCGGATAGCGGTTGTACCTGCTGAAGAGCAGAGTCGCCCCCCAGATCTCCCCTCTCTCAAGCACCCTCGCCTTGAACACGGCACCCTGCTCATCGATGCTCTGAAGCGACAGCCTCCCTTCCACTATCACATCGAGCGTCGAACAAGCATCGCCCTGCAAAGCCACCAGTTGATCCTTTGCATAGTGGGTGAGCTTCATGCCTCCTTCCTTGAGGAACTGAGACAACTCCTCATCTGAAAAGCATTGAAACAGGGCAACCTTGGACAGTGAGCGTACGATTTCCATGCACCCTCCCAAAAGTGTAACATATGTAACAGTCTATCACTCACGTGTTTTGTATACTAGGCTTACAGCAACAGGAGTCAACCATGATTGAAAAACAGTATTCCTATACGCAAACCAATGAGAAAGTCATTGAGAAACTGGTCGGCGACGACATGGCGATGATCAACCACATCGTACTGGCCGCCGGAGAGGCCCTGCCGGAGCACTATTCCGATTCGAACGTCTACCTCGTTGTCACACGAGGCAATCTGACGATCCAGCTGGATGAACAGGAAACACACCACTATCAGGCTTCGGTGGTGAATATTCCATTCCACACCAAAATGAACATTTCGAATGCCGGCAAGCAGGTGTTGGAGTTCTTCATCGTAAAGGCACCCCACCCACGGGTATACAAGGCGGAAACTGTATGAAAAAAGTATTGCAACGGACCGTTCAGGTCGTATTTTTGGCTCTCTTCATCTTCTTGCTCATCCAAGGCAAAGTCCAGCTGTGGATGGCGATTTTCGTTGGGTCGACGATCCTCGCCCTCCTCTTCTCCCGCTTCTACTGCGGTTGGCTCTGTCCCATCAACACGATATTGAGGCCTATGACCTACCTGAAGAAAAAGCTCAAGATCAAGAGCCTGAAGACTCCCTCCTTCTTCAAGAACGGAGTATTCAGAATCCTCATGGTTTTGGGGTTCCTGGCCACGATGGTCGTGGTTTTCAGAACAGGCAGAAAGCTTCCCGTTTTACCTGCTCTTGTTGCAGCGGCAGTCTTGCTCTCCCTCTTTTTTGAGGAGGAGCTGTGGCATCATTGGCTCTGCCCCTATGGAACGATCCTCTCGCTGCCGGCAAGGGCGGCTAAAAAATCCATGGTCATAGAAGCATCGCTCTGCACCAACTGCACCCGCTGTGCAAAGGTCTGTCCAAGCGGAGCAATCGTGAAGGAAGAGAAACACCGGATAGTGAAGAGCGAGTGCCTGGTCTGCCATGAGTGCGAGCGCGTGTGCACCAAGGGTGCGATTTCCTACAAGTAACGAAACAGTATTGGATGCATGTGTATTGTGTGAAGAGGGAGAGCGGCTGCTCTCCCTCCTTGGTATGATACTGATTCGTGCTGGCGTGGTTACTTCTTTTCCTTGCGGAAGCAGAGAAACCAGTCAAGACAGTATTGATTCTCATCCTGACTCTCCATGCGCTCCTTGGCCGTCCCGCAGCTGCCGGGGGTGGGGATGATGACATCCTGGCCGGGCCTCCAGTTTGCAGGAGTGGCGATCTGTTCCTTGTCGGCCTTCTGAAGGGCGAGTATGACGCGCTTGATCTCGTCGAAGTTGCGGCCGGTGGAAGCGGGATAGAACAGGATGGTTCTCACTACGGCATTGGGGTCGATGATAAAGACTGCACGAACCGCCTGGGTGGAGGACTGGGACTGGACCATGCCGTACTTGCGTGCGACATCCATCTTGATGTCCTCGATGACGGGGAATTTCACTTCAATGTTCTTCATGCCGTTCCACTCAAGCTCCTGGATTTTTCTCAGCCAGGCGATGTGGGCGTACAGTGAGTCAATGGAGAGTCCCACCAGCTCGGTGTTCAAGGATCTGAACTCATCAGCCATCGAGGCGAATGTCATGAATTCGGTGGTGCAGACGGGTGTGAAGTCTGCGGGGTGGCTGAAGAGGATAACCCACTTGCCCTTGTAATCCTCGGGAAAGTTCATCGGGCCTTGGGTGGTAACCGCTTTGAAGGCGGGAGCTTTGTCTCCGATCAAAGGCATGCTGGTAGTGGTTGTCTGCATTTCTTCCATGATGTGTAACTCCTTAGGTTTTGTTGGAATGTCTGATGGGTTAATAGTACATAATCCTATTAATAATAGCAAGTACTTATTGATAGTTTCTATTATTAAGAGTTTGCTGATAGCATAGTACCTTGAGTTCCTGGAAAACCCGTACCCAAGCAAGGAAACCCATGCTACACTTGCGGCCATGGGCAAGAGTGTAGGAAGAGAGGATGTTGCAAAGGAGGCAGGGGTATCGGAATCGACGGTATCGCGTGCACTCAACGACTCTCCCTTGATTAGTGAAGAGATCAAGAAGAAGGTCAGGCAGGCTGCAGAGAAGCTAGGGTATTTTCCCTCCCGCACCGCCACCTTGTTTGCGAGCAACCGAAGTTTCGCCATCGGTTTTGTGGTCCCCTTCTACCCGTCCATCATGCCCTTCACCCGTCCCTACTTCCCCTCGTTGCTCGATGGCCTGCTGCTGGGAAGCCTCGAGCACAACTATACGATCAGCATCGTCTTCGAGAACCATTTGGGCCGGTATCGCTCCTATCAGGAGCTCATCAACAGCCACAGCTTCGACGGCTTGGTCTTCGCCATCACCAAGGACCATTTTCCGGAACTGCAACCCTTGATCGACCACTCGCTTCCCTTTGTCCTGGTCAACAACTATCAACACGGTGCGGCCAGCATATATGCGCGACCGGATGTGGGCATGACCAAGGCCTTCGAGCACGCGATTGGATTAGGCCATTCGCACATCGGCTATATTACCGGTGACCTGCAGTTCAAGAACGGCAAGGACCGGCTTGCCATGTTCGAGAAACTGGCTGCCCTCCACCACTGCACGACAACAATCGTTGAAGGTGACTTCTCGCGCAGTTCGGGCTTTGACGCCTTCAGCCAGCTGGGAAACGGACCGTCACTGGTGATGACAGCCAGCGACCGCCAAGCCTTCGGATTCTTCCAAGCCTGCAGTGAACACGCAAAACGGGTACCGCAGGATATTTCGGTCATCGGGTATGATAATTTCCAGCCTGCAAGCACCAGCGCCCCGCCTTTGACCACCGTAAACCATCCCATCACCGAAATGGGAAAAGAAGCAATCCTGATGCTGGTCAGCATGATCGAGCAAGGAAGGGCCGGACAGCAGAAGTGGGCCGATACCGACTTCGTCATCCGCAAATCCACCACGCGATTCGGAGGTACCTGATGAAACTGATTATAATCGGCTGCGGGGGCATGGGGACCTACCAAGCCAAGAAATTCATCGACCTGGGAGTCGAGTTGGTCGGAGCCATCGACCACAACGACGAGCACCGAAGCCATTTCTGCTCTACCTACGCAGTATCAGAAGCATATGCAGATCTTGATCAGCTCTATCGTTTCCAAGGCAGGGCCGATGCTGTCAGTTGCTGTCTCCCCGATGCCTTCCACCACCAGTGCTGCCTGCTGGCACTTCAGCTTGGATTCGCCGTCTTCTGTGAAAAACCATTGTGCACATCTCTTGAAGAGGCCCGGCAGCTCGATGAGGCCGCCTTCGATGTTCCCTTCATGGTAAACTTCTCCAAGCGAAGCATTCCGGCTTTGGCGGCAGCTCAAGCAATACTCAAAGCCGGGACGCTCGGGGCCCTGGTGCGTGTTGAGGCAAAGTATCTGCAGAG
>Ga0228535_1003596_pt1 | contig 10735 bp, 8 predicted proteins | sample SJ1metagenome_FD_168457 | JGI IMG/M metagenome (GOLD analysis project Ga0228535, IMG submission 168457) | Enriched culture of PCE-dechlorinating microbial communities from Ithaca, New York, USA - SJ1 | ecosystem: Engineered > Modeled > Simulated communities (microbial... > Unclassified | place... | reverse complement strand
TTGGCAGAACAAGAGGCTGAGAGTGATCAGAGACGATTCAGCTCAGATGAAATCTTTCAGGCAATAGCATCAGAACTTGGAAGTGCTATAAAAACCTTCTGAAAAACTCTGCCGCTCTAGTCTGATTCTCCTCTGCGAAACGCGAGAATTGATGAAAAATGGAATGGCATGCCGTTTCAGCATGCCCGTCTAGCCTTAATACTCTTCCCGTACTCCGAACTCGGCATCCTCAACCCAGCGATGGGGGCGGGTGACGAGCTTGAGCATCTCTTCCAGGATTGCATAGTGTCGCTTCTCTTCAGAGATGATTTGTGAGAGAGCTTTCTTTTCCGCTTCGAATTCTAGAGAAGACAACTGCTCTGAATAAAAGTCGATGCTTTTCTTCTCTACTGCCAAAGCTTCCTCATAGGCAGGAATCTGGCCGTCGATTACAAAAAAGTTGTCGGGATCGAAGGCCTTGAATACCTGTTTTGCCTGTTCGAGAACCATGGAATTGACCGTTACCAAGGCACTCTTTCCTTGCAGTGCCCTAAAATAGCTTTCATGCTTCTTTTCATCGTCGGCGAGCATCTTGAAGATGGTGGCAAAGCCCTCTGTCGGAGCCTTCTTTGCTAATTCCTTATACAGTTGAGCACCTTCCTGCTCGAGCTTGATTGCGATGTCAAACAAATCCATAGAGTCCTCCTCGTTTCCTACAGTATAGGTAGGATAAGAGGAGGATGCAAGGGGCAAATACAAGGAAGAATTGACTGTTGAATGTTGTTCTCTTATAGTGCATTACATGAAGAACGGTGTAATGCTGATAACCTATCCTGATTCTCTTGGTCGCAATCTTAGCGATTTGGAACAAGTCGTCTCCAAGTATTTCTCAAAAGCCGTAACCGGTATTCACGTTCTGCCGTTCTTCCCTTCCTCGGGAGATCGGGGTTTTTCCCCGATGACGTATCGTCAGATCGACTCCTCATTCGGAGACTGGTCGGATATGAAAAAGCTTGCCGACGATTACGATCTTATGTTCGACTATATGATCAACCACATCTCTACGAGCAGCGAGTATTTTCAGGACTTCGTTGATAAGAGTGATGATTCACAGTACAAAAATCTGTTCATCGATTTCGACAAGTTCTGGGGGAGCACACCCACCGAGGAGCAGATCGGGAAGATTTACAAACGCAAGCCGCTGGCCCCCATCCGCTCAATTACCTTTTCTGATGGGACGAAGCGCAATATCTGGTTCACCTTTGGTGATGATCAGGTGGACCTCAACTTGGAGACTGAGGAAGGGCTTCGCTTTCTCGACGATAACTTAAGGTTCTTGGCTGAGCATGGGGCTGCCATGGTTCGCCTCGATGCTTTTGCCTATACGACAAAAGTAAAGGATACCGATTGCTTTTTTGTCGAACCGAAGGTCTGGGAAATTCTGAAGCGTTGTGCCGATGTGCTTAGGCCCTACGATGTGGGTCTTCTTCCAGAAATCCACGAGCACTTTTCCATCCAAGAGAAGCTTGCGAGAAATGGCTATCCAGTCTATGACTTTGCTCTGCCGATGTTGGTATTGCATGCCTTGTACTTTCATGAAGCCTCCTACCTTTCGAACTGGTACGAGATTTGTCCGAGAAACCAGTTCACCACCCTCGATACCCACGATGGCATCGGAGTGGTGGATGTGCGAGGTTTGCTCCCTGACGAGGAGATTGAAGCGACCAAGGAGCATCTGTTCACCTACGGGGCGAATGTGAAGCGCATTTACAATACGGCCAAGTACAACAACCTGGATATTTATCAGATCAACTGCACGTATTACTCAGCCCTCGGGGAGGATGACAAGGCATACCTTTTCGCCCGTGCCCTGCAGTTCTTCTCCCCTGGTACTCCCCAAGTCTATTATGTGGGGATGCTGGCAGGTAAAAATGACATCCAATTGCTGGAAGAAACAAAAGAGGGCAGGAATATCAACCGCCACTATTACACTCTGGAAGAGATTGAACAGGAAGTGAAACGACCGGTTGTGCAAAAGCTTCTTGCTTTGATGGAACTGCGCTCAACACATCCTGCGTTCAAGGGTGAGTTCTCTCAACAGCTCAATGATAAGCAGCATTTGATTCTTTCTTGGAAGACAGAATCAGAGTCTATTGAGCTGCACGCAGATTTCCAGTCGTATGAGTTTGAGATAGTAGAACATATTTGATAATGGGTGGGTTTCACTGGAAATTCTTTCTTTGTATTGTTATAACTATAAGATAGATATCAATCACAAGGGAGTTTCGATGAAAAAGCTGTTACTCTGTCTCCTTGGCGCCTTGCTGTTGCTCAGCGGGTGTGCTTCCCTCTCAACAAGAACAACTGAATCGGGAATACAGATTATTCCTTCTTTCGATGAGTACCCTATCGAAGGCATGCTTGCCATGCCTGAAGGCAATACAGCTGAAACACTGGTCATTTACGTCAATGGTTCGGGTCCGAATACCTACGACAACAAGCGTCAGCTTGATGAGAATAGGAAATTCACGTATTTCGACCTATTTCGAGAAGAGTTTACGAAGCGCGGGATTGCTTTCTTCAGTTACAATACACGAGGAGTTACTACTTCTGATGAGCCTCCATACTTCACCTATGTCGATGATGAGCTCTATAAGCAGTATATCCCGCAGACAAGTGTGAAAGATGTGGTTGAAATGGTGAAGTACCTCAGAAAACTTCCTGGACTCAAGCATGCAAAGATTATTCTCTTGGGCTGGAGCGAAGGCACCCTGATCGCCCCGCTTGTTGCAAAAGAAACGCACATCGACGGCCTGATTCTCTGTGGTTATATGTACGACGATATGATGACCATCCTGGACTGGCAGCAGACCGGTGGTTCAAGCATGGTGTTCTATCGCAACTATTTCGACTATGACAAGGATGGCATTGTATCGCCCGAGGAGTTTGCTGAAGATAGGAACGGGATTGCCGGATACTTTGGCATTACCTATGACTACATGGATCAGAACAAGGATGGAATTCTTGATGAAGCTGACTTTGCAATTATGCTCGAACCTTCACGAAATGAGCTCTATAAAGCAATTGAGGAAGGAGATCGTGAATACCTGAAGAACGACTATGGGATTCATCTCACTCCCGAATGGTTTGCCGCTCACAAGCAGATGCCGGCAAACAAGGAGATTCTTCCCCAACTTGATATCCCCATCCACATCATTCATGGCACGTTCGATCAGAACTCCTCAGTAAATGGTGTCTATGCAACACAAGAACTCTTCAGACAGCTCGGCAAGAACAATCTCACTGTCTCAGTCTATGAAGGCTATAACCATGACCTCAACTACATGGACTATGTGCTCACAGGAGAGATTCCAGAGGGATTGAAAGCAGTGTTTGAGGTGGGGATGGGGGTGTAGGGAGGCTGGTGCTGATTCCATTCAACTCTGCTGTTCTACCAAAGGTCCAAGGATTTAAGGCTTGTAAGTTTCCCAGGGTGATGTATGATAGCTGTAGGAATTATCCATGCAACAAGAGTACTTTGAGCGATACTTGCTACATATTCGTGAACTCTCAGTTAAATCGGTTGAGAACTATAAGCAGGCATTAAGAAAGATTGATTCTGTTATACAAAACAATGGATTCAACGAGTATGGATCAATCTACGAAATTGATTCTTATGCTGAACTACGATACATCGAGCAAATGCTAAAACGAGATGAAGAGTTCTGTGCTTTGGATTCACGAGGCAAGCAGATGTATACTGCTGGTCTACATAACTATATGAATTTTGTTGAGGGTAAAAAGTTCGAGCGAAAGACTGCACCCTTGGCACTGATTGATTGTCCCGTTGTCCCTTCAAGTAAACGTACATTAGGGGTAAGAGAAGAAGCCAACAGGGATCGCATTATTGTCAGGCAAGTTTTGATTGCTGAGCATTATCAGTGTGAATCTGATCCATCGCATAGGACTTTTACATCAGCTGCTTATAGGATGCCCTACATGGAAGGGCATCATTTGATACCTTTGAAACAACAAGATTACTTCGAATACAGCCTTGATGTGTATGCGAACATCTTCTCCTTATGCCCGATTTGTCACCGGTTGCTCCATCACGGGGTTCTGAGCGAAAAGAAACCTGTGTGGCAAAAACTGTTTAATGAACGGAAGGAACGGCTTGAAGAATCAGGAATCAGATTAGGCGTCAAGGAGTTCTTAGAGCTCATTACAGAGAGCGAAAACAAGCGACTATAGTGACAGATGGGGTTGATCGAAAGAACTCTTTTCAGTATGATACAGCGAATAGGCTGTATTGGTTTCCTGACTTCTTAGGTACGAAAACAGCTTAACAAAAGATTGGTGAATTTTTCAAAATTGTATGCCGGCATAGAAATTTTGCTGGATCGATTATGCAAATATATGTATACTAATGTTAAGATACGTATTTGGATGAATGGCAGGTAATCATGTCTGAAAACTATAATGTAGTGGAGCTGTTCGCAGGTGTGGGGGGCTTTCGGGTCGGGCTCGAGGCTAGCGGAGTCTGGAAAGTCGCATTTGCCAATCAGTGGGAACCTGGCAAGAAGAATCAATGGGCTTTTGACTGTTACACCAGGCATTTCACAGACGGAATCCATTCCAATGTTGATATTGCCAAGGTTGAAGCAAAGGATATTCCTAACCATACTCTCCTCGTTGGTGGATTCCCTTGCCAGGACTATTCAGTTGCAGCAACTCTCGCCAAGGGAATCCAAGGTAAAAAAGGCATTCTCTGGTGGGAAATCAGAAGAATTATAGAACAGAAGCAACCAAAGTTTGTTCTGTTGGAGAATGTTGATAGATTAGTAAAGTCGCCGGCTAAGCAACGAGGCAGGGATTTTGCAATTATCCTCTCTTGTCTAAATGCTTTGGGTTATGTCGTTGAGTGGAGAATCATCAATGCTGCCGATTACGGTTTCCCGCAGAGGAGACGGAGAATTTTCATTTTTGCAACCAAACCAAATAAGAAAGTTCGTAAGTTATATACGTCACCTACTTCTGATGTGATTCTCCAATCAGGATTCTTTGCTCGAACCTTTCCTGTTGAGTCAGGCTCAAATCAAAAGAGTATTGAAATTCCACAAGATTTAGTGAAAATTACAGATGAGTTCAGTACGCTTTTTGGAAATGCCGGATATTGTATCGACTTCTCTGCTGTTCATCAGACTGTCCTTCCTCAAGTGATTGAGGGAGGGATGACGCTAGGTGACATCTTGGATACTGATGTTGAAGAATCATTCTATATCAAGGCAGAGGATTTACCAAAATGGGAATACATGAAGGGATCTAAAAGCGAGATGAGAAAGACCCGAGAAGGATTCGAATACAATTATACAGAGGGAGCAATCCCGTTTCCTGAATACTTGGACCGGCCTAGCAGGACGATGCTCACTTCTGAATCGACCAAGAATAGGTCCACCCATGTGATTCTTGATCCCCAGACGAATCGGTTGCGATTATTGACTCCCCGTGAATGTGAAAAATTGGATGGCTTTGAACCAGACTGGACTGCTACAGGCATGCCATTGAGAACACGGTATTTTTGCATGGGTAATGCTCTCGTTGTCGGATTGATTGAGAGAATGGGAAAAAGCTTGCTTGAGTTTGCCAAAGAATACAAGTTACTCAAGACATGAACTATTAGCCATTTTTCTTAAGGTATTCAATCAATCTGTCGAGTGATGCAGATGAGAAGTACTTGGATAATACTTTCTTGGTTGAATCAATAGAAATACTTTCCTTCAATTGTTCTTGTAGGTTCCGATTTAGTGTCATTACATTGGAAAGTAGTGTGCCTTGTTTTTGGTACTGGTCTTTTAATAGAGCATACTTGCTATCCTGTTTGTCTTTGGATTCCGAAGTAAGTGTCTGTTGGAACTGTGTATATATAGCTTGGATATTCTTCTCTTCCTGAAAAGCCTCTAGAACCTTTTTATCGTTCAAACCCACAGGATTTAAAGAGCTACCTCTTTCTGATTCACGAAGTGCAATGATTTCCTGCAATAGAATAAATAGAGTTTCCAAGTGGTTGGTAGCCTTCTTAAGGAAATCAAAAGGTATATCAGCCTCCAAATTCGTGACTGTGGTAAGGATACTCTTCAACTCACAATTAAGGGTTGTAATTTTATCAGGTCTATCATCATGAGGAAGCGCCTTATTTAAGAGTAGATCTTCAATAATGAAAGTCGTTTCAAGGAAGATGGCTATCTGTTCTGCGTAGGAGCTCTTTTTCTCTTGTTCAGGAGACTCCTGGGTTTCTGAATAGTCGTCAGACTCATCTATTGAATTGGTAATAGTTGTAGATACAGGATTTGCTTGGATATTTTTCTCGGAAAGATCATTTAGTAATCGGTTGATTGCCTGCTTATCATTTAAAGTCTCATTTGTTGAGTTTCTTCGCCATGAATACTGCAAAGGAAGAACTCCGCTCTCGATTTTTGCAAGAAGAGAATATTCTTCATGCCGCATTGAGTATCCGGAACGAAGAAAGTTAGCCAATACTTCCTTAAAGTCTTCGAAGTATATATGCATTTTCTCTTGGTTCCAAACGAGTTGGGGATTGTCCTGATTTCGGGGATCCCATGGGAAAGGAATTTTTCTTCCTGGTTGGCAAAAAAAGTATGAGCATTCAAGAAGTTTTGAGATGCTTGAAAATCCAAGGCCTTTAATATGGTCGTCGAAGAGAAGAAACAATGATTGTGAATTTCTCTCCATATAGGAAGAATATGATCCTGGGTATGAGAGCGTTAGGAAAGTCAAGACACAACGAGTTAGGAATCGCTTATCAATGTTTTTACTTAAAATAGAATAGTTTTTAGACCAATACTCATTCCAAAATTGAGAAATTCGATAATAGTGGAAGAATCCTTCTGATACACGTTTTAATTCTTTCTCATCATAAAACTTATACTGTTGTACAATTTTTTGCATTATTGGAGCATTGGGGTTATCAAAGATTACCTCGGTGAAAGGTACCTCTAATTTTCTTGCAATTCTGGATTTATTATCCAGATATGCGCTTATAAAAAACTCCAGATAAAAGGATTCCCTCTCTCTTTTTGATGTTCCTTTTAGGTTGATGAAATTTGAAATGCGTTTACTCCAGTAGGGAGCAGAATTAATAGGTTCTATATCAAAAAAGTCTTTTTGATTCATAGTGTTGATGGTCCCGCCTTCTATAGGTATTACTAATTTACAGCCAAGTCTTCAATGATTTCAGTAATCGTGGATTGTTGAAGGATTGGTGGAAGCTCATTCTCGATAGCTTGATTCATCCTATCTTCTTTTAAGAGAATACGTTTATATACTCGTTCGTCAATTGTATTTTCAGCGTGTACATAGTAATAAAAAGTCTTCGTATCTGGATTCAATCCGAGACGATGTATTCTATCTTTCGATTGGATATAGTGAACGGCATTATAGCTCATATCAAGGTAGATAGCATGGTGACAACAGGTATGAAGTGAGATTGACTCTGAGACAGCACTAGGGTTGGCAATTACTACAGGTAATGCAGCTGAATGTTTGAAAGTGTCGATAATTTCTGTTCGAAAATTTTTTGTTTGGCCATTCAGTAATTCCACATTGAACCCGAGCTCTTTCTGAATTAAGCTGCGCAAGTCTTGCATAGTTTGAACAAATATTGTCCAGACAATTACTTTATTACCTTGCTTTACTAAACTATCTATGAGCTTGAGAATAGTTTTAAGTTTTGTTGATACTCCAATATTATCGACTAGATTGGAAATATAATTCTTCGATGCTTGCGATGTAAGAAGTACTAAGGGGTCATAAATCATTGGATTGAAAGAGTCTCTATCTACAGATTCTTCGTCATCACCAGGAGCTGAGGTATTGAATAGTAACTCAAAACTAATTTTGTTTAGAGGCTTTTTTAAAAGCCTTGGGTTGGTAGTGACCTGCATCAATCTAATCGCTTTTGCTCGAAGTAGGCGGATTGAAGTGATATCATTGGGGTCAATATTGATTTTTGATTGATTCACAAGGTTATATAGTTCCTGTTCCTTTTCTGTTAGCTTGATTGTCTCGATAATTGGCTCTTCCGGTGGCGGGAGTTGTAACATTTGCTTGGTGATTCTTACAAAATAAGGTGAGATGTTCTGTTGGAGTGTTTCAATATTTGGTTTTGCGAAAAGCGAATCTGGTGTGGCTTTGGAAAGATTTCTCAGTTGGTCGTAGGTAAATCCAATAGTTTTATGATTCGGCCAAAGAAATGAGAACTGAGTAAATAAGTCCTCATACCCATTTGGCATCGGGGTGCCGGTCAACAGCATTTTTGCCCTTGGAGCATCTCCAAATTTTCTGATTGCGATGGAGGTTTGAGATAGAGGATTTTTCATTCTATGCACTTCATCCACTACGAGCATTGTTTTATTACGATCAAGAAAAATCCTAAATGAATCGGCGTTCCGTCTTACTTTCTCATAATTTACTACAGTTATTTCTGATGTAATCATACTCCTGCAATAAGTGTTTATCTGGTCTGAAGAAAATGTATCGAGTACGATGACGCTCGGATTGCGTTTCTTGCCAAAGCATTGTTCAAATTCTTCTTGCCAAGGTTGGAAAGAACTTATTGGGCCGATAACCAAAACTTTATCAACATGCTCTGGTGCATTTTCTGGAAGACTGTTCAGATATGCGAACGTTGCGTAGGCAATGGTTGTTTTACCTGAACCAGGAACAGAGTAATTACAAGACATGACTGCTTTTGTAGCAAAAAACGCAGCTCTATATTGGTACTCTCGAAGTATACGTGTCAGCATTGTGTCAATGGAGTGCTTGAATGAAAGATACTCTGTTCCTAATCTATTGTCTCTTGCTAGAGTTGCTGCCGTTTTACAACTCTCATAGTTGCTTTTCTTTGATTCAATCTGTTCTATTAATTTAAATGTCTGAAGCGTAAGTGGTTCAAAGACAATATTCTTACGCTGACATAGCCCATAGATATCAATGAAGATTTCTCTTACATGATCAGGAGAACTTGCACTAGTTACAAGCTCATCACTCGATTGGAAAGGATTTTTGCAAGAGAGAGACTTCGCAATCATTGATTGCAACGTTTTAAAGAAGATAGTCTCCTTCCTGGTTTCTGGACTAACCTTAAAGGTGAACAATGCTCCTTCAACCCCCAAGTACACTGTAGGCTTCTTCATCTATTTATGAACCTTCCATTTCATTCTGTAACATAGTCAAGTTCTCAATTGTCTCAGCGATTGCTTTCTTCACATCTTTGTTTTTTGAATATTGAGCGATTATCAAATCGTGGTAGAGATTAAACAGGGTTCTCGTGTTGTCACGGATTGTTTCAACAACAACGAGTACTTTATCATCCTCATTATCGATTTTTACTTCTCTAATCGCCTTGTCCAAATTATTGCGCATTTCCTTTGAATAGGTATTTTGTAATGTCTTCTCAATATCGTTGGTTGAGGATTCAAAATCATCTGTAGCAAATTCAGCCTTAAGAACTTCGATTGCTGGTGAGAGCTTCGAATGTACTTTCTCCATATGTTTCTCGAAGAAATTATCCCATATGGCTTTCCTACCAAAAATACCATCAGCCGTCTTTGCATTAGGCTTCCCGATGATTTCTCGTACAATTTTATGATCATTGGTTGGCTTGATTCTGATGGTATCAAAAACGATTAGCTTTAATTCTTCAATCTCTTCTGGATTAATGGTTCTTGAGAGATTTGCAGAATGTGAGCCCTTTTCTAGTTTGGATACCGCTGAATGTAATTGCAATATTGGATCTTCTACGCCTTCAAGTAAATCGTAGTATTCTGGGTAACCGATAAACTCAAGGTACTCCTTAAAGAGCAGGTAGATTTGTTCATACTTCTCAACATCTTTTGCTGTTAGTTTCATCATTTTGGCGATTGCTTCAGGAGTGTATTTATACTCATTGAGCAACTCGTCAACACGCAAGTATTTTTCAATGGCATTGTAGCCTTCTTTCTCATCAGTTCCTAATTGGACCTCTGTCTCGAGACGAACAAGTTCTCGCTCATCGATGTCTTCTGTAAGAATTACAGCTTCAAAATACTCGAATTGAGTAGGATACAACTCATGAAGCTTCGAAAGAACCATGAAACGACGATTGCCATCGATGATCTGTCCATCACGAGTGACAATGCCATACTGTTGTTGTCCTTTTTCTCGGATGTCATCCATGGTCTGTTTATTTTTAGGCTCATTGGATTTCCAGAGAAACTCATTGATAATTTGCATATCTGCTGGTATCTCAGAATTGAGTTTGCGGCCATGTATTGCTTCATATGTTTTGAATTTTGATTTGAAGCGACCATTGTATGAGTTGTAAATGAGATACTCTAGGGGAATCTGGTATACATTGAAGTCTCTGGATTTGTTTCTGAGAGTCAGGTGTATTCCAGTAATAATTGGGGGCTTTCTCAGGATCTCTTGAATCATTTTCTCACGAGTACTTTTTTCCATATAGACGACCTCTTAAAAATATATCGCTATAAGTATACTGCAGAATATATAATCATGCTAATGTTAATTAGGAGCAAATCAGTGCAAACTCTCCAAAGCACAGTAATCAAAAAGGAAAGAACTCCTGACTTTCGGACTTGCTGAAAGAAAAATCAGCCAAAAAGGCTGAATGGCGTCGCTAAATGAGGTTTTCAAGGAAAAATCGAGAAAATAATTTCTCCTACTAAATCCGGCTCAGGTT
>Ga0228535_1003595_pt1 | contig 10741 bp, 12 predicted proteins | sample SJ1metagenome_FD_168457 | JGI IMG/M metagenome (GOLD analysis project Ga0228535, IMG submission 168457) | Enriched culture of PCE-dechlorinating microbial communities from Ithaca, New York, USA - SJ1 | ecosystem: Engineered > Modeled > Simulated communities (microbial... > Unclassified | place... | reverse complement strand
GAGTCGCTCTCACCTGTTCCTCCATACGTCTTGTAGAGATTCACAGTATCGAGGAATCTGTTAATGATGATGTCCACGTAGTAACTCTCAGTAGATCCCGGAACGATTATCTTTTGGATAGGGCACTTCTCTCCGGATATAAATGCATCTGAAAAACCGGATGGGATAATGGCAACATACTCAATTTGTCGATGAAACAGCGCATCCTGAAGTCTCTCAGGTTCGTCGGGGCAATCTACAACCTTGCACACCTTTTCCAGATACTGTGTAAGCCCACGGGATATCTCTCCATCTGTATCTCTATTTATAATTGCCACAGGAACCCGGGTCTGCTCAAAGCCCATTGGTCTGGCTTGAGGCGCAATAAATGAAAACAGCACCGCAAGCCCTATAAACACAACGGAGTTAATCGCCAAACTCCCCACGGCACCGCGCATGACCTTGAAATATGCCCTAAATACTTGCATACTCGTCCCTCCTCAGTATTGCAAAGCTAGCTACACAGAAAACCGCTGAGATGAGGCACAGCATCCCTATATTAATGAAGAACCGACGATGGGTATCGAATACGTAGAGACTGTAGAAGGCATCAGCTATAAGAGCAGCGGGGTTTATGTAGGAAAGAAAGGGTACCTTCACCGAAACGATGTACTTCATATCAACCCACATCAAACCCGCCAAAAAACTCATTGCCATGGTCGACCCAATCAGGATCCCTGTCTTCACACCCTCATGTCCACGTACTAACGTGCCTATGAAGCTTCCATATGAGACGCCGGCTATGCACCCCGCCAGACAGGTGAGCAGCACGTAACCAATTTGACTGCCAAACTTAACTCCCAATGCAAGGGATAGATAGGCCAAAAGAATCAATATCTCAGAAAAACTTATCACTAAAGCCGCCGCCGAATCTGCTAGGACTACCACCATCTTGTGGGTAGGTGCAACGCTCCGCCGCGCGCCCAGATCGGAGAGATCTGCTTGAATATCGATAGCATTGCGCAGACCCCAGAAACCGCTATACATACAGGCCATAGCCAAGAGTGCGTAGAAATAGACGAGGTTCATATTTGGAACGACACCCGAAAAAGATATCTGCTCTGTGTAGTCCCTTCGGTAACCATTTTCGCTTTGCATTCCTTCTATGAGGTCAGAAACAACCTGGGGATTCCTCGATATTATGTTAGCAACAGTTTTAGTTGTCTGTAGGTGCTCATCTAGGATCATCTTAAGTATGCTCTGATATATGCCCGGTTCCTTTACTGTGAGTCTTACAGGTTCGCCTGCGGTTATGATGCCCGAAACCGCTCCTTCATTGAGTAACTCCTCAGCACCTTTTTCATCGGCATAGACTGGGGCAAGCATGTGATTTTGTCCTGCCGAAGACAATTCCTCCAAGATAGCCTGCAGGGATGGATCATTTCTGTAATCTTCGTTATCTACCACGGCTACTTCTATGGGCTGAAACTTCTCTGATTCGGTAGTCAGATGACCAAAGGCAACGTGAAACATGGTGCCCAGTAGAATCGAGAAAATAAGGGTCCAGAAAACCAAATCCCTATCCCGAACAAGACATTTCAGCCTGTAGCTAAACACGTGCCCAAACATTTCCTCATCCTCCTCATTCTCTAAGCTGCTTGCCGGTAATCTCGAGGAACACATCATTTAGGGTAGGTTGCTGTGAAAACACCCTGTTGAAAGATATCTCTCGCGATTTCAAATAGTCGAGGAGGTTAAGAAGGTTATGAAGTCCACCGTCGAAATGCACCGTAAGGTGGTCATCCTCATAGTATGCTCTCGATACATTGGGGAGCTGTTGAATTCTATCAAGGTCTTCAGACTCCAGTTTGTAAATCTCCACCACTACAGTTTCTCCGCTGTTCACCATAGCCTTAAGTTCCTCAATTGTGCCTGTAGCCAGCGGCTTTCCTTGATCCATAATCACCACTCGATTGCACAGTTGCTCGACTTCTTCCATGTAGTGGGAGGTATAAAGTACGGTGGTCCCTTGGCGATTGAGTTCTCGTATCCCTTCAAGAATGCTGTTTCTGCTCTGAGGATCTACGCCTACCGTAGGCTCATCTAATATCAGAAGTTCCGGCTTGTGGACAATGCCACATGCTATATTCAGCCTGCGCAACAATCCGCCCGAAAGTTTCCTCGGGTAGAACTTCCGAAAAGCGTCCAATTCGACAAAGTCAATCGCTTCGTCCACTAACTGGCGCCGAGAAACAGCATCTTTGACATACAACCCGCAAAAATAGTCTACGTTTTCGTCTACCCGCAATTCTCTGAAAACAGCTACGTTTTGCATAACAATGCCAATTCTCTGTTTTATGTCATACGCATCCGGCCTCATTTCTTTCCCGAATACTCTAATAGTCCCCTTATCGTACTTGAGCAACGATAAAACGCAGTTTATGAGAGTGGTCTTGCCGGAGCCGTTAGGGCCCAGCAAACCCACGATCTCGCCTTCGCTTACCTCCAAGTTGAAGTGATCCAACGCAACCAAATTCCCGTACCGCTTGACCAGGCTCTGTATCTCAATGATCATAAGCACTCCTCCAGACTATCGATACCATTTGATTTCTGTGACATTTTTCGAAACAGTTTTCGTGGGGAAAATTAATTGGACTCAAAAATCCAATCGTATCTAGTATCCCCGCAAATCATTACAATAGGTCTGTTTACTAGTGACCCATATCCTGTACCACCACATTACTCCTTCCGTGTTTCTTACGGTAAGTGTTTGTACTCACATTTTCGAGGTGACAAAAGTCACGAAATTACCGATTCTACCACTGTTTGTTATCTCAGTAATGCGGTAGGCACTGCGGTTGCCACCGGACTTGTCTGAACTTGTCTGAGTTCCGTAGGGTCATAGGATTCTAGTTGACACAACCCTAAACGCAAAGGAAGTGGCTCACTAAGTGAGCCACTTCAGCTACTAATGAGGCTCCCATAGATACAAGTGGTCCACCACATGAGCCACTTCAGCCAACGATGAATCTCTTATAATCGAAAGTGGTCTACTACATGAGCCACTTTGGCTCAATGAAACATACCGCAACACGTTTTGATAACGAAGTGGCTCACCGGGTGAGCCACTTCAGCTACTAATGAGGCTCCCATAGATACAAGTGGTCCACCACATGAGCCACTTCGGCCAACAATGAATCTCTTATAATCGAAAGTGGTCTACTACATGAGCCACTTTGGCTCAATGAAACGTACCGCAACACGTTTTGATAAGGAAGTGGCTCACCAAGTGAGCCACTTCAGCTATTAATGAGGCTCCCATAGATACAACTGGCTCACCACATGAGCCACTTCTGCACGCTACACTATTAATCAAGAACAAGTGGTACGTCGGATGAGCCAATCCTAAGAATCATCACTTCAAAATCAATACCATCCTCACGGCAAGGTGTGCCATATCCTGGCTCAAAGTTAGACTTGCCACTGCAATTGCCGCTTGCAGCCTCACATGGTAGACTGTTGCTGAAAGAACGTCAGAACTTAGGATTGCTCCGTAAGCAAAACAAGTGGCACATCCTAACGTGCAACTATCACCGGTGCAGTACAGGAGCTGAACGTGCCCTGAGTTCCGCATTGAAACACTCCTATTATCGAAGGTGACGTACTATGCAAAGCGCGGCCGACAGACTACTCCTTATGATCTGCTGTTTGGTCTTTATTCCGGCAAACGCAAACGAAATTGCAGCCGTAGTGTCACTTTTATGTGCAATCACGGTTAGCGCTATAAACGGCTATAACCGATCCGACAAAGCCGTAATAACCACCACAACCTTGTATATCTTCCTATGTATCGTATCACCAGCATTCTGCATCTTCTTGCCTTTGGTATGTTACGACGCGATGGGTAAAATCAAGAGAACTACTATACAACAAGATGAAAGACACTTCCCTCCACACGCCGATTCTTCAGTTGCTCCGCCCAATCAAGGCAGTGGAACCTCAGCAATGTGGGTTTCATTAGTATTAGGAGCCCTTGCAGTATCCTTGGCACGCCTATCCTTCGAAGCGTTCTTGACGATTAGCGCCCTAATGGCGGTATCTTATGCGTTAGTTACCCGTCGAAAAGCGCTAGAGTACAGCCAAAATCTGACCAAGAGACTACGCGACGACACCTACGAAAGGACTGTGCTCTTAGCGGAAAAGAATCGAGAACTTCTAGAAAAACAAGATTACGAAGTCAGGCTTGCAACCCTGAATGAAAGGGGCCGTATTGCCCGCGAGATTCACGACCACGTAGGTCATCTTTTGTCCAGGTCAATTCTTCAAATAGGCGCCCTAATGGTCACCGAGACTGACGAGAAAAAGAAGGAGAACCTAAATCACATCCGCGACACATTGTCTCAAGCAATGGACAGCATACGAACAAGCGTTCACGGTCTGCACGATGAATCAATCGATCTCAAAACGCAGGTTCAGGCCATTACAGAGGAATTCACTTTCTGCCAGGCACGCACAGATTATAGATTGCAGAACGAACCTGATAAGGCCATTGCATACTGTTTCATAGCCGTGATTAAGGAAGCCCTGAACAATGTTGCCCGTCACTCAAATGCCACTTTGGTCACTATCACGCTTGTAGAACATCCCGCCCTCTACCAACTCATAATTCAGGACAATGGCATCAATCAGCAGCTCGATTCAGGAGAAGGTCTCGGCCTTCGTAGCATAGAAGATAGAGCTAGAGCCCTAGACGGGCAATTTGTAATGGAGAGAAAAAGGGGGTTTAGACTGTTTATCTCGGTTCCGAAAAGGAGGGAGTTCTATGCGAGTACTCATAGCAGATGATGACCCGCTGGTCTGCCAATCCCTTAAAACAATTCTCCAAGCAGACGGCAGCATTGAAGTCATCGGAATTGCCTCAGATGGAATCGAGGCCGTAGAACTGTTCGCAGAACTTCAGCCGGACGTAGTGCTCATGGATATCCGCATGCCGAAAATGACCGGGATTGAGGCCTGCGAGAGCATTTTGAAACAGTTCCCCGACGCACGAGTTTTGTTTCTCACCACGTTCTCAGATGATAAATATATTGTAGAAGCTCTAAGACTAGGGGCAAAAGGGTACATACTTAAACAGGATTTTGAAAGCATCATTCCAGCTTTGAAGGCAGCACAGAACGGTCAGAATGTGTTTGGAGATGCAATTGTGACCAAACTATCCACCCTAGTCAGAAATGGGCAAAAACCTAATATGTCCGACCTTGGCATTACCAAAAGAGAAGAAGAGATCATGGAGATGGTAGCAAAAGGGTTGAATAACCGAGACATTGCAGACACGCTACACCTTAGCGAAGGCACAGTGCGTAATTACGTAAGCACGATCCTAGAGAAACTTGATCTGAGAGATCGCACACAGTTGGCTATATTCTATCTCAGGAGCGTCGAATAAGAATGCTGATCCGTTTGCCTCCTAATAAAGATGCTCATAAGGGGCGCCGCCACAGGGCAAAGAGTGAAGCAAAAACCCCCGTCCCTTTTGCTTCTTCTGCTTCTTCTAATGCTTCATCTAGGAATCATTTCCTCATAACTGCCTTGGCGATCCTTGTGATCGTAAGCGCAACTGTACTCAGTTCCTGCGTTCCTAAGGCAGAACCCCAACTAACAGCTGAGGAATAACTGGAAGATTTTCGTCTCATGTTGGATGTTTTAAAAGACAACCACCCCTACTTAGCGCTGAAAACACGAGTGGAAGGCTACGACTTGGTAGCCCACAAAAGCGAGTTCGAATCAGCGATCACTGCCACGAAAAATGATAAGGAATTTGTCCAAACTATTCAACGCATCCTTCTGCCAATGAACAACGGCCATACATCCGTCATCGGTCCTGATCTTTTCAATCTCATAAAAAACCTGCCTGAAGAATTGACTCCGTGGCACAACGAGGCAGCTAAGACAGATGAAGAAACTGTGCCTCTCTAATCGCTCAGTTTAAGTTCCCCGTTCACCAGGAAACACCTTCCAAGAAATATCGCTTCGGTAACTTTTGGGGTCTCTTTTTCTTTGGAACCCTGCGCGTCTAGCGTTAATACCTCAGAACTTACAGTCCTCACGAAGTCTTTGCGTAGTTCTATAGTATTTAGATGCAAATATCCGTTGCTCAGAAAAAAATCCAGGGCGCCAAGATTCGAAGGGACCACATCTAGAAACAATGAAGTAGCTCCTTTTGAAGAAACCCAATGCTCGATCTGGTTTAAGATTTCTGAACCTATCCCCTTATCACGCCAATGTTCATCTACAATAATGTCTTCTATCCAATATGTGCCATGGTCCTCACGGAGCCTAACGAGCCCGACCGTGATCCTTTTCCCTTGCTGCTCTGCACACTCATGGAAACATTCAAAAAGTTCTACTGCTCCATCGCACTTGGCCGAAACTGTAGTTTCACAGGCAAAAAGTAGATGATCTTCCAACCACTCCTCAAGAATAGTTTCGGCCCGAGATAAGTCGATCCATCTCTCTTTATTCATACAGTCTGCATGGTGATTGAAAAACTGGACTATGAGGGTGAGAAACACAGACTTGTCCCTTGCTTCATATTCTCTCAATGTGATCACTTAACCTTACCTCCTACACAAATTCTGAGGTATTCTTACCGAACGCGTACTGTGCAAGGCCTCCTCCGGAGATCACCTTCTTTACGAAATGTGTGCTAACTTAAAGCATCTTCACTCGATGTAAGCAGTGACCACATAATTATATCCTGGGGGAGGCTTTGCTTTTTCAGAATCGAAAAATTCGAACTTGACAACTTTTCCCATATGCTCGGCGCTTAGAACCAGATGACATAAGGCAATCCCCACATCTATCTGATTCAACCTATTGAAAATTGGATATCTTACAGGACTCAGTTTTTCTCTACCTACATGCAGTTCTGACAGCGTGCCGTAAAAACACCAAGGTTGCCTGTTTACTGCAGAAGGAGCAAGACGCACTGGCTCTAAAAGTTCCTCTGCTTCTTCTCCTTCTACGAAGCATATTTGAGACATGGGCTTCCTTTTGAACTGTGAAACGTCATCCCGATGCAAAGGTTCGGCAGCCTCACCAAATCCGAGCATGATCGTAAAATCCAATCCGTCACAGCACTTAACGATCTGTTCCTGTGGCTTCGCCAGACCGAGCCAACAGCTCCCCACACCCTTTGCTGAGAGATACAAATCCATCTGCTGACCCAAAAACCCTGCATTGTACAAGTAGTTGTCTCTCCTCTCAGAAAAAATGAGGATGTAATGAGGAGATTTCACAGGAAGCAAGTTCACGATCTCGCCGTGCTCTGCAAATTCGAATTGAACATCTATTTCTGGGTAGAGAGGCTCTAGTGCGCTCGCGTAACGAGAAATATCTTCTATGGCGTCAGAGCGGAGGGAGTCCATGCGATATTTCCGAACAGATTTCCTTCGAAATATTGCGTCATAAAGGGCAGGATCCATGTAAACCGCCTTTCTGTCCAATTGGACGGTTCATACTAACCACTCAATCACCGATATTATAGCCCTATATCTCGCAAAGGCAGGAGTTGGCGGAAGTCCCGAATGTATACTTCGCACAATTCCCCCATTTCGTCTTCATAGGAGGCGTAGTGTATATCGTACACGCCCCATGCCCTCATGCCTGCGGCTAAGATCCCTTTTACGCCATCTAGCGTATCTTCAAAGACTACGCATTTTTCTGGCGAAACCCCTAGTTTTCTAGCAGCCAAAATGTACAAGCAAGGATTAGATTTTCCCCGATTTACTTCATCTGTGGTCGTAAAGGCGTCGAAAAGGTGGTAAATCCCGCATCGCTTAAGAACGGGCTCAGAAAGGACATCGGGGAGAGAAGTCACAGTGCCCAGCTTTACGCCATTTCCCTTAAGGTATTCGAGGTATTCCTTCGCATATGGTTTGAGGCCCACTTCATTAACGTATGCATCCATAGCCATAAGGTTCCATTCGGCCATGATTTCCTCAGGGGATTCCTTCAAGCCAAATATGTTGCGGGTGTATTCTGCGCTTTGCCTAAAAGTCATGGGAGCGATCGTGTGAAAATAATCAGGAGGTACTTCAATTCCGCGTCTAGACAAAAACTCCTCATCTATCTTTGCCCACACCCACATAGAATCCAGCAAAGTGCCATCCAAGTCAAATAAAGCTCCCTCGAAATCCAGCACGTCTGCTCCCTCTCCCTCTTTTGACTCGTTCCTTCACTTACTTAGATTAACACTAATTTGCCCTTACTTTGGTTTAGGGTTTCCGAAAATGATTTCCCCAGCTAGATCTCTTAGTCTGCGAGCTTTTCCAGAAACATCCTTAGCCGCCATTATAGCAGATACTACCGCTATTCCCTGTATATCTACGCCCTTAAAGGCAGAAATCGTGTTTTCGTTTATGCCGCCTATTACGACTATAGGGATGTGTACAGACTCCCTTATCCTCAAAAACTCCTCGAAAGAAACAGGCTCAGCATCTTTTTTGGTATCGGTAGAAAACATTGGACCTACGCCTAGATAATCGGCACCATCTTCCTGGGCTTTAATGGCTTCCTGGGCATTTGAGACAGAAACGCCCACTATTTTGTCATCCCCCATGATTTCTCTAGCTACTTTTGCAGGAATGTCAGACTGGCCAACATGTACGCCGGCAGCATGCGCCCCTAAGGCAATATCGGCCCTATCATTTACTATCAAAGGTATTTCATGCCTATCAGTTACCGCCTTGATCCTTACCGCCAGCTCATAGAAGTCCCGGGAAGATGCTTTCTTCTCCCGCAACTGTACTAACGTAACGCCTCCAGATATGGCTTCTTCTACCGCTTCCTCAAGCGTAGGGGTAGTCATAAGGTCCCTGTCTGTAACCAAATACAGACTCAAGTCCATTTTAGGCCTCATTGATTTTCGCCCTCCTGACCATAGTTTCAGAAGTCAGTTTGCTAGCCGCATCAATAATCGCCATATGGAAACCCCCATAACCGCATTTACCGGCGCTTTCGTACGCCAGTTCCCCGCATATTCCCATGGCGCATATGCCTCCTACACATGCCGAAAAAAGATCATCTATTTCACATGCTCCGCAAAAAGAGCCTACTAAAGATGTGCACATGCAACCGGTTCCAGTCACGTTAGATAAATGCTCAGTCCCATTATTTATAAACGCTGCTCTTCTTCCATCAGTCACAATGTCGGTAGCTCCTGTTACTGCAACTATGCAGTTTGAGTCTTCGGCCACTTTCTTCCCAATTTCAGCGGCCGAAATAAGGGTCATGTTCTTATCAATTTCTGATGCATCAACCCCTCTTGTTGTCGCTTTCAAACCCGCTACAAACCGCACTTCTGACATGTTTCCCCTAAGGACTGCGATCTTAACCTCTTCCATGATTCTTTCAGTTGTCTCATTTCTCAGCCTAGAAGCACCGGCTCCAACGGGATCGAATATAACCGGAATTCCTAGCATGTTAGCTTTCTCTCCCGCCTTTATCATGGATTGTATTGTCCTTTTATTCAGCGTGCCTATGTTTAAGACTAAAGCAGAAGATATTGACGTAATGTCTTCTACTTCATCTATGTCATCAGCCATGATGGGAGATGCGCCAATTGCAAGGACTATGTTGGCGCAATCGTTAACTGTCACGTAGTTGGTGATGTGGTGTATAAGGGGGCTCTGAGCCCTGACTTTATCAAGCGTTTGACACATATCTTTTATCAGATCCAAATCTATCCCTTCTTTTCTCATATCTCCAGTTCTTCAAGCACCCTATTTACGGTCAAAACTGCGCACATCTTTCCGCACATTGAACAAGTCCTGCTGTCTTTCGGAGGAATGCTCTGCCGATAGGCTTGAGCTTTCTCCTTATCTATAGCCAGTTCCAACATGGCATCCCAGTCCAAAGCGCTCCTTGCGTCAGCCATCTTGTCATCCAGATCTCTGGCCGCTTTTACTCCTTTTGCAATATCTCCTGCATGAGCCGCGATTTTTGCTGCCATGATTCCTTCCTTCACATCCATTAGGTCTGGCAATCTGAGGTGTTCTGCCGGGGTTACGTAACATAGGAAGTCCCCTCCATTTGCTGCCGCAATGGCCCCGCCTATTGCAGAAGTAATGTGGTCGTACCCTGGGGCAATGTCTGTGACTATTGGACCCAGCACATAAAAGGGCGCTCCGTGACACAATCTTTTTTGAAGTTTCACATTGGCAGGAATTTCAGCCAGAGACATATGGCCCGGACCCTCTACTATAACCTGCACATCTTTTTCCCAGGCCCTTTCGACCAGGTATCCCAATTCTACGAGCTCTGACATTTGAAAGGCGTCTGTTGAGTCGTCAATACATCCCGGTCTAAAGCCGTCTCCCAAGCTTATGGTTACATCATATTCTCTCAAAATATCCAAGAGGTCATCAAAATATTCGAAAAAGGGATTCTCATTGCCTGTCATCTTCATCCACGCAAGTGTAAGGGAACCTCCCCTGGAAACCATGCTCATGCGGCGCTTTTGTCGGCCGAATAATTGGCCCACCTTTTTGTTTACCCCTGCGTGGATGGTCATAAAGTCCACGCCTTCTTGAGCGTGGGAAAGAACTACATCTAGGAATTCTTTCCCTGTGATGTCTTTGAGGTCTTTCGACCAATATCCTATTGCATCGTAAATGGGGACTGTTCCTATCATAGCCGGAGACCTAGCTATTAGAGCTTTCCTAAAGTCGCGAGTCTTTCCGTAATTGCTGAGATCCATTAT
>Ga0228535_1003594_pt1 | contig 10743 bp, 5 predicted proteins | sample SJ1metagenome_FD_168457 | JGI IMG/M metagenome (GOLD analysis project Ga0228535, IMG submission 168457) | Enriched culture of PCE-dechlorinating microbial communities from Ithaca, New York, USA - SJ1 | ecosystem: Engineered > Modeled > Simulated communities (microbial... > Unclassified | place... | reverse complement strand
CCCAGGGTCACGCGGGGAACGCGAGCCACGGTGTGTTCGAGCAGGCCTTCGTAGACATGCCCGATCTGCTCGACATCAAGCGCACGGTAGGACAGCAGCAGCGCACCGCCGGACTGCTCCAAGATCTGCAACGAGTTCAAAAGCAGCAGCACGGTGCGGTTGTCGATCGGCAGCGGAGCGGCCGAGGTGTCCCGCCAACCGGTGTCTTTGGCCCGGCCCTCCAGGAACGGAAAACGGTCGGGATCGAACAGCGAGCCGCCCAGGGCTGGCATCCGCAGGCTTTCATGCTCGATACCGCCATAGACGGCCCGGAACACGGAGAGCAATCTGGCCCAAGCGTCGTGACGGCGGTCGAGCACTTCCGGTCCGTGACGATCGGCTTCTTCTGCCAGTTGTCCGCGCAGGGTGGAAACGGCGTAACAACGGTCGTAGACCGAATCGCCGAGAAGGAGCAGCCCGCGTTCCTCGGCGCAGAGGACGAACACCAGCCGCATCATCACGGTCAGCCCGGCCTCGTAGAGCTCGGCAGGCTTCACGTCGCGGAGCAGTTCCCGGTTGCGGTCCTCGTCGGCCTTGTCGAGACACTGCACGAGCACCTCGACCGCACGGCGGACCTGCTCGCCGAGGGTGTCCGTGACCTCCTCGTGATGCTCGAGGGACTTCGTCAACAATGTTTCCAGAGTGTCTTCCGCCGGCCCGAAACAGCGCCGGACACCGAGCAACGACTGGAAGGCCTTCAGGGTGATCGGCTCCTGGAACCAGAGGCGGGCGTACCACGACGCCTGGCTGGACGTGGAACCCACCGGCGCGTTGACCAGCATCCATCGTTCGCCGTCGGTCAAAAGCCCCACGCGCACGCCATGGGCTCGGCAGAGCAAAGTCATGCGCTCCTGGAGGGAAACGGGCCAGCCGTCACCTCGCTGGACGGATTCGAGATCGGTGTCCGGCGGCAGAACGGCGATGAACAGGCGCGGCTTTCCGTCAGCGGGAGAGCAGACGATCCAGTCGGGTTTGAACGTACCGGCGTGTTCCTGCGACGAAACGCTCGGGAGTTCGTCCGGCCAGTCGCCTGCGTGGACGAGGGATTCACGGTCGTATTCGAGCGTTTCCGTCAGCACCAGACGGACCCATTCCCGGTGCAATTCCGGCAACAGGTTGTCTTCCTGGTCCACCGCTTCGCGCCATTCCTCGTAGGCGGCCCTGAGTTTCTGGCGTCGCGGGGTCTCCACCGCTTCCAGCCCTTGCGGGAAAGCCTTGTCCAGCATGGACACGGTCAGGAAAGGGCCGGATCTTTCGATCAGGGAGAGCCATTCGGCGTGTTTGGATAGATTCTTCATGCCGGATCAGACCCTCCTTGCCTGTGATTGCGGAACGAGAAATACGACGGCCACCGGGAACGTTCGATCCACCGGGTTGGCGTAGTGTTTCTCGATCGCGGTCTTTTCTTCTTCCCGCTCTTCCGGAATCCGAGCCAAACGGGCTTCCAGGGCATGGACGTCTTTCTTCACCTGCGCCATCTCCTCGGGCGAGAATCCGGGCAGATAGAGCTGGCCACCTTGGCGATCCGACTTCAACTCCTTGCGGATGCTGGCCTCGAGTTCGTCCAGAACCGTTCGGACGTCGGCGATTTCGCTTTTCATGCGCCTGTCGAGGGTGTTCTCGAGAAACTTCAAGCGGTCCTTGGATCTCGCTTCGACAGCGACCATGAGAGCGTCTTCGTGGCGCTCGAACCTGTCCTTCAGAACGTCGAACAGCGCCTGGTCGGGTTCGATAGGCGAACCTTGGGCTACCAGAGCTTCAAGTTTGCCGACCTGGGTGATTCGGGCGAACCGTTTGTGTTCGAGTTCGCCACCGGCGAGGGTCAGTTCTTCGTGAAGGCGATGGTGGTCTCCGCCGGTGATCACCAAGCGCGACCAGACCGCCACCGCCGGGACTCGCAATTCACTGTCGGGTACGGTTCGGACCGCCACGCGGTGAAGTCGCTTGACGTCGTCGAGCTTCCAGATCTCCTCGCGAAGCAGGCGCAGACACATCTGCACCAGCCGGTGGTTGAGATGGGCCAGAACGACATCGTCTCTACCTTTGGCGACATCGTGATCGAAGGTGATCGGGCGGCGAACGCCAGTATGGGGATGCTCCAGTCCGACGGTGGCTCTTCCCCAGGAGCCGGGCAGGACTGGCACTTCGAAAACGCTTCCCTTTTCGCCCTTGGTCGAGCCGGTGGGCTTGAGCGACGGCTTTTCCGCCAGATCCAACGCGACCTCGACCGCACGCGAAATGTGCTCGGGCGACAGATGGAAATCGTTCTTCGCTTCCATGAGTCTATCGTGCAGGCGGGCGATGCGCTCCTGAAGACGCTTTTCCGCCGTGACGAACTTCCTCGCCTTGGCGGCCTTGGCTTCCGCAGAGGCGGTATCCAGGCCGCTACGCCTGCCGAGCATGGCGTCTTCTATCTGTCGGGCGATGACCGGCCCGACGCTACCAAGGTCCTCACGGATCGTGTCGATCTTGAGGACGGCACGCATCAGATACTCGTGATCGCCCGCGACATCGCCGGGTTTGACGGATCTGTCGGCGGCTCTCGCGGAGAAGCCTTTCCCAACCGGATGCCAGATGAAAACCGCGTCTTCCTTCTGCCCGTGGCGGTCGATACGGCCGTTGCGTTGCTCCATGACATTCGGATTCCACGGAATCTCGACATGGATGAGGTAGTTGCAGTGGTTCTGCAGGTCGATACCTTCCGAGGCCGCGTCGGTCGCCAGAAGGATGCGAACCGGTGAAATGTTCGGATTCGCCTGGAACGCGGCTTTGACCGACTCGCGCTCGCACGGCAGCATGCTTCCGTGAAGGTACATCAAGCGATCGCCGCCGTAGTCGTTGGCAGTGAGAATCTGATGGAGCCACGAATGGGTGGCCCGGTATTCGGTGAACAAAATCACGCGCTTACCGTTCCAGCGTCCATCGGTCTTCAGATGGCTCTCGAGCCAGTCGAGAATGGCCCTGGCTTTCGAGTCGACGCGGTTGCGTGCTTTCTCTGACCATGCGGTGAGACGGTCGAGCATGTCTCTCTGCTCGCGTGACAGCGGTGGCGCGAGTTCTCCCACCACCTCGACCGCTTCGTGCTGGGCTTCTTCGACCAGCGAATCGTCCGAATACTCCTCTTCGGTTTTCAGGATCGCCTTGCGCAGAATGCGATCGTCCATGGTGTCGCGATCGCCTTTTGGCTTGCCGCGTTCGAGAGTTTCCCGATGTTTCGCCAGCGTGAGCGCGAAAGCCATGGGCGAGGAAAAGAGGCGCTTCTTGAGAAGCATGTGAACGAAATCGGTTCCATATTCGAAGCGCGTGCCTTTGACGCTCTTCGAACGATCGACCGTGTACTCTCCGAGCAAGGCGTGAATTTGCCGTTCCTCCTCGGAGTAGTCGATTTCGAGACCTTCGAGCTTGCGCACCGGAAACACCGGCTTCCCGTTCGCGTCGACGATGTCGCTCTTCAGACGGCGAACCATGACGCGATGAAGTTGTTTCTCGTCCGGCATCACCGTCCTGGCGAACCGCTGATCGTCCAGCAACTCCAGCAACGAGGTGAAGGACTCCTGATATCCGTTGTGGGGTGTGGCGCTCAGAAACAGCCGATGGGTGAAGTGAGGAGCGAGCGACCGGATCAGTCGCGTTCTCTGGCTTTCCAGGGCATACATGGACGCCGACGCCGGTGCGACGTTGTGCGCCTCGTCGACGACCAGAATGTCGAATTTTCGCGGGTATGTCAGGTGAGGTGGAAGAACGTCCTTCAACAACCGGAAACCCTCTCCGCTCTTCATCCAGTCCATCGAGGTGACGAGACGTGGATAGGACGTCCAGGGATTCACGTGGATACCGCGCTCGCGACGGAGGTGCTTGACGTACTCTGTGTCGACGATGCGGAACTCGAGGCCAAACTTTTCCTGCATCTCGGTCTGCCATTTGATCTGCAAGCTGGCGGGGCAAACGACGAACACGGTTCTGCCACGATGACGAACGAGCAGCTCCTGGATGACCAGTCCCGCCTCGATCGTCTTGCCCAGACCGACGTCGTCCGCGATAAGGAGATTGACGCGGGCCATCTCGACAGCTCGAACCAGCGGATCGAGTTGGTAGTTTTCGATGGTTATCCCGCTCCGGAAAGGCGATTGCAGGAAGGAGCGATCCGCGTTGGTAACGGCTCCCCAGCGGACGGCGTCGAGGAAGGCTTCCAGGCGATCGTTGCTGTCCCAGCCGGTGATCGATGGAAGCCCGGCTCGTTCTATGATCTGGGCTCCAGGTTCCAACTGCCAAATGACTTGTAATTCTTCGCCAAGGGAATCCTCGTCGAGAGAAGACAATCCGACCAAGTGTTGGTCGCCGTTGCTTGCCGGTACCAAGGCTCCACTGGCAACATCGGTGACCACCCATTGACGACGCCGCACTTCGACGAGTTGACCGGGCTCGGGAACGTCACCGAAACGAACGACACCGTTCGCCGAACTTACGTTGGTCGTTGTCATTGTGACCGGCTCCTCCGTTTCGGCCGATACACTCTCTTGGTAGCTTCCGATACGTGCGACAGCAAGCTGGCTCCTATGACCTCTCCGAGGGTGACGGGAACGGCATTGCCGATCAGCCTGCCGATGGACTTCTGGCAGACCTGTTCTCCCGGTCGAGTGAACTCGTAATCTGGTGGGAAGCTCTGCAGGATCGCGCCTTCTCTGAGTGAAATCGCCCTGTCTTGCTCCGGGTGGCCGAAACGGCCGTTACCGAACCCGAAAAATTGAGTCGTCATCGTTGGGGCGGGATCGTCCCAGGTCATGCGACCATAGACGCTGGGGTAGGTCTTTCCGGAAGATTTCTTGTGGCAGTCGGCCACCAACTCCCTGGGCCAGTCACGCCAAGTCCCCCCGGGCCTGGAAACCTTTATGCGTCGCATATTGATTTCGGAAAGAGCGGAGCACTGGTGCAGAGGGTCTTTCGGATGGCTCGTTCCGGCCTCTAAGGGAGGCAAGTTGCCGATGGCCTCTTTGACGGTTCTCGGTCTCTTGCCGAACTGCTCGGGAGTCAGAAGTGGGATCGGCCCGAGCTTGGACGCCAGCAACACCAAGCGGTTGCGCTGTTGGGGGACGCCGTATTCGGCGCAATTGACGACCCGGTATGCGACCGAATATCCGTTTCCTTCGAGGTTGGCCACGAACTCGTCGAAAACGTTCTGTTCGATCAGTCGCGGAACGTTCTCCATGGTCACGAGATCCGGTGACAGTTCGTCCACGAGTCTCGAAAACTGCAGCAGAAGCCACCAGCGTTTGTCGGCTTCCGTCGCTTTCTGGTTGTAGGTGGAAAAGGTCTGGCACGGAGCGCAACCGGCCAGGAGTTTGATTCCGTTCTTTCTGAAGTGGCGCTCCAGTTCGTTGGCTTTCAGTTCCTCCACCGGTTTGAGCAGGAACTTGGCGTTGTTATTGGCAATGTAGGGGTATTCACAAGCCGGATCGATGTCCACGCCGAGGCGGACATCGACACCGGCCTTCACGAGGCCATGCGTCAGTCCACCCGCCCCGCAGAACAAGTCGACGGCATAGACTTTACGTCCTGACGCCGCTCCGTTTCTTGTCTGTGCCCCGTTTTTCACTTTTACGAGTCCTTACCTATATCTTCCTTGGGCGAGTCGGCGGACGCGCCACCGGCCTCGACCCATGCGTCGACCTGATCCTTTTTGAACTTCCAGAACCGGCCCATGCGATGCGCTGGCATACCGAACCGGTCGATCCAGCGATACACGGTGTCACTGCTGACACCGAGGTACCTGCCTATCTCGTCTACCGATAACCAGCGGTCTTCCATCTCGGCCATTTCTTTCAGCTCCTGTCGGGCTCTTTCGCTTTTTCGTCATATCCGCCAGCAGCGGAAGCCTGGTCGTCGAGCACAATAATCCAAACTTAACAGGCTCTTAAATTATATTTCCCGAGGCCGATTGTCAACCGCTTTCAGCCGCAAAAAGCCGCAGACGGCTGCTCAAAATCGCTCCCAGGTGCCGTTGGCGACTCTCTCACCGTGAGACGGACATGGCATCCAATAGGTCCACGCCGGAATCGAGGTGCGCCCGCGCAGCACCGCCACTATCACCCTGTGATACATACTGTGCCCGCCGGGGCGAAAGCCTTCCAGCCTGTCGATGCGGCACCGCCCGCTGATCTAAGACAACCATCCAAATCGGCAACAGGCCGGAAACCCATATACAATCAAGGATGTAACTTTCCGAACGATCTTCGGACTTGGTCTGGAGAAAACAGAGAATCAGGGGCCAAACAGAGAAAAAATGCCTGGAGGATGGTGAGAATCAACGGTGTGGAGAGGTGCGTTGAAAAGATGTGAAACGGGCGCAACCCCTTTAGAAACAAGGGGAAAAAGAAAACCCGCCACCCCGGAGAATGACCCCTGAGAGACGGGTTTGTCTTTTGTAAATGGTGGAGCAAACAGCTCTCGACCGCAATTCAGTCTCCGACCCCGATCTGCCCCGTAACGCATTGAAAACAAAGGGCTTCACATAGGAAGTCGAGTCGTGCCCCAAGTTCCCTCCGGGGAAGCAACTTTTCTCTCCCGATTTCCAAGCTCCGGACGAGGATGCTGGGTTTGCAACGGGAGCGGATACCAAGAAAAGCATCCCAACGAATCTTATTCGATTCCGAAAATGGGAATCGAATTGGCCTACCTGCCCGGCAGTTCCGTGCCGCGACTCATGATCTCGATATAGCCCGCGTAGCTGAACAGGCGGTTGCGTTTCTGAGCAGTTAGTTCCTTGACGATGCCGAGCTGCTCCAGGTGGCCGAGCGCCTTGTTGACCGTGGCCGGGGTGATGCCGGTCTTTTCCACCAACGAGCCCGAGGTGGCGATGGGATGCTCCATCAGCGCCCGGTGAACCTGCAGGGTGGATGCCGCCGCTCGTCCGAGGCCGCTGATCTTGTCGCGGTCCTGGTTCGACAGGTTGAGGAGCAGCTGCGCCGTTTCCACAGCCTGGGTGGCGGTGACGATGACCGCCTCGGCGAAGAAATCGAGCCAGGCTTCCCAGTCACCGGTCATGCGCACGTTGTTGAGCAGCTCGTAGTAATACTGGCGGTGCGTCTTGAAGTAGAGACTGAGGTAGAGCATCGGCTCCCGCAGCACCTTCTGTTCACACAGCAGCAGCGCGATCAGCAGACGCCCCAGACGGCCGTTACCGTCCAGAAATGGGTGGATCGTCTCGAACTGCACATGGGCCAGCGCTGCCTTGAGCAGAACCGGGGTCGGCTCCGGTTGGTCATGGAGGAAGAGCTCCAGCTTGCTCATGCACTTCAGTACATCTTCGGCCGGAGGCGGAACGAAGGCCGCGTTGCCCGGCCGGGTGCCGCCGATCCAGTTCTGGCTGCGCCTAAATTCGCCAGGGGTTTGATTGCTGCCCCGGCCCTTGGTCAGCAGCACACCGTGGATTTCACGGAACAAGCGTAGCGACAGCGGCAGACCTTCCTCCAGCAGGCGCAGACCATGGTCGAGGGCCGCAACATAGTTGCTGACCTCCCGCACGTCATCCAGTGGCACGCCGGGTTCCTGATCCAGCTCGAACAGCAGCAGGTCGGAAAGCGACGATTGCGTCCCCTCGATCATGGAGGAGAGCACCGCTTCCTTGCGGACGTACATGTAGAGGAACAGCGAGGTGTCCGGCAGCAAGGTCGAGACACTGTCCAGACGCCCGAGCGCCAGCAGCGCCTGGTCGAACTTGCTGCGCAGCTCCGGCGACCAGTCGATGGGTGGACGTGGCGGCAGCGGCGCGGGAACGAAGGCCTGGGCCTTCTCACCCACCGTCGATATGGTCACGTATCTGCCTTGGAGTTCTCGCTTCATCCTGCCTGCCTCGAACCTAAAATAAGGTTCGTCTTTATTTTATTTTCACTGCACATCCTAAAATAAAGAATCGAGAAGGAAAAATCAAGCGGATTTCCCGATTGGCCGTTTCGATTTCCTCAGACGAGCGTTCGACGTCGCAACGCACTTGCTAAAGCGGAAAAAAGTTACAACCCCGGCTCCGATTTTTCGGTCGCCGGAAAGCCCCTGCCATCAAAGGGTTTCGGGCCGCTGCCCGGAACGGGCATTCTCCGGGGTCGGGAAGTACCGTTTCAACCCCGTTTCCTTTTCGGGGTCGCTTTCGGACGTGCGTTTTCTCCGTTCCACCGGAAAATCTCGCAAACTCGTCTTGAACCGTCCTTGACGCTCAACGCATTGTAAAGTCAGGATTTCGGTGTGAGGCTGTGTCGGCGGAAGATCGGGAACGCGGGAAATCCGGGTGAATAATTTTTGCGGTTTTGAGGTGAGTCCGATTTGCGTTAGCTCTCAGACCGGCAAAATCGGAGGGTGCGTCGACCTGGCACAAAACAGTCTTAAAGCCTCCGCGCCCTGTAACTCCGTGGTAATAAAAACCGAAATCATCTCGTACAACCACTTCCCGGCAACCTGACCAGAGAAACGTATTTCTCTCCTGATTTCCCGGCACCGGGATCATAGGCTCCACGCTCTGTCAGTATCCGGGCTAGCAGCAGCGCCATTTCCGAATCATCCGCCGGCTGACCGGCAATAGTGTTTCATGCGCCGCCAGCGGCCAGTTCCCGCACGCCATCTGGGTAGCTGCGGGGTATCTCCTCGGTCGACTGGAACTCGACCAGGCTGAAGAGACCGTCTCCGGCAAGCTGGCCCACATCAACCGTGTCTGGCTCGATTACTACCACACCCAGCGACCCCACCAGGGCCCGGGCAACAACGTCATCTCCGCCGATTTCCGGCGTACTTCCGCAGGATCCAATCAAACGACAGCGGCATCGTCGTCTGGCACGATCGGAAAGCGGCGTAAACAGCGCTTCCTCCTATGTAACATCCGTGCCTGTTTTCCGCAAAGCGGGATTGTTTCCCGAAAAGAATTCGGACGGCGGTTCGGTTCCCGAAAGCGGAATCGAATGAAATCGCCTGCCGGTTCAACAAACCATTTGCTTTTTCCGGCACGCCAAGCATGAATGACACCGGTTGCCAAAACGAACTGGGAGCACCGGGCCATGCTTTCGTTCACAGAGTTTCCCGCCGGCAAGGGCATCGAAAGCGACGGCCCCTTATCCACCAAGCAGAGGTTAACCATCCTGAAGGCGTTCGAGGATTATTGGCAGGTCGGCGGCTTTCCCAATGTGAACGGCCTCGACCAGCAGCAACGCATCGAAGCCCATCAGGCCAACTGGAACGCCATCCTCGCCAGCATCATCGGCCACCACAACATCTCCCACCCCCGGGCGGTGATCGATCTGGCCCACTGGCTGGTGGACAACACCGGCTCCTATTACGCCATCAGTCACCTGACCGACTACCTGAAATCCCTCGGCCACCGGGTGCGCAAAAGCTCGGTGGTCGATTGGCTTGTCGCGTTCGAGGATGCCGCGCTACTCTTCAGCGTGAATATCTTTTCCAACTCGCCAACCCGGATCAGCGTCAACCCCCGCAAGGTCTACTGTGTTGACCACACCCTGACGGTCTCGGTCAGCTCCGGCATCCTCACCAACCGCGACAGCCTGCTGGAGAATCTGGTGTTCACCGCGCTGCACCGGGTGACGCCGGAGATCTTCTACCACAAGAGCCAAACAGGCCGGGAGGTGGACCTTGTCGCGCTGCTGCCAGCGCTGGGTCAAGAACGAGCCATAATGCTGGTTCAGGTCTGCGCCTCGCTGGCCGATTCCCGCGTCAAGCAGAGCGAGGTCCGTTCCCTCTCCGAAGCCATGGTCGAGCTGGCGGTGGCGGAGGGGACCATCGTCACCTGGCGCACCGATGAGACTATCCCCGTGGGCTTCGGCACCATCCAGGTCGTGCCGGTCTGGCGGTTTCTTCTGGAGATGGAGCCGCGAACCTAAAATAGCGGCTCGGCTTATTTTAGGTTCGTGCTGCTTCCTAAAATAATCTATCGCGTCACATCACGCCGAGAATCCATCCTTCGACCTGGGCAACGGGGTATTCGCCGGGCAGCATGTCCGGCTTGAGAAATTTGCCGAGGCTGCCATCCGTATCCACCTGCCGCAGCCAGGCTGCAGCAACGTAGGCATCGTGCTGGTCGGGCGTACGGTCCTCCCGTGGAGTGCTCTTGCTCCATAGGGACGGGTAGACCTCCACCAGCGCGGATTTACCCGCAGGAATTTCCCAGCCGTCGAAGGGCCAGAAGTGGACCCGCTCACAGAGCTGATTGCGCAGATACCGAAGCCAGGGCAATCCGGCATGGGTCGATTTGGCCACCGAACCGGGTACGTCGAAGTGAAAGACCGACTTAGCCCCGGCCCGCTCCTCGGTTATCCGCCGCCAGCGGGCGCTGCCGGAACGGGCCTCGCCCTCGCCCCTTGAACCGTGGCGAATGAAATCGACGTAGGTATGTTCGGCATCGGTCGGCCAGTGCTTCTGGAAATCATCAAGGAAGGTCGGCCAATCCGGCTCCAGGTGGTGAACCTCGAAATACCGCAGGGGAAAGGAAAAACCGTGGTCGATACCAACGATGGTCGGCACATCCTCGGATAGCTGATCCGCCAGCCATTCCGCCAGGCCGCGCCGGGTCCAGTACTTGCGGGGGCTTGGCGGCGGCTCCACTTCCACCGGCATAGACTCGCGGCTCGCCTCGTAAACCCGAAGTCCCTTCAGACTGGAATCCGGGGTTTCAGCACCGGAGTAGTCAATGCCGATATAGCGACTGAA
>Ga0228535_1003592_pt1 | contig 10749 bp, 10 predicted proteins | sample SJ1metagenome_FD_168457 | JGI IMG/M metagenome (GOLD analysis project Ga0228535, IMG submission 168457) | Enriched culture of PCE-dechlorinating microbial communities from Ithaca, New York, USA - SJ1 | ecosystem: Engineered > Modeled > Simulated communities (microbial... > Unclassified | place... | reverse complement strand
GTCCCGAACATCATCGTCATGGCCCCGAAGGACGAAAACGAGCTGCAGCACCTGCTCAAAACCGCTGTGACCTGTGGCGGCCCTGCCTCCCTGCGCTATCCCCGCGGGGCGGGTCTCGGCGTGCCCCTGGACGAGAAGCCCACGGCAATCCCCGTCGGCAAGGGCGAGATCCTCTTGGATCCCCCCGCCGCCCGGATCGCGCTGGCCGCCATCGGTTCCTGCGTTTATCCCGCCCTGGCCGCCGCCGAGCGCCTCCTGTCCGAAGGTATCCCCGTCCGGGTCATCAACGCGCGCTTCGTGAAGCCCCTCGACGAGTCCCTCCTCTGCAGCGCGGCCGAGGAGATCGGGACCCTCGTCACCGTCGAGGAGAATGTCCGGATGGGGGGATTCGGAAGCGCCGTCCTGGAACTGCTCGCCGAAAAGGGGATCACCGGCGTCCGCGTCCGGTGCCTGGCTATCCCGGACGAGTTCGTCCAGCATGCCACCCAGAAGGAGCTCCGGAGCTTTTACGGGATCGACGCCGAAGGGATCGCGGCGGCGGTCCGCCAGATACTGGCGCGTCCCTGACCGCTCAGTACGATCCAGACGGGAAGCACAGGGAGAAGGCATTGAAAGAACAAAGGATCCGCCTGGACCGCCTCCTCGTCGAACGGGGTCTTGCCGAGAACATCGAACAGGCGCAGGCCATGATCCTGTCGGGGGCCGTGATCGTCGCCGACCGTCCCCAAGACAAGGCAGGGACCCAGGTCCCGGCCGACGCCCCGGTCCGGATTCGGGGGGTGGAGTGCCCCTATGTCAGCCGGGGTGGTCTCAAGCTGCGGGGGGCCTTGGACGCCTTCCATCTCGCCGTGGAGGGAATGACGGCCATCGATGTGGGGGCCTCCACGGGCGGTTTCACCGACTGCCTCCTCCAGGCGGGAGCAGCCAAGGTGTATGCCCTGGATGTGGCTTACGGACAATTGGCATGGCGGCTCCGGGAAGACCCGCGGGTTGTCCCGATCGAACGAACGAATGTCCGCCATTACGACGGCGCGGGAATGACCGGCCCCATCGACCTGGCCGTGATCGACGCCTCATTTATCTCGCTCAAACAGGTGATCCCGCCTGTCCTGAAATGGATCAGGGACGGGGCCATCGTGATCGCCCTTGTCAAACCGCAGTTCGAAGCCCGAAAGGCCGAAGTAGGGCCGCACGGCGTCGTCCGGGATCCGGCCATTCACGAGAGACTCCTTGAGGAGATCGACCGTTTCTGCCTGGAACTGGGGCTTGAGGTCCTGGGGAGATGCGAGTCCCCGATCACAGGGCCGGCGGGAAACCGGGAATTCTTCATCTGCCTCAGGAAGCCTTCTGAGAAGCCCCGGACAGAGGAAAGTCCATGAGCGTCAAACTGGCCAACACCGCAGGATTCTGTATGGGGGTGAGAAGGGCCATGGATACGGTCCTCGACATGGCCCGCCGCAAGGGCCATGAGGCGATCTTCACCTACGGACCCCTGATCCACAACCCCCAGACGATCGAGCTTCTCCGGAAGCGGGGCATCGTCCCGATCCGGAGCCTCGACGAGATCGCCAACACCCCTCCCGGTGCCGCCATGATCATCCGCACCCACGGCATCTCTCCTGCCGAGAGGCAGAAGATCAAGCAAAGGGGATTCCGGATCGTCGACGCCACCTGCCCCAAAGTGGCCCATGTCCAGGCAATCATAAGGAAACACGCCGCCGCGGGGTATGCGGTCCTCATCGTCGGGGACAGGGAACATCCCGAAGTGAATGGCCTTTTGGGTTTTGCCGGGGAGAGGGGGATCGTCTTGGGCGCCCCCGAGGATGTCGAATGCCTCCCCGAACTTGAGAAGGTGTGCGTCGTCGCCCAGACGACGCAGAGCATCGAGGAGTTTGCCGCGATCGTTGGGCGGATCCGGGCGAAATTTCCCAAGGCGGTCGTCTTCGACACCATCTGCGACTCCACGGAGAAACGCCAGTCGGAGATCAAGGCCCTCGCCTCCGAAACGGATGCCATCTTTATCGTCGGCGGACGCAACAGCGCCAATACCCGGCGTCTTGCGGAGCTGGCCCAGCTCCAGGGGACACCCTCCTTCCATATCGAGGCCGACGACGAGTTGAGGGGGATCGACATCAGCCCCTACCGCCGGATCGGCGTTTCGGCGGGGGCCTCGACACCCAACTGGATCATCGATCGGGTGATGGACCGCCTCACCGACCGCCAGGGAAAACGGAAGGAAGTTTTCAGGCTCCTGTTCAAAGGCTGGGTCTTCACGGTCCGCACGGATATCTATTCCGCCACGGGCGCCGGATGCCTGTCCCTGGCCGCCACGCTCATCCAGGGTCTGCCCGTGAACCTCCTCCACCTCCTGACGGCCAGCCTTTACGTCTTCGCCATGCACATCCTGAACCGCTTCATCAACCGAAAAGCCAGCAGTATCAGTTCGTTTCGAGAGGAATCCTACCTCCTTCACGAGAAAATCTACATCACCCTGGCGATCCTCTCCATGGTCCTGGCATTGAGCGCCTCCTTCGTCGCCGGCCCGGCCTCCTTCATCCTCCTATTCGCCATCACCCTCCTGGGTCTCCTGTACACCGCCAACCTTTTGCCGCCAGGTTGGCGTTTCCAGAGTCTGAAGGATATCCCCGGTTCGAAGAACATCGCCACCGCCGTCGCCTGGGCGGCCGTGACGGCCCTTCTGCCGGGAATCGAATCAGGCCTGGCCCCCACGCCGAGGCTCGCGGTCGCCTTTCTCTTCACCGCAGGCATCGTCTTCATCCGTTCCGCCCTTTCGGACATCCTCGACATCCAGAGCGACCGACTGATAGGCCGGGAGACCCTGCCGGTCCTCATCGGGGAAAAAAGGACCCTCCTCCTGATCGAGGGGACCTCGGTGGTCCTGCTGATGCTCCTCGTAGCGGCCCCCCTGGCCGGCTGGTCCACTTACGCCGGGTTCATCCTATCCACTTCCGTATTTTATATATGGATTTGTTTAAAACTTTATGATAAAAGGTCCGCGTTTTCCGGAGTCGTTCTGGAAGGACTTCTGGAGAGCAGTTACATCGTCGCCGGGGTAAGTGCCCTGCTGTGGTGGACGGCTTGGACGTGAGAATCTCGGAAGGAGTATGGATGACGAGGGTATTGAAAGCATTGGCCCCCGCGATCCTGATCGTGGGGCTTCTGGCTTGTGGGGGCCTCCGTTATTCCCAGATATCCCCTGAGGCCAAGGACTTCCATCCCAAAGGGATCCTTGTCCTTCCCGCCGAGGCCACAGCCTTCGGCGAGGCCAAGGCGGACATCGACCGCCTCTTCGAGGAGGTCCTGAAAGAGAAGGGGTGGTTCACCGGTATCGTCGGGGGCGAACAGATCGCACGTCGCCTCTCAACCGACGCAGAACTGCGGCAAACCGTTGCGGAATACCTGGCCAAGCGCGACAAGGTCAACTTTTCCGATCCGGAGTTGAGCGGCAGGATCGCCGCCTTGACCGGATCTGAGGCCATATTGCTTGTCCAGGTCAATTATTGGAACTATACGGTCGAGGACGACACAAAAATGGCCAAGGTCAGCCTCGGCATCACCATGATCGAGGCCAAGACAGGAAAGACCATTTGGACGGCTGTCCACCAGCGGGTCAGCGACTACCTGCTCATCAAGCCGGCCCTCCCCGACGTGGCCAGAGGGCTCATCCGGGAGATGATCGGTTACATGCCGCACTAGCGGCCGGAACACGGGCCGCCGGAAAAGGCCAGGGAAGGAGTGACTCATGAAGGAAGCGGTACAAAAGGCGATCGACAAGATCAGACCCAATCTCCAGGCGGACGGCGGGGATGTGGAGCTAATTGACGTAGGAAACGATGGGGTCGTCAAAGTGAAGCTTGTCGGGGCCTGTCACGGCTGCCCGATGGCCCAGATGACCCTCAAGAGCGGAATTGAAAAATTCCTGAAACAGGAAGTCCCGGGCGTCCAGTCCGTGGTTTCCGTCTGAGAAGTCCGGACCGGTGGAAGCCGGGTCGAGGAATCATAACAACGAAAAAAGAAGGAGAAGACAACATGGCGTATATCATCACCGATGAATGCATTGCTTGCGGTTCCTGCGAAGACGAGTGTCCCGTCGAAGCGATCAGCGAGGGGGAAGACAAGTACACGATTGACCCCAAACTGTGCACGGATTGCGGGGCTTGCGCGGAGCAGTGTCCGGTAGAGGCGATCAAGCCCGGAGAATAGAAGCCGCATCGACACGACATGGCAAAATGATACGGGGGAACGCCGCGCCGGAAACGGTCCGCGGTATTCCCCCGTGTTTTATGGTATTGCGGGCGTTCCGAACCGATTTCCATCGGGATTCAGGATCTTTTCGACCCTGCACCTCCTCGCTGCGCTGCCGGGAAAAACTCGCGCAAAGTCGCTCAGAGAGTTTTTCCGGCGGACGCTTCGCTGCGGAGGCAGGAGGCCCGGGAACAATCTCCGAATCGTCCCTCATGAAAATCAATTCGGAACGCTGGGTTGATTGATGAGTATCGGTAATTCGGGTGTCGCATCATGATGGTTAAAGGGCTTTGAAAAGGCCGGGAAATGGGTAAATTTGTCACCTTTGAGGGCGGCGAGGGATCCGGAAAGACCACCCAGATCGGACTCGCCGTGGAGTGGTTGAAGGGACGCGGTATTCCGGTCTTGGCGACCGCCGAGCCCGGCGGAACCCCGCTCGGCAAGAAGATCCGGGAGATCCTGCTCAATCGGGGGCCAAGCGCCATCAGCGCCGAAACGGAGCTCCTGCTCTTTGCCGCTGCCCGTGCCCAGCATGTGCGGGAGACCATCCTCCCTGCGCTGGAAAAGGGTCAGTGGGTCCTCTGCGACCGCTTTGCAGACGCCACTCTCGCCTATCAGGGCTTCGGGAGGGGGATCGACATGGCCTTCATCCGCGCGCTGAACGCCTTCTCCTCCCTTTCGGTGAAACCGGACCTGACGCTCCTCATCGATCTGGACGTCAAGACCGGACTGGACCGCGCATGGCGAAGGACAGCCGGCGTCCGGCCGGAAGAGGCCGAAGACCGTTTCGAGCAGGAAGACCGGGCCTTTCATGGCAGGATCCGGGAGGGTTACCAGTCCCTCGCGGCCGAGGAGCCTCAGCGTTTCCGGATCATCGACGGGGCGGCGACAATCGAAGCGATACATCGCCAGATCTGCGGCTGTATCGAGGAATTTCTTCAGGTTTCAGGTGGTTAAATTTTTGACGGGGTTTCCAACATGGCCTTCGGCGGGATCTACGGCCACGAAAAACCGATTTCAATCCTGAGAGGCGCCATGGAAAAAGGCCGCACCGCCCATGCCTATCTCTTCTACGGAATGGAAGGGGTCGGAAAGAGGACGGCGGCAGCGGCCTTTGCCAGGGCACTGAACTGCCTGGACCCGTCCCCACCCTGCGACGCCTGCCTCTCCTGCCGCAAGGCATTGCACCATAACCACCCCGATATCGTCACGATCGCCGCCGAAGGGCAGTTCATCAAGATCGGGGCAATCAAGGAACTCCAGGAGCAGATGAAATTCAGCCCCCGGGAGGGCATCAGACGGGTCTTTATCGTGCCGGAAGCGGATCGGATGAACGCGGCGGCGGCCAACGCCCTCCTGAAGACCCTTGAGGAACCTGTGACGGGCAACCTCCTCATTCTGACGACCTCGCGGCCCCACGCCCTTCCTATGACCATCCTTTCCCGGTGCCAGCACCTGCGTTTTGCCCCGCTGCCGCAGGAGGAAGTGGCGCGCTTTCTTCGGGACCGGGAAGACTTCGACGCTGAAGCGGCGGAGGTGATGGCTGCCTCTGCTGGCGGCAGCATCGGTAAGGCGCTGGAGATGAACCGGGAGGATTTCCTGGCCATGAGAAAGGGGATCCTGGGGTATCTCTCCAGGGTCGATCCGGCCGATCCCATCCAGAGGCTTTCCCTGGCCGGCCGCCTCGGCACAGAACGGGAGGAGATCCTTGAGAACCTCCGTATCCTCAGGACCTGTTACCGGGACGCCCTCGTCCTGCGGGAAACCGGGGAGCCCCAACGGCTGAGCTTCCGGGATCAGACCGTTCTCGTCCAAGCCCTTGCCGATCGTCTGCCGGGGCGCAGCCTCTTGGACAATTTGGCCATCGTGGAGGCCGCCATGAGCGCCATCGACCAGAACGCCAATAAGACATTGACATTGGAAACCATGGCGATTAAGCTGCTGTGACGAAAGCAAAAGGGTGACCAACCTTGAAGAATATTGTGGGCGTCAAATTTAAGAAGGAAGGAAAGATCTACAGCTTCCATGCGGCCGATTTGACCCTGACACGCGATGATCTCGTGATGGTCAGCACGGAAAACGGTCCGGCGATCGGCATGGTGGCGACAGAGGTCCAGGCCGTACCAGACGAACAGCTGACCGCCAACCTCAAGAACGTCATCCGGATTGCTTCCGATGACGACCTGCGGACCTGCGAAAACAACCGCAAACTGGAACAGGAGGCCAAGCAGTTCTGCTGCCGGAAGATTGCCGAGCGGCAGCTTCCCATGAAGCTGATCAATGTGGAATGTCTCTTCGACAAGAGCAAGGTGATCTTCTATTTCACGGCAGGCAACCGCGTCGACTTCAGGGAACTGGTCAAGGACCTTGTTCAGAAGTTCCGGACGCGTATCGAGCTTCGGCAGATCGGTGCACGGCAGGAGGCCCGTATCGTCAAAGGGCTCGGAATCTGCGGGCGGGAAGTCTGTTGCGCGATGCTTCTGCAGAGTCTGGACCGGGTATCGGTCAAGATGGCCAAGGAGCAGAACATGTCCTTGAATCCCGAGAAGATCTCCGGACTCTGCGGCAGGCTGATGTGCTGCCTCGGTTACGAATACGATGGTTATCTGGAGATGAAAAAGGACATGCCCAAATGCGGCAAGCTCGTCCAGACTCCTCAGGGGAAGGGCAAGGTGCTCCGCCAGAACGCCCTGCAGGGAGAGGTCGTCGTCATCCTGGAGACCGGGACCGAGGCGTCCTTCGAGACCAAGGACGTCCGACGCATCACGCCGGAGGGCCGGTAAAGAGGTCGCCTTTTCCTGGGTTTTCAAAGGGTTTCTTAGAAAGGGAATGGAAGTCATGACGGGGAATACCTTCTATATCACAACGCCGATCTACTACGTCAACGCCTCACCCCACATCGGTCATGCCTATACAACGATCATCGCCGACGTCTTGGCCCGCTACCACCGCCTCCACGGCCGCAGGACCTTCTTCCTGACCGGAACGGATGAACACGGAGACAAGATCGCCGAGGCGGCCAGGAAGGCGGAGGTCACGCCCCAGGCCTACGCCGACCGAATCAGCGCCCAGTTCAGGACCCTCTGGCCGGAACTGGCGGTCACCCAAGACTACTTCATCCGGACGACCGATGCCAACCACGTGGAGACGGTCCGGCGGATCCTCCAGAAGGTCCATGATTCCGGCGACATCTATTTCGGCCAGTACGAGGGATTCTACTGTGTCGGCTGCGAGCGCTTCTACATGGACAAGGAACTCGTCGACGGGAAGTGTCCCCAGCACGAGACGGTCCCCGAACACCGCAAGGAGAGCAACTATTTCTTCCGGATGGGCAAGTACCAGGATTGGCTCATCCAGCACATCCAGGACCATCCGGACTTCATCCGTCCCGAGCGCTACCGCAACGAGGTCCTTGCCTTCCTGCGCGACCCCCTGGAAGACCTCTGCATCTCCCGACCCAAGAGCCGCCTCACCTGGGGAATCACGCTCCCCTTTGACGATAACTACGTGACCTACGTATGGTTTGATGCGCTGATCAACTACCTCACGGGGATCGGCTATCCTGACGGGGATAACTTCCGGGCCTTTTGGCCCGCAGCCGAGCACCTGATCGCCAAGGACATCCTCAAGCCCCACGGGATCTACTGGCCGACGATGCTCAAAGCCGCCGGGATCGAGCCCTACCGGCACCTCAACGTCCACGGTTACTGGAACATCGAGAAGAGCAAGATGTCCAAGAGCCTTGGCAACGTGGTCCGTCCGCTCGACCTCAAGGACAAGTACGGCCTCGATCCTTTCCGGTACTTCCTCCTGAGGGACATGGTCTTCGGCCTCGATTCCACCTTCTCCGAAGAGGCCTTTGTCCAGCGAATCAACTCGGACCTTGCCAACGACCTGGGAAACCTCGTCAGCCGGACGATGACGATGGCCGTCAAGTACACCAACGGCCATGTGCCCGAAGCGCGGGTTGCCGTCGATGCGGACCGGATCCTCTGGGAAACCGCCTCGCGGACCATTGCCGAGGTGGAAGCGGGCTTTGCCGAGATGGCCCCTCACAAGGCCCTGATTGCGATCTGGGAGTTCATCAACGTTACGAACAAGTATATCGTCGAACGGGAGCCCTGGGTCCTGGCGAAAGACCCGGCGAACCGGGGCCGCCTGGAAACGATCGTCTACCACCTCCTGGAGGCCCTCCGCATCACGTCCGTTCTTGTTTCGCCCTTCATGCCGGGATCGGCCGCAAAGATCCAGGAGCAACTCGGCATCACCGACGGGGCGGGTCAGGACTTTGCAAGTCTCGCGAACTGGGGCGGTCTGAAGGCCGGCAGCGAACTGAAACGGGGCGAGTCCCTCTTCCCCCGGGTGGAGCTCAAGGCCGATCAGGCCAAACCGGAGCCTCCCAAGGCCGAGGTCCCGCCGATCAAACCGGAGATCACCCACGAAGAATTCGAGAAGATCGACCTCAGAACGGCGAAGGTCATTGCTGCCGAACGGGTCCCCAAATCGAGCAAGCTCCTGAAGCTGACCATCGAGATCGACGGGGAACGTCAGATCGTGGCCGGGATGGGGAAGGATTACACCCCTGAGGAGATCGTCGGCAAGACCATCGTCGTGGTGGCGAATCTCAAGCCTGCCAAACTCATGGGGATCGAGTCCCGCGGGATGCTCCTGGCCACGGACACCGAAGCAGGCCTCACCCTTCTGGGGTTCGACCGGCCGCCCAAGACCGGAGCCAAGATTCACTGAGAGAGGGAAAAGGAACCTTCCCCGCCTTTCGAGACCGTCCGCTTTGCCCCTCAAGCCCATCGTAGAGATGACGCCTACCCGCTCAGGCTTGCCGCCTGAATAGGCCATGGGGGACGGGGGCCGTCGCAACGGCCCCGCGGGAGGTCGTTCTCGGAAAATCGCTCAAATTCATTAAGGAATCCCCGGAGAAGGCCATTCCCGGACAGGGATGATATTCCCCGGCAAATCAATACTTGACGGATCTGCGGGTCGATGCTATTGAAAGCGCATTTCCACAAGCCTGCCATCCTTTTCGCCATACATCTACAACAAGCTTAGCGGAGGTCAACACCCGATGCAGATCGAGTTGAGCGATATCTCCAAGGCTTGGGGTGAGGTCAAAGCGGTCGACCGGGTGAGTTGCATCGCCACGGCGAGCGAACTCCTCGTCCTGCTGGGTCCGTCGGGATGCGGAAAGTCGACGATCCTGCGGCTCATCGCCGGCCTGGAGACGCTCTCGGGAGGGATCATCCGCATTGGGGGACGGGACGTCTCCCAACTGCCCCCCGCCAAACGCAACATCTCCATGGTCTTCCAGTCTTACGCCCTGTTTCCCCATCTGAACGTGGCTGAAAACATCGTCTTCGGTCTCAAGGTGAGGAAGCTCGAAGTGGCCGAACGCAGGCGGCGACTGGACCGCGTAACGGAACTCCTGGGCCTCCAGGGGTTGCTGAACCGAAAGCCCGCGGAACTTTCCGGAGGACAGCGGCAGCGCGTGGCCCTGGGAAGGGCCATCGTCAGCGAGGCCCCGGTCTGCCTCATGGACGAGCCCCTCTCCAACCTGGACGCCAAGCTCCGCCACGAGATGCGCCGCGAAATTCGCTCCCTGCAGCAGCGTCTGGGCATCACGATGATCTACGTCACCCATGACCAGATCGAGGCCATGACCATGGCCGACAAGATCGTCCTGCTCAACGCCGGCCGCGTCGAACAGATCGCCACCCCGGAAGAACTCTACGCCCGGCCGGCCACCCGCTTCACGGCCGAATTCATCGGCACACCGCCCATGAATCTGCTGTTCCTGGACGATCTCGATGTCTCCTCCTGGTTCCAGGCCCATCTGGCGGCCCAGTTTCCGGCCGGCCCCTGGCAATCGCTGACGCTGGGGGTGCGCCCCGAGGGGATGCACCTGGCCGAGGGAGGGGTTCCGGCGGAAGTCCTGGGTATCGAATACCTGGGAGCGGACAGCCTCATCGGCTGCCGGATCGGCCGTGCGGAATGCATCGTCCGACAGAGCGGCAAGGTGCGTCTCGCCGCAGGGGAGAGGATCCAGGTCGCCTGGAAAGCCGCGGAGACCCATTTTTTTGAAAGGGAAAGCGGCCGGCGTTGGGTGCCCTCACGTCCCTGAGCGGCCGGACTCATAAGACCGAATCAACTGGAAATCCATCAAGGAGGTGCCACATGAAAAGAGGTTTGAGCAAAGCGTTCCTGTTCGCCTTTGCACTTGCATTCGTGCTCATGGGCGTGACAACAGCGACGGCTGCCGTCAATCTCAACATGTACTACCCCGTGGCCGTCGGCGGGCCGATCACCAAGGTCATCGACGGGATGATCGCGGATTTCGAAAAGGCCAATCCCGACATCAAGGTCAAGGCGGTCTACGCCGGAAACTACGACGACACCCGCGTGAAGGCCCTGGCCGCTCTCAAGGCCAATCAGCCGGTCCAGTTGAGCGTGCTCTTCTCCATCGATGTTTTT
>Ga0228535_1003591_pt1 | contig 10755 bp, 8 predicted proteins | sample SJ1metagenome_FD_168457 | JGI IMG/M metagenome (GOLD analysis project Ga0228535, IMG submission 168457) | Enriched culture of PCE-dechlorinating microbial communities from Ithaca, New York, USA - SJ1 | ecosystem: Engineered > Modeled > Simulated communities (microbial... > Unclassified | place... | reverse complement strand
CCCTGCCAGCCCAATCTACTACTTTGGTCAATTCTCCTTTGCGTATCGGACTGGAGCCCAGGACACCCTCCAGTGTATAGCGGGCTGCCGGTCCAACCGCACAAATCCGCATTTTGCCTTCGGGGTATTCCCCTTTGTAACGGTCAAACAATGCCTGTTGAAGAGCATAAAAACCAATGAGATGACGATCTTGCGAATCGACGCAACCATTCCAGAGTGCTTCTGCATTGACGGGTTCCAGGCGAACATGAATCTCTCCCTGGCGATGGTTTAACAGCAACACACTGGTTTCAGAAGCCTTCCCCCGCAGGGCAACATAACTCACACCTACGTGATGGAATGTATAAGCAGCCCCACCCATGCTGGAAATATAAAAACCATCCCACTGAGGTGACCATGCTCCAAAAACGAGACGGCGTGAACCGGGAATACTGCTGGCTGCCAGCAATCCCTCTCCAAATGTAAAACTGTCTGGATAGAGGTGATAACGATTCCAGGCATAATCCACCGGTCCGAGAATATCATGCCCTTCAATGGGGCGAAGATACCAATTTCCATTGTTTAGATGAACTGTTAGTTCACGTTGAATAATGGGATATTTCATAAACTATCCTTATAATTTAGTCTTGTTAGATTCTATCCCATTATCTTGAGTTTTAAACCAGAAAAGGAGACGATGTTATTTTCGTCTCCCTTCCTATTGATGTTGATGCCCCCGTAATTATTCTTCGTCTTTCAATTCTTTACGGCGGAGCAGGAGGTACAGCCCGATGCCAATCAAGATTACCGGCCATCCCTGTCCAATCCAGGTGAGCACGGTCAACCCGGTGCTGCCGGCGAAGAGTAATCCGCCGATGACAGCCATGATCCCACCGGGGATGAGTGGCCACCACATAAAATCGCGGCTGCCATCTTCTTCGGGGATGAAGAGGGACATCACAGAAATCAACAACCATCCCAGAGAAAAGACCAGCAGGAACAGACCACCTTTACCAGGTTCAACCAGGGAAGCATCCAGCTTCTCCATGGCAACGATGCCCGCACCCACACCGCTGACGATTCCGCCTGGGATGATGAGACCACGGCTTTTGCCTACGATACCTGCAATCAGGAAGGTTGCACCGATTGCCAGAACCAGCCAGAGGCTCCATTCTGCTTTGAGCACATTCGCCAACAGGTTGAAGACACCGATGGTGGTGAGGACTGCCCCAGCGATAAAACCACCGCGGCGACGATTGCTCTTTTTAACTTGCATGTTTTCGTTCATTTTTACTCTCTCCTTGATACTCATTTGTTGAGTTATTTTGTTGTCTGTATGATACGCTCTGCCAGTAAAATACGCATGTAGTGCCAGTCACAATGCCGGGAAGATTGTTTTTATGACGGTCATGCTTTTTCCATGACCCCCTGCTATAATTTTCATATGAAAATCAATCCCTTCCTCCCCTTCTTTTCTCCAAAAGGCATTGTATTGAGTGGCGTTTCACAGGACCCCAACAAGCTGGGGTATGCGCTCGCCCGTAATCTCTTCTTGAGCGGGTACCCTGGTGCGATCCATTACGTCAATCCAAAAGGCGGTGAACTGTTTGGTCAAAAAATCTTCACTTCCATACTAGATACCCCTTCTCCCGTGGATTTGGCTGTACTGCTCGTGCCGCCAACTTCTGTTCCACAGGCGATGAAAGAAACCGGGCAACGTGGAATTAAAGCCGCGATTATTGCTACCGGCGGCTTTAAAGAAACCGGACCCGAGGGCGCAAAGTTGGAGGAGGAAGTTCTTCAGATCGCTGAATCTTTCGGAATTCGTTTTATCGGACCCAATTGTATCGGCATCATCAATACACATTTCCCATTTGATACCTCATTTTTGCAACCACCCGGTCCACCTGCGGGTGATATGGCATTTCTTTCCCACTCTGGGGCGATCTGCGCAGCAGTTATTGACTGGATCCGCGGACAGGGAGGCGGGCTTTCTCATCTATTCAGTCTTGGGAATCAAACGAGTGTGAGTGAATCTGACTTGCTGAACCTGATCGCCAATGACCCTAAAACAAAGGTGATTACACTTTACCTCGAAGGGGTTAAACAGGGCGGGGAGTTCATCCGAGGTGCATCAGAAACGGTACGCAAAAAACCAATTGTTGCTCTTAAAGTTGGCAGATACGAAAGCGGAAAACGGGCAGCAGCTTCGCACACCGGGGCACTTGCCGGACAGGAATCGGCGTTTGACGCGGCGTTTGAGAAAGCCGGTGTGCTTCGAGCCAACACGACTGAAGAGATGTTTCAGTGGGCACGAGCATTGGCGTGGTGTCCTTTACCCGGGGGCAACCGGGTGGCAGTGCTGACCAATTCTGGCGGACCCGGCGTAACGGCTGCAGATGCACTAGAACAACACGGCATGAAGCTGGCTGATCTTCAAGATTCCACAATTACTGCCCTCTCAAAATTCCTGCCTTCTGCAGCCAGTCTGCGTAATCCGGTGGATATGCTGGCATCGGCAGTCCCCGAACATTTCAGTGAAAGTTTGCGGCTGCTCCTGGAAGATGATGGGGTCGATTCAGTCATTGTTATTTCACCTCCTCCTCCGCCATCTACAACCGGCGCGGTTGTCAAAGCCATGCTGCCGGTCATCCAATCACATAACAAACCAGTGCTGTTAGTATTAATGGGATCGGAACAGATCGGTGAAGCAGTGTCACTTGCAAGAGCAGCAGAAATACCAGATTACCGCTTCCCCGAAGCGGCGGCCTCAGCGTTGGGTGCGCTCACCCGTTACGCCACATACAGGATTCAGCCCAGAAATGAAGTTATTGGGTTAAAGGGTATCCAGATAAAGAAAGCACGATTAATGACGCAGGAATTTCTCCCTGGCGGGTGGCTTGACCAGGACCAGACGAGCGGTTTGCTTGAAGCCTTTGGCATCCAAACTAGCGGGTTGGCTCTTGCAAGAGAAAAAGACCAGGCGGTTAAAATTGCCAGTAAGATCGGATACCCCGTAGTGCTCAAACTGGCATCAGCTGACATTTCCCATAAATCTGATATCGGCGGTGTGGTTCTGAATCTCGATACTGAAGAAGAGGTGCGAGAAGCGTTTGATCTGATTCTGGAAAGGGCAAAGCAGGCACATCCGCAGGCGAGGATCGATGGCGTGCATGTGCAACGGATGATTACAGGAGGGCAGGAGGTGATCACTGGCTTTGTACGTGATCCGCAATTCGGTCCGATGCTGATGTTTGGATCAGGTGGTGTGGAAGTGGAAGGATTGAAGGATGTCGCATTCGGATTGGCTCCTCTTTCTGCAGAAGAAGCCGGGCAGATGGTATTACGAACCTGGGCAGGGAGGAAACTACGCGGTTTCCGAAGCATTGCAGAAGCTGATTTTTGTTCAGTCATAGATACTTTGCTGAGGCTTTCGGAATTGGCTGTGAAAATGCCCGAAATTTTAGAGATGGAAATCAATCCACTTAAAGTACTGGAACCCGGGAAAGGTTCCATTGCCATTGACATCAGAGCAAAGATAACCGGATAACTTGTAATCTCAGGGAATTAAAATATGACGCGGGTATGCCCGCGTCTTTCATTTAATAATCCACATAATTTCTACATAATCCCATAAATGACTCTTCACACACTTTCGATACCATCGAATTGTTGCATCAGGTAATCCTTTGAAAGGAAGAAGAACAGGTATGAAGAACCCCAACAATACACGAAAAATCAATGTACAAAATATCATTACAGGAACCACCTTAGCTGCCATTTTGGTGGGAGGCGGAGCATACGCGTACAGCCGATATGGTATAAGCCGGAGTGAACCTTCGGATCAGGCAACACTTAACACAACGATAGTAAAAAATGGAGACCTGATCTTATACGCCAGCGGGACCGGTTCTCTGACAGCCATATCCAATGCCAGTTTGGGATTTACTACCAGTGGCAAGGTGTCCAAAGTATATGTAAAAGAGGGAGACAAGGTGGAGACTGGCCAGATTCTGGCTGAACTCGATAGCACCACACTCCAGATCGAATACAACCAGGCGGTCCGTAACCTTGCAGAAATGGTATCACCTGCTGCCATCGCTCTTGCAGAACAGACACTGGCAGACGCAAAAGTGACTGTGAACAGCACCACAAATACACTCACTTCTCTCATCAGCTCACAGGTTTTCAACCGCCAGCTCAGATTGGATACTGCGCAACAAGCTCTGGTTGACGCCAAAGTCCTGGCAGAAAATTCGCCCAGTGAAGAAAATACACAAGCCGTGACTAAAGCAGAAGCGGATGTTGTTCAGGCGGAACGAAATTTAAAATCAGCATGGTACTACTGGGAAAATGAATTTCTAAAGGAATACTTTACCGTTACTGAACGAAACAGCGCCGGGAAGAGGGTAACTTATATCGCCAAACCGACAGAAGCAGATATCGCATCGGCATGGTATGCCTACAGGTATGCTGTGGAAGCCGTAAAGGAACAGACCAATTATGTAGCGGCACTCAAGGGAGAAGAAATACCAACAGATGCAACCGGTGCAAATCTCACCGCTTTTGAGGAAGCAAAACAGGCAGTAGAAACAGCGAAAGAGGCGCTGGACCAGACTATTATCATTTCACCCATCTCCGGACTGGTAACATCAGTCTCTATCAGTGAAGGGGATAATGTCGGTAATGATGCGGTGATTGAGATTGCAGATAATTCTATCCCCCAGGTGGAGTTTTATCTGGATGAAGAAGACTGGGACAATGTGGCGGTTGGTTATCCCGTGGAGGTAATTTTTGATTCCTTGCCAGATAACACCTACACCGGTAAGGTAACCCATATCAGCCCAACGCTGGTATCGGAGAATAACACGACCCTGGTAAAGGGTCTGGCACAGCTGGAGAATATCTCAGAGGCTCTGAAAAACAACCTGATGCTGGGTCTCAATGCTTCAGTCGATGTGATTGGCGGCGAAGCAAGGAATTCTGCCCTGATATCGGTTGACGCGCTGCATGAGGTAAGCCCGGGTGTGTATGGCGTATTTATCCGCAACAATGGCGCACTGACATTTACCAGGGTTGAAATCGGAATCATGGATAGCATCAATGCCCAGGTTATCTCAGGACTTAAAATCGGAGACGTCGTTTCTACCGGGTTACTGGAGACAAATTGATGACCACAGAAACCATTATTGAAACGATTGATATCAAAAAGCATTATGGAATGGGAGACGCTACTGTAGCCGCGTTGGATGGTGTGAGTCTCACCATACAAGAAGGTGAATTTGTAGCCATCATGGGTCCATCAGGATCTGGTAAGAGCACTCTCATGCATATTCTGGGCTGCCTTTCCAGACCAACATCTGGTAAATACATTCTGGATGGAGAAGACATCAGTAATTTGAATAAAAATGAACTTGCTGCCATCCGTAATCAGAAACTGGGTTTTATCTTTCAGGCTTATAACCTGCTCCCGCGAACTTCTGCTTTACGAAATGTGATGTTGACACAGGTGTATAACCGGCACAATTACATTAGCAGGGAAGAAAGTGAAGCAATTGCAACCAGAATGCTTAACCTGGTGGGTCTTTCAGACCGTATCCATCACCAACCTCAAGAACTTTCTGGAGGACAACAACAAAGGGTAGCTATTGCCAGAGCGCTCATCAACCAACCCAAGCTCATCATCGCGGATGAACCTACCGGAAATCTCGATAGCAAATCAGGTGTGGAGGTTATGAACCTGCTGCATAAGCTGCATGATGATGGGTCCACCATTGTGATGGTTACCCATGACGCAAAAATTGCAGCACACACCCAACGGATCATACATCTGGCAGATGGTTTGATCAGCAGAATCACCCGAAACGAACATCCGGTAAGACATGATGAGAAGGAGGCAGCAGATGCGATTCTTTGAACTCTTTAGAATTGCCGCAGAAGCATTACAGAAGAACAAGATCAGGTCTCTGCTTACAATGCTGGGAATTATCATCGGCGTTTCTGCGGTGATTATTATGATCTCCATCAGCGCCGGAACTGAGGCAACTATCAAAGAACAGATCGAAGGGTTGGGATCCAACCTGCTGTATGTTCGATCCAGTTTTTCGCGCGGCGGCAGTAGGGCAATGGGTCCAATGGAAGGCGGTCTGGTATATGAAGATGCCTGGGCAATCCAAGAGCAGGTTTCGGGTGTAGCCGGCGTGGTTGTGGACCAGAGTTCCACTGCCACAATAAAAACAGATAACAACGCATTAGATGATGTAACACTTCTGGGTACAACTCCAGATTTCCCTTCGGTAAGAGATATGGATCTTTCAAATGGGCGGTTCTTTAATATGAACGACCTGGATCGAAAGAAGAAAGTTGCCATTCTGGGATATGATCTGGCGCAGGAACTTTTTGGTTCCAGTGACCCGATTGGCTCTACCATTAACGTGGATGGAATCAAACTTACCGTAATCGGCGTAATGGCAGAAAAGGGTACTGTGGGAAATGTGGATTACGATGCGCAATTGTTCCTGCCAATTACGGTCCTTTTCCAAAAATTTGTTCCCACGCAGTTTTCCAGAATTATTGGAGATCGGGTAAACCAGATTGTGGTGGAAATTGATAACAGCACCACACTGGAAAAGGTACAACAACAGATTACATTGCTGCTGGCAAAGAGACATGATGTTACCACTGATGAAGCTGATTTTAGTATCTCTACACAGCAAGACATCATAAAAACCAGGGAATCAACCACGGCCGCCTTTCGATCTTTGCTTTCGTGGGTCGCTGGTGTATCACTCATCGTGGGCGGTATCGGGATCATGAATATTATGATGGTCAGTGTGACAGAAAGAACGCGCGAGATCGGTATAAGGCAGTCTGTTGGCGCGACACCTAACGACATCAGACTGCAATTCTTAATGGAAGCATTATTGCTCAGCCTGATTGGCGGTTTGATTGGTATTATCACCGGGATTACAGGATCTGCTGTATTCGGTCACTTGAGTGGTATGCGAACTGTTGTGGTACCTTCATCCATCTTGCTGGCATTTGTCTCAGCTGCGATTGTCGGAATATTTTTTGGATTTTTCCCCGCCAATCAGGCTTCAAAACTTGACCCGATCGATGCACTTCGCTACGAATAAATCAGGAGAAACAATATGAAATCTTTTTATAAAATCATCTTACTTGGGATCATTCTACTAATCATGACAGGATGCGCAGGAAATAGCAGTTCTCCTGTTGTTTCCCAGTCAGTAACAGGAACAACCACAGGTACAGCTAACACTACAGCAGCAATCCCGGAACTTTCAAAATTGGTGGTGGGAACATTCAAACTGGAAGGGACTGAAAACGCCATCAAACCACAACAGGCAACTGAGCTGCTTTTCCTATGGCAGGGGTATAAAGAATTAACAGGAAGAGATAGTGCTGCAGATGAAGAAAAAGAAGCCATCATCAGGCAGGTAAAAGAAAATATGACCGAAGCGCAATTGAGTGCCATTGAGTCAATGAATTTGTCACAAGAAGATATTCGAACTGTAGTGATGGAATATGGCTCAAACAGAATTGCCAGAGAATCCTCTTCGAGTAGTTCAACCGGAAGTGGAGGCGGTTTTGGCGGCGGAATGCCCGGTGGCGGTGGCATGATGATGGGAGGTGGGATGCCTCCAGATGGCGGCGCTGTGCCCCCTGATATGGCATCTGGCAACCAGACCAATTCTACCAATACAAGCACCAACAGTATTTCAGGTACAGGGATTGTAGTCAACCAGTTACTGGATCCCCTCATTACACTCCTGGGGACTCGAATCAATGAGTAAATAAGTTTAAACCCTGCCTGAAAGATTGATCTCTGGCGGGGTTTTCATATGGAATGACTACGAAAATATCCGTTATGATAGAAGATAACCATAATAGGTATGAGGATTGTATGGCAAAAAAAATACTGGTGTTGGATGATGAAGAACACATAACCAGCCTGGTTAAAGCTTACCTTGAAAAGGAAGGCTTCACTGTAGATTGTGCTCTCAATGGCATAGAAGGGCTATCTCTGGTAAAAAGGGAAGAGTTCGACCTTGTTATTCTTGATATTATGATGCCTGAGATGGATGGTTATTCATTCTTACGGGAGTTTCGAAAAGAAAGCTCTGCACCGGTCATATTTGTAACGGCAAAAGTGGATGAAGATGAAAAGGTGGTCGGATTAGAGCTGGGTGCAGATGATTACATCACCAAACCTTTTTATCCGAGGGAACTGATGGCAAGAGTACGTGCGGTATTACGAAGGAGTTCTCAACAGAATGTTCATGAAATGATATTGCAAGCAGCCGATATCACTCTGGATATTGAATCGCATACAGTTTTTGTCAGAGATCATTTTGTTGACCTTACTCCTTCTGAGTTCGCCATTCTAGCCACACTTTTATCGGCTCCCGGCAAGGTTTTTACACGGATGGATTTACTTGATGCGCTACAAGGAGTTCGCTATGAAGGGTACGAGCGAACAATCGATCTTCATATTAAAAATCTACGTGCGAAATTAAAGAAGAACACCCAATATCCACAATATATTCAAACCATTTATGGTGTCGGGTATCGTTTTACCCGGAGCTCCATTCCATGAAGAGTCTCACTTCAAAATTAATCCTGGCAATATTGATCATTGGTGTGATCACAGTTGGGGTTGTGATTCTGATAAGTCAGCGGGGGGCTGACAGGGAATTTAACGCGTATCTACTGAATTTGGATCGTACAGCGATTGCCGAACATTTTGTTACATTCTATCGGGAAAACCGCTCCTGGGATGGTGTTGAGAACACCATGGAAGATTTATTTACTCAGTTGAAGATTCCCACTGATGCAAAGACTACCCCACCTCTACCTTTCACCCTGTCTGACCAGAATCGCAAGGTGGTGTTGCCAGGCGGTTTTTATAAAACCGGTGATTACTTACTTCAAATGGATTACAGCCGATCGATACCCATTATAGTGGATGGTGTTGTGACTGGTTATCTGGATATCCGCTCACCTGTACCAAGACCTGAAGGTGATACGCCGAGTTTTATCGACCGGGTCAGGTTTATTTTACTGGGCAGTGGTGCTATCGGGCTAGTAATCACATTGATTATTGGGGTTTTTTTCTCACGGTGGATTACAAAATCTCTCAGGGAACTCACAGCAGCTGCAAAACAGGTAGCCAATGGCGACCTGACCCAGCAGGTTAAAGTACATTCTTCCGATGAACTTGGTGAACTTGCCAGGGTATTTAATGAAATGACGGTTCAATTACGACAGTTGATGCAATCACGAAAGCAGATGACTGCTGATATTGCCCATGAATTACGCACACCCATCAGCATCATCCTGGGGCACGCGGAAGGAATCCATGATGGAGTTCTGCCTGCCAACCAAGAGACTGTTGAAATTATCAGGGATGAAGCGATACGGCTTGAACATCTGGTAAATGATTTGCGAACACTGGCTTTATCAGATGCCGGAGAACTCAAGCTGGAGTTAAGAGATTTTTCGGTTCATAGTTTATTAAAAGAGGTGTTTATTTTATTTGATTACCAGGCAAAATCTCTGGGGATCAGTCTGCACCTGGATTCGGAAGATACTCTTCCGCAGATAAAGATTGACACGAACAGGATGATTCAGGTTTTGAGTAATCTTGTAGAAAATGCTTTGCACGTAACCCCGGCAGGGGGTAGTATTTTTATTATCGGGAAAGATACCGGTAGCGAAGTTGTAATAACCGTAAAAGATACAGGAAGGGGTATTGTCCACGAGGATCTGGATAAAATATTTGACCGGTTATACCGTACTGATAAATCAAGGCAGCGGGAGAATGGTGGATCAGGATTGGGATTGGCAATTGCAAAATCAATCATCGAGCAGCACGGAGGGCAAATCTATGCAGAAAGTGAAGCGGGAGAAGGGACGGCAATAACGATGAAATTGCCAAAATCGAATTAAATAAAAACATCCGGCTCAATGGAACCGGATGTTATTTTGTAGAGCATTAAATAAATAAAAGCCTCTTGGCAATGACCTACTCTCCCAGGAAGTCGCCCTCCAAGTACCATCGGCGCTGGTAAGCTTAACGACCGGGTTCGAGATGTTACCGGGTGTACCCTTACCGCTCCAATCACCAAGAGACTTTATTTACAAAGTCGGATTGAATAGTGATGATATAGGTTTAGAAAATTGATGTTATGTAAGAAGGAGTACCGAGTTCTCCACATCACGTAGAAAGCACTCGATCATTAGTACGGTTTTGCTTAATCCATTACTGAACTTACACATACCGCCTATCAAGCAAGTAGTCTACTTGCGATCTTACTCCCTTACGGGAATATAGGGATCTAGTCTTGAGGCGAGTTTCCCACTTAGATGCTTTCAGCGGTTATCTCTGCCAGACGTAGCTACCCAGCAATGCCGTTGGCACGACAACTGGCACACCAGAGGTCTGTCCACCCCGGTCCTCTCGTACTAGGGGCAGCTCCTCTCAAATCCCTTACGCCCACAGCGGATAGAGACCGACCTGTCTCACGACGGTCTGAACCCAGCTCGCGTACCGCTTTAACGGGCGAACAGCCCGACCCTTGGGACCTTGTCCAGCCCCAGGATGCGATGAGCCGACATCGAGGTGCCGAGCGAAGTCGTCGATGTGAACTCTTGGACTTCACCAGCCTGTTATCCCCGGGGTAGCTTTTATCCGGTAAGCCACGGCCCTTCCACTCAGTACCGTGGGATCACTAAACCCGACTTTCGTCTCTGCTC
>Ga0228535_1003590_pt1 | contig 10757 bp, 8 predicted proteins | sample SJ1metagenome_FD_168457 | JGI IMG/M metagenome (GOLD analysis project Ga0228535, IMG submission 168457) | Enriched culture of PCE-dechlorinating microbial communities from Ithaca, New York, USA - SJ1 | ecosystem: Engineered > Modeled > Simulated communities (microbial... > Unclassified | place... | reverse complement strand
AAACTGCTGGAGCACATGGTGGACACGGTTCTCTCTTTTTCCGGGGAACACGCATCGTCCCACAGGCTACTCCGGGCCTCGAAGAACCGTTTCGGCGCAACGGACGAATTAGGCGTGTTCGAGATGGCCCAGAAGGGACTTCTTCCCGTTGCGGACCCGGGGCGGATCTTCTGGAGCGGCCTGCAGGACGACGTCTCCGGTGTCGCCAGGACGGTTGTCCTGGAGGGAACGCGTCCTTTCGTTGCGGAAGTTCAGGCTCTGGCGTGCCAGACCCCGTACCCCTATCCGAAACGAACCACCCGAGGGGTGGAACTCAATCGGGCGCAGCTTCTCCTGGCGGTGCTCGAAAAGCGTTGCGGCCTTTCCTCAAGGAGTTCCGACGTGTTCGTGAACGTGGCGGGAGGGCTGCAGATCCGGGATCCCGCGGCGGACCTGGCACTCTGCGCGGCTCTGGCGTCGTCCATGCTGGACAGGGCTCTGGAGGGGCGCTGCTGTTTTCTGGGAGAAGTGGGACTCGCCGGCGAGGTGCGCCCTTGTGGTCGGGTTGCGGGGCGTCTCCGAGAGGCGGCGCGCCTGGGGTTTACGCGAGCCCTGGTGAGCCGACGCGAAGCGAAGGATCTGGAGTGCGAGATGGAGGTGGTGCGCGTGGGGTCTTTGACGGAAACGCTGCGTGCTGTTCTGCCGTGAGGGAAAAGAACTTTCCCGTGTGCCGGAGGACGGACCGTCTCTTGTGGGTATTGCGTGTGCTCCTCCTCGTATCGTTCTTTCTGTGGGGGACTACGGAGGTCTTCGGGGCGAACAGAGTCGTGGTCTCCTCCATAAAAGGGAGCATCGGCATCGCCATGGAACAACATCTGGAAGAGGTGCTCTCCAAGGCGAAGCTGCAGGCGGCCTCCCTCCTCGTGATCGAGCTCGACACACCGGGAGGACTCGTTACTTCCATGCGTGGCATGGTGCAGAACATCCTGAACGCACCTTTTCCCGTGGTCGTCTGGGTCGCTCCCAAGGGAGCCAGGGCCGCCTCGGCGGGAGCCTTTCTCGTGCAGGCCGCCCACGTTGCGGCCATGTCGGAGGGAACGACCATGGGTGCGGCCCATCCTGTCATGGCTTCCGGACGGGATGTGGAAAGCAAGGAGCTGAACCGCAAGATCACGAACGATCTGGCGGCACAGATGCGTTCCCTCGCGGGAGAACGGGACCGCAACGCCGAACTGGCCGCGAAGATGGTCACGGAGAGCCTCTCCCTCACCGCGAAAGAAGCTCTGGAGGCCGGTGTGGTCGATGTCGTCACCTCCGACCTGGAGACGCTTCTGGCCTCGGTGGACGGGCGGATCGTCATCGTTCAGGGAAAGGACAGGCAGATACTTCTCCGGGATGTTGAAGTGACGGAGCTTCCCGTGTCGGAATCACTCCGCCTGCTCGAACTTATTTCCAGGCCGGATGTGGCGTACCTCCTTCTGTTGGGAGGGATTCTGGCTGTTGTCTTCGAAGTTCTCTCACCGGGAGGATTTGTCCTCGGCGTCTCCGGCGCGGTGATGGTGCTCCTCGGTGCCTTCGGTCTCCGCATGCTTCCCTTCAATTGGGCGGGTATCGTGCTCCTGCTTGCGGGCATCGCGGTGCTGGTGACGGATGTGCTCGTCGGGGGGGTGGGTATTTTGAGCGTCTTCGGCGCCGCAGCGCTCCTTGTGGGGGGACTTGTGCTCTTTCGCGCTCCAGGGGGGGAGCTGATGCGCTTCTCCTACGAGATGATGGTCGGCGCTGTCCTCGCCCTTGCGGTGTTCTTTATCCTCGCGGCGTGGCTTGTGGTTCGTTCTCTTCGGAAGCGGGCCACCTCGGGAAAGGAGGGGCTCGTGGGTGCCGCCGGAGATGTCGTTCAGGCTCTTCTACCGGAAGGAATGATCCGTTGTCACGGTGAATTCTGGCGTGCCCGGACCGAGTCCGGCGAGAATCTTTCTGTTGGCTCCAGGGTTGAGGTGGTGCGTGCGGAGGGTCTCACCCTTGTCGTCCGCACCGTATCGAAAGAGGAAAAGAAGGAGGAGGATCGTTCATGATCCGGGAAATACTGGAAATTCTGGTCGGTGCGGGAAGCAGCCTCGGAGGGTTGTTCATTCTGGTGATTCTTTTCGTCTCCGCGGTGAAAGTTGTCCCGGAGTACCAGAGAGCGGTGGTTTTCCGCCTCGGGCGTCTCATCGCCGCAAAGGGACCCGGGCTGGTGCTCGTGATTCCCTTTGTGGATCGGGTACTCCGCGTGGATCTTCGGGTCGTGACCTTGGATGTTCCCGTTCAGGAGGTCATTACGAGGGACAACGTTCCCATCAAGGTGAACGCCGTAGTGTATTTCCGCGTCATGGATCCCTCCCGCTCCATGGTCGAAGTGGAGAACTACATCATGGCCACCAGCCAGCTCTCCCAGACCACGCTCCGGTCGGTCATCGGCAGGGCGGAACTGGACGAAGTGCTTTCCGCGAGGGACAAGATCAATCAGGAACTGCAGCAGATCATCGATGAAAGAACCGATCCCTGGGGGATCAAGGTGAGTGCCGTGGAAGTGAAGGAGTTGGAGCTTCCGGAAGGGATGAAACGCGCCATGGCTAGGCAGGCCGAGGCCGAGCGGGAGCGCCGGGCCAAGGTCATCAATGCCGAGGGCGAGTTCCAGGCGGCGGAACGGCTCACCGAGGCGGCACATCTCATGGAGAAATCTCCGGTGACGCTTCAGCTCCGGTATCTTCAGACGCTGCGGGAGGTTGCGAGCGAGAAGAATTCCACGACCATCTTCCCTCTTCCGATCGACCTGGTGAAACCCTTTCTTGAACGACACCTTCTTTCGGAAGCGAAGGAACAGGAGACTCGGGCTTCGGGGGAAAGGCACCAGGGTAATTCCTGACGCGAGGTGGGCGAGAGGGCACGCCTGCCTCGATACTCGGTGTGCCGTGCCGTGGATGTTGTTTCCGGCGCAGGAGTGAGGAGTCGAACCGAGCTAGGGGCGTGGAGAGAACGGGGCGCGATGGGACGGCTTTGCGGTTCTCTCCGCGTCGTGGCATAATGGTGCGCGTTTGCCGATCGGAGGTGTACCTCGAAAAAAGGTCCGCCTTGAAGCCAGGTTTTTCGGAAGGTGCCCGGGGGATGTGTTGTGCGTCGTTCCGGAGCAGAAGGGAATTTTCCGCCCGCCGAGGCGGGCGAGGAGGTCGCGACAGAATGGGATACGATTTTCCGACCGTTGAAAAGAAGTGGCAGCAGTATTGGGAAGAGAAGGGCGTCTTTCACGTGGAACGGGATCCGGGCAAGCCCAAGTTCTATTGTCTGGAGATGTTTCCCTACCCGAGCGGTGCTCTGCATATGGGGCATCTTCGGAACTATTCCATCGGGGATCTGTTGGCCCGGTTCCTCTGGATGAAGGGATTCAACGTGCTGCATCCCATGGGATTCGATGCCTTCGGGCTTCCCGCAGAGAATGCCGCCATCAAGTACGGTGTGCATCCCCATCAGTGGACGTGGCAGAATATCGAGCACATGACGGACCAGCTCAAGCGGATGGGCTGCAGCTACGACTGGCGTCGTCGGGTGGAGAGCTGCAACCCCGACTATTACAGGTGGACGCAGTGGCTTTTCCTCCAGTTCTTCAAGAAGGGACTCGCCTACCGAAAGCATGCACCGGTGAACTGGTGTTCCGACTGCAAAACCGTTCTCGCCAACGAACAGGTGATTGACGGAGGGCATTGCTGGCGTTGCCACACGCCGGTGACGAAGCGCGCCCTCGAGCAGTGGTTCCTGCGCATTACCGACTATGCCCAGGAGTTGCTCGACTCACTCGAAGAGCTTCCCGGGTGGCCTGAGAGAGTACGTGTCATGCAGGAGAACTGGATCGGCCGATCCGAGGGTGTACGTCTCGCGTTTTCCGTTCCGGAATTCGGCGAAGAGCTGGAGACGTTTACCACCAGGTTCGATACCATTTTCGGCGTGACCTTCCTTGCCCTGGCTCCGGAGCATCCCCTGGTGGAAAAAATCATCGCACGCTCTCCTCAAGCGGAGAAATTGCGCTCCTTTGTTCGGGAAGTCACTGCCGAGAGCGAGATCGACCGGACGGCTGTGGGCGGAGAGAAGAAGGGCATCTTCACGGGGTATTCGGCGGTCAATCCCGTGAACGGCGAAGAGGTGCCTCTGTACATTGCGAACTATATCCTCATGGAATACGGCACCGGGGCCATCATGGGTGTTCCCGCCCACGACCAGCGCGACTTCGATTTTGCCCGTAAGTTCGGCATTCCCATTCGCGTCGTCATCGCTCCCGCGGACGGAACGAAACTTGATGGGAACACTATGCCCAAGGCCTTCGAAGAGCCTGGGATCCAGTGCAATTCAGGGTCTTTCGACGGAATACCCTCGCAGGAGGCGATTCCCCGCATGGCCGCCTGGGCAGAGGAAAAGGGGTACGGCGTACGGGAAGTGAACTTCCGTATCCGGGACTGGCTCATTTCGCGGCAGCGCTTCTGGGGGGCTCCCATTCCGGTGGTCTACTGCGACGACTGTGGCATCGTTCCCATCCCGGAGGAACAGCTTCCCGTGGAACTTCCCATGGAGGTGCAGCTTCTCGAAGGGGGACGGAGTCCTCTCCCCGTGACGGATTCCTGGGTGAACACCACCTGTCCGAAATGCGGCGGTCCCGCCCGGCGCGAGACGGACACCATGGACACCTTCATCTGTTCCTCCTGGTATTTTCTGCGGTACACCTCCCCCTGGACGCAGGAGGCTCCCTTTCTGAAGGAGGATGCCGCCTACTGGATGAACGTGGATCAGTATATCGGCGGTATCGAGCATGCCTGTCTGCATCTCATTTATGCCCGATTCTTCACCAAGGTTCTGGCGGACCTCGGGTATATTGCGGTGCGCGAACCTTTTCAGAACCTGCTCACGCAGGGAATGGTCATCAAGGACGGAGCCAAGATGTCCAAGTCCAAGGGAAACGTGGTCGATCCCGACGAGATCATTTCCCGCTATGGAGCGGACACGGCGCGTCTGTTCATCCTTTTCGCCTCGCCTCCGGAAAGGGATCTCGACTGGTCCGATCAGGGGGTGGAAGGGGCGCACCGTTTCCTCAACAGGGTGTGGCGGCTCGTGGAAGACAGCCTGTCTCTGTTGGGCGATGCCCGGAGGCAGCGAATCCCCATGTCCGATCTCGAAGAGCGGGAACTGCGGGATCTCAAGCGAATCATCCACCGCACGACCTATCGGGTTTCCAAGGACATCCAGGAGGAAATGCAGTTCAATACGGCGGTGGCGCGTATCATGGAGCTGGCCAACGCATTGGGAGCCTTTTCCGCACGGGATGAACGAGGACGCACTCTTTTCCGGGAGGGAGTGGAGACGCTCCTGACGGTGCTGTCGCCCTTTACGCCCCATTTCTGCGAAGAACTCTGGAGTATGCTGGGCAATACTCCCTGTCTCGCCGAAACGCCCTGGCCGGAGGCGGATGAAGAGGCACTGGTGGAGGACCAGGTGACGGTGGTGCTCCAGGAAAACGGCAAACTCCGGGACCGTTTCGAAATTCCCGCGGGACTCTCCGCGGAGGAGCTTCGGGAAAGAATTCTGGAAACTCCTCAGGTGCAGGAGCGATTCCGGGGCAAGGAGATCCTCAAGGTGATCGTGGTTCCGAACAAGCTGGTGAACGTGGTGGTGAAAAAATAATGCCCCATCTGTTCGTGGTGAACGCCGCCGGGTCCTCCCAGCGGCGTTTGCTGTCCGAACTCCTCCAAACCTGCACGGCGAAAGGATATGAAACAGGGCGGCGTGTCGAAGCCGATGCGGAGAAGTCCTGGCAGGATCTTTTTGCCGTCCAGCGGACGAAAACGCTTTTTACGGTCGCCTCTGTCACCGTTATTGAATCCGCTGAGAACCTGGGGCCTTTCCCGGAGTCACTCGAACGCTTTCTCGAACCGGAAGAGTCGGAAACGATTCTTGTAGCCGTTTACGGTGGAGACTGCAAGAAGTACTTTCCCAAGGGACTTTTTTCCCGTCTTTCCCTGCGGGAGGCGGTGGAGCCACCCCGCTGGGGAGAGGCGAGGCGCCGTTGGATAGAGAACCTTGCCTCGGAGGAGAAGGTGCGCCTGGGGCGGGAGGCGGGGGCTCTGCTCGGAGAGTGGTTCGAAGATCCGGAGGAATTGCGGAGCGAAATCAGGAAGCTCGGCATCGCCTCCGGAGGCGCTCAGGTGAGCGGTGCTCTCGTGAGGGCGCTTTCCGTGGACGAAGGGCGCAAAGCACTTCTGGATTTTCTCGACGGATTCTGCCGAAAGGATCGACGTGTCGTTCTGGATGCGCTCGAGGCCCTGCGCAGACGAGACGAGGTGCTCGCTGCGGCAACGGCGTTCTACAACAGGGTTCGCGGAGCCATGTATCTGTCGTTGATGAAAGGGCCTCTTCGTGAGGAAGTGGTGCGGGCGCTCGGATTACGGCCTTACCAGCGCAAACTCGCCGAAGAGGCGGCCTCGCGTTATACGCCGGAGACGCTGAAACATGTTGTGGCCGAGACAGCCGCCCTTTCCTGCCGGGAGAAATGGGGCCGGGGTGCCGGGTGGAACGAGCTGGAGCTCATTGTTCTGGGTGCGATGAAGTAAACCCGGGCGGATTGAGGTGCGACGGCATCAAAAAAGGACGTCCCTCGGAGGGGCGTCCTCTGTTTGTGTTTTCCGCAAGTGTTGCGACAGAAGTCACTTGCCTGTGGCAAGGGATTTGACGAGCTTGGTGAGGTTCGCCTTGCGGCGGGAAGCGGTATTCTTGTGGAGAACACCCTTGACCACCGCTTTGTCCAGAATGGACTGGGCTTCATTGAGCCTGCTCTGGGCAAGTTCGTCGTTCCCGCCCTGAACGGCTTCGAGAACACGCTTTCCCGCAGTCTTGCAACGACTTGTCCAGTAGCGGTTGTAAAGCCGATTTCTCTCGGCGATACGCACTCGCTTTTCGGCGGATTTCTTGTTCGGCAATGCTGTCACCTCCTTCGTCATGAGCAGAGGCCATTCTAACATGCTGAATGCTCCTTGGGCAACTCCCGGAGTAATGTTTGTGGCCGGACAGTTATGTTTTTCGAAGATATGCTATGATTATGCGTCCCGCGCCGGATTTTGACGGGGGTTCTTCTTCGGATGGGGGAGACGGAGAAATTGGTGAGGGGCGTTCATGGGATGAACACGGACATGCAGGCGATATTCGGCCCCGAGGGGCCTTTCGCGAAGACCTTTCCCGACTACGAGGTGCGACCGGGGCAGGAGGACCTCGCGAGGCAGGTATGGGATCTCTGTGAAAGCTCCGAGGGCGGCATCCTCGCTGCAGAAGCTCCTACAGGGATAGGCAAGAGCTTTGCTCTTCTCGTTCCGGCCTTGCTCTGGGCACAGAAGAGGGACGCACGCATTCTGTTCCTCACCGCGGGAATTCCGCTGCAGGAGCAGCTTCGGGACAAGGATCTCCCCGCCCTCTTTCGCGTGCTCGGTTTTTCCGTTCCTTTCGCGGTTCTCAAGGGACGGGGCAGATATGTCTGCAGACGAAGAGCTTTGGACCTCGGAGGTCCGGAGGGGTTCGTCTCTTTCAGTGGAGATGCCGGCGTGGGAGTGGAGGTGCTCCTGCTCTGGCTTGCGAGGACGGAGACGGGGGAACTGGACGAACTCGGGTTGCCCGGAGGACATCCTCTGTTTGCTGCTGCGGCAGCACAGCAGAGAGGATGTCTCGGCGTCCGTTGTCCGGAAAGAGAGCGCTGTTTCGTCCTGCGGGCGTTCCGTCTCGCCCAGGATGCCCGGCTTGTCATCGCGAATTACCATCTTTTTTTTGCCTACACGATCGGTCTTGGCGTCCCCTTTCCCGTTTCCTTCAACCTGCTTGTCTGCGACGAGGCGCATCGCATGGCCGATTCAGCCCGTTCCGCCGCGAGTCGTACGACGAGCCTCGACGAATGGAGACGCCTTCTCGGAGGACGTGTCGTCACGTCGGCGCTTTCATCGCTGACACGAAGCGGTCGAAACGGCGAAGCTGTTCTCGAACATCTCGGCGCGTGCAACAGGGAAGTCGAAGTCCTTTTCGGGAGCATTTCCTTTCGATACAGGGCGGGGAAGACCTTTTTCACCGCCGATCCGAAACTGCTCCAGACCGGACAGGGAATATGTCATGCCGTGACGGCCGTGTTGCGACCGCTTGCCTTTCTCGACGACATGGAGGACGAAGAGATCTCGGAGGAAAAAGCGACCTTGGTCGCTTGGCGCGACGAGCTGAAGGAAGCTCTCGATTCACTGTCCTGGTGTCTCGCCGTCGAAAAATATCCCGAATGGGCCTATTGGTGGGACGGGACATCTTTGCAGAGCGCTCCCACGCTCTGTTCCGAGCAGATTCGCGAAGGAGTGGAGCTTTGCGCGCCTCACGCCGTCGTGGTCGCTTCGGCGACGCTTTCCCTGGCAGGAGATCTGCGTTTCTGGAGACGGGAGACCGGTTTGGAGCCGACCGATACGCTCGTCCTCGAATCCCCCTTCCCCCTGCGGGACCAGATGGAAGTCTGGGTGATCTCCACGGGAATGGCCGTTCCCGATCCTGGTTACGACCAAAGGGTGGCGGAAATCGTTGAAAAGCTTGTGGAACAGAACGGGGGGAGCACTCTTGTTCTTCTCTCGTCACTGCGTCTGTTGAGGACGGTGGGAGAGCGGCTCACCTCCCGAAAGAGGGGATACGACGTTTTCCTTCAGGGAAGCCTGCCGAGAGGGGAGTTACTGCGTCGATTCAGAGAAGACCTTGCATCCGTCCTGGTGGGGAGTGTGTCCTTCCGAGAGGGAATTGACGTTCCCGGTTCCGGTCTCACTCAGGTCATCATCGATCGCATCCCTTTCCCTCATCCGAATGACCCTGTTGTAGAAGCGCGGAATCGCCTGGAAGGAAGTTCCTCGTTTCGGGATGTGACACTTCCCTGGGCAAAGCTGCTCCTCAAGCAGGCCGTGGGACGCCTGATTCGGACTCGCACGGATAAGGGGAGAGTGGTCATCCTCGACGGCCGAGTGGTGGAAAGGAAGGACTGGAAAATTCTCGACGCACTTCCCCGGGTGGTCGTTCGACCTTTGCGAGTGCGGGTTCGCTCCTGATGCATATTTCTTTGCCGAAGCGGTTTTTTAGGGTGTTTCGGCTTGCTTTGGAACGGAGCGAAGGAATTGCGGTCATGTGCCGAATCTGTGGACTGTCAGTTGCTCCGGTGAATCCGGTGTGCTATAGTAATCCGGCTGTCTGGAGAGAGCGGCTTTTTCCCTTCATCCGCATGTGTTCGAGGAGGTGTCCCCATGAAGCGTACATATCAACCGCACAATACCCGGCGTAAGCGGGCCATGGGTTTTCTGGTACGTTCGCGTTCCGCCGCCGGTCGTCGAATTCTTCGCAACAGAAGGCGCAAGGGCCGCGCACGGTTGGCGGTCTAGTAAAGGGCGTGGCGTTTCTCTTTTCCCGATCGCTTCGCCTGCGAAGCGGATGGGAGTTCGACCTCGTCTTCCGCACCGGCCGAAAGATCCAGGGAAGGCTGGTGCGGTTGTTCTTTGTGGATGCCCCCGACGGAATAACCCGCGTGGGCGTCGCCGTGGGCAAGCGGCAAGGCGACGCGGTTTGTCGGAGCAGGGGTAAACGTGTTCTCCGAGAGGCATTTCGTCACCTGCTTCCTCTGACGAAGGAAGGATTCTGGATTGTGGCGATGCTTCGTCAAAGTGCCCTTGGCGATTCTGCTGCGTGTGTCTACGACGACATGCGACGGGTTTTGTTTGCGGAGGGCTTGCTGCGAGTCTCCCGGATGCCGGTGGAATGGAAAGTGCTCCAGTTGTCTTCTCGGGGCTCTTGCGAAAATTGTTCCGGAGAACGGCGGTGATGCGGAGATGTCCTTCTCTTCGCCGGGCGGAAACCCGCACTCTTGCCGAGACGCGTCGTTCCCGGCGAGGATGGCGGTTCTTCCCATCCTCTTCTATCAGCGGTGTCTTTCTCCCTTTTTGGGAACGAATTGCCGTTTTTATCCCACCTGTTCCCAGTATATGCTTGAGGCGATCCTCCGGTTCGGCGTTCTGCGCGGAACCGGGCTCGGTGTGAAACGTCTTTTGCGGTGCGGTCCCTGGAACCCAGGGGGTTTTGATCCCGTTCCCGAGAAAATTCGCGGTGTAAAGACCCGAGAGGACGAGAAACGAAAGAAGCAGCTTTTCGGAGGCGGTGAACGAAGATGAGTGCACTGTGGAATGCGGGTAGCGCGCTGCTGCTCGGCATCTTGAACTTCTTCTACAACCTGTTCCATTCCTATGGTATCGCCATCATCCTTTTGACGGTGGTGGTGCGGATTCTGCTGCATCCGCTCTCGCACAAACAACTGGTGAGTATGCAGAAAATGCAGAAACTCCAGCCCAGGCTCAAAGTGCTTCAGGAAAAGTTCGCGGGAGACAAGGAACGACTGAACAAGGAGACCATGGCTCTCTACAAGGAAAACAATGTGAATCCCGCGGCGGGTTGTCTTCCCCTTCTCGTGCAGCTCCCGATTCTGATTCTCCTGTTCCGCGTTCTTATGGACTTGAACCTCACTGGCTATTCCTTTCTCGGTGTCCATCTGGACAAATCCGTGTACGGGGCTCTCGGTTCCGCCCTCGGGATCACGGATCCGGAGGTGGGGCTCATGGCCATTGTGAACGCCATCGGAGCCAATCCGGGAGGCCTCTCTCAAGTGGGGCTTTATTTGGGGAATGTGCTTCTCATGGCCTTCATCGGCTATATCACAT